>Ga0214472_10006925_pt1 | contig 11889 bp, 11 predicted proteins | sample RVTome_6_FD_207662 | JGI IMG/M metagenome (GOLD analysis project Ga0214472, IMG submission 207662) | Soil microbial communities from uranium-contaminated site in the Upper Colorado River Basin, Wyoming, United States - RVT140D175 | ecosystem: Environmental > Terrestrial > Soil > Contaminated >...
TCAGACCCTACCTCGCGGTAACGCCCTTGCCTTCGGCTAGTAATTCGTGTTAGATTTACGCCTAACACAGGAACACTTACAGGGGACTTTAACCCCATGAGTTCACGCCCATGCCGGGCGTACACCACCGGCTTCGCTCGGACCCGGCAAACAGCGCCTGTCCGGTGAACTGGGACGTTAGTGCATTGTCACCTATCAAAGGAGTACGCTATGAAAGTTGTATTTCCTAATTCCTATGGCTATAAATTGCCACAAAATGCAACATAAGGGTCAGGAGATCGAGCAGTATTTGAAGAATAGGTAATGCATAACATTGCTGTTCCAGGCGATGGCGAAAAGGCCCGCCGCTCCTTGAGCAGCCCGTTAGACGTAGCAAGCCATCGCTGAGGCCCCTGGCACGGATTTGTCTTGTTAAATTCAATGGAGAATACATAGTGAAGCCTATTGCAAACCTTGATGAGGTCGAGTTCACAGACATCGAAGAGAACGGCTACTACACGTCAAAGCGGGCCCAGTTCAGCGATTCCATTGGAGCGCGGAAGCTTGGCTACAACCTGACGGTACTGCCGCCTGGCAAGGCTCAATGTCCGTTCCACAACCATCACGGCGAGGAGGAGATGTTCCTCATTCTTGATGGTGAAGGTGAGCTTCGATTTGGAACCGAGCGTTACCCGATCCGAAGACATGATGTCATCGCCTGCCCAACAGGTGGGCAGGAAGTCGCGCACCAGATTATCAACACGGGGAGCACGACGATGCGCTACCTCGCGCTATCAAACGTCGTGGACATTGAGACCTGCGAGTACCCCGACTCGAACAAGATCATGATCGGTTCGGGGCAACGAGGGAAGCCGGACCTATGGAAGATGTTCCGCGCCGAGGCAACAGTCGAGTATTACGACCGTGAAAGCAATGAGCCGCCGGAAGGGGCCGCCTAATTATTCCATCGAGATCCAGATGACGTTCGTAGAGGGCTGCAAAAAAGTGATATTTCAAGACCTGGCCCCATGAATGGCCCCATGAACAATTCAATTATTTCATTTTGCGCCAGCCTTCGCCGATAAATCGCTTTTCCCGCGCAACACCCCATTCCTTCATAGCTTTCATGTAGGCTAACACATCGGTTTTAGCAAGGGCCTGGATGCTCTCCCGCTCCCGATTGCGTCTTTCCGTGTCATCCGGGGTGATCCCTACCCAGGTGACATAACCCTGGTCGAAAACCCAGTCTGCCGTCAGGTCGGTTGCAGCTACCCCGAAAGTGGCGGCATATGCTCTGACCAGCTCCATGTTCATCTCGATGACCCAGCCGTTATCCCACACCTTCTCGGGATTGTCGTCGTCATTGTCTCCGCTGCATTCAGGGCAAAAGAGGTGATTAACCGATCTTTCATCGAGGAGCATCTTGCCAAAGAAAATCTCCGCCTGTTTCCTGCCGCACTCACACTTTAGGTGGTAGCTCTCGCACATTGTATTTCCCTCCTTCCGTCATATCGGAGCATCAGCTCTACTTTCGCTTCTATTGCCAAGCGGTGAATTTCAAGAATATCTTTCAGTCGGCAGATTCCTACGATGCAAGGGCCGAAACCGATGCCATATTCCTCAAGAATCGAGCCGACGCCTGGAAATTCTGCGATAAGGTCCTTAAAACCTTTGGCTCTGTATGCGTGCATGTCAATCCTCTCTCTTTTGATGTGGTGCGGATCCGATTTTGAATTTTTATACCGGAAGGCTATCAGAGGAAGGAGCTTTGAACATTGATCTAGGTCAAAACATGATATTAATTTCAGAGAAAATGGTCTCTGAAACTTTGAATATTATCTGCGGTTTCTATTGAGAGAGCAGGATGAGGCAAAAAGAGGTTATTATGTTGCGAGAACGATTATGTAGTAAGTTCGGCACGTTTACTTCGTCATCAAGCAATGGCACGGGAAATAGAGTGAAAGTCGGCGGCAGGTCTTGAAATATCAGAAATTCTTGTTCCAAAACCTGATATTTCAAGACGAGTATCTTCTTTCAAGACGATGAGATCAGAGAACTTTCGAGGTAGCACAATCGTGGTACATTTTCAGGTTTTCCTTCAATTGACCTACCTGCAAGCCAAGCGATATGCACTTCTCCTTACCGAGACAATCCTCTGCTTCGAACTCCTCGATAAATGTTTTCAGATGATGCCCGCTTTCCTGTAAATCCACAGCCCAGCAGTGATTTGATCTGTCATATTCTACTTTGAAATCTATCCCGCATTTTCCTGCTTCAGGAATAATTTCCTCAATTTTTCTGCAGATATCTTCTTTTGATGCCATGATTCACCTCCTGTTATCATATGTTACTACGGCAATCGCCACTCCTACAATGTAGGCACAGGCCTCTTGAAATCAAGGTGAAGGAAAGGAATGAGATCCCGCAGAGCGGTTTCAATATACTTAAAACGGGAAATCCTCGTTAGAATCGACGTTCACTTCGATCTTTTTGACCACCGGTTTCTTCGCGAGCTTGTGCACCGGGTTGCCGTCAACATAAATCGCCTTGTAAGGCCTGGTGAGGCAGGCTGATCACGACGATCTCTTTTGCGCGGCCGCCCATCGTGTACTGATTCTCCTGCCGGACGCCACCCACAAATCTGGAGCCGGCAGAAAATCAGAAAGCGTCACGCATGATCTGGAGTGCCTCATTCTTACCAATTGAGGTCAGGATACCCAGGTTTCCTCTTTCGACTGCTTTTTCTGCGATGGTTTCCAGGTGTTCTTCCTTGACGCCTGCCTCGCGAAGGTTTGCAGGCATTTTGATGGAACCATAGAATGCTTCCAGCTTCGTGACACCTTCTTCCGCGGCCCTGGCATCGTCTTCCTGGAATACTCCCATGACATTACGGGAAAATCGCGCAAACACAGGCAGGTACTGAGGGGCGGTGCGCATGGTATGACGCATCCAGGACGGGGTAAGAAGGGCCAGGGTCACGCCATGGGTCATGTCGTACTTACTTGAGAGTTCATGCCCCATGCCGTGCAAAGGAAAGGCAAACCTCGGTTTACCCAGCAGAAACTGAAAGCCTGCCAGAGCCATGGAACTGGCCCACATGATGTTGGCGCGGGCGTCATAGTCTTTCGGATCCGCCAGAATTTTCGGAGCATCCTCCAACACCACCTGCATAACCCCTTCGTTCAAACGGTCCTGAAGCTTCGCGTTCACATCAGGGGTGAAATATTGTTCCATAAGGTGACAGAGAATGTCGGCGACACCAGCCATGGAATGATATTCCGGTACGGTATAGGTGTATTCAGGATCCAGGATCGAGAACCTGGGGTTGACAAGCGGGTGCATGAGCACCTCTTTCTTGTGGTCGTCACCGACGGTGATAACAGCCCCCATATCCATTTCGGAACCGGTGCCCGCCATTGTCAGGATGGTGGCCAGCGGGGCAGCCTCGGAAATCGGCGACAAACCGGTTTCGCCCACGAAAAGGTCGGTAACCGGGCCGTCATATTTTACACCGGCGGCAATGGCCTTGCAGGCATCCAGGGTAGAACCTCCCCCTACGGCCAGGATAAAATCACAGCCGTTTTTCAGGTAAATTCCGATACCTTCCTCGACACTCTCAACCCTCGGATTGGGCTTGATCCCACTCAACTCAGCAAAAGGAAGACCTACCTTGTCGAATTGGGCAAGGATTGCCTCGTAGATGCCGTTTTTCTTGATACTGCCGCCACCGTAGACCAGCAGCACTTTTGAGCCGCCATATGCTTTGATGGTTTCGCCGAGAATATTGATCTGTCCCTTGCCGAAGAAGGCTGTAGTGGGGATGCTGTAAATGAAATTGTCCATGTTTGTTCTCCTGTTGATTTATCGGAACGGTTAAGTTACTACAGCGCCCGCCTTGAGCACATTACCGATATCCTGCTCGTTCTTGGCCGAACGCCATGACTGTTCACCTTTTTATAATTGTTATCCTCATTGGATGTTTGAACTATAGTGCTTGCAGAGGAAAAACCGGTAGACCGATCCTGCGGAATTATTGCCTGATTCTGCCGGAGGGCGAAGAATTATTATAATGCACAATTTTACGAGGAGAAACAATGCTCATTAACTCTGAACTTTTACCAGCACCAGCATAATATCATCGTCGGCCTTTCTACCCGCTCTAAATTCTTTGATAGTGGGTTCATCGATTCGACAATTTCGACAATCGATTCATCCCGAGAAGGATGCATACGTAAAAAGGCGCGAGCGGAGGTCATCAGTAGCGCGGCATCAACGCCATGGCCTGTTATATCACCCACAGCCACACTAAAAGAATGGCCGACATTCTCCTGTTGGAGAAAAAAATCGTAACGTACCGGACCGAAGATCAGGAGCAGCGGCAATCCATCACTTACCACCTCACGGTTGCAGAACTGGCAGATCTCCGTGTTGTCGGTCAGGAGCTTCCCGGCGGCTTCGCCGAAAACCGGACATCCCGCTCCCAGCTTTGTATTGAGATAATCGAGAAGCGGCTCGGGCATAACACCTTGACCGCGGGAAAGCTAGACAGAGCGAAGGATCATCCTGCAGTGTTCCTCGAGCCATGGAATACGCCACCTCGACGGCGCAACGGTAGTCAAGGGAGAGATTTCTTCCAAGTCCCGCTCCGAACTCCAGTTCGCTTGCGCAAATAACTATGAGCGAGATGGAATCGTCACTGAACCCGTATGCCGAAGTGTAATCGCCGGAGGTTGTGCACCCTACAAGCACCATACCGGGAAAGGCGCTGCAGATCTTTTCCAGCATCACAACATGATCGAAGTGAGGGCCTGCGAACACCAGACCCGCTTTCGGTTGATCGGCACCGATCTGTTCGCGGCAGGTCGATATAATGGTGTCTGTCACCAGTGCTGTGTCACTGCCTTCCGCCTGTCCTAAACCGATTTTCATCATCTAACATCCCCTTTTTTGCCAACCGGAGCCTCATAATTACTACAAAGTAATAACAAAATATCCGAGCAAAAAACAACAAACCTCAAGCAGATTAATTCGTTGTATAATCAATAGATAAGCTAATGTTTATTCGCTTTAATATTATATGTTTTTAAGGTAAATTCAGGAGGTCGTTCCTAACGTTCAGGGACCAGTGAAAAAGTTCCTTCTCAAATCATACGAACCAGATGAGGTTACCATGGCAAATTTTCTCTTTGTGCTGCGCTCAAAAATGACAACGAAAAAGCAACCCGTTGCTTCCAATTTGCAAAAATCGCTCATTCCAAAAATCATACTGTTAACATCTTCCTGATTGACAGCGGAGTCGATTGGGCCGTTAAAGGTCGCGATGGTTCGACCAAAACAATAACCGGTGACTGCGCTAACGATTACCTGCCATACCTAGTTGAAAATGAAATTACTACCGGAGTATGCACACCTTGTGCAAAAAACAGAAACCTTGACGAAGCGAATTTTTACAGCAATATGGCGCTTGATGGCGGTCCACACCTCATAGATATGGCGACTGAGGCGAAGATCTTCAACTTCAGATTTTTTTACCCGTTGAACCGGATAACTGCTCTGCCTTCCCTTTCAGGACTTCAAGGCAGACAGTCCAACACTGTGTGATATTCTGGTCGGCGCCTTCGTTGCAACTCTGTTGGGGCGGAAGATTTTGAAAATAAACATTTCCTGTGTGCAAGGCCCCACCTTATTTTCATGGATTCTTCGGTAAAATAGGACATGGGCGGGTTTGGAACCCGCCCGTACCTCCCTGCATTACCGTGACAAATCGGTCATCAAAGATTGCCTTTTTTCCATAGAAAGAAATTCCCTGTCAAGCCTGGAATGGCATACCTACCAGCTTCCCTGATTCTCCATTGAAGCCCAAGGTTCCTGGACCGGTAGCTTCTCTCCTTCCTGCAGAAACTCAATAGATATCTGATCGGGAGTACGGATAAAAGCCATATGGCCATCTCTTGGTGGGCGAAGAATTGTAACACCTTTATCCATCAACATTTGACAATATTCATAAATGTTTTCAATACTGAAAGCTAAATGGCCAAAGTTGTCGCCCACACTGTATGATGTTTCCTGATCCCAGTTATACGTTAATTCAACTTCCGGTTCTCCCGGAGCTGTTGCGAGAAAAAGAAGAGTAAATCGCCCGCTTTCATAATCCTTCCTTCTCGTCACAACCAAACCGAGTTTATTGGTAAAAAAGTCAATAGATTGCTCAAGGTCTTTTACTCTCACCATAGTGTGTAAGAATTTCATAAACTGTACTCCCGGTAATTTTGAAAAATATTATTAACTTCGTGAAATCCTGAATTTCACTCTTTTTCCGTGCTAAATTTCAAGATAAATACTGAAAGTAATTTTGCCTATTCATTTGCATCTTTTTAACAACTGTAAAGATAAGAGATACATGAAAAAATTATGCACCCGTTAAATTTTTAAATCTTGCAGAGATATCGGTACTATTGATTTTTCTTTTGCGTTGAAAAGCAGTAAGATTCAGGGGAGAAACAGTCCATCCCGACCTTGCAGGGCGGACTATAATTTTGTATATGTACCTATCTCCTGTCAGAAGAACATCCGGAGGCATGGCTGCCTATCTCAAAATTGGCTCTCATTTTCCGTGTGAGTCCTTTGTTCATCCGGACTTTTTTGCATCTTAGTTCACAAGATACACTCCACCTGACAATGAGGCAGTATTAATGTTTTCTATGCAACGTCTGACGATCAGAAAAGAAATTTTTTTTATCGGCGTAGGCTTTCTGATCGCGCTAGCGGCTATCTTCATTTTCATGCAGTCAGTGATTTTGTACCGTTCCGGTATGGAAGTGGCTCGGTTAAGGATTGCCGGAGCCAACAAACAGATAGCCTCTTATGTTGAGGCACATCTGGAAGGGTTGGCTGCAGCGGTCAGGATCATGGCAGCTAATCCTGATGTCGTCACCGGGAGCGACGAATCGATGGAACGGGTTCTTTCCTATTTTCGATTTATTGAAGAATCGAACCCGAACGTAAAATACTGCTACGCCGGATACGAGAACGGTAAACTCCTGATCAACGACTACATCCCTCCTGTAGGATTTGATCCGAAAACGCGTCCTTGGTATCGATCCGCAGTAGCCAAGTATCCTGAATTGTCCATAGGCTTTCCTTACCAGGATATCAAAAACCAGGAATGGTTAAACTCTGTGTCCATGGCCTTTACAGACGACACCGGCATACGGGGCGTATTCTCCGTTGACAGCACCATCAACCGGATGGACGGTCTCATCAACAGCATAAAATCCTTCGATTTCCAGACAAATTTCGTAATCGACAGCGGGGGCACAGTGCTGGTTCACGAGAATACGGATTTTATCGGCCGGCACCTGGACCTGCTCGCTCCCGGTTCGGCGGGACTTTTTACAGAAGATTCGGGCTACATCACTTACATTCTTGGCGATAGAAACAGGATCGCCTTCTATACCAAGCTTAAGGTTACCAACTGGATAATAATTTCCGCCATAGACAGCCGCGAAGTTTTCGTTCCGGTGTTGCTTAAAGTCCTCCTTGCTGTACTCTTTATGTTGTTTGTGTCTATCACCCTCGGTATTATCCAGGTTAAAGTATATGAATCCCGCTTCGTTCGGCCGCTGGAATCACTGAAAAGAAGAGTCACAGACATCACTACGGGCAAAAATACTCTAGAACGGGAAGAACCTTTTTCCAATCCTGAGCTCGCCGCTATCGCCGCCCATATAGAGAAAATGACTGAAATGTCCCTGAGTCGAAAAGCTTACGAGCTCCAGTTGATACTGGAATCAACAAGCGATGGAATTCTTGTTCTGGATGACTCCAGCCAGGTGATTCATTACAACCAACGTTTCCTGGAGCTATGGGACCTCAGCAAGGAATTGGATTCCGGAAAACTTGACAATTCAGCTTTAGACAGGATACTGGAGTCCGTAATGCCTGAATACACCAAAGTGATAATGACGCGTCCTAAGGTGGCTAGCGGGAACACGACAGATTTTGTTCACCTCAGGAATGGAACCGTCCTTGAGCAAAATTCCTGCTCTCTCATTGGGGGAGGATGGATCTCCGGAACACTCTGGAATTACAAAGACGTCACCGAAAAAACGAGGGTGGAGGAAAAGTTGAAACACCTGGCCGCAACCGACGACCTTACCGGCCTATGGAACCGACGTCATTTCATGGACCAGGCGGAGTATGAAATCGCACAAGCCCTTCGGCACGGCAGACCGTTGTGCATCATCCAACTGGATATAGACCACTTCAAAAAGATAAACGATACCCACGGCCACGCAGCGGGGGATATAGTATTGAAGTTCCTTGCTTCGTCTATGAAAGAGCAGCTGCGGTCCACCGATACCATAGGGCGAATAGGAGGTGAAGAATTCGTTATCCTGTTCCCGAACACGGGCCTGCAGACAGCCTACGCCGTGTCGGAGAAAATCCGGACGTTCTTCGAGTCCAACAGGGTGGAGCATGACGGAAAAATGTTGAACATCACCATAAGCATGGGCATCGCCTTACTCTGTTCAGGAAATAATCATATCGACATCCTCCTCCACCAAGCCGACGAAGCCTGCTACGCTGCCAAAAATGCGGGCCGCAACCGCACCATCCTTTGGAACGAAGATCTTCATGGCAGTTTTTAAGTCCAGGCTCGTTGCCGTCTTTCTAAAATGAAAAAACCGGAATTGTGCACATAGCTAAGGGCCACACATAGCTAAGGGCCAGGTCTTGAAATATCATTTTTTGGAAAAAATAATATTTCAAGACCTGGCCCCCGTTCATGTGAATATAGTTGATGAAATTCTATAGCTGCTGCAATCTCAGCGCCTTGATTATCAAGCAAAGTGTCATCGATATCGAAAAATATCATCGTGTTCCTTACACAACGTGATAAGGCACACCGGCTCTGCGGGGGCTTTTTCCCGCTGACCGGTGCTGCCGTTGGTTGAATATTCGATTTTCTCGCCGCTGGTTTACTTGTGTGTCAAATGCGTAGGTCTGGCCCTCGATGGCTCCCTTTATCTCATTTCAATTTGGCTAGGTCATCCATCGTGCAGAGGAGGTCGAGTCGCTGCAACTCATGTAAATCATTTTTTTCTGTGATTGAGCGAAATGCTTGTTTAATGGCTTGGATGGTCGCGAAGACTGCAATTGTCGGAAGGCTAATTCGTGCCAAACCACAGTTTTTAAGATCGTCTATTGATAAGGTTCCAATGTTGTTGGGGAGACCAGCGGCAATACTTAAAGGACCTGGGATTTCTTTCGCCAAAATTTTTGCTTCGTCCAATGTGACAACCGAAGTAACAAAAACCAAATCTGCTCCAGACTCCAAGTATCGAGTGGCGCGTTCGATTGCTTCCTTAAGGCCGCTCTTCCGGTCTGCTGCCACGGCTAAAGCATCGGTTCTGCCATTGATGATGAGATCAGACACGTCACATTCCTCGGCAGCCTTACGGGCTGCAATGATCTTTTCAACCATCAAATCTGTATCAATCACGCCTTTATGTCCGCTTGCCCTGAGAATCTGGTCTTCGAGATTAATTCCTGATGCACCAATGTTTACAAACGCTTTCACGGTTTCCGCTACTTTCTCAGGCGCGCCATAGCCGTCTTCTCCGTCGGCCATTACCGGAATGCTGACCGAACGTATGATGTCCTGGGTTATCTGCAAGTTCCGGTTGAAACTCAAATCATCTTCGGTTTTGCAGCCTACAGCCAACGCCATACTGAATCCTGAACATTGCACGGCCTTGAATCCAGCATTTTCGATCATACGAGCACTCAGAGCATCATATGCGTCAGGCATTAAAAGGGGGCGTTCCGATTTAAGAAGAGCCCGTAATAGTTGGCATTGCGTCATTCCTGTATCTCCTTTTCCTTTTGCTGTTCAACGCCGCATTCAGCGGCTTGTCCGCTGCAATGCTTGGTTAAGTTCTTTACCGCGCTCGGCAATACTATACTGAAGGTCCTTTACTCGCTTATTTATCTCGGTGCCAGCATCAAGAACCTTTGAAAGATTTGACTGCCAGCCTTGCTCATTTTCCTTAATATCTATCCGTATTACGCCTTCTTGGTAGCCCCAGAAGCAGTTAGCCTGACCAAATATTACCCGCACAGACTCACTCATGCCGGGATAATAGAGGGCCGTAATAGCAAGTGCATCATGAAGACGATCGCAGTTATCTATATATCTTCTACGGAAATCTGAAAGTTCTGTATGTGATGACTGGATGTAACTCATAGTCTGAGAGTTCTCAAACGAAATAGCCGATAGGATTTTGTGGAGTCTTTCCAGCTTCTCTCTTTCTAGAGAAATCTCACTTTTAAGCCTTTCATCCGCCAATCTGTCAGACTGGAGCTTAAGATCTTTATCCGAATTATCTCGTGCTATTTTTAGCTGTACCCCACTAGTTAACCTGGCTGCCGCATATCCAATTATGGCGGCAACGATAGCTCCAAGAAAAATATATGCCTCTTTTTCCACAAATATCTCCACGAGATTTAACAAGTAATTCTACAGTTCTGTATATCTCCCCAGCTTGAGCAGGGGTCCATGAATAGTTCGGATTCTGCAAAAGCAGTCTACTTAGCTCCTTTTACCAAATATTGTTCGTAATGCACCAATATTTCGTAAAATATTTTCGATTTTGTTGTTATGATCGAATATGCTGTTTTCTGTATATCATCCTAAATGGAATGATCAACAGTTTCCTGAAGAACCTGACATGTTACAAGTTCCACGCACAGTACTGGCAAGTTTTGAGGATTGCCTTGTGGCAAATAATATTTCAGTAAATATTCGTGGACATTATATGGAGTGGCTGCGATCCTATCTCGATTTTTGTTCTAAGTATCGACATGATGCCAACAATTCAGAGAGCATTATTGCCTTCCAGAAAAAGCTTCTGGAGAAAAGACAAAGTGAAAGGCAACGGCAACAGGCATCCCATGCAATCCGCCTTTACCTCAATGTTAATCAAGCAAATACTGTTAGCAGATCGCCGAGTTTTCTTCCGATTTCTACTGTTAATAACGCTGAAAACATATCGACATTGGCTGAAAAGAGTCCAGGCTTTTACCCGAAGCAAACCACCAGAATCGCTGTCGGCGGTTGATGTTAAAGAATTCCTGACTTGGCTGGCAGTCAAAAAGCAGGTTGCTGCATCAACCCAGAATCAGGCATTCAATGCATTGCTGTTTTTTTATCGGTATGTTTTGGAAAAGGAGTTTGGTAAACTTGAGGGGGTTGTGAGGGCAAAACGAAAAGAATATATTCCCGTCGTTCTTTCCCGTGAAGAAATAGACGAGATTGTCTCGCATCTTGCACCTCCGATTGATTCAGGAGTTGCTTGGCCACAGCGATCTGAAAACCATTATGATCTATACGCATACTGTTAATTCATTGATTATCTTGGAGATAATCCTCGCACCCTCTATTGGCATCAGATGATTCTTGGCAATGTAAAGCGAATGCCCAACACGTCCGGTTGATAGGTTTCCTGAGTCAGTCTAATCATCCCAAGGGTTGATAACGTTGACACCTGCGGCTTGAAATGGACTGACATCTCGTGTCGCGACGCTAAATCGATTAGTCGCCGCAATAGACGCAATGTACCCATCTGCTGCAGCTATTGCTAAGCCGGCAGATTTGGCTTTTGCCATGAGTTCAGCATAAGCGGTCGTGCAGCCCATATCAAACGAACATACACGTCCGGCAAACAGCGGCAAAATTTGATTTTCTAAACTGGTTTGCAGTTCATCTCGTCGCTTTCCAACTGGAAGGTTTGCAACTCCAAAACGCAGTTCTGCCACAGTGATTGCTGTTAAAAATAGCGTTTCTAGTGATTGTGCATCAATCCATTTAATAACCCGGGCCTCAGGAGCACGACGCAACGGTTCCGA
>Ga0214472_10006926_pt1 | contig 11889 bp, 14 predicted proteins | sample RVTome_6_FD_207662 | JGI IMG/M metagenome (GOLD analysis project Ga0214472, IMG submission 207662) | Soil microbial communities from uranium-contaminated site in the Upper Colorado River Basin, Wyoming, United States - RVT140D175 | ecosystem: Environmental > Terrestrial > Soil > Contaminated >...
TCGCCGGCATCCAGGAACGCGGCGTCTAGCAGACCCGCGCACCGGGAAGTTTTTCGCGCGGGCGCGAAGGATTCCTCGCCTCGCACCGCCTTTCTTCAGCCTCCGCCTCGATTCACCGCGCAAATTCCCCTGCCGTCCGCACGGCACTGATCTCGCACAGTGAGCGGGTACGCGCCGCCCGCCGACGGGCGGCCGGCCGAGGTGCACCGATGCCACGACTCATGACACTCACCATCGCCGCGATCGGCACGCTCGCGATCGCCGGCTGCGCGACGATGAACGTGAGCTCGCACGTCGAACGCGGGCTCGATGTCAGCCGCTATCACACCTATGACTGGGGCCCCGCGGATGCGCTGCCGGCCGGTGACCCACGCCTGGAGCAGGATCCGTTCTTCCAGGATCACCTCCGGGGCGCCGTCGAGAAGGCAATGGCGGGACGCGGGTTCGAATGGTCCACCGTCAACGCGCCCGACCTGCTCGTGCATTACCACGCGAACATCACGGAGCGCATCGACGTCGATCGCCTGGATGTGCAGCGCGGCTACTGCGGCGGGAACGGCTGCGACGTGTCGACCGTGCAGTACGAGGCCGGCACGCTGGTGATTGATGTGATCGATGCGCGCACGAACCGCCTGATCTGGCGCGGCTGGGCCCAGAGCGCCGTGCAGGGCATGCTCGGCAACCAGGACACGATGGCGCGGCAGATCAACGAGGCGGTCGCGCGCATGTTCGGCGAGTTTCCAAAGCCTCTTTGAGATGGAGGGAACCATGCGACCGCTCGTGCGATTGAGTGTTGCCGCTCTGGCTGCGCTCGCCTTGACCGGGTGCGCCACGACGAACGTCCGATCCTTCGTCGAGCGCGGAGTCGATGTGCAGCAGTACAGGACGTACAGCTGGGGACCGGCGCGCGAACAGGCCACCGGCGACCCGCGGCTCGACAACAACCGGTTCTTCCAGGAGCGGATCGAAGCGGCCATCGAGCGCAACCTGAATGCGCGCGGCTTCGAGAAGGCACGCGCGGGAGAGTCGGACCTGCTGATCCGCTACTACGCAAGCGTCGAGCAACAGGTCAACGCCAACGGCGCCGATCAGCCGTACACGTCGTGTGAGGGGTGCCAGCCGTACGTCTTCGACGCCGGCACGATCGTCATCGATCTCATCGACGCGCGCACCAGGCGCATGGTGTGGCGTGGATGGGACGAAGGCAGCATTGACGGCGTCGTCGACAACCAGGCCTGGATGGAAAAGCGGGTCGACGAGTCGGTGGCCCGGATCGTGGAGCGGCTTCCGCGCCGTGCAGGGAGGGTGTCATGACATGCAGGCATCGAGGGCTTCGACTGTTTGCGATCACGATCGCGATCATCTTCTACGCGGCCATGGCGTCGCCGCAGACGCCGTCTCAACCGCCATCACAGAAGCACGGCAGCTTCCCGCATGCGGCGCCCGCGAGTGATGTGACGGCACGGCTTGCCTCGCTCGACGCGCGCATCGCGGTGCTCAGGGCCGACATGATGATGTTCGTCGGCGAGCTGAAGATCCAGGCGATGGCGTCGTTGCTCGACGCGCTCGTCGAGCGCCAGACCCTCACCGACCAGGAGATGCGGCGGATGCACCGCCAGATGATGGAGCGCATGATGACGCCGCGGGCGGAACCGAGGCCCCCCGAACCGCCCGACGAGGAGTCTCCCGAGGCGATGTGCTCGCCGTTCATCTGAATGAGGTCGGCGCTCGAGAGGGTGGAAAATGCTGACGCGCTAGCCCATATACATCAGCACCGGGGCATTTCCCAGCGACACCATGCGATAGGCCGCTCCGCTGGGTACCGCGGTGTAGGGGCGGGGAGCCGTTCTGACGGGCACCACCAGGGGCGCACGGTCGACCCTGACACCCGGCTCGGGGCCGCTCGCGCCGGGTCCTCGCCAATCGAGCCGAGTGAGAGTCGCAGGATGCACGCTCTTGACCAGCCTTTTCAAGCCGTCTGCGGTGCGCTGATGGATCGGCTTGACTTCCCTGGGCAACTGCACTGCCGCCCGCTGCGGGGGCTTCCATCCGGCCGGCACCATGATGACGGAGAGATGGGCGCGTCGCAGCAGCTCGTCGGTCATCGATCCGAATCCTGGCTTCTGCGCGTCTGACATGCCCTGGCTGCCCACGACCACGACGTCCGCACGCCGGGCCCGCGCGACCTCCAGGATCACATCCGCCGGGCGGCCAGCCATTGCATGCACAAAGAGTGAGCAACCGGCGCCGGGCACGGCGGCGGCGATCACGCGCTGGAGCTCGCGTCGTGTCCGGTCCGACAGGTCGATGGTGCTTTGTCCGGGGACGGCGCCGGGGCCTGGATCTTCCACGTGCAGCACGTGCAGCGTTGCGCGGCAATGATTGGCCAATCGCGCGGCGTACGCCAGCGCGCTGATCGACGCATCTGTAAAATCCGTGGCGGCCAGAATCGTTCGAGGTGGCATCATCATGCCTCCACATGTCGCCAAAGTCGTACCAGCTCGTCCGGAACCCAGCTTCTTGTCCGTCAAACACGCTGTGGCGGCGATTTACGGGGGCCTTACCGCGGACTCTTGGGGCAGGCGCAGCATGTCGCTTCGAGGTAGAAATCGGCAAAAGTCGCCCCTAGAGGTGACTAATGTCCGTACCGCTTCAAGGTCTGCCAGACGCTAAAAATTGACAACCGAGGGTGACATAATTTGTCAGCCATCGTTGCCTGACGAAGAAGAAATCGTGGGCACGCGACTGGCTAAATGATAGACCCGTAAAGTGATATGTGTGGTGCCCGAACCCGGGCACAGCCGTTGCCTGGCAGTTGAGCTGTGTCTGTCTGCCCGATAAGCCGTCCGGTGCGCAAAAACGGCGGCTTCACGCTGATCGAACTGATGATCGTCGTGGCGATCATCGCGATTCTTGCCGCGATTGCGGTCCCGGGCTTGATCCGCGCGCGCATGTCCGCCAACGAGGCATCCGCCGTGGGGTCGATGCGCACGATCACCAGCGCAGAGGCGACGTTTTCAGCCTCCTGCGGTGGCGGGGGTTATGCGGTTGACCTCGTTGATCTGGCCGCGGCGCCCTTCTCCGGCGGCCCCGCGTTTCTCCCCTCCGATCTCGCCGGGGCGTTTCCAGGCGGCACGCCGAAGAACGGCTACGAGTTCACGGTTTCGCCGGTGGCGGGTGAGGTCGTGCTGGCGGCCGGCAACACGTGCAACGGCTCGGCGAACGACACGGAAACGGAATTTTTTGCGAACGGCGACCCGATCTCGGTCACGGTGGGCGCGCGTTTCTTCGGCGTGGACCACACCGGCCAGATCCGCCAGGACAGCGATCAGCTCTTGGACATGACGGAAGGCATCCCGCTCCAGTAAGTCGCCGCCGCGCTGGCGTACCGGTTGCACCATCGCGGCCGGAGCATGTCGGTGGCGTTACGGCGCATCCTCGAGTACCCGCGTCATTCCCGTGTGTCGCGCCTCGCGTGGCTCATGCTCGGCGTCGCGCTGCTGTGGTTCGGCACCGGTCAACTCACGGTGACCGGTCTGATGCTCATGTTTTCCGGGCTGGTGATCGCCATTGCCGCCGTCCAGCCGCCACAGCCGTGCTTGCGATCGCCTGATCGCGCCGCTCACAGATCACACCTGCGACCGGTAGGCCGGTAGGCCGGAGACCTTCCGCCTTCGCATGAAGCTTCGGCGGCGCTGGCTGGTCGAGTCGCGACGCGACCCGACCGTGGCGGAGGCGGTCAGGTCTCCGGCCCTTGTGCTACGCTGTCGGCCCGTTGACAGATCCCGACTTCATCAGTCAGCTCGCGATCGGGTTACTGATCCTCCTGTTCTCCCTGACCGTTCACGAGGCTGCGCATGCCTGGTCCGCCGATCGGCTTGGCGATCCGACGGCGCGGAGGCTCGGACGGTTGTCGCTCAATCCGATCGTCCACATCGATCCGATCGGCACGCTGCTCTTTCCGCTGATTGCGCTGGCCACGAACCTCCCTCTGATCGGCTGGGCAAAGCCCGTGCCCGTGAACACGCGCGCGCTGCATCCGAACTGGCGCCAGAAGTTCATGGTGATCGCCGCGGCCGGACCGGCCAGCAACTTGGTGATGGCCGTCATTGCCGCCGTCCTGCGGCCTTTCGTGCCCGACGGCGTTCTCTCCGCGGTGTTGTACCTTGCGATTCGCGTGAACGTATTGCTGGCGCTCTTCAACATGATTCCTGTACCTCCGCTCGATGGCGGCAACGTGCTGGCGGGAATGCTGACCGGACCGATGGCCGACACGTTTGACCGGTTGCGCCCGTACGGATTTCTGATCCTGTACGCATTGATGTTGACCGGCGGGCTTACCGCAATCATCTTGCCGCCCGAGGCACTCCTGCTGTCGTGGCTTCTGTGAGAGGATTCGAATAATGTCGAGAATCTCGATCAAACTCACCCTCACCGTCGTCGTCGTTGCAGTCGTGCTGATGTCACCCGCCTCGTTCGTCCAGGGGCAGACGGGACTCGAACGCAAGGTGCTGTTGCAGCAGGACCTGGATATTCCCGGCTATGAGACGCTGCTTGTCGAAGTCACTCTCGCCCCTGGTGGCCGCGAGGGCCGGCACAGGCACCCGGGCACTCTCGTGGCCTACATCGCCGGGGGCGAGCTCACACTCGAACAGGAGGGATTGCCGACCAGAACATACAAGGCCGGCGAGTCGGGGATCATCAAGCCAGGACAGGTGCACGAAGGCATCAACAACGGTCGAACGCCCATCAAGATCTTCGCCACGTTCATCGTCGAGAAGGGCAAGCCGCTCGCCACACAGGTGCGGTAGCCCGAACGTGAGTTCGCGGCCTCGCGTCGTCAGCGGCATGCGGCCCACGGGCCGGCTGCACCTCGGCCACCTCGTGGGCGCCCTCAGGAACTGGGTCGCGCTCCAGGAAAAGTACGACTGCTTCTACTTCGTCGCCGACTGGCACGCACTGACGAGCGAATATGCCGCCACCGGCGGCATCACCGACTACGGTCTCGACAACATCGCCGACTGGATCGCCGCCGGGGTCGATCCCGAACGCAGCACCATCTTCGTCCAGTCGCTCGTGCCCGAGCACGCCGAGCTGTTCCTGCTGCTCTCGATGATCGTTCCGATTCCGTGGCTCGAGCGTGTGCCGACATACAAGGAACAGCGGGAGCAGCTCGTCGAGAAGGACCTGTCGACGCTGGGTTTCCTGAGCTACCCGCTGCTGCAGACGGCTGACGTCGCCATGTACGACGCGCGGTTCGTGCCGGTGGGCGAAGACCAGGTGGCGCACCTGGAGCTGTCGCGCGAGGTGGTGCGCCGCTTCAACCAGTTTTACGGAGAGGTGCTGGTGGAGCCGCAGCCGCTCCTCACCCCGGTGCCGCGGCTGCCGGGGCTCGACAACCGCAAGATGAGCAAGAGCTACGGCAACACCATCGACCTGACCGACGACAGCGACAGCGTCGTGAGGAAGGTGCGGCAGATGTACACGGATCCCAAGCGGATCCGCGCCGACATCCCGGGCACGGTCGAGGGAAACCCGGTCTTCATCTACCATGACGCGTTCAATACGAACACGGCGGAAGTCGAAGATCTGAAGACCCGCTACCGTGCCGGCAAAGTGGGGGACGTCGAGGTGAAGACCAAGCTGGCGGCTGCGATGAACGCCATGCTCGAGCCGATGCGAGAGCGCCGCCGCGAGGTGGCGGCCAAGCCGGAGCGGCTTCGCGAGATCGCGGTCGAGGGATCCCGCACGGCGCGGACGACCGCGCGGGCGACCATGGAGCGGGTGCGGGGCGCGGTAAAGCTGCAGTACTAGCCACGAAGACACGAAGACGATTTGCCGCGACGCACACGAAGGATGGTGATGACGAGGGCCATATGAGGCGCGCCTTACACACAATGCTGGCGACCGCGTGACCGTCGTGTCCTTCGTGGTTGATCGTCTTTGCGGGTTTTGTGGCGCCACGATACAGCCTTGACCGACCATACCGATTTCGAGTCGTCGCCCGACGCCTTACAGGTCAAGCTCGAGGCCTTCGAGGGTCCGCTCGACCTCCTGCTGCACCTCATTCGCAAGAACGAGGTGAACATCTACGATATCCCGATCGCGCTCATCACCGAGCAGTACCTCTCGTACATCGAGGTGATGCAGGAGATGAACCTCGACGTGGCGGGGGAGTTCCTGGTGATGGCGGCGACGCTGATTCACATCAAGTCGCGGACGCTGCTGCCGCGCCGCGACCCGTCGCAGGAGGACGCGGGGCCGGAAGAGGATCCCCGCGAGGCGCTCATCCGGCGTCTCCTCGAGCACCAGAAATACAAGGCGGCCGCCGAGCTGCTGCACGACCGCGAGACGCTGCGCGGCGCGCAGTTCGGGCGGCCGGATGCGAGCGTGGCGCTGGCGGCGGGCGACGCCTACGAGCCGGAGCTGGAGGTCGATCTCTTCAGCCTGATTTCGGCGTTCCGGAGCGTGCTGGAGCGGGCCAGCCGCCGCCCGCCGATGGTGCTGCCGCCCGACCAGATATCGATCGAAGATCGCATCCAGCAGCTGCTCGGGCGGCTGTCCGAGACGGAGGCGTGCGGCTTCGAGGACCTCTTTACTGACGGCGACGGCTCGCGGTCGTTCATGATCGTGACGTTCCTGGCGCTGCTCGAGATGATTCGCCTCAAGCTGATCCGCGTGTTCCAGACCGGCGGCTTCGGGCCCATCCGCGTCTACAAGCGCGCGCGGCCTGCCGACGCCCCGCACCCGATCGGCGATCCACAACGATGACCATGACAGAAAACACCACACCCGCGGCAGGCGTCGTCTCGGCGGAGCTCAAGGCGATTGTGGAGGCGCTGATCTTCGCCTCGCCTGAGCCCATCACGCCGAGGATGCTGTTCAAGCTGCTGGCCGACGAGCCGAAGGAGGACGTGACGGCCGCCGTCGCGGCGCTGAGAGCCGAGTACGATCAGCGTCCCGGACTGCAGTTCGTGGACGTGGCCGGCGGCTATCAGATCGTCACGCGGCCGGAGCTGCACGAATGGGTGCGGCGGCTCTTCCACGAGCGCTCGACGCAGAAGCTCACCGTCCAGGGGCTCGAGACGCTGGCCGTCATTGCGTACAAGCAGCCGGTCACGGCGCTGGAGATTTCAGAGATTCGCGGCCGCGATACCCACGGAGTGCTCTCCACGCTGCTCGAACGTCACCTGATCAAGATCGTCGGACGCAAGAACGTGGTCGGGCGCCCGTTCCTGTACGGGACGACGAAGGAGTTCCTGATTCGATTCGGCCTCAACGATCTTGGTGACCTGCCGAAGATCGAGGACATGGCGGAAGCGCTCGGGTTCAATCCGCCCGGCGGCCTCCACGAGCTCGACCCGCGCGAGGGGATTTTACCGCTGGACGAATAGTGGCAGATGGTACCGCTGGACGAATAGCAGCAGATGACGCCGCTGGAGGGGTAGCGGCGGATTTCTTCAGCGCGCGGATTTCCTCTGCGCGCAGCTCCCGCCACATGCCCGGCTTGAGTTGTCTGTCGGTGAGCGAGCCGATACGGGTGCGCGCCAGCGCCTTCACCGGGTGGCCGACCGCCTCGCACATGCGCCGCACCTGGCGGTTGCGCCCCTCGCGGATGGTGATGCGCAGCAGCGCGTCGGATTCGTGTCGATCGAAGTGTCCCGCTCTCCTGTCCGCCGGGACGGTCCGCGAACGCGGACCGTCCGGCCAGCGCTGGCTGGTCGGGTCGCGTCGCGACCCGACCGTGGCGGAGGCGGAAGCCGGACCAGGGCGTCTGCGGCTCAGTAGATCGACATCGGCAGGCTGCGTCCGGCGGCCGTCCAGAGCAATTCCCTTCCGCAGCCGCTCAATGGCATCTGCGTCCGGAACGCCCGCCACGCGCGCCTCATAGGTGCGCTCGACGCCGTGGCGGGGGTGCGTCAGCCTGGCCGCCAGGTCGCCGTCGTTGGTCAGCAGCAGCAGTCCTTCCGTGTCGTAGTCCAGCCGGCCCACCGGGTAGACGTATTCGCGCACGCCGCGGAGCAGGTCGATCACCGTCGGCCGGCGCTGAGGATCAGACCGCGTCGTCACGTAGCCCGCAGGCTTGTTGAGGAGGATGTAGCGAAGCGTCTGCGCGGCCTTGATGCGACGTCCGTCGACACGGATATCGTCGGCGGCAGCGTCGGCCTTCGTCCCCATCTCGCGCACGGTCGTGCCGTTCACTGATACTCGGCCTTCGGCGATCAGCTTTTCCGCGGCCCGCCGAGAGGCGACGCCGGCGTGCGATAGAAGTTTTTGAAGGCGTTCCATTCGCGATCAACCTACGAAAGATCACAAAGACGTTTTGCCACAAAGCTCACAAAAGCACCTAACACAAAGGACACCAAGGGTCGGTCGGTTGGGCCGGAGGCGGCCGTCGCGCGGACCCGGGAACGGACGCGCATGCCGCCGGCCGTTCTTTAACACTACTTTGTCAGATTCAATGAGTCGTACAGCGTGATCCAAAATTTCGTACTGTACTTCCCGATCGAGATTTCTTACGCTGTCCCGCGTGGATGCGCGCGGCGCGCGCGCGCTGCTCGATCGCTCCGGTCGATTCATCGATCGCTTCACCGATTGCTTCAGCCGCCGTGTCCAACGCACCGCCGCCAGTCAGTACATCGAAGGCCTCTTCAACGACAGCGAGCGCAAGTCCATGCAGGCGATGCATGGGCGGTTGAGCGATCCGATTCACTATCAGGCCCTGCAGCACTTCGTCACGCATTCGCCATGGCCAGACAAGCCGCTGTGGGATCGGGTGAGCGAGGTGATTCCCGACCGTCGCGGCATCCTGGCTCTGGACGACACGGGATTGCCGAAGCAAGGCCGGCACTCGGTCGGCGTCAAGCGCCAATACTCGGGCACACTGGGCAAGACCGGCACTTGCCAAGTGGCTGTGTCGAGCCTGTTGATCGGGAAGGATCTGGTGTGGCCGGTGGGCTGCGAGTTGTACCTGCCGCACGACTGGTTCGACGACGCCCGTCGGGCGGAAGTCGGCATTCCGTCGCGTCTCCGCTTTCGGGACAAGTGGCGCATTGCGCTGGCGCAGGTGCGGGCGACGCTCACCCGCGGCTTCCAGTTGACCGCGGTCGTCACCGATGCGGATTACGGGTCGATCGCGGCGTTTCGGCGAGGCGTGGAGCGCCTCGGCCTGCGGTACGCTGTCGCCATCCGCTCCAATCTCACGGTGTGCCCCGCGGGTGCGCGGCGAACGCGCACAGTCGCCGCCGTGGCCAAACGGATCCCGACGCGCCACTGGCGACGCATCTGTTGGGGGCACGGCACCAAAGGCCCCTTGGCCGCTCGCTTTGTCGCTCTGCGCGTGCGACCGACGCGGAGTCGCGGCGAGCGCTGGCTGTTGTGCGAACGGTCGTTGATGAAGGATGAACGGAAGTACTACTTGCTCAACCTGGACGCGTCGGCGTCGCTCAAGGAACTGGTGACCCTGGCCCGCTGTCGCTGGCCGATCGAGCAGCAGTATCGCGAGCTCAAAGACGAACTCGGCTGGGACCACTTCGAAGGGCGCACGTATCGCGGCTGGAACCATCACACGGTTCTCACGGCCATCGCCTTTGTCTTTCTCCAATTCGAACGCCGCCAGGCGCCCGACGAACCGCGCCCCACGCTGCCGCATGTCCGCCTCTGGGTGCGCGAGATCATGGCGGTGCTCTACATCGCCAGCAACCGCAACCTATTGAATCTAATCGCCGACTTCCAACGGAATCCGCCGCTGAGAAGGTGACAAAGTCGTGTTAAGGCTTGCGGGTCCGTTCCCGGGTCCGCGCGACGTCGGCCCGCGTTGCGGGCCGACCCACCGACCGGCCTCGACCTTCGTGACCTTCGTGCGAGTGGTTTTGGTGACCTTTGTGGCTACGTCGTCTTTGTGGACTTAGTGGCGCAATACATCCGCCCAGAACGAGACAAGCTTCCAACTCTCTGACACCGCGGCCGATCGATCGAGCTCTGCGTGCGTGATGATCTGGCTGAGAAGCAGGTGCACTTCCACTCCCTTGCTACGGAGGTACTCAGCCAATACCACCGACTCGGCAGCGGGAATCACGACGTCCTCGTCGCCGTGGAGCAGGAACACAGGCGCCGCGGGCACCGTTGGCGCCAGCTCCGGCGATGCGGCGGGGTCGGCCTCGAGGCCCAGGTGGGGGACGAGGATCGGACCGAGCGCCTTCACGTTGCGGTCGTTTACATACGTCAGAAGCGTGGCGGATGGCTCGGGCAGCGCTTTCACCATGTCGCGCGCTTTCTGGAAGGTGGCGTTCGCCTCGTCCATGTTGACCAGCGTCAGCTGTGACGCCAGCAGGAACGTGCCGACCCCCTCGCGCAGCGCGGCCACCTGCTCGGCCGGCACGACCCTGCCGGCCGCGGCGTACAGGATCACGGCCACGCCGTAGTCGTGCGGCGGATGCGTGGCGACGCCCGGCGCCTGCACGGCCTCGCCCGTCGCCAGGTACTTCAGCACGCGCGCCAGGTCGCCATGGCCGCCGAAGGAGACGACGTACGCCACCTTGTCGCGGAGGGACGGCCGTCCTGCGGCGACAATCGACAGCCCGCCCGCGAAACTGATCCCGACAATGCCGACGCGTCCATCGGGCGCGAGGTCAGGCTGCCTGGCCATCCAGGTCACGGCGTCTTCGATCACGTCGGCTGACCGCGCCGTGATCTGGTATCCCATCAAGTCGGGCAGTGCCATGGTCATGACCGCGACGCCGCTGCCGGCAAGATCCTGCGCGAGCGCGGTCAGGCGCGGCTCGGCGATCCCCATCGAGTGCACGCCCGGTACGAGAAGGGCGGCGCGCCGCACGCGGCCGTTCGGCCGATACCACTGCGCGGCCACCTCGCCCTGCCGTGTGGGCACCATGTGCCTGGGCAGCGCGGTGACGCCCTGCGCTATCGCGTTGGCGAACGTCTCGGTGCGGCCCCCGAGGTTAGCGGCTCGGACAAACAGAGAGGCCGCGCGAACGTAGGGCGACGCGAGGTACACGGCGCCGCCCACGACGACGATGACTGCCAGAAACGCGGCGAGAGGCCGGGATCGCATCAATCGCGCATGTTAGCATTGCAAGTAATTTGTGAATTTGTGATCTGTGATGTGCGATTTCACATCACAAATCGCACATCACAAATCGCACATGAACAAGTTGATCATCGCGATAGATGGCCCGTCGGGAGCTGGCAAAGGCACGATCGCGCGCACGCTCGCCGAGCATCTTGGCTATCGCCACGTCGATACTGGCGCGATGTATCGCGCGGTCGGGTGGAAGGCGACGCGTGAGGGCCTCGCGCTCGGCGATGAGGATGCCGTTGCCGACCTGGCTCGCCGCGCGGACATCAACGTCGAAGGCGGCGTCGTGTCGATCGATGGTCACGACGTGACGAGGGCGATTCGCACCCCGGAAATGGACAAGGCGGCGGCCGCGGTGGCGCGGCTGCCGCGCGTCCGCGAGGTGCTCGTCGCGCGGCAGCGCGCGTACGGTCAGGGCGGTGGCGTCGTCATGGAGGGGCGCGACATCGGCACGGTCGTGTTTCCGGACGCCGATCTGAAGATCTATCTCGACGCGTCCGCCGAAGAGCGGGCGCGGCGCCGGGCGAACGATGCCGCGCATGCCGGCAGCCAGGCGGGGCAGGCCGCCGTGGCGCAGGCGATCAAGGCGAGGGATGAGTCCGACACCACGCGCATGGTCTCGCCGCTCACCATGGCGCGGGACGCGGTATATCTCGACACCACCACGATGCCCATTGACCGCGTGGTCGAAACCGTCCTCGACCTGGTCTGCGACAAGACACGCTGATCCTCGAGCCGGCTACAGCCCTGGGCGCCGGGGCGGTCCGCGAAAGCGGACCGCCTAGCCAGCACTG
>Ga0214472_10006927_pt1 | contig 11889 bp, 8 predicted proteins | sample RVTome_6_FD_207662 | JGI IMG/M metagenome (GOLD analysis project Ga0214472, IMG submission 207662) | Soil microbial communities from uranium-contaminated site in the Upper Colorado River Basin, Wyoming, United States - RVT140D175 | ecosystem: Environmental > Terrestrial > Soil > Contaminated >...
CAAGAGGCAGACGGACAGCGTCAGGGTCCTGAATATGCTTACCAGCGAACCGGTGCAGTTCGAGATGGGCGACCGGTTCGCCATCGCCGGTTCGAGCCTTGAAAAGGTCCTGCAGCAGGAAACCATGCTGATCGTCGATGACACCTTCACCTTGACCAACGAGGTGGATCAACGGCTCTTCGCCGGCCGCGGCCATGGCGCCTGCATCCTCACCCCCCTGAGCCTGGGGGGCAAGCCCCGGGGGGTGTTGCTCCTCACGGCGGCCATGGCCGACAGCTTTTACGCCGAGCAGGATCTGATCGGCTGGCTGGCCAATGTGCTGGCCCTGGCCATCGAGCACAACGAACTGTCGGCCGAGGTGGCCAGGCGCGATCTGGAGTTCGCCACCATCAAGCAGATCGGCGGGGCCCTGGCCTCTTCCACCTTCGACATCAGCCGGGTGCTGCGTTACACCATGGACATGATCCGGGAGATCATGCCGGTGGAAGCCGGAGTGCTCTACCTATTGCGGGAAAACGAACTGGAATTCGCCACCGGCTTCCAGGTCGACGAGGAGGCCCTGGCCAAGATCCGTCTCAAGCTCGGCCAGGGGCTGGCCGGCTCGGTGGCGGCCCGGGGTAAATCCTCCATCATCAACAATCTGGCCGGCTCCCCGTTTTTACCGGAACTGGATGAACTCAGCGGCTCGGTCAGCCGCTCCGCCCTCTGCGTGCCCATCATTTCCCAAGCCCGGGTCATCGGCGTGATCATGGTCCTGAACAAGACCTCGGGCGATTTCGACAACAACGACGAGGATTTGGTCCTCTCCATCGCCTCCTCGGTCAGCATCGCCCTGGAAAATGCCCGCCTTTACAGCGAGACCGTCTCCATGGCCGAGCATGAACGGGGCATCCGGCAGATGTTTCAGAAATTCGTGCCCAAGGAGGTGCTGGATTCCATTTTGAACGTGGCGGAGAGCGGCGGCCAGGTGCTGGAGGAATTCAAGACCCTCACCCTGCTCAATGTCGATATGCGCGGCTTTTCGGCCCTGATCCGGGAGATCGGCCCCCAGAAGAGCGTGGCCCTGCTGAATTACTTTTTTTCGGTCATGGGCGGCATCGTCTTCAAGCACCGGGGCATCGTGGATAAATATCTGGGCGACGGCTTCCTGGCCCTTTTCGGGGCCCCGGTCTCCAGCACCAGGGACGCGGACAACGCGGTGAACGCGGCCCTGGAGATGCAGCAGGCCCTGGCCGGGGTGAACGAATATTTCGTTAAGGAACTGGGGACCTCGGTGGAGATCGGCATCTCCATCCACACCGGCGAGGTGGTGGTGGGCAATATCGGTTTCGAAATGAAGATGGACTACACCGTGGTCGGCCATCCGGTCAATGTGGTCTTCCGCATGCAGGACCTCACCAAAACGCACCCCAATATCATCCTGGTGGGGGAAAACACCCGCCGGGCCACGCGCACCCGGCTCCACCTCCGCCCCTTCGAGACCGGACTCGGCGCTCTGAAGATCTACGAACTGCTCGGCCGCCAGCCGCCGGAAGAACAACCGGCTGCCAGCTTGACAGCTTGACAGCCTGACAGCTTGACAGCTTGCCAGCCTGCCAGCTTGCCAGCCTGCCAGCCAGCCCGCCAGCCAGCCCGCCAGCTTGCCAGCTTGACAGCCTGCCAGCTTGACAGCCTGGCCAGCCCGCCCGCTTGCCAGCCTGCCAGCCTGCCAGCCTGCCAGCCTGCCCGCTTGCAGTCCTAGTGCCTCCCCCCCTCCGGCCGCAGGGCGGCCGACAGCAGAGCCGCGGTGGCGGCCAGCAACGCGGCCAACCAGAAACTCCCCCCGAACCCCCCGCTCTTTTCCGCCAAAACCCCGGCCACGGCCGGACCGCAGATCTGGCCGATGGCGAAGATGAAGGTGATCAGCCCGAAAACCCGGGCCGCCTGCCCCGGCCCGGCCCAGTCGCCCACCAGGGCCGCCATGATCGAGGGAATGGCCCAGGCGACGATGCCGAAAAAGCCGATGGAGAGATAAAGGGAAAGACCGGGAAGATTCAGGGCGATGAGCAGGTAGGCCAGGGCCTGGATGATAAAGACCGCGATCAGTCCGGCCTTCCTGCCGACACGGTCCGAAAGGGTACCGAATACCGGCCCGGAGAAAAGGCTGAGCAACCCCACCCAGGACCAGAAGGTCCCGGCCGTGGCCTCGGGAAAGCCCCTTTCGTTCACCAGCACGGTGACGATAAAGGTGGCGTAGATCACATAGGTGCAGCCGAAAAGAAAATAAATCGCCCCCAGGTGGAGAATCGTCCGGACCCCGAGACGTTGCGGCGGGAGCGCCGGGCCGGCACCCCCCCCCTCCGCCTCCCGGCTGCCGACCGGGGTCAGACCCAACTCGCAGGGATGATTACGTAATACCGCCAGGCAGACGCCGGCGGCCAGAATCACCACCCCGCCCAGGACCAGCCAGTTCAGACGCCAGCCCGCCTCGCCCGCCAAGCCGTTGAGCCAGGGGATCAATTGACCGGTCACCAGGATGGCGAACCCGCTGCCGATCACCACGAATCCCGCGGCCCGGCCCCGTTGCCGGCTGACGAACCAGGCGGAGATCAGCGCCATCATGGGCACGTTGGAGGCGCCGCTGCCCATGCCGGTGAGCAGGTAGAGGAGCAGCACGGCGGCAAAGGAATCGGCCCGGCTGATCAGGGTCATGGAGATCCCCACCAGCAGCAGGGCCAGGGAAATGAGCCGGCGGCTGCCGAAACGGTCGGTCAGGGGGCCGCAGAAGAGGACGGCGATCAGATAGCCCGCGAAATTGACGGTGCCGATGAGCCCCATCCGCGCATAGGTGAGATGGAGGGAGGCGGCCATGGAAGGGAGCAGCATGCCGAGGGCGAAGCGGCCTAAACCCAGACCGGCGAAGACGCACAGGGTGCCGGCCGCCACGATGTACCAGCCGTAATGGGGAGATCCGTCGATCCGCCGGCGGGACATGTCCGGTCAGGATTGCTGCCTTGGCTTGGGGGGGCGCCGGGGACCGGCACCGCTTTTCCGGCGGCGGTCCCCGCCCGCCGCACCTGCCGGATGGGGAGGCCGCCGGCTGGCGGCCCGTTTCCGCTGTTGGGCGTCAGGGGGGGCGCCGTCCCAGAGCGGCTCGATGCTGTTGGCCCGCAGCAGACGATCCAGGGATGGCAAATCGCGCTCGGTCACCAGGGTGATGGCCACCCCGGCCCGGCCCATCCGGCCGGTCCGGCCGGTCCGGTGGGTGTACGCCTCGGTCGAAAAGGGAAAATCGTAGTTGATCACATGGCTGACATGGGAAAAATCGAGCCCCCGGCCCGCCACGTCGGTGGCCAGCAGGATCTTGATGTCGAGTTTCTTGAAACGGTTGAATATCGAGGTGCGACGCGACTGATCCAGGCCGCCGTGGATGTATTCCACCCCCCGGTGCAGGGGTTGCAACCGTTTGAAGAGCTGCTCGCCGTTTTTTCGCGAGTTGATGAAGATGAGCACCTGGGTGAAGGGCTCCCGCAGCAGTTCCCCCAGTACCTCGACGCGCTGGCCGGGCGAGACCAGCCGGAAGCGGTGGGCGATGTTGGCCGGCGCCACCACCTCCAGGTTGAGTTTGATGTGGACCGGGTCGCGCAGGTAGGTCGCGGTCAGTTCCTCGATGTCCGGCGGCATGGTGGCCGAAAACAGCAGGGTCTGGTGTTCGCCGATGATGCAGGACATGATGAATTTCACATCGTCGATGAACCCCATGTCGAGCATCTCGTCCGCCTCGTCCAGCACCAGGGTCCGGACATCGCTCAGGGAGAGATCGCTGTTGTAGAGGTGGTCGATCAGCCGGCCCGGCGTGGCCACCAGGACATGGACCCCGTCCCGCAGCTTGGCCTTCTGGATGTCCATGGGAAAACCGCCGTAGATGGCAAAGGGGGCGATATCCAGGTAGCGGCCGATGCGGTCGATTTCATCCACATATTGCAGGGCCAGTTCCCGGGTCGGCACCAGGATCAGCCCCTGGATGGTGCGTTGCGCCGGATCGATCCGCTGCAAGAGCGGTATGGCGCAGGCGCTGGTCTTGCCGGAACCGGTCTCGGCCATGGCCAGCAGATCGCGATCGGCCAGGACATGGGCAAAGGTCTGCTCCTGTACCGGGGTCAGGTCGGCGTACCCCATCTTGTCGAGGGCCCGGAGAATCTCGGGCTTCAGGTCTAGTTCGGTGAATTTCACGCCGTCAGGGTAAAGCAATCCGGCCCGCCGGTCAAGCAATGGTTTCCGGTTCGCGGCTTTACGCGCCGATATCCGCGACTCTTACCGGGAGAAAACCGTTTGGTGATCAAATACCTTGTGGTATTATGGAATCGGATAGGAGCCACCTGCACTGTGCGGCGACGGCGGCACAGGCCTCTGACAAATGCTTACATGGAGGATGTGTATGGAATTCCAGGTAGAGGCTCGCAACGTGACCATGCGCAAGGCATGGCAGGACAAGATCGAAGACGAGAAGACGAAACTGAACCGCCATCATCCCGGGCTGGTTCACACCCTGCGCGTCACCATCGAACATACCTCAAGCCACAAGGAGGGCGGCTTCGAGGTCCGGGTCGTGGCCTCGGTGCCCAACGACACCGTGGTGGTCAAACGCAAAGGAGAGGCGGTCAAACCGCTGCTGGTGGAGGGATTCGACACCCTGGGGCTGCAACTCAAGGAACTGCAACGCAGGCGCCGCCAGACCGGCAAGGTGCCGGAAGGCGGCGGCGCCACCGCCGGTCAGGGCACCATTAAAAGTATTTTCGCCAACCAGGAATACGGTTTCATCCTCACCCCGGAAGGTCAGGAAATTTACTTTCATGCCAATGCCCTGAAGGATATCGACATCGGCCAGCTCGCGGAGGGCGACGAGGTCCGGTTCGGCGAGGGCGAGGGCGACATGGGTCCCGCCGCTGCCTGGGTCAGAGCCGCGGCCAGATAACCCGTTAAATTCATGGTAACAATGCGTCGGTCTCGCGATATCGCGAGGCCGACACTTTTTTTTCACTTAAAACAATTCAGACTTAGAGAAACAACACGTCATGACCTTGTTACAACAACCCGACATCGGCTCCGCCTATCTGGAGGAGACGGAGGAGACCATTCTCGAACGAATCACGGCCAGGAAGGCGGAACTGCGCGAGCGGCTGCTGATCCTGGGGCACCATTACCAGCAGGAAGCGGTCTATTGCTTCGCCGACGAGGTCGGCGACTCCCTCAAACTGGCCCGCCGGGCCGCCGAGGCCCATGACCGGCCCTATATCGTCTTCTGCGGGGTCCATTTCATGGCCGAATCGGCCGACATCCTCACCGCGCCCCACCAGGCGGTCATGCTGCCCGACCTGCGGGCCGGCTGCCCCATGGCCGACATGGCCACCGCCGAAGAGGTGGAATGGGGCTGGCGCGAACTGGCCGGCGTGCTGGATGTCGAGCGGCTGATTCCCGTCACCTATGTAAACTCCTCGGCCCTGATCAAGGCCTTTGTCGGCGATCGCGGCGGTTCGGTCTGCACCTCCTCCAATGCCGAGCGGGTGTTGACCTGGGGGCTGGCCAAGGGCGAGCGGGTCTTCTTTTTTCCGGACGAGCACCTGGGCCGGAATTCGGCCCATGCCCTGGGCATTCCCGAGGATGAGGTGGCGCTGTGGCAGCGCGGTCTCCCCCTGGGCGGCAACAGCGCCGAGCAACTGCGGCAAGCCAAGGTCATCCTCTGGAACGGCTACTGCACGGTGCATATGCAGTTCACCGCCGATCATGTCAGGATGTGGCGGCAAAAGGAGCCGGCCATCCGGATCATCGTGCACCCCGAGTGCCGCCACGAGGTGGTGAAACTGGCCGACCGCTACGGCTCCACCGAGGGCATCATCAAGGCGGTGGCCGAATCGCCCTCCGGCAGTAAGTGGGCCATCGGCACGGAGATCAATCTGGTCAACCGGCTGAGCCGCCTGCACCCCGATAAGACCATCCATTCCCTGTCGCCTTTTCAATGCCTCTGCGCCACCATGTACCGGATCAAGCCCGCCTATCTGCTCTGGGTCCTGGACAACCTGGCCGCCGGCCGGCTGGTGAACCGTATCGTCGTACCCCCGGAGGTCGCGGCCCCGGCCCGGAAGGCCCTGGACAGAATGCTGCGGATCTGAGGAAAATGGCCCGAATCTATCTGGACAACAACGCCACCACCCCTCTTGATCCCGAGGTGCGGGAAGCGATGCAGCCTTACCTGGGAGAACGTTTCGGCAATCCCTCCAGCAACCACCGGGAGGGCGAGGCGGCCAGACACGGCATCGAACAGGCCCGCGGCCAGGTGGCCGGCCTGTTCAAGGCCCCGGCCGTCCGGCTGTTTTTCACCAGCGGCGGCACCGAATCCAACAATCTGGCCATCTTCAGCGCCAGCGGCGCGGACCCGGATAAAAAACACATCCTGGCCTCCCTGGTGGAGCACGATTCGGTGCGGGCCCCCCTGCGGTACCTGCGGGACCGCTTCGGCTACGAGATCGAATGGCTGGCCGTGGACAACAGCGGCGGCCTGGATCTCGACCGGCTGCAAAAGGCCATCCGGCCTGACACGGTCCTGGTCTCCCTCATGGCCGCCAACAACGAGACCGGCGTGGTCTGGCCCATGGCCGAGATCGGCGCCATCTGCCGGCGACAGGGAGTGCTGTTGCATTGCGACGCGGTGCAACTGGCGGGCAAGGCGCCGCTCGATGTGGAGGCGATGGGAATCGACTATCTCGCCCTGGCCGGCCACAAACTACACGGCCCCAAGGGCAGCGGCGCCCTCTACGCCCGGCGCGGCGCCCCGCTCTCGCCGCTGATCCACGGCGCCGGCCAGGAAGGCGGCATGCGCTCCGGCACGGAAAACGTGCCCGGCATCGTGGGGTTCGGCGCGGCCTGCGAACTGGCGGCTCGACACTTGGGGGCCATGAAACAGTGCATCCTGGAGATGCGGCAACGATTGGAAGAGGGCATCCGCGCCGCCATCCCGGACAGCCTGATCAACGGGGCCGGGCAACCGCGGCTCTACAATACCGTGAACGTCAGCTTTGCCGGCTGCGCCTCCGGGGCCCTGATCCAGGAACTGGACGAAAGGGGCATCGAGGTCTCGGCCCATTCCGCCTGTCACGGCGGCGACCTGAATCCCTCCCATGTCCTGTCCGCCATGGGGGTGCCGGAAATCTTTCTCCACGGCACCCTGCGCCTCAGCCTGAGCCGCTTCAACACCATGGCCGAGGTGGAGACCCTGCTGAAAATCCTGCCGCAAATCGTGGAAAAATCACGACGCCAGGCAGCGGGGTGAAAGGTAAAAGCTAAGAAGTTGAGTGGTTGAGTGGTTGAGTAGATAAAGGCAAGCGGAAGACGGCGGTGCGGGCCATGCGGGCCACGCGGGTCACCCGTCCACCAAGTCCACCACGTCCATTAGGTCCACCGTCCACTGCCCACCGTCCACTGCCAACTGCCAACTGTCCACTAAAACAGAGGTACCACCATGCGCGTTGCGGTCGTCAAGAACATCCTGGATGCCAACAGCCGGATTGCCGGGGAAAACCGGGAGCTTTTCAAGAAGCACGATGTGAAGGTGCTCAACCTGATGAGTTCGCCCGGGGCCGGCAAGACCACCCTGCTTGAGGAGATGGGCCGTCATTTCAAGGGGCAGTTGCGCATCGGCGTAATCGAGGGCGATATCCAAACCAGCCTGGATGCCGAAAGGGTGGCGGCCGCCGGCCTGGCCGCGGTGCAGATCGAAACGGACGGGGCCTGTCACCTCGACGCCAACATGATCCGCAACGCCATGGGCAACCTGGATCTCGACGCGCTGGATCTGCTGGTGGTGGAAAACGTCGGCAACCTGGTCTGTCCGGCCGAGTTCGACGTGGGCGAGCACGACAAGGTCATGATGCTCTCCGTCACCGAGGGCGACGACAAACCCTACAAATATCCCCTCATGTTCCGGGAGTCCCGGGTCCTGCTGCTCAGCAAGATCGATCTGTTGCCCCATCTGCGTTGCGATATCGACAAAATCAAGGAGGCGGCCCGTTCCATCAATCCCGATCTCTTTATCATCGAAATTTCCGCCTACAGCGGCCAGGGCCTTGACGAGTGGCACGACTGGGTCCGGGGCCGGCTCTCCGGTCCATGATCCGGGCGCGGATCGCTGTTGCCGGAGTGGTGCAGGGGGTCGGCTTCCGCCCCTTTGTCTATCGGTTGGCCGTCGAACTTGGGCTGACCGGCCATGTGGCCAATACCACCATTGGCGTCGCCATCGAGGTGCGGGGCGATGAAGCGGCGGTGGCGCGTTTCCTGGCCCGGCTGCAAGGCGATCGCCCGCCGCTCGCCGCGATCGACTCGCTCAGCGTGGCCCGAAGCGTGGTCGGAAGCGAGGTCGCCCCGACCGATGGCCCCGGTAGTTTCACCATCCTGACCAGCCGGCCGGCCCTCGGCGCCACCGGGCCGGTGCCGCCGGACAGCGATCTCTGTCCCGCCTGTCTGGCCGAACTGCTGGATCCGGCCGACCGCCGCTATCGTTACCCTTTCATCACCTGCACCGATTGCGGCCCCCGTTACACCCTGATCGAGGGGCTGCCCTACGACCGGCCCCTGACCGCCATGGGCCCCTTTGCCATGTGCGACCGCTGCGCCGCCGAGTACAACGATCCCGCGAATCGCCGTTTCCATGCCCAGACCAATTGCTGCCCGGAGTGCGGCCCGCGCCTCGAACTCACGGATCGCCATGGCCGGCCGGTCAACGATCCCGCGGCCCGCGATGCGGCGGCCGGGGCCGCGCACCTGCTGCACCGGGGCGGAATTCTGGCCGTCAAGGGGATCGGCGGCTTTCATCTGGCGGTCGATGCCACCAATACCCCGGCGGTGGCCCTGCTCCGGCAACGGAAAAACCGGCCCGACAAGCCCCTGGCCGTCATGGTCCCGGACCTGGTCGCGGCCCGCCGCCTGGCCCGGCCGACCCCGGACGAGGCACAATGGCTCCGTTCCCGGCAAAAACCCATCGTCCTGCTCCGCAAACGGCAACAATCCCCCCTGGCGGCCAACGTGGCTCCCCATATCGACCGGATCGGGGTGATGCTGCCCTACACCCCCCTGCATCATCTGCTTTTTCAGGACAACGCCTTTCCGGCCCTGGTCATGACCAGCGGCAACCGCTCCGGCGACCCCATCGCGCGGGAAAACGGCGACGCCCTGGCCCGGCTCGGCCCCATGGTTGACGCTTTTCTCCTCCATGACCGCGATATCCTGGTGCGCACCGACGATTCGGTCCTGATGGTGCGCGATACCCGGCCGGTGGTGGTGCGGCGTTCCCGCTCCTTCGTGCCGTCGCCGATCCGCCTGGCAACCGATTGCGGCAATACCCTGGCCCTGGGCGGCCTGATCAAGAACACCGTCTGTCTCACCCGGGGGAGGGAGGCCTTGCTCAGTCAACATCTGGGCGATCTGGACCGGCCGGAGACCCTGGACCACCAACAGCGGGCCGTGGCTCGCCTGCTCCGGCTCCTGGCCATCACCCCCGATCTGCTGGTGTACGATTCGCACCCGGACGATCCGGGCCGGCGCCGGGCGCGCCAACAGCCGGAAATCGCCTCCGTTGCGGTACAGCATCATCATGCCCATGTGGTGAGCTGCATGGCGGAACACCAACTGCATGCCCCGGTGATCGGCGTGGCCCTGGACGGCACCGGCCATGGCCCGGACAATACCATCTGGGGCGGCGAGGTCTTGATCGCCACCCCGGGCGCCTTTCGCCGGGCCGCCCATCTCGAACAGGTCCATCTGCCCGGCGGCGAGGCGGCGATTCGCCACCCCTGGCGCATGGCGGTTAGTCATCTTTACGGCGCCTTTGGTGCCGATCTGGACGGGCTGGATCTGAATCTGTTGCGGAACCACCGGCCGGAAATCCCGGTCCTGCTCCAGATGATGCGGCAGGGCATCAATGCGCCCCTCACTTCGAGCTGCGGCCGCCTGTTCGACGCCGTGGCGGCCCTGGCCGGACTCCGGGAAAAGGTGACCTTCGAGGGGCAGGCCGCCATGGAGTTGGAGAGTCTGGCCGGGATGGGGGCCCCGGTCGATCCGGCCGCGGCTGGTTATGCGGTGGAAATCGAGGAGAAAGCGGAAAAACCCTGGATCATGCGAACCGCCCCCATCATCCTGGGGGTGGTGGAGGACCTCCGGCAGCGTGTACCCGGTCCGGCCATCGCCGGCCGGTTTCACGTCGCCCTGGCCCGATTGCTGGCCGAAACCTGCCGACGGCTGCGGCAACGACAAGGGCTCGACCAGGTGGTCCTGTCGGGCGGCGTCTTCCAGAACCAGACCCTGCTGGGGCTGATGGAAAACCTGCTGCGGGCGGATGGTTTTCAGGTTCACGGTCACTCCCTGGTGCCGCCCAACGACGGCGGCCTGGCTTTAGGTCAGGCCGTGGCCGGCCGGGCCATTTTCGAGGGACAAAAACAATAGCCTTGCAAAAAGCCCAAGACGACCGCAGAGACGCAGAGGACGCAGAGATAACTTATTGATTTAACAAAGAAACACTCTGCGTCCTCTGCGCCTCCGCAGTGAAAAAACGGTTTTTGTGAATGCATCACTATGGGTCGATCAAACCACCTCGGCGCCGGCTTCCCGCAGCCGCCGCAGGGCCTCCCGGCCCCCCTTCTCGGTTACCGGCCGGGTGCCGTCGCGGATGAGCGTTACCCGGAAGCCCTCTGCCAGGGCCGACAGCACCGAGGCCGCCACGCAGACATCCAGGGCCAAGCCTCCCACCCACAGCCGGACCACCCCATCCCGTCGCAACTGGGCGGCCAAACCGGTGCCGTCGAATACCGACACCTGATCCCGGTCGAAGCGCACCCCCTTGGAGATGATGATCGTGCTCTCCGGCAGCCGCAGGTCGGGGTGAAATCCGGCATCGTCGGTATCGACAATACAGTGCGGCGGCCAGTCGCCGCCCTCTTCGCGAAAGCTGACATGGTGCAGGGGATGCCAGTCCCGGGAGGCATACACCGGGATTTCTCGTTGCACCGCCGCCTCGATCCAGCGATTCAGCACCGGCACCACCGCATCCGCGTCATTTATCGCCAGGGAACCGCCGGCGCTGAAACACCGCTGCACATCCACCACCAGCAGGCCGTCTCCCTGCCGCAACAATTCCCGCGAATCCGTCATAGGACTTCCCGGTTATAAATTATCGGTGATCAGTAATCGGTAACCGGTGATCGGTAACTGATCATCAATCATTGTTTCGCGTTACCTGTTTCCTCTGCGCCTCTGCGCGACAATTATGTGTTTTTTTCTCCCGCAGAGGCGCGGAGGCGCAGAGAAAGACTAAAAGTATCGGTCGGTGATCACCATCCCTTGGCTGCATCGACCCCGGGCAGACACACAGGTCTGCCCCTACCACTCACCACCCACCGATTACCGGTTACCAATCACCTTTCCCGGCCCTTCCCCGCCTCGCCGATCAGGCGCTGTTTCAGGTCCCAGAGCTTTGCGCTCAAGGAGACATGGTAGATATGGGGATTCATCAGGCGCCGCACCCCGGCGTCGAGCCGTTGCTCGTCCCGGTCGCGTTGCTCCCTGATCTCGCCAAGCGGCGGCAGGTCGTAAACCCGTTGACCCTCACGCAGAATTTCCCGCAGAAGCGGCTCCATCCCGGTCAACCGGCTGATATCGATATCTCTTTGCCGCCCCTCGTCAGTGGGGTGGCGCAGCCGCAGGCGGGGTTCCTCGCCGGGATTCTCGTCACCGGCGCAGAGCAGATCGGCGGTGGCCAGGCCCCGCTCGTCATAGAGCCGCCAGACCTGTTTCAGACCGGGGTTGATAGTCTTGGCCGGGGTTTCGGAAATCTTGATGGCCGGCCGCCACTCGCCCCCTTGCCGT
>Ga0214472_10006928_pt1 | contig 11886 bp, 11 predicted proteins | sample RVTome_6_FD_207662 | JGI IMG/M metagenome (GOLD analysis project Ga0214472, IMG submission 207662) | Soil microbial communities from uranium-contaminated site in the Upper Colorado River Basin, Wyoming, United States - RVT140D175 | ecosystem: Environmental > Terrestrial > Soil > Contaminated >...
GGCCCGGATCGCACCGAGGGTGAGGTTGCCGACCACGCCGTCCACCGGGCCGGTGTCGTAGCCGATGGCGGTGAGGAAGCGCTGCAACTCGAACACCGCAGTGCCGCGGGAGTCACGCTTGATCAGCGTGGTGGTGGCGAGCAGGGTAGCGATGGCACCGGAGTCCGGAGGCCGGCACAGTGCCACGGCAACTCCGGTCTGGGCGGCCTTGAGCGCCTGATACGGGTCCACGATGACTCCGTCCTTGTCCATGAGCTCGAAGTGGAGGTGAGGGGAGGTGCCCTCGGCGTTGCCGCTGTCGCCGACCCAGCCGATCAACTGCCCGGCCTGGACCGTGGTGCCGATGCCGATGTTGGGAGCGATGCCCCAGCCCTGGCCGTCGTCGGTGCCCGGGGTGTCGTTGTTGAGGTGGATGTACTTCGACGCCCATCCGCCGGCGTGGGTGATGCGAAGGGTGCAGCACTTGCCGTACTGGTCGACCCATGACTGGTTGCCGGAGCCGTTGTAGTAGGTGACGACTCCATCGGCGATGGCCACGACCGGAGTCATCTTGGCGGCCATGATGTCGACGCCGTGGTGGATCCCGCCGGTTCGCGGGGCCCAGAACCCGGTGTTGTAGTGGTTCTCGCCCGCCACCGGGAAGACCATGGGGTAGTCCACGACCTCTCCGTAGTCGTGTTCGGGCCCGTTGAAGGGGGCCTCGTGATTGGCGAAGGCGCTCGGGGACGTCAATGCCGCCGCCGTGGCCACGGTGGCGGTCAATGTGATGATGCGATTCATGATGCGCATGGTCTTCGGCCCCCGGCGCGCTTCGTGGTCGTCAGTTGCCCGGCGCGTCACCGTAGCGAGGTCGCAATTTTGTGAGACATCGGCACCCTCTGCAGCAAACCTTCAGTCGAAGGGAGGCGGCTCGCTCCACAGGGTGGGATCGGGCCGGCCGAGAAGCACGGGATGGCCGTGCCCTGCGATAAAGGCAGGAATCAGGCGCCCTGTGATGGATCCATCAGCTCCCACCACGATCTCGGCAACGGCGGTCGTGTTCCAGTCGGCGTTGTTGCGGGCCCACACGAAGTTGCCCATCCCCCAGAAGATGGGGCGGCCCTGGTACTCCTCGAGGGGGAGGAGGCGATGGTGGTGGTGGGCGATGACCGCGTCCGCACCGGCCTCGATCAGGGTGTGGCCGCGCCGGACCTCGAGTGCCGTTGGGGTGTGGGTCTCGTTGTACTCCCCCTGATGCAGCGACACGATGACGATGTCGACCATGGCGTCCAGTGCCGAGACCACCTCTGTCATCAGCTCGAAGCGGGCGGGTGAGACCCCGGGGTGGTCCGGCTCGGCGAACCAGGGGTTGATCAGGGCCGGACCGGCGGGATACGCCGTCGTATAGGTCAGTCCGGAGACCCCCGAGAACGACACGACGGCGATCGACCAGCCACCGCGCTCGAAGAACACCGCCCCGGTCGCCTCCTCGAGGTCGGCCCCCGCCCCGATCGGGTTGAGCCCGGCAGCCTCCAGATTGGCGCGGGCCACCTGCAGAGCGTCGAAGCCGTAGTCGCCAGAGTGATTGTTGGCCATGACGGCGACGTCGATGCCTGCCTCTGCCATCACCGGCAGGGCGGCGACATCGCAGCGGAACGAGTCCTTCTTGTTGGAGAGCAGGCTCCCCCCATCGGCGGCGGCGCACTCCAGGTTGGCGATGGTCAGCGCATCGCGCTCGAACAGCCCCTCCATGCCGGAGAAGGCGATGCCATACCCCTCGCGGCGGAAGGCATCGTGGAAGCAGTTGCACCAGGCGATGTCGCCGACGCCGTGAATGATGATCCGCTCCCGCGGTGGGGGTACCGGGATCGTCGTGGTGGTGGTGGCGACCACCGGGATCGTCGTCGCCGCGGCCGTCGTTGCGGTCGTGACCGCGACGGTGGTGGTCCGCGGTGCCGCAGTCGGAGCGGCTGCGGCTCCGGGGGAGCAGGCCGCGAGCAGCAGGAGGGTGACGGCGCTGCGGAGTCTCATCGCTCGCGAGGGTAACCAGCGCCCCCGCGGCCTCGGTAGAGTTGCCCGCCGTGCCCGGATTGCTCTCCTTTCACGCCCATCCCGACGACGAGTCGATCACGATGGGTGGCACGCTGGCCGAACTCGCCGACCGCCGGGTGCCCATCACCGTCGTCACCGCCACCCGGGGGGAAGCCGGAGAGATCCACAACCGCTCCGACGCCGACCAGGTGCGCCACCGCCTCGGTGAGATCCGCGAGGCCGAGCAGCGCGCCGCGCTCGAGGTCCTCGGCGTCGAAGACCTGCGCTATCTGGGTTATCACGACTCCGGGATGATGGGCACCGACCAGAACGACCACGGAGCATCGTTCTGGAATGCCAGTCTGATGGAGGCGACGGGAAGGCTGGTCAAGATCGTGCGTGAGGTCCAACCCGAGGTGCTCACCGCCTACGACCCGTTCGGGGGCTATGGCCACCCCGATCACATCCAGGTGAATCGGGTTGGAACCGCGGCGTTCTTCGGCGCCGCCGACACCGGGCGCTTTCCCCGCGCCGAGTTCGGGGCCCCCTGGACGGTCGGTTCGCTCCTCTGGGCGACCTGGTCGCGCGAGCGCGCCACGGGAGTGCGGCGGGCGATGCGGGGAGAGGCCACCGATGAGGTCGAGGACGAGGCTCCCACCGGGTTTCCTTCAGTGTTTCTTTCGGTGCGGCGCGACGTGGTCGCCTTCTTGGGCCGCAAGCGCCAGGCCCTGCTGTGTCACGACACCCAGTTCTCAGCCGAGTCGTGGATCCGCGCCCTGCCCGACGACCAGATCGTCGATTTCCTCGGGCATGAGGTATTCATCCGGATGTGGGGCGATCCTGCGGTGGCGGATCCCCTCGGAGCCCTGTAGCGCGCCACGGCAGGCCGTCGGCACGGGGCTAACTGCAGGCGCTCGTAGCCGCCGCGGCGATGGCGGCTGCGGTGGCCTGCCATCCCGGGAGCCGGATGGCGATCACATCCACCGGTTCCCACTCCGCACCGGCGTAGCCGGCCTCGAAGTCGGCCCAGGCGTCCTGAATGGCGGCATCGGTCCCCGCCAGGAGGCCGAGGGCCAATGCAGTCGGACCGACCCGATTGACGGCGACGAAGAAGGTGGCGGCGTCCCCGGGAAGTGCCACCGTTGTGGTGGGCCATCCCGAGATCCGCTCGGCGACGAGGCGTTCCACCTCTTCGGCAGCCGTGGCGGCCGCGGCGGCAATGTCTTCGGGGGTGCCAGCACACGCGGTGCCAGGGAGTTCCCACAGCACGCCCTCGACCACGATCCCGATTGCCGGGGTGATGGCCGCCGTCGTCGCGGCGGCACGATCCGTCGTCACCGCGGAGTCACCGCCGCAGGCGGGGAGCAGAAGCATGGCCGCGAGGAGCGGCGAGATCAGTCGCATGTCTGTTGGACGCTCCGCGGCGGGGCAGGGTTTCCTGGCCGTACTATGCCCCATGGACACGGCGGCCCGTGAGGCATGGCGGATGGCCCTGGAGGCCTGGGCGATCCCGCAGCGACTGATCGACGCGGTGGGGGTGGATCCACACCGCTGGCAGCCCGAGTTCTGGGAGCGGATGCGCCAGATCGAGACCGCCCGCATCGCCGACACCCCTACCTTCAAGCTCGTCGATGACATGAGCCGGGGGGGAAGCGTGCTGGACGTGGGCGCGGGCACTGGCCGCCTTGCCATCCCTCTTGCCGCCAAAGGGCATCGGGTCACCACAGTCGAGCGCGATGCGGGGATGGCGGAGGCGCTCGCTCGTGAGGCCCTACGTAGCGGGGTGACCCTCACTCAGGTGGTCGGCACCTGGCCGCTGGTGGCGGGCAACACCGGCGTCCACGATGTGGTGCTCTCCACTCAGGTGGTCTATGACGTCCCCGGCATCGGCAGCTTCGTCGAGGCGATGCACGATCGGGCCCGGCGCGGCGTGGTGGTCGAGATGACGCCAACCCATCCCTGGTCGTCGCTGTCCCGCTACTTTCGCTCGCTCCACGACCTGGCGCGGCCCTCCCGCCCCACGGTTGACGATTTCGTCCGCGTCGTGGCGGAGGTCACCCGGGTCACACCGCATCAGGAGCGCTGGATGACACCCACCGGGTTGCGGTTCGCCGACATGCAGGAGTTGCTCACCTTCTACCGCCGCCGTCTGCTGGTCCCGCCGCTGCGATCGATGGAGGCGGCGGCACTTCTCGAGCCCGACGTCCGCCGCACCGAAGACGGCTGGCTCGTGCTCGGTCCCGCCGAGCGCGAAGTGGTGACGGTGTGGTGGGGGAAGCGGTAGCAGGAGGCAGGTTGCAGGTCGCAGCTCACAGCCGACAGCTCAGACCCGAGGTCGCCTGCCTTGCTGTCAGCTGTCAGCTGTCGGCTGTCGGCTGTTGGCTGCGCGCAGGGCGCGCCGCGAGTACCGCACCTACCCAGATCAGCGTCAAACCGACCAGCAGCGTCGGCGGCAGGGCGTCGGCACCGCCGAGGCGGCTGGCGAGCCCGCCGGCGGCCGGGGTGAGGCCGCCGGCGGCAATCAGCACGTTGCCCGCCACGCGCCGACCGCTGCCCTCGCCGCGGCGGCGCAGTCGCACCGCCGACCAGATCGCCCCACCCACCAGATAGACGACGGCGTAGACGTTGAGCACGGGGGTGAAGGCGCGTACCCAAGCCCAGTCGATCGAGCTTCCGGCGAGGTCGCCGGAGGGGAGCGGGGAGATTGGAGCCAGCATCAGGGCGCACGCCGCCCCCACTGCTACGACTCCCACCGACTGAGCCAACCTGTCGGCGGCATCCGCTCGATGCAGCAGGTAGGCCGTGCCCTGAGCCAGCAGCGCCCCGCCCAGGATCGCCCCGGCGACGTACCAGGTGCGAAACCACCCGGGAGACCATCCGGAGCGTTCGATCACGGCCGCCGCCAGCGTGCCGACCCCGTAGGCGATCACGCCGGCCGCCCACCAGATCAGATGCCGGCGAACTCGGTTCTTCAGCCAGCGCCGCAGCAGGTCGGCGGCAAAGCCGGCAGCTAGGACGCTGGTGGCGAGGGAGACGCCGAACATGGGAGTTTCAGGCCAAGCCGGGGCCGAGGGTTCTGGCTCGCTCCAGGTAGGCGAGTCCAACGCGATCGAACGGCTCCTCCCGGCCGGACACCATTCCGAAGAGGCGGTCTGCGCTCATGCGGGCCGAGGCGATCAGGTCGGGGGGATAGGCGAACTTCGTGGCATGCGCGGCGAACTCCTCCTCGTCGAGGATGACGGTCCGCCCGCCCGGGGCCCGGGCGACGTCGAGGTCGAAGTCGATCATGCTCACCCGTCGCGGCTCCCACTGCGCCGGGCTGCAGATGTCGGCGTAGACCTCGTAGTGGAACGGGGTGTCGACCCCGCCGGCGTTCCACACGGCCGTGAACCAGTCGTGTTGGGGGATCAGCAGTGCGAAGGCCGGCGAGATGATGGGCGCCTCCAACCCGCGCTGCACCGGAGTCCCATCCGGAGCGCCCATCCAGACCCCGTACTCGTCGGTGCCGAGGGATCGCATGGTGAAGTGCCAATGCAGTGAGCCATCGAACTTGGTGTACCGGACGAGAGCCATGGCCGGGAGTCTGGCACGGAGGAAGTCACCCGTCAGTCGCCAGTCACCCCGTAGCCCCGTCGCCCGTCGCCCGTCGCCCGTCGCCCGCCAGATTGGCCGAGGGTTCCGGCGGGACCGAGTCATCTGGCTGACCGCTGACCGCTGACCGCTTCCTCTCAGCTATGCGCCGGCAGTTCCACCTCGTCGTGGGGTTCCACGGTCCAGGTGCCCGCCGAGGCGATCAATGCCGCCAGGTCGCCGGGGCCACGCTTCGCCTGGGCGTCGTGGATCTGCTGCTGCAGGCTCTCCTCGTACACCGGGCGGTCCACCGAGCGGAAGACTCCGATCGGAGTCGGTCCGAAAGGTCCGTGGCTGAGGCGGCTCAGGGCGTAGGCCGGCCCCGCGCTGGGAGCGTTGGCATCGTGGGTGTGGATGGCGTCGATGCCGACATCGGCCACTTCGACGATGCGGGCGGTGCCGCCGTCGATGATCACGCCTCGGTCACGGTTCGGCCCGAACAGCACCTTCTCGCCGTGGACCAGATTGATCCGGTTCTGGTCCCGCTCCTCCTTGCCCGTGAGGGCGGCGAAGGCCTTGTCGTTGAACACATTGCAGTTCTGGTAGATCTCGACGAAGGCCGAGCCGCGGTGCTGGTAGGCCTGTTTGAGGATCTCCGTGGTATGGGCCCGGTCCATGTCGATGGTGCGGGCCACAAACGTGGCCTCGGCGCCGAGGGCGAGGCTGACCGGATTGAACGGAAAGTCGATGGATCCAGCCGGGCTCGACTTGGTGCGCTTGCCGATCTCGGATGTCGGGGAGTACTGACCCTTGGTCAGCCCGTAGATCTGGTTGTTGAAGACGAGGATCTTGAGGTTGATGTTGCGCCGCAGGGCGTGGATCAGGTGGTTGCCGCCGATCGACATCGAGTCGCCGTCACCACTGACCACCCACACCGAGAGTTCGGGGCGGGCGACCGCGAGACCAGAGGCGATGGCGGGCGCCCGGCCGTGGATGGCGTGCAAGCCGTACGTGTTCATGTAGTAGGGGAACCGTGCGGCGCAGCCGATGCCGGACACGAAGACGATCTTCTCCCTGTCCACCCCCAGTTCGGCCATGAAGTTCTGGACCGACGCCAGGATCGTGTAATCCCCGCAACCCGGGCACCACCTCACCTCCTGGTCGGTCTGGAAGTCGGCGCGGCTGTATCGGGCTTCAGTGGTCATCCGAGGACCTCCATCAACTTCGCCTCGATCTCTGCCGCCTTGAACGGCTGTCCTTGCACCTTGGGATAACTGATGGCATCGACCAGGAATTCCGCGCGGATCATCCGCACCAACTGCCCGCGGTTCAGTTCGGGGACGAGGACCTTGCGGTACCCCTCCAATGCCGCGCCGAGGTTCGCCGGGAACGGGTTGAGGTGGCGGAGGTGGATCCGTGCCACCTTCCTGCCCTTGGCGCGCACCCGGCGAATGCCGGCCAGGATCGCGCCGTAGGAGGAACCCCACCCGACCACGAGTACCTCGGCACCCGCGTCGGCGTCCACAAAGGCATCGGGGATGTCGGCGGCAATGCCCTTGACCTTGCCCTCGCGCAGCAAGGTCATCCGTTCGTGGTTCTCCGGGGCGTACGAGACGTTGCCGGTCCCGTCCTTTTCCAGGCCTCCGAGGCGATGCTCGAGGCCGGGCGTCCCGGGCACCGCCCAGGGGCGCGCCTGCGTCCGGGCATCGCGCAGGTACGGCAGGAACGTGGCGTCGGGGCCGTTGGGGGCCATGGCGAACGGAACCGAGATGTCGGGGAGTTCGGCGAGGTCGGGAAGCCGCCACGGCTCGGTGCTGGTCCCGATGTAGCCGTCGGAGAGCAGGATCACCGGTGTCATGTACTTGATGGCGATCCGGGCCGCCTCGATGGTGGCGTCGAAGGCGTCTGCCGGAGTGGAGATGGACACGATCGGCAGCGGCGACTCGCCGTGGCGTCCGTACATCGCCATGAGCAGGTCGGCCTGCTCGGTCTTGGTGGGAAGCCCGGTCGAGGGCCCGCCGCGCTGCACGTCGATGATCAGGAGCGGCAGCTCGGTCATGAGCGCCAGGCTGATCGTCTCGCTCTTGAGGGCGAGGCCGGGGCCACTGGTCCCGGTCACGCCGAGGTGTCCCGCGAAGGAGGCGCCAAGCGCCGCACCTGCCGCGGCGATCTCGTCCTCGGCCTGAAAGGTGCGCACCCCGAAATTCCTGTGGCGGGCCAACTCGTGGAGGATGTCCGAAGCCGGTGTGATCGGGTAGGAGGCGTAGAACACCGGCAGTCGGGCGGCCTGGCCCGCGGCCATGATCCCCCACGCCAGGGCCTGGTTGCCGGTGACGTTGGTGTAGGTGCCGGCGGGAAGGCGGGCCGGTTGCACCCGGTAGGTGTGCCGGAACATCTCCGTGGTCTCGCCGAGATTGAACCCGGCGCGGAAGGCCAACTCGTTGGCCGCCTTGATGTTGGGCTCACTGGCGAACTTGGAGGCGATCCATTTGAGGGTCGGTTCGAGCGGGCGCTGGAACATCCAGGTCATCAGCCCGACTGCGAAGAAGTTCTTGGACCGGAGCGCGTCGCGTCCTTTGACTCCCGACCCTTCGAGGGCGCGCTTGGTCAGATCCTCCATGGGGACCGTGAGGATCCGGTACGCATCGAGCGAGCCGTCCTCGATCGGGTTGGTGGCGTACCCGGCGCGGGCGAGGTTGCGCTCGTCGAAGGCGTCGGTGTTGACGATGATGATCCCGGCGGGAGCTAGATCGGAGATGTTGGCCTTGAGGGCAGCCGGGTTCATCGCCACGAGGACGTCGGGTTGGTCGCCCGGGGTCAGAATGTCGCGATCGGCGATGTGGACCTGGAACGAGGAGACTCCGGGAAGGGTTCCGGCGGGGGCGCGGATCTCGGCGGGGAAGTTGGCGAAGGTGCTGAGGTCGTTGCCGAAGATGGCGGACGCGTCGGTGAAACGGGCCCCGGCCAGCTGCATCCCGTCGCCGGAGTCTCCGGCGAAACGGATGGCCGCGGTGTGGACCTGTTCCGCTTCCTGATTGTCGATCGTGGGCGCTTCCGACACGCTCCATCACTCCTTGCGGGCGAACAAATAGTGGCCGGCTCGCCGCGGCCGGTGTTGTGGCCCCATTTCAGACCATAGGACCACAGCCCATTGTACGGTCCTCGTGCGCGCCAATCACCTGGGTGGTGGCCCGAAGCCGGCCACGCCCATGGCCTCCAGGGCAAGTCCAGCCTCGAGCAGGCGATGCTCGCTCCACGCCGGTCCGATGAGCTGGATCGACACCGGCGGTCCCGCCGCCGCCGAACCTCGCAGCGGGAGGGCTAGGGCGGGGAGCCCGGCCTGGTTGACGAGGTTGGTGAACCACGACAGCGCAATGCGGTGGGGCTCGGGCTCGGCCCCGGCCTCGACCAGATCGCGGCCGATCTCCTTGCGCATCGTTGGCGTGGTGGGGGTGACCAGCAGGTCGACTCCCGCGAAGAGGCGGTCGAAGGACCGGGCGAGGCGGTGACGCCACTCTGCGGCAGCCGCCACCGCGTCGGCGGTGTGACCGAGGTCTTTGAGGATGCGGTCCCGAATCGCGGGGCCGTAGCGTTCGGGGTGGGCGGTGATCCAATCCCGGTGCACCGCCGCCACCTCGGCGTACACCGCCCGCGGCATGGTGGCCGGGTCGAGGTGCGGCGCCCCGACCGCAACCACGGTGGCTCCGGCCGCGGCCAGCGCGGCGAGGAATCCCTCGAACCCAGTCCGAACTCCCTCGGTGAGGGGGCGGTCCACCCAGGGGTGGGGTATTCCCACCCGCAGCGTGGCCAGGTCGGCCGGCCGTGCCGGTGCCACCACCGCAACGGGATGGGACCACGGGTCCGCGGGTTCGTCGCCGGCAATGACCGTGTAGATCGCGGCGACGTCGGCGACGGTGGTGGCGAGAGGTCCGACGGTGTCTCGCGACGGCGCCAGCGGGAACACTCCAGTGAGCGGCACCCGGCCGTGGGTGACCTTGAGCCCGACACACCCGCACAATGCCGCCGGCACCCGGATCGATCCCCCGGTGTCCGTGCCCAACGCGACCGGAACCAGGCCTGCCGCCACCGCAGCCGCCGAGCCGCCCGACGAGCCGCCGGGCGAGGTCTGCGGATCCCAGGGATTGCGCACCGGTCCGAACCAGTCGTTCTCGGAGGAGAACCCGAGGGCGAACTCATGCAACCCGGTGCGCCCGACGATCACCGCCCCGGCGGCCTCGAGGCGTCCCACTACGGGAGCGGAGCGCTCCGCCCGATGGCGGTAGAACGAGGACCCGGCGGTGGTCACCCGTCCGGCATGATCGATGATGTCCTTGATGGCCACCGGGACCCCTGCGAGCACTCCGGGATCCTCGCCGCGCGCCACCGCGGCATCGATTCGCTCCGCACGCGCCAGCGCCCCGTCGTCGAAGGAGGTGAAGGCGTTGAGCGAGTCTGCCGAGATCCGGCCGAGCACCGCGGCGATGCTCGGCCGGCAGGACTCGCCGGCACGGGTGCGCCGAGCCGTCTCGATCGCGCTCACTCGTAGGTGAGAGTGGCGATGTCGGGAAGGATCGACACCCAGGGGACGCCGGGGGGCACCACGGCGACGGACCCGTCGTCGGAGATGAGCCGGAACGGCTCGTCGATCCCGTCCCGCTCCCAGGTGCCGACCCATACCACCCCGTAGGCGAACACCCGCGCCCTCCCCGAACCAACAGTGTCGGTCGCCGGCACCGGGGTCCCCACCCCCGAGGGTGGGGCCGCGGTATAGGCCCGCCCGGTGAGGGTCACCAGCACATCGGCGCTGACCTGGCCCTCGGTCCCGTCCTCGGCCCGCCACAGGTGCGGCGTGGTGCCGTAGAAGCGCAGGTACTTCCCGTCCTCGTACACCCAGCGCACCACGGTGTTGGTCGACCACCGGATGGTGATCTCGGTGGCGGTCTCGTCGGGGAAGTCCCAGATCCCGATGTCGTAGAGCCATTGCGGCGGGTCGTCGTCGTAGCCGCGCTGATCGGACACGGTGCGGAAAGTGTTGGTGTCGCCGTACAGGTTCTGCGGCGCCACGCGGCTGGAGATGCGGAACATGGCGCTCTCGCCGATCAGGCGGATCGACCTGGAGGCGAAGAGGTCCCGGACCCAGGGCTGGCCCCCGGAGTAGGCCAGAGGCACGTCGAGCAACGGGATCAGGGTGGAGTCGGTGGGTCGGACGGAGCGGATCGGTCCGATGTAGTCGGTGTCGTTGTCATGGAACACTGCGATGAACCGGGTGAATCCAGCCTCCACCAGGATCTCGATCATCCCGTCGGCGTCCTGGATGCCCGATTGGGGCCGAGCTTCGGGATGGTTGTCCACCTTGACGGCGATGCCCCGGCGGTCGAGCAGTGTCTCCAGCTCCGGATGGAGGCCGTTGATCGGGGAGCGGAAGCCCTCGGGGAGGGTCGTGACCGTCGGCCCCGTCGGCAGGGTCGTGGTCGTCGTCGTGGTCGTCGTGCTGGTGCTCGTCGACGTGGTGGTGGTCGTCGTGCTGGTGGTGGTCGAGGTCGTGGTCGTGGTCGGGGGAGTGCCGCCCGAGCACGACGCCACGACGACGAACACGCCCATGAGCACGAGGATCTGCCGCATCAGAAGAAGGCTAGTGCGGGGCGGAGTAGCGGACTCCGGGGTCACAACCAGTCTGTGGCGCGTGCCGCGGTGTTCACAGGGGACGGAGCGGGCGGGGGTGATAGACGAGCACGAGGCGGGCGATCACATCTCCGGCGGGCACGGAACCGAATTGGCGGCTGTCGACGCTCGGCCCCGGGTTGTCGCCGGCTAGCACCAGGTCTTCCCCGTCGCGGTGCACCACCCGCTTCACCAACCGGAACCCGGGACGCCCGGGATGGTCGATGACGACGACGTCGCCGATGTCGATCGATGCTGGATCGCGGACGCCGAGGATCCAGTCACCGGGTTGCAGCACCGGGATCATGCTGTCCTCGGCGACCTCGTAGCGCGTGAGGCGCAGCCGAACGGCGGCGCCGCACGCCGTGAGGATGGCACCCAGCTTGGATGGCGTTTCGGCTCTCCGATGGCGAGACGAGCGAGTGTAGGGTTCGGCTCCGGCGACGAGGAGATGAGCCACATGTTTCGACCCAAGCAGATCGTCCACGCCCATTGCGACCTGATGTGCGGCGTCTACGACCCCGCCCAGGCCCGGATCGAGGCCGAGTCGGTGCGGGCGATCATGCAGAAGTACCAGGACTCGACCGACGAGGTGTTCCGTCAGCGCTGCGTGATCATCAAGGAAGAGCGCGCCGAGATGGTCAA
>Ga0214472_10006929_pt1 | contig 11883 bp, 13 predicted proteins | sample RVTome_6_FD_207662 | JGI IMG/M metagenome (GOLD analysis project Ga0214472, IMG submission 207662) | Soil microbial communities from uranium-contaminated site in the Upper Colorado River Basin, Wyoming, United States - RVT140D175 | ecosystem: Environmental > Terrestrial > Soil > Contaminated >...
TGGCGACTTCAAGGTGAGGTTCGATCAGGCTGTTGACGTTGCCGAAGGCCGGCGATCGGGTGGGCACGCCGTTCTCGAGGATGAGGAAACTTCCCTGCCCGGCCCCGCCGGTCAGCACCGGCGAGCGGATGGCGATCAGGTGTTCCTGCCCGGAATTCATCTGGATATTGACGCCGGGCGCCTGGTTCAGGATTTCGGCGGGGCGGTCGGCGGCAGTGTCCGCGATCAAGGCGGCGTCGAGCGTCGACGTGGCGCCCGGGTCATCCCGTTGGCGGTCACCCCATATTTCGACAGGCTCAAGCCGCGTCATCGGCCCATCGACACGAACGGTCCTGATGCTTCCTGCTTCCTGCGCAATTGCTGCCGGGCACAGAACCAGAGCCGCGAGTCCGAAGACCCATTCCACACGCGTCACCCACCTGCTCCCGCAAACAGCTGGTACGGCAGTGCGCCGACAACCGCGGCTGACAGGCAGGTCGCCAGCGTGCCCGCGAGCAGTGTGCGCCAGGCGAGCGACAGGAAATCGTCCCGGCGTTCCGGTTCGACGATGGAAAGGCCGCCGATCAGGATGCCCATCGAGCCGAAGTTCGCAAAGCCGCAGATCGCGTGAGCGGTGATGATCCGGGTGCGCGGGTCCATGTCGCTGACCGGGATGTCGGCGAGTTGGATAAAGGCGACGAACTCGGTGAGCACGGTCTTCACGCCCATCAGGGAGCCGGACTTGGCCGCCTCGTCCCAGGGCACACCGACCAGATACATCAGCGGCGCGAAGACCCAGCCAAGGACCCGCTCGATCGACAGCGGCGCGCCGAACACGTCCGGAAAAGCGCCGAGGCCGGCATTGACGAGCCAGAGCAGCGCAAGGGCAGCGATCAGCATGGTGGCGATGTTGAAGACGATCTTCAGGCCGTCGGTCGCGCCGGTCGAGAAGGCATCCATCGTGGAGGCATAGTTGAAATCCGGGTTCTGCACGCGCTGATCGGCGGGCGTCGTTTCCGGGATCATCGTGAGAGCGACCGACACGGCCGCCGGGGCGGCCATGATCGAAGCGGTCAGCAGCTGGGCCAGCGGGTTCGCCATCTTGCCTTCCAGGAAGGCTCCGTAGACGACCAGAACCGAACCGGCGATGGTGGCAAAGCCAGCGGTCATCATGATCAGCAGCTCGGACCGCGTCATCCCCTTGATGTAAGGACGGATGAGGACAGGCGCCTCGGTCATGCCCATGAAGACGTTGGCCGAGACGGCGAGCGAGGTCGCCCCGCCGAGGCCCATCGTGCGGCGAAAGACGGCCGCGAAACCGTTGGTGATCCAGCGCAGGATGCGCCAGTGCCAGAGCATGGCCGAGAGCGCCGCGACCACGATGATGATCGGCAGGATCTGGAAGAAGAAGAGCGGCGGCGGGGTATCGCCGGGAATCTTCGTCATGTTTTCGGCATAGCTGGTATTGTCGCCGATATAGCCAAAGACGAACCCGGTGCCGGCGCGCGTTGCAGCCTGCAGGCCGCTGACCACATCGTTGGCCTTGAACAGGATTTCGCGCACCACCGGAATGCCGAACAGGATCAGGGCAAAGGCGAACTGAAGAACCGTGGCGCCGAGTACAATTTTCCAGGGAAAAAGGCGCTTCTTTTCCGACAGCACCCAGCACAGCAGGTAGATCACCCCCATGCCGATCAGCGCGCGGCCATTGTCCCAACCCCATTCATAACCTGCTGGCATGGCTACACGCACCTCCCGTCGAACAGCACCCTGCGACAGGCTTAGCCGCCGGACCCGGGATTGGAAAGCAGGCATTGCCCGTGACCGGCATTCCCGCCGGAGCTGCATGGCATCTGTCTTGCCTACCCCGCAGGGTGAGTTGCATTGACGCCGGTGGCCAGCCCCGGAGTCATGGCTGACAAGCGGCGGAAGGACCTGGCACAAATGCAGAGGCGGGCGGCTTGTCTGGCAGCGCTGATGCTGGCCGCGTGTTCGGCGGAGCCCCCGCCGCTGCGCGTGATGCTCGCCGACGAAATGTCCCGCGATGATACAAGCACTGAGCAGGACTGGCTGGTGGAGGCCGACCTCGCCGGCGATGCGCGCGCCTTCTTCTTCGCGCAGGCAGGACTTTACCTTGCCGGAGCGGAGCCGACCCCGAACAGCAAGCTGGCGGACGTCCTTCGCGCCATGGGACGCAATGACCTTGTCGACCCGGAAGCGGACGCAGATCCGCCGAATGGGTGCCCGCATCAATGGGTCGAACCGATCGAGATGATCGCCCGCGCGGCGAAGACCAGCCGCATCGTGATGATCGAAAGCGAGCGCCACGCACCGGCTCAGACGGCGTTCCTTGAAGACCTCGTTACGCGCCTTGCCGCCGACGGGTTCTCCACCTATGCCGATGACGGACTGACGCTCGGCCCCGGCGGCGCGGCGCACCCGGACGTGCTGCTGGTTTCCGAAGGGCTCGTCACGCGCGATCCTGCCCTGGGGCGGCTGATCCGCGAAGTGAAACGCAACCGCCTTACGTTGATCGATGCCGGCGTCTGGTGGGCGAGTGCGAACGAGTTGGCGTCCCTGAGCCCGGCCGCGCAGCTCTCACGCCGTCAGTCGGCGCTGGCAGTGCAGATAAACCGGCGCACCTTTGCGCGCGATCCTTCGGCGCGCGTCATCATCCATACCGAGCGCGCGTCTGGCCCCGCCGCGGCCGAGTCCTTCAAGGCGCAGCTGGTGGAGCTCACCGGCCATGTGCCCTTGATGGTCGCCCTGAGGGATTGCCTGCCGTCTTATTCGGAGCCGGCCTATATGCCGTCGCATGGCGAGGGCGCCCGCCTTGCCGCCGACCTTGCCTTCGCTATTCCCCGGCCCGAAGTGAAGGAAGGCCGGGTAACCTCCGGCAGGCGCCAGGGCGAGAGCGTCGTCGCGGTTCCGCCCGCCTTCCGCGCCAAGGACCAACCAGTGCTGGTCGAGGCGCGCCGCGAGGGTGATCCGGATCTCGCCGTGCCCGATGACCGGCTGCTGCTGTTCCCGGGCGACCGGTTGCCGCTGATCCTGCAGCCCGGCGAGTACCGCATTGAAGCCTGGACGAAAAACGGGCCCCTGTCGGAGCCCGTTCCCGTCAGCGTGAATTGAGCTCGCCAATCTAGCCGAGCTTGCAGACGCAGATCTTGTTGCCGTCCGGGTCGCGGAAGTAGGCGCCATAGAAGGTCGGCATCCGGTTGCCCGGCGCGCCTTCATCGGCCGCGCCGAGCTCGATGGCCTTTTTGTAGACCCGGTCGACGGTTTCCTTATCCGGCGCGGCGAGAGCCGGCATGACGCCGTTGCCACAGCTCGCCGCGGCCTGGTCATAGGGGTCGCCGATGCCGATCATCGGCTGGCCCGGGCCGACGCCATAGAATTGCAGGCGGTCATTCGCGAAGAACCGCTTCGCCCCCATTTCGCCGAGCACAGCGTCGTAGAAGGCCAGCGTCTTCTCCTTGTTGTTGGTTCCGAGTGTCACATAGGCCAGCATGGTCGTCCCTCCTGAGTTTTCTTTTCGGAACTAGGGAAATCACGCAAGCGGCCTTCTGGCAAGACTGACCGAGGGGCAGTCACGCCCGTTTGATCCGCCGCGGGGCGAGGTGACGCAGCGGACGTGCTTGACGTTGACGTGAACGTCTGGTGTGACACCGCCCAAACACAACAACCGCTTCAGGAGTGCCCCATGTCCGATATCCGTTTTGACGGCCGCGTCGCCATCGTCACCGGTGCTGGCGGCGGCCTTGGCCGTTGCCATGCGCTCGAACTCGCCCGCCGCGGCGCCAAGGTCGTGATCAACGATCTCGGCGGCTCGATGGACGGCACCGGCGGCAACTCTGCGGCAGCCGAAGCCGTTGTGAAGGAAATCGAGGCCTTCGGCGGCGAAGCGATCGCCAACGGATCGTCGGTTTCGGACGTCGCCGGCGTCAAGAAGATGATCGACGACACGATGGCCAAATGGGGCCGTATCGACATCATCATCGCCAACGCCGGCATCCTGCGCGACAAGTCCTTCTCGAAAATGACGGTCGAAGATATCGACCTCGTGCTCGCTGTGCACCTGCGCGGAAGCTTCCTGCCTGTCCATGCCGCCTGGGACATCATGAAGGCCCAGAACTATGGCCGCATCGTCGTCACCACCTCGTCGACGGGCCTTTATGGCAATTTCGGTCAGGCCAATTACGGCGCCGCAAAACTCGGCGTGGTCGGCATGATGAACACGCTGAAGATCGAAGGCGCCAAAAACGACATCAAGATCAACGCGGTCTGCCCGATTGCCGCAACCCGCATGACGGCCGGCATCATGTCGGAGCAGATGCTAGAAGCGTTGAAGCCGGAATATGTGACCCCCGGCGTCATCAACCTCGTCAAGGAAGACGCGCCCACTGGCATGATCCTGTCAGCCGGCGCCGGCGCCTTCTCGATGGCCCGGATCGTTGAAACGGCCGGCGCCTATGTCGGCCAGGGCGACACCCTGACCGCTGAAGCGGTTGCGGCGAAATGGAACCAGATCACCGATGTTTCGCAGACCCAGCCCGCTTTCAAGGCCGGCGCTGAGCATGGCCAGAACATCTTCGCGCGCATCACGGAAGCCGCCAACGCCTGACGTTTGCCAAACCGGATCGCGGGGTCGCAAGCGGTCTCCAGACAAGGAGACCGCCTGCGATTTGCGATTCTGGCCCTGTCCCCGAACGCAGCTGACCGGATCTGGCCGAGCGCGACCTGGATCAAAGTGCTGATTCTTCGAATCATCAGTTTGATCCAGGTTTCTTGCTGGTCGAGGCGTGTTCCCGAAAACCGGGTCCACTTTTCGGCACGCCGCTTTAATCGTCTCCGCTCGCGTCGCCTTCGGCGCTTTCCGTTTCGCCGGTGACCATTTCGTTGATTTCGCCGGCCGGCTCCTTGCGGGCGTCATCAAGGCCGATCTGGCCGGCCGGTCTGACCGGGCCTTCATCATCACTGCCATGACGCCAGTCGCGCGGCGGACGCCTGGGTGTCTGCCGCAGGAAGAACAGGAAAACGACCGCTGCTATCAGCAGGACAAGGAAGAGTATCTTGAACATCGTTCCTTCGATCGCTTGTCAGCTTATGCGTCTGAATTCCTGAGATACATGGAGTTTTTTGGACTCGCGAAGAGACGCTCGACCATTGGAATGAAGAATTCGAGCGGCTCGCTCTCATAGTCCGGATCGAAGGCCGCCTGGTCGTAGAGGTGGCAGAACTGGGCGCAGTATTCAAAGTGCGGATTGTCCCGGAACTGGTCGCGGTAATTCCGGTCAAGGCCGAGATGGTGGAAGAAATAATAGCCCTGGAACGCGCCATGATTGGCGACCATCCAGAGGTTGGCTTCCGAAACGAAGGGTTTCAGGATCGCAGCGGCCACATCCGGATGGTTGAAGCTGCCAAGCGTGTCGCCAATGTCGTGAAGCAGCGCACAGACGACGTATTCCTCATCCCGCCCATCGCGGTGTGCGCGGGTGGCGGTTTGCAGGGAATGGGTGAGCCGGTCGACCGGGAAGCCGCCATAATCGCCGTCGAGCAGTTTCAAATGGTCGATCACGCGTTTCGCGAGGCCCTTGTTGAAGCCTTTCGCGTGCTCAGCGATGATGTCCCAGTCTTCCTTCGTGCCCTCGAGCATTTCCCGGAATTTTGCTTGATCCTCGGCTTTGTGCCCGTCGGCCATGGCGTTTCCTCCTCTTTGGAGAAAGGCTAACCCGGAATTCCCTTGCTGCAAAGCAAAGAGCCCCGGACGCCGCGCGCCCGGAGCTCCCTGCCTTTACCGGTCAGTCCCAGATGTTTCCGAGACCGAGCTGGGCCCGCCAACTGGCCGGCGCTGCCGGGGCGGTGTGCGCCGGCGTATCATCGGCCCGGTCCTCGAGCCGGCGGTTCAGCCAGCCCCAGGATTCCCCGGTACGTACCCCCGCGTCGCGGACCTGGGCCACGATGGCCATCACGGCCTCGTCGCCGAGATCGGCGTTGTCGCGGCCACGTGCCTCTGCGAGACGCCAGCCGGCCGGGTCCTGACGCAGGGCAACGGCCGCCGGGCCGCCCTCCCCGCGCCAGACGAACACCGCCATCCGTCCCGAGGCGAGATCGGGCACGAAGTCCCGCAAGCAGTTGCGAAACTCCAGCGCCGTGCTCGTCAGGGCATCGAGCCGCCGCACCGGTTGGAACGGGTGCGGCAGGACTGGCGGCGCCAGCACCAGACCGAAGTCCAGCGGCTGGATCGCCTGGCGGGCCATGTCGAACAGCGCGGCCCGGCCTTTGGCACGGCCGAGGCGCCGGGCGAGATCAGCCGCCGCTCCGGTTCCGCGGATGCGGAGCGCGAGCGCCCATGCCGCCACCAGGTCCGACATGGCGGCTTCGTCCGCACCCAGATGGGTGACGACCGCGGCCTGGCGGAGCGGCGGCGGCAAAGCTGCCACCACGCCCAGCGTCTGAGCCCGCAAGGCCGGCATGTGGCGGATGAGGAGGCAGGCCGCTTCCTCGCCGAACAGGTCAAGGAAGCGGCCATAATCCTCCAGCAGCCACAGGATTTCCCCCATGCGGCCGAGCGCTTTCATCAGCCCGCCGGGCGGCACGGCGCCGAAGAGTTCAACGCCGAGTTCCCCGTCCCGGGCCCGTGCCACCATCCAGCGGAGGCGCGGTCCAGGATAGCCGCCGCGGGCTGCGAAGATTGCAGCGGCGTGGCGGCGTGCGGCCGGCAGCGCGAGGAAATCCTCGTGCGGCGCCGGCCACAGGCGGGCAATTGCCGCTGCATGGCCTCCGGCAAGGAAGGCCAGCAAGGGCGTGACAACCGGCGCTGGACGAACGTCCACAGCAGCCGGCAGGGTCATGGGCGTGCCCATGATCCACCTCCTTTCAAACTGCGTGCGCGCGCGAGGAGCGCGCCCATGCGGCATTGAACTGTTTCAGTGCGAGGTCAGGTGTCCGCCGGCCAACGCGCGGGGGACGCATGACACGCTCCCCGTATCAACGAAGAGCAGGTATGGGATGTGATACTCTGCTTCATGTGGCATTCCGGTTGTTTGCCGACTAACAATCCGTTTACGGACGGATGGTCAGCTGGCGGAGGCGGCGTAGTGTCAGAGGTGCGACAGGTTGTCAAGCGCGGAACGAACTCTCCCGTTTGACTGCTGCGCCGCGTAGCGGCTTGGCGTTCGAGGCTCAGTTCGGTCCACCGGACCGAACTGGCGCGCAAAGCGCGCACGCCTCTCACCCCTTCACACACACCACCTGTTTCAGCGTGTGGACGACTTCCACGAGGTCCGCCTGCGCGCCCATGACGGCGTCGATGTCCTTGTAGGCCATCGGTGTTTCGTCAATGACGCCTGCATCCTTGCGGCATTCCACGCCCGCCGTGGCCGCGGCGTGGTCGTCCAGCGTGAAGGTGCGCTTGGCGTCTGCACGGCTCATCGCGCGTCCAGCTCCATGCGAGCAGGAGCAGAACGCGTCTGCATTGCCCTTCCCGCGTACGATGAAGGATTTTGCCCCCATCGAGCCCGGGATGATGCCGAACTCGCCTGCGCGGGCGCGTACGGCGCCCTTGCGGGTGACCCAGACATCGGCGCCGAAATGATGCTCCCGCTCCACGTAGTTGTGGTGGCAGTTAACCGCGTGCTTATCCAGCGTGAACGCCGGGAACAGGTCCCGAAAAGCCATCAGTACACGGTCCATCATCACTTCCCGGTTAAGGCGCGCATAATCCTGCGCCCAGCCGACCGCCTCGACATAGTCATCGAACATGTCCTCGCCCTCCACGAAGAAGGCGAGATCCATGTCCGGCACATGGTAGCCGAGCACCCGTTTCTCCAGCGCCTCGCGGGCCTCCTGGATGAAGTAGGTGCCGATGATGTTGCCGCTGCCGCGCGAACCCGAATGCAGCATCACCCAGACGCGCCCTGCCTCGTCGAGGCAGAGCTCGATGAAGTGGTTGCCGCCGCCGAGCGTGCCGAGCTGTTTGGCAAACGCCGTGCGCGCGATGCGCCGGTGCTTGGCGAGAATCCGCGTCAGACGCTCATCCAGCCCCGAACTGCGCAGAGCCGTGGCTGCGCGCGCCGGCGTGTCCCGGTGATTGCCGCCCGGACCGTTGCCGGCCGGCACCTTGCGTTCGATCTCGCTGCGTACAGCCGCGAGGCTGTCCGGCAGCTGCTCTGCCGTCAGGCTCGTGCGCACCGCCATCATACCGCAGCCGATATCGACCCCGACCGCAGCCGGAATGATCGCGCCCCGGGTCGGGATCACCGAACCGACGGTTGCGCCGCGGCCGAAATGCACGTCCGGCATCACTGCGAGGTGCGAGTGCACGAACGGCAGGCCGGCAACATTCTCCAGCTGCTTGCGCGCGGCGTCCTCCACCGGCACGCCTTTCACCCAGGCCTTGATGCGCCCGCCAGCGAAGGTTTCGAAGGCTTCAAACTCACTCATTGTTCTCCAGTCTGATCTCCCAGACCCCTTTCGATCAAGCCCTCCGCGCGGCCCCTTCGGATTCCAGACATGAAAAACCCTCCGGGCGTAACGCGCGGAGGGCGGGCAAAAGGCCCGTTCGGGCCCCGGGCTGATCGTCAGCCCTATCCAGCAAACTCCATGCGGAATCGCACTTGCGCCTCTGCAGGCGCAGCGTCTTTCCTTGTCTGTTCCAGGTACCGACAGGACATCTGCGGGCTCCGTTGCTGAATGGAGGCGCCGTATGATAGAGACGCGATTCTGCGTCAAGCGAAAAAACAAAACGCCCCGGAGGTGTGCTCCGGGGCGCGCTGATTTCCTTGCGGAAAATTCTGTGTGCGGACTAGTCGTCCATCGCTTCCAATTCGGCGGCGTGGCGGGCCTTATCGGCGGCGCCTTTGGCGGACTCGTCACGGTCAACCAGTTCGAGCACGGCGATCGGGGCGTTGTCACCCTGGCGGAAACCGGCTTTCAGAACGCGGGTGTAGCCACCGTTGCGGTCCTTGTAGCGCTCGCCCATCACGTCGAACAGCTTGCGGACAGCGTCCTCGTTACGCACCTGCGAGAGGGCCGAACGGCGCGCAGCCAGGTCGCCTTTTTTCGCAAGGCTGACGAGCTTGTCCATGATCGGCGCCATTTCCTTGGCTTTCGGCAAGGTGGTGACGATCTGCTCATGCTCGATCAGGCTTGCCGCCATGTTGGCGAACATCGCCTTGCGGTGCGACGAGGTCTTGTTGAGCTTGCGGTGTGCAATCTGGTGGCGCATGGCGTTGTTCCTTCCGAGGTGGTCAGGCCCCGGTCATATGTCCTGGACTAGATGTGGTCGTCGTATTTCTTGGCGAGGCCTTCGATGTCCTCTGGCGGCCAGTCCGGCACTTCCATGCCGAGGTGCAGGCCCATTCCGGCGAGAACTTCCTTGATCTCGTTCAGCGATTTGCGGCCGAAGTTCGGGGTGCGGAGCATTTCCGCCTCGGACTTCTGGATCAGGTCGCCGATGTACACGATGTTGTCGTTCTTCAGGCAGTTGGCCGAGCGCACCGAAAGCTCCAGCTCGTCGACCTTCTTGAGGAGAACCGGGTTGAAGCCGAGGTCCGTCTCGTCGGCTGAGCCGCCGGTTTCGAGGGTCGGCTCTTCGAAGTTGATGAACAGCTGCAGCTGGTCCTGCAGGATGCGCGCAGCGTAGGCCACCGCGTCTTCCGGCGAGACCGAGCCGTCTGTTTCGACGTCGAGGGTCAGCTTGTCATAGTCGAGGACCGTGCCTTCGCGCGTGTCTTCGACCTGGTAGCCGACGCGGCGGACCGGCGAATAGATCGCGTCAATCGGGATATAACCGATCGGTGCATCTTCCGGACGGTGCGAATCGGCGGCCACATAGCCCTTGCCGGTCGCGATGGTGAACTCCATCCGGACTTCCGAGTTGCCATCCAGCGTGCAGATGACGTGGTCGGGGTTCAGGATCTTCACATCGCCCGAGGTTTCGATCTGGCCGGCTTTCACTTCGCCCGGGCCTTTCGCGCGAAGCACCATGCGCTTCGGCGTTTCCGATTCCATGAAGATGGCGACCTGTTTCAGGTTCAGCACGATCGTGGTGACGTCTTCGCGCACGCCCGGCATCGCCGAGAACTCATGCACGACGCCGTCGATCTGGACGCCGATGATCGCAGCGCCCTGCAGCGAGGAGAGCAGCACACGGCGCAGCGCGTTGCCCAGCGTCGTGCCATAGCCGCGCTCAAGCGGCTCGACGACGAGCTTTGCCTTGCGCTTCGAGTCGTATCCGGCCTGCACGACAGGACGGTTCGGACGGATCAGCACTTTCCAGTTGCGGTCATTCACGGTGGTCATCAGGTTTCCTCAGAAAAGGAAGCGCCGCGCCATTCCAGGCGCGGCCAGGGGGATGGTTGGACTAGACGCGGCGGCGCTTCGGCGGGCGGCAGCCATTGTGCGGGATCGGCGTCGTGTCGTTGATGGCGGTGACGGTGAGGCCAGCAGCCTGCAGGGCGCGCAGGGCGCTCTCACGGCCCGAGCCGGGGCCGCGCACGCGCACTTCAACCGTCTGGAGGCCGTGCTCCTTGGCTTTCTTCGCCGCGTCCTCAGCGGCCATCTGGGCCGCATACGGCGTCGATTTGCGCGAGCCTTTGAAGTCCATCACGCCGGCCGACGACCAGGAGATGGTGTTGCCTTGCGCGTCGGTGATGGTCACCATTGTGTTGTTGAAGCTCGAGTTCACGTGAACAACACCCGAGGTGATGTTCTTGCGTTCGCGGCGGCGGATACGGTTTGCTTCGCGGGCCATGGAATATCAGTCCTATTTCTTCTTGCCGGCGATCGGCTTGGCCGGGCCCTTGCGGGTGCGTGCGTTGGTGTGGGTGCGCTGACCGCGAACGGGGAGTTTCTTGCGGTGACGCAGGCCGCGGTAGCAACCAAGATCCATCAGGCGCTTGATGTTCATCGACGTGTCGCGGCGCAGGTCGCCTTCGACCATGTAACCGGCGTCGATCGTTTCACGGATCTTGATGACTTCCGCGTCGGTCAGCTGGTTCACCCGGCGCGATTCCTCGACGCCGACCTTCTCGCAGATTTCCTTCGCAAAGGACGGGCCGATGCCATGGATATAGCGCAGCGCGATGACGACGCGCTTGTTAGTCGGGATGTTTACGCCTGCAATACGGGCCAAAGCCGTTTCTCCTCAAGCGGATGATCAAACATGAAATGCGCGCCAGCCGGGTGGAATTACCCGTCGCGCGCACCGGCGGTTAAGCCTGAAGCTAAGAAACGAGGCTTATAGCCGCGCTTTTTCGCCCGTCAACAGAAGAACTGTGCGGTTCAGGCCGATTGTTTCAGGGCCGCATCAATCGCTGCGGCCACGGCTTCGATCGTGCCCATCCCGTCGACTTCAACGAGTACGCCGCGTTCCGCATAAAGCGGCACGAGCGGGGCCGTATCTTCGTAATAACGCTCGAGTCGGCGGGAAAAAGTGGCCGGATTGTCATCCGCCCGTCCCTGTTCCTCGAAGCGCTTGGTAACGCGGGCGAGCAGACGTTCATCGTCTACCCGCATGCGGATCACCCGGTTGACCTGCTCGCCCCGTGACTTCAGGAGGCGGTCCAGGGCCTCGGCCTGCCCCATCGTGCGGGGAAAGCCGTCAAAAATGAAGCCCGGCGCACCGGCGCGGGCTGCCAGCTGTTCGTCGATCAGGTCGATCACGACCTCGTCCGAGACCAGGCCGCCTTCATCCATGATCTTGGCGACCCGCTGGCCAAGCTCTGACCCGGAAGCCCGGGCGGCGCGGAGCATGTCGCCGGTGGAGAGCTGGATGAAGCCGCGGTCCTCGACCAGCCGCTTGGCCTGCGTTCCTTTGCCGGCCGCAGGCGGTCCAAACAGGATTAAGTTCACTTACGCTTGCCCCCGAGCTTCGACTTCTTGATCATTCCCTCATACTGG
>Ga0214472_10006930_pt1 | contig 11883 bp, 7 predicted proteins | sample RVTome_6_FD_207662 | JGI IMG/M metagenome (GOLD analysis project Ga0214472, IMG submission 207662) | Soil microbial communities from uranium-contaminated site in the Upper Colorado River Basin, Wyoming, United States - RVT140D175 | ecosystem: Environmental > Terrestrial > Soil > Contaminated >...
GCGCCGTATAGGTGCGCCGGATGGTGCCGGGCGTTGCGAGGAGGCCGATCGTGCCTGTCTCGGTGAGTTTCGCGGCCGGCTTGATCGCGGGCACCGTGCCAACGACCGGGATATCCAGCGCGGCCCGCACCTCGGCGAGCGCCAACGTGCTGGCCGTGTTGCAGGCGATGACGAAAACGTCCGGCTGGGCGGCTTCGGCAAGGGCCCGCGCCGCCTTCGGCAGGCGTTCGCGCAAGGCGTCATCGGACTTGTCCCCATACGGGAAAAAGCCGGTATCGGCCGCATAGTGGACCGACAGACGCGGCCCCAGCGCCCGGATCTCGCCGGCAACCGTGAGCCCGCCCACCCCCGAATCAAAGACCAGGACGCGGCCCCGCGCGGGCGACGGCTCGAACGTGTAGGGCATCTGCTCGCTCATCCTGACGGCGAATCTAGGCATATTCGGCCATGGCGCAATCGGGGCAGCCACATGGCTTTCCGGGACCGGTGGCATAAAACTTGTTGTGCACCGCACAATCGAGGTCTAGCGTTGAGGGTCAACCGATGGGAAAACAGGACATGATGGATTTCTGGATGAATTCCTGGCGCACCTACACGGCGATCACGGCCGCGTCGCTGGACGCCCTGCTGACGATGCAGAAGGGGATGATCAGCCTTTCCTCCATTACGTTGTCGGACGGTTTCGACGGCGCTGACGAGAATTACTTGCGCGAAGCCTTCCAGCGGGCCGCCGATTCGAACGTACGCCGCTGGTCCGATACGAACGATATCATCCAGGGCCTTCCGGCCTGGGTGCAGACAATGCATGCGATGCCCGGCACGGCCCTGACCGACATGTTCGACAAGGCCCAGCGCGGCGGCGTCTGATCGCTTCGCCCTTCACGGCCCCATGGACTTGCCGCCTGCCCTGATTTACCTCGGGGCATGAACCCTCATCTCGATCACCTGAAAGCCCTTGAGCAACGCCTCCTGTGGCTCGCAGCCTGGACCGTCCACAACGCCAACCACCTGCGCGGGAAAGAGGACGACGACGTCAAGGTCGGCGGCCACCAGGCGAGTTGCGCGTCGATGGTGTCGATCCTGACGGCGCTCTATTTCCATGTGTTGCGCCCGGAAGATCGCGTGGCGGTGAAGCCGCATGCGGCGCCGGTGTTCCACGCGATGCACTACCTGATGGGCAATCAGACGCGCGAGAAGCTGGAAAACTTCCGGGGACTTGGCGGCGCGCAGTCCTACCCTTCTCGCACCAAGGATATCGATGATGTCGACTTCTCCACCGGCTCGGTCGGGCTCGGCGTGGCGGAGACGGCGTTTGCCGCGATGATTCAGGACTACCTGCTTGCCCGTCCGTGGACGGAGCTTGGCTCCGGTGAGCGCAAATCGGGGCGCATGGTGGCCCTGGTGGGCGACGCGGAACTGGACGAAGGCAATGTTTATGAATGCCTTCAGGAAGGCTGGAAGCACGGCCTGCGCAATACCTGGTGGATCATCGACTACAACCGCCAGAGCCTCGACGGCGTCGTGCATGAAGGCCTGTGGGCGCGGGTCGAGGCGATCTTCAAGGCGTTCGGCTGGCGCGTCGAAGTGCTGCGCTTCGGCGCGCTGCAACGCGCGGCGTTCACTGAACCCGGCGGTGAGCGCCTGAAGGCGTGGATCGAAGCCTGCCCGAATTCGCTCTATTCTGCCCTGACCTATATGGGCGGCGCAGCCTGGCGCAAACGCCTGCTGGATGACATCGGCGATCAGGGCCCTGTCGCGGCACTGATCGAGAAGCGCTCGGACGTTGAGCTCAGCACCCTGATGAACAATCTCGGCGGCCAGTGCCTCGAGACATTGTGCGAAGCCTTTGACCGCACGCAGGACGAGACGCCAACCGTCTTCCTCGCCTATACGATCAAGGGCTGGGGCACGCCGCTGGCCGGGCACAAGGACAACCATTCCGGCCTGATGACAAAAGCGCAGATGGCCGAGTTCCAGAAGCATATGGGCATCGCCGAAGGTGAGGAATGGGAGCCGCTCGCGGGCATAGAAAACCACAATGAACTCAATGACTTCCTTCGAAGCGTCCCGTTCTTTGAAGCAGGGCCGCGCCGCTATACGTCGCCTGCCGTCGCCTCCCCCGGCCCGGTCTTCCTGGATGACGGGATGCTCTCGACGCAGGCCGGCTTCGGCAAGATCCTCGACGTGCTGGCGAAAGGCGAAACGGAACTCTCGCGCCGTATACTGACGACCTCGCCGGATGTGACCGTCTCGACCAATCTCGGTCCCTGGGTGAACCGGCGCGGCCTGTTCGCGCGCGAAAGCGTGGCCGACACGTTCCGGGACGAGAAGATTCCCTCCGCCCAGAAATGGAGTTTCTCGCCGGAAGGTCAGCATATCGAGCTTGGCATCGCGGAGATGAACCTCTTCCTGCTGCTCGGCGCGGCGGGCCTGTCGCATTCCCTGTTCGGCGAACGGCTGATCCCCATCGGCACGGTGTATGACCCCTTCATCGCGCGCGGCCTCGATGCGCTGAACTATGCCTGCTACCAGGATGCGCGCTTCATCATCGCGGGCACGCCCTCCGGGGTGACACTCGCCCCCGAAGGCGGCGCGCACCAGTCGATCGGCGCTCAGTTGATCGGCATGAGCCAGGACGGGCTCGTCTCCTTCGAGCCGGCCTTCCTCGACGAACTCTCGATCATCATGGACTGGAGTTTCGACTATCTGCAGCGGGGCGGCGAAGGCGACCCGGACGAGCGCACCTGGCTGCGCGACGAGACGGGCGGCTCCGTCTACCTGCGCCTGTCAACACGGCCGCTGGAACAGGTGCGCGTCTGGAAGCGCGATGACGAGGCCTTCCGCCAGGGCGTGATCGATGGCGGCTACTGGCTGCGCCCGCCGGGACCGAACTGCGAAGTCGTGATCGCCTATCAGGGCGTCGTCGCCCCCGAAGCCATCAAGGCAGCCGCCCGCATCGGCGAAGGCCGGCGCGATATCGGCGTCCTGGCGGTGACCTCCGCAGACAGACTGAATTCCGGCTGGACCGCCGCCCGGCGCGCCCGCGCGCGCGGACAGAAACAGGCGCTGAGCCAGATCGAACGGCTAATGGACGGTGTGCCCCGGCACTGCCAGCTGATCACGGTGACCGATGGCCACCCGGCCACGCTCGCCTGGATCGGCGGCGTGAAAGGCCATGCCGTCACCCCGCTCGGCGTCGAACATTTCGGCCAGACCGGCACGATCCGCGATCTCTACCGTCATTTCCAGATTGATGCCGACGCAATCGTCAGCGCCGCGAGCCATTTGAGTCCGGGGAAGGTGTTGTAGGGAGCTGGTGCGCCGCCCTATACAAGAATGTCGTAGAGGTCGCTCCTCCGGTCACGGAAGAAGCCCCAGGCGGCGCGGGCCTGATCGATCTTGTCGAGATCGAAGCCGGCAACGAGGACCCCCTCTTCCGTCCGGCCGAAATCGCAGACGATTTCGCCGGTCTCGTCAGTGATGAAGCTGGTGCCGTAGAAGACCTGCCCGCCCTCGTCGCCGATACGGTTTGCAGCGACCACCGGGATGACGTTCGCCACCGCATGGCCCTGCATGCCGCGCCGCCAGCGGGCGGCGGTGTCGAGGCCGGCATCCTGCGGCTCGGCGCCGATGGCGGTGGGATAGAGCAGCGCGTCCGCGCCCATCAGGGCCATGGCGCGGGCCGCTTCCGGGAACCACTGGTCCCAGCAGATGCCGACGCCGATGCGGCCCTTGAGCGTCGACCAGGTGCGAAAGCCGGTATCGCCGGGGCGGAAGTAGAACTTCTCCTGATAGCCGGGGCCATCCGGAATATGGCTCTTGCGATAGACGCCGAGCGGGGCGCCATCGGCATCGATCATCACCACGGAATTGAAATAGAGCGGGCCGTCCTTCTCGTAGATCGAGACCGGGATGACGACGCCGAGTTCGGCGGCAAGCTCCGAGAACTGACGAACAGCCGGATGGTCCTGCCATTCCATCGCGCGGGCGAAGTGTTCCTCCTCCTGCGTCCTGCAGAAATAATGGCCGCAGAAGAGTTCCGGCGGCAACACGACATCGGCGCCCTTGGCGGCCGCCTCGCGGATGAAGCCTGCGACGCGCGCCATATTCTCCTGCATGTCGTCCGTGGGCGAAAACTGGATCGCGGCAAGGGTCAGCGTGCGGGCCATGGAATGCCTCCTGTCAGGCGGGGATTTCGCGGGTCATGCAATGGAAACTGCCGCCGCCGGCGAGAATGCCGCGCGCAGGAAGGCCGATCACCTCGCGCCCCGGAAACAACGCCTTCAGCTCGGCCAGCGCCACGGCGCTGTAGCGGTCTTCATAGATCGGCACCAGAACGGCGCCATTGGTGATCGTGAAATTCATGTGGCTGGCGGGCACCGCTGCGCCGTCGCAGAAATCCACCCGGCCCGGCGACGGGATCGTGGAGACCATCAGGCCGGCAGCAGCGAGCGTGCGCTCGATCTCGCGCAGCACATCCGTGTTCGGATCATCCGGTGAGGCCGGATGCTGGCAGAGCACATGGCCGGGCCCGATGAAACGGGCGATATTGTCGACATGGCCGTCGGTGTGGTCATTGGCGAGGCCGTCGCCGAGCCAGATGATCTCCTCGACACCCAGCGACGCGCGCAGGTGGCCTTCGATCTGGTCGGGGTCGAGATGCGGGTTGCGATTGGGATTGAGCAGGCATTGGCGCGTCGTCAGCAGCCGGCCTTCGCCGTCGGCATCGATGCCCCCGCCTTCGAGCACGAAGCCATGCCTGTGGGCATGGAGACCCTCGGCTTCGGCCATCGCCGCGCCCGTCTCGGTATCGCCCTCCATCAGGTATTTGCCGCCCCAGCCATTGAAGCGGAAGACCTGCGCCTCGCGGGCCGCTCCCTGCCCGGTCACGACCGGCCCGGTATCGCGCAGCCAGATGTCGCCGGTCGGGATGCGCACCAGTTCCGCTGCGCCGCCGATGGCCGCCAGCGCAGACGCCATCGCCTCGTCCGAGCCGATCGCCACTTTCACGCGCACATGCGCCGACGCGGCATGGATGAAGCCGGCGATATCAGACCGCGCCGTCGTCAGGTCGCCGCCCCATTCCTCGGCAAGGCGCGGCCAGCCGGCCCAGAGGGCGGCCTGCGGCGCCCATTCAGGCGCCAGGAAGGGTTTCGCAACGTTCATCTCAGCGCGCGCCTTGCCATAGCTTCGCCCAAAGGAAAAGGGCGGCCCCGAAAGGCCGCCCCCTCATAGAGTGTCCGCAAGCGGGTTTGCCGCTTAGAACTTGTATTTCACGCCCACGCGGACCTGCCAGAGCGAGGCCGCGTTGATCGTCGAGGCGGTGTCCACGTTCGAGTTGAAGCCCGTTACAATCAGGCGGCCTTCGCTGTCGAGACCGCTGATATTGTAGAGCGCCGCGCTGCCTGGGAAGCCGTGCTCCTTCAGGAGGCCCCACTCGTCGTTGAGGAGGTTGCCGACGTTGCGGACTACGACAAAGGCTTCGGTGCGATCGTCTGCGCGCAGGCCCGGGAATTCCTGGGCAAGGCGGATGTCGAAGCGCGAACGCCATGGATCGTTGGCCGAGTTGCGATCGATGATGCCGCCGCGCTCATCGCTGAGTTCGTCGGATCCCGCGATGAAGTCGTTCAGGGCCTGAACGGCAGCGGCGTTCGAGAGCGGCGACAGGACCGGGTCGCTGACGCCGGTCGGGATGTAGGCGAGTGCCCGGCGGTTGCCGAAGCTCGGGTCGAACGCGTTGTTCGAACCGATCGTGTAGCTGTAGGGCGATCCTTCGTTGGCGGTGCCAAACAGCGAGACCTTCGTGGCGTAGTTCTCCACGAACTCCTTGCGGATGTTCAGGTTGAACGTGAACCGGTGCGGGATCACGTAGTCGCTGGTGCCGGTTTCCGGATCAACCGGGTTGTAGGTCTGGAAGTTGATGAAGTTGGAGAACGCGACCGACGAAGTCATCGGGTTCACGTCTTCAGCGTCCGTGTAGGCATAGCCAACGCCCCAGTCGATGCCGTTGTCATAGTCCTTCGACAACGCGAGCGAGACAACACGCGACGAACCTTTTTCATCCGCGTTGGTGAGCAGGAAGTCGTTAGTGTTACCCGAGAAGCGCGGACGGCCATCGGCGGCCACACCGGTCTGCACGAACGAGATCGGCAGGACGTAGGCCGCTTCATTGGTCTTCGACAGCAGGAAGTCTGCCATGAAGCGCCAGTTGTCGCCGTACCAGGCATCAGCCGAACCGAAATCAATGACCGTGCCGAGAGCTGCTTTCCACTCCGACGGGATTTCGAAGTTCGGGTCGAGAGCGTTGACCGGACCGCCGCCGGTCGCGGCCGCGAGGGCGGCGACGGCTTCGTCCGGAACGTCGATGAACGGGCTGCCCGATCCGCCGCCATACGTGTAGTTGGCAATGTTCGGAGCGGCGCCGCCAAGGCCCGGCAAGCAATCGCTCGCCGAGGCACTGCCGGTGCGCTCACGGCATTCAAACAGGGTCACGCCGTTGTTCGAGTAGTTGTTCGAAATCCAGACGTTCGGGTTGCCACCCGAATAGAGGCCGAGGCCACCATGGAAGCGGATGTCGCTCGTGAAGTCATACTTGAAGCCGAAGCGCGGCTGGATGAGGTCGCGGCCATCCATGTTGGCATCGTTGCGGATGCCGTAATCGTCAAAGAAATCCTGGTTGAACGCCGGCGCGTCACCCGAGGTGTAGTAGTCGTAGCGCAAACCGAACACGAGGTTCAGGTCCGGCGTCGCCTGCCAGGAGTCCTGAATGTAGGCCGTGCTGATTTCGTAGCCGAACGAGGCGGCCCCATCATTCTGATCGTTCGAACCGGCCGCGTTTTCATAGCGGAAGTCCGAGAAGTTGCCCGCGGCAAAATCGGTGGCCGAGTTGAATACCCACTCACCCTGAACTTCCTGGATGAACAGGTTGAACACTTCGAACTCTTCACGCTCGGCGCCGAAGGTCAGGCGGTGGTCGCCCAGCCTCCAGTCGGCCTTCGCCTTGTAGATGTCGGTCGTATAGGTGAGTTTGTTGGCGTGACGGCTGTCGTCGGCGCCGAGGAAGACGGTTGCGGTACCGCCGCCGATGCGCGGAACGCGGACCTGCACTTCGCCGAAGCCGTCAAGGCCGGCAACCGGAATCTGGCGGTTGTCGAGATCAACCTTCGTGGCGCGGAATTCGGTCGAGAAGTTCTCGGTCCAGTCGGAGTTCAGCGAGGCCGTGTAGTTGGTCAGTTCGGCGCCGCGCTCGTAGAAGTGGTTGCCATCGGCGATCGACGTCGACCCCGAATCGGACGGCGAGAAGTTGAAGCCGTCATTGTAGTTGTAGGCTAGGGCCGCGCGGTGGTTGTCCGTGATGTTCCAGTCGATCTTGGCGAAGATCTTTTCGTCTTCCACCGGCAGCGAGGACGGCAGGCCGCCCGCGACATAGCCATATTGGTTGACGGCAATATCGATCACTTGCTGATAGACAGCGGGGTCGACATTGGAGTTCGCCGGGCCGTTGCTGAACAGGTTGACCGATTCGCTCTTCTCGTAGGAGCCGAAGAAGAACAGGCGGTCCTTGATGATCGGGCCACCGATGTTGAAGCCGTAGCGCTTGTCTTCGTAGTCCTGGGTCGGGATCGTGACGCCCTCGATCGAGTCGCCGCGCAGGTCGTTGCTCGTATAGTCGAAGAACAGGCCGCCGTGGAATTCATTCTCGCCGGATTTGGTGACGGCGTTGATGTTACAGGCGGTGAACTGGCCATACTCGACATCGAACGGGGCAAGCTCGACCGAGACCTGCTGGATCGAGTCGTAGGAGAACGGGATGTTCTCGGTCGGGTAGCCGTTGGAGTTCAGGCCGAAATTGTCGTTCAGGCGGGCGCCGTCGACAGTCAGCGAGTTGTAACGCGGGTTGGCACCGGCGCACTGGATCGAGTCGTTGAAGCCGTCATCAATATAGACGCGCGGATCAAGGCGCAGGGCGTCCTTGAGATCGCGCGAGATCGCAGGCACGTTTTCCAGCGTGGCGAGGTTGAAGGTGGCCGAGGGGCCGGTGGCCACAGACGCCACAGACGCCGAACCGGTCACGACAACCGTGTCGAGGCGGGCAGTATCGTCGCCAGCCGCAGCCGTGACAATGTTGACAACCGAGGTGTCGCCGAGGCTCGTGAAGACGTTCTCGACGCGGCTGGAGACGACGCCTTCACCCGAAACGGTGAAACTGAACGGACCGCCGACGCGCAGGTTCTGGCTCGAGTACTGGCCTTCGAGGCCGGTCGTCGTGTTGGTCACCGTGCCGGTCGGCTCGTGGACGATCGAAACGGTGGCGCCGGCAACCGGCTGGCCTGCCGCGTCGGTGACGACGCCGCGAACGTTCGACGTCGTAACCTGGGCATAAACCGCTGCAACCGGCATGAGCGCCGCGACGGCAGCGATGGATGCGCTACGTGCAAAGAAATTCTTGATCATGGTGTCTTCCCCGAAGTTGTCGACCCGATCGGAGGGCCCTCGTGCCGCCCCGATTTCAGCTCGGCCTTAGACCCGCTACATGACAGATTAGTGACAGACAATTGAAGGTTCTGCTGCACCGCCAAAACCAGGCGTTGTTTTTTCGTTGCGGTGCAAAAATGACACGCCTGGGAGCAGACTCTACCCAATTCGGCCGCTTTGTGAGCTGTATTTGTGTGCGCCGTGCCGCCATAAGGGGCGCATTCAACCCGAATCGGCCATGACGCACGCAACTCTCCTGCCCCGAAGCCCGGAAGCCCGGCTGACACTCGCGGTTCTCGCCCTGCTGCTGGTCCTGCGGGTGGCGGCGATCCTTGCCTCGCCGCTCAATCTGTATGCGGACGAAGCGCAGTACTGGCGCTGGGCACAGGAACTCGCCTGGGGCTATTATTCCAAGCCGCCGATGATCGCCTGGGTGATTCACCTGATGACCGGCCTCTTCGGCGACACCGAATGGGCCGTGCGCCTCGCCGCGCCCTTCCTGCACACGGTGGCGGCAGGCTTCCTCTTCCTCGCCGGCCGGGCCATGTTCTCGGCGAAGGCAGGCGTTTACGCCGCCCTGCTCTACGCCCTGATGCCCGCCGTCACCCTCTCCTCGAGCGTGCTGTCGACCGACGGCGTGCTGATGCCGTTCTGGTGCGCCGGGCTCTACCTCGCCTGGCGGCTGCGCAGCGGCGGCGGTCTCGCCGCGGCTGCAGCGCTCGGCGCAGCCATCGGCCTCGGCATCCTGTCGAAATACGCGATGCTGTATTTCGTGATCGGGCTCGCCCTCACCGGCGCGCTGGACGCCTCCATGCGCCGGGCGCTGGTGTCGCGGCGCGGCGCCCTGGCGCTCGCCGTCGCCGGCCTCCTGATTGCGCCGCACTTAGCCTGGAACGCCGCCAATGATTTCCAGACCGTCGGCCACACGGTCGACAATGCCAATCTCGGCGGCAACCTCTTCCACCCTGAAAACGCGGTGACTTTCTTCGCTGACCAGCTCGGCGTGTTCGGGCCGGTGAGCTTCCTCGCCCTGCTGGCCGGGCTCGCCGGCTGGCGCTGCAAAGACGATGCAGAGGCCGCCCCGGCGCGCTGGCTCCTCTGTTTCGTCCTGCCCGTTCTGATCTTCATCCTCGGCCAGGCGATCGTATCGCGCGCCCATGCCAACTGGGCCGCAACCGCATACCCGGGCGCGGGCCTGCTGGTCGCGGGCTGGTTTGCCGGCCGCAAAGCGGTGGTCTGGTCAAGCCTCGCGGTCAACGCGCTGGTCGCGGCGGTCTTCCTGGCCGTCCCGCTGGTGGCGCCCGCGCAGACCCGCGCGCTCGGCATCGACAATGCCCTGAAACGCACGCGCGGCTGGGACACAGCGGCCGCTGAGCTGTTCGCCAAGGCCGATGACCTCGGCGCAACGGCGGTGCTGGTGGACGAGCGCGAGGCCTGGCACGGGCTCGACTTCTACGGGCGCGGCTGGACCGTGCCGCTGATCTCGTGGCGGCGCTATCCAGGTCCGAAAAGCTTCTCGGAACGTGTTCCACTGGAAGGTGAGGCCGCCACACGCGTGCTGGTCGCCTCGGTCCATCCCGGCATGCGGCCCAGGCTGCGCCGCGATTTCGCCAGTTTCGAGCCCGCCGGCCAGATCCGCATTCCGCTCGGCGTGCGCGGCAATGGCTGCCCGATCACGCGGGTGTTCCAGCTATATGTGGCAACGGGTTACAATCCGCCCGCGCGCACGCCCGGGTGGGAAGCCGAATTCGAAGGCCAGAAGGAATTTCCCGAGCCGCCCTGTCCGGCAAAGGACTGAGCTATCCCGAGAAGGTTACGAGGAGCCCTCGGCTCCCTTGCCCCAGAGCTGCTTGACGCGTGCATCGCGGCCGCAGGCGGCGCGGTAGAAGTCATACTTCACGGCGCTGCGGACGTAGTAATCCTGATGATAGCTCTCGGCCGGCCAGAAGGCAGCGGCGGGCAGGACCTTGGTGGCAACCGGCTCGCCCAGCACGTCCTCTGCTTCGGCAAGGGCCATCTCGGCGGACTCGCGCTCGCCCTGGCCCGCAACGAAGATGGCCGAGCGATAGCTGTCGCCCTTGTCGCAGAACTGGCCCTTGGCGTCGGTCGGATCGATATGCCGGATGAAATAGTCCGCCAGCTCATCATACGAGACCCTGGAAGGGTCGTAGGTGACCTTGACGGCTTCGTAATGGCCCGTGCCGCCGCGGGTGACCTGTTTGTAGGACGGGTTCTCGACGCTGCCGCCAGTATAGCCCGAAACCGTCTCGAGGACCCCGTCGACCTTGTCGAAATCGGCCTCGACGCACCAGAAGCAGCCGCCCGCGAATACCGCCGTCGCCAGGCGGGCCGGCGGATCGTCCAGGCGAAGGTCTTCAGCCCCGGCGTTCGAAAAGAAGGCAAGCCCGGTCGACACAAGGCCGGCTGTCAGGGCGATTACAAAGGCGGGACGCTGCATGGACACTGGATACTCGCACTCTCAACTGGGCAGGATACCATGCCCGGATGGCGAAATAGTTGCGCAGACAGCCTGAATGAAGGCCAAATGCGCAGCCAATTCGCAATTCTCACGGGCATGTGACCAAAATGCACACGGCCTATGCCGGGTTTTCAGTCAGCACGCGGACTCTGACGCGGGATGACCGGCCCGCCGGGTCAACCGCGGTAACCTGATAGAAACCCGGCCGGTCCGGCTGCCAGATCGGCGAGCCTGCATCATCCAGCGGCGTCGGCGCCCCGTCGACGAACCAGTTGAGGCCGCCCTGCCCGCGCCCTGCCAGCACGAAGGGCTTGCCCGGCTCGCCATTGACCGGGCCCGCCCAGAGCTCGGCCCCTTCCGGCGGGAACAGGATTTCCGGCGGCCGGTCCGCAGACAGGTTTCTCTGCGCGCCCTTGGCCCGCTTCAGCGGCTCTGACGCCAGCCGGGCCTGCGACTCTCCTTCATCGCGCAGGTGATGGGAGACCCGGTCCGCCATCTCGAACAGCACCGGCAGCGCGCTGTCGCGCCCGGTGACGCCTGTGCGCGGCGCCCCGTCCGCCCGGCCGATCCAGACGACGATCACATGATCGCCGGAGACCGCCGCTGCCCAGGCATCGCGAAAACCATAGGAGGTGCCGGTCTTGAACGCGATCTGCGGCGCATCGCGTGTCAGGCGGCCCGGCATCCGGCCCACTGGCGCCGGGCCGCCCTGCAGGATGCGGATAATCTCGCCGGCGCTCGCCGCGCTCATCAGCCGCCGGCCCGGGTCTTCGTAACTCGCGCGCTCTTCCTCCACCCGCCAGACGAGCGGCTTGGCGACGCCGCCATCGCCGAGGGCGGCGTAGAGGATCGCCAGTTCGCGCGATGTCAGGCCCGCTCCGCCGAGCGCCAGCGCAAGCCCCGCACCCTGGCCCGCCGCGCCGGTATAG
>Ga0214472_10006931_pt1 | contig 11880 bp, 8 predicted proteins | sample RVTome_6_FD_207662 | JGI IMG/M metagenome (GOLD analysis project Ga0214472, IMG submission 207662) | Soil microbial communities from uranium-contaminated site in the Upper Colorado River Basin, Wyoming, United States - RVT140D175 | ecosystem: Environmental > Terrestrial > Soil > Contaminated >...
CCGCATCGGGCTGATGAACCTGCACGCCGAAACGCCTAACCGGTTCGACGCCGCTGCCATCGAAATCGCACAATCCCTCGCTATCCAGGCAGGCATCGCGCTCGGCAACTCCCGCCGGCTCCAGGCGGAGATCGCCGAACGCCGGCGCATCGAGACCGTCCTCCAGGAGACCAGACCCAGGCTCGTGACCGTGGAGCCGGGCGGTCACGACGGCGAGCCCTTGCCGGGGGCGGCGGTCCCCGCGCGGTCCGCCATCAGTCAGCCCGTCCCGCTCGACGGCGACCTGCAGACGGACTCCCTTCAGGACCTGAAACAGCGCACCAGCCGGGTGCAGGCCATTCTGGAGATCATCCACTCGGTCAACCAGAAGCCGGACCGTGAGCGGGTCTTCGAACAGATCGGAACGGATCTGGTGGCCAGGCTGGGTTTCGAGTACGGCTTCGTCGCCGTCCCTTCGGACCAGGGCGCGGTCCTTGTTTCGACCGCCGGTGAAATTCCTGACCAGGTCAACCCCGAGGTCCTTCTCGGCCAGCGCAACCCGCTCAGGCAGACCCTGCGGTCCGGCGAGATGCTGCTCGTCGCCGATCTCAACGCAAAAGGCGGGGAAGTGTGGCGCGGGACCCCGCTGCTGGACCAGCTTCACGCCGAAGCCTTTATCTGCATCCCGGTCTCGGATCCGGCGGATGAATCGCCCGCTGCCGCCTTTCTGGCGGTCAGCACGGAGCCGCAGCCCGCGTTCAAGCAGAACGATGCCGAGATCTTTGCCTTGCTCGGCCGGCAGGTCGCCGCCGCGCTCCGCAGCCTGGACCTTCGGGAAAGAACGGAGGAGCGCCTGCGCGAGGTCGACCTGCTCCTCAATTTCAGCCGCCAGCTCGGAAGCCTGGAGGCCGGAGAGGTCATCCGCGCCCTGGCCAACAACGCCCGGCAGGTGGTCAAAGGCGCCCAGGCTGTCCTCATCGGCCTGTGGGACGAGCGCCGGGCTGCCATCATCCCGGAGGTCGTCTCCGGATACCGGAATGATGACGCCATGCGAGCAATCCACTTCGAACCTGGGGGAACCCTCCCGGGGAAGGTTTTTGAAGACGGCCGGATCCGCCGGATCGGCGAGGTCAACATCGCCGAAGAATACAACCTCCCATACGACCAGCTCATCAGGTACCAGGAGGCTACCCAGGGCCGGGTCCCGATCGCCAGCCTGGCAGCCCCCATCCCGTCCAGTTCGGCGACGCTCGGCGTCCTGATCCTCGACAATTTCAGCGAACCGGATGCATTCACCGAGGAGGATGAGACGCTGATCGGTTCGCTTACTCGCCAGACCGGGCTGATCCTTGAGAACGCCCGGCTGCTGGCCGAAGCCAACCGCCGGGCGCTCCAGCTGGCCTCCCTGACCGGCGTCGCCACGACGATCACCTCTGATCTGCAGGTCGACCGGATCACCGCCACGCTTCTGGATCACCTCTCAAAAGTCATCCCGTTCGACACCGGGACCTTCTGGTTCCGGAAAGGCGATCGGCTCACCATCCGGGCTGCCCAGGGCTTCGAGGACGACGAAGAGCGCGTCGGGCTGTCGGTTTCCGTGGAGGACAGCCAGCTTCTCAGCGCCATGGTAGCCAGCGGACAAGCGCTCAACGTTCCCAATGTACACGCTGACCCGCGCTTCCTGGCGCTGCCCGAGTTCGATCGGCTGTCCTGGCTCGGCATCCCGCTGATCGCAAAGGGCGAAGTCGTCGGGGTGATCGCGCTGGAAAAGTCCGAAGCGGAGTACTATGATGCCGAGCATGTCCAGATGGCGACCACGTTTGCCGGCCAGGCCGCCGTCGCCCTCGAGAACGCCAGGCTCTTCGAAGACAGCCTCCAGCGGACCAGCGAACTGGACGAACGCAGCCAGCGCCTGGACCTGCTCAACCAGCTTTCGAGCGAGTTCTCCTCATCGCTGGACACCGATCACATCCTGCAATTTACGACAGCCCGGATACGGGAGACCTTCGACTGCCGGGTGGTCAGCGCCGTGATTTACGACGAAGCCCGCGTTGCCCGCCTCGCGGCCCAATCCCCTGCAGTGAGCGGCCAGCTGCCGTCCCCGTTCGACGACCAGCCCTTCCGGCAGCTGCACGAGTCGCTGGGGGTCATGATCTCGGAGGACGTCCACCGGGACCCGCTCCTGGCCCCCCTCGCCGATTTCTGGGAGACGACCGGCGGCCGGGCCGCCCTTGTCCTGTCTCTCTCGACCGGCGACGAGCTGCACGGGCTGCTCATCCTGCACACGGATGAGCGCCTGTCCTCAAGCGAGATTGATCTGGCGAAAACGATCAGCAACCAGGTCGCCGTCGCAGTTCAGAACGCCCAGCTGTTCGACCGGTCCCGCAAGCTGACCGCCGACCTCGAACGCCGGGTCGACGAGCGAACCCAGGAGCTGGCTCTCGAGCACGAACGCACGGAAACCTTGCTCGGGATCATTACCGAGCTGTCGGCCAGCCTGGATATGGACATCGTCCTCAACCGCACCCTGGCGTTGATCAACCGTATCACCGGGGCCGAACAGAGCACGATCATCATCTCCAATCCGGCCGACGAATCCCTGCTCCGCCGTGCTTCGGAGGGCTATACCTCCCCGGTACCCGGCGGCGGGGAATCGCTCTCGCTGGACATCGACCAGGGCCTGGCGGGCTGGGTCATCCGCAACCGGGAGCCGGCCCTGATCGCCGATATCCGCGAGGACCCCCGCTGGGTAGCCCACGGGGCCACCGACCATCGCAGCACGCTCGCGATCCCGCTCATGCTCGGCGCCGAGGCCCTCGGGGCCCTGATGCTGTTTCATCGGGAGACCGCCCGGTTTACCCGGCATCACCTGGAACTGATCCAGGCCGCCGCCAAACAGGTCGCCGTGGCGGTCAACAACGCCCACCTCTATCTCCTGATCCGGGACCAGGCGGAGCGGCTCGGTGGGATGCTCCGCTCTCAACAGATCGAATCGAGCCGCCTGCTCGCCATCCTCGAATCGGTTGTGGATGGGGTCATCGTGACCGATTCGAGCGGGCTGATCTCCGTGTTCAACCTTGCAGCAGAACAGATCCTCAACCTGCCCCCGAACCGGGTCGTCGGCCGTCCCCTCGACGACTTCACCGGTCTGTTTGGTAAAGCCGGACAGGCGTGGCTGGAGACCATCCGGACCTGGTCTGCTGACCCGGATTCACTCGAGACCGGCGAATCGTTTTCCGACGAGATCGCCCTCGACGAAAACCGCGTCCTGGCTGTTAACCTGGCGCCGGTCTCTTCGCCGCACGAATTCCTTGGAACGGTTTCGATCTTCCGGGACATCACCCATCTGATCGAGGTCGACCGGATGAAATCCGAATTCGTCGCCACCGTTTCGCACGAGCTGCGGACGCCGTTGACGTCGATCAAAGGTTACGTCGACATCCTCCTCATGGGCGCCGCCGGGGAGGTGAGCGACCAGCAGGGCGAGTTTCTCCAGGTGGTCCAGGAGAATACGGAGCGGCTCAATATCCTGGTCAACGACCTGCTCGAGGTCTCCCGAATCGATGCCGGCAAGGTGTTCCTGGACGGCCGCGCCGTCCACCTGGTGGAGCTGGCTGGAGAGGTCGCCACGGATTACAGGTTGCGGTCCCAGGAGGAAAAGAAGGGGATGCATATCGAGGTTCAGACCGAACCTGGACCGCCGCCGGTTCTGGCCGATCCCGACCGGCTGCGCCAGATCCTCGACAACCTGGTCGGCAACGCCTACAACTACACGGAAACGGAAGGCGAGATTTCGATCCGGTTCCGGGAGATCCCCGGCTTCATCGAAATCGGGGTCCGGGACAATGGGGTGGGGATCGCCCCGAAGGACCAGCCGCAGATTTTCGACCGGTTCTATCGCGGCGATGCACCACTGGTCACCGCGACTGCCGGGACCGGTCTGGGGCTTTCGATCGTCCGCTACCTGGTCGAACTGCACGGCGGGGAGATCCGTATTGAGAGCACGGGGATTCCGGGAAAGGGCAGTACATTCTATTTCACGATACCGATCTTTACAAAGGAGGAGCCGGGCGGGAATTGATGTTCCTACCGGCACGCATATGGCCAAGATTTTAATCGCGGAAGACGAGCGCGATATCCGGGATCTGATCTCCTTCACCCTGCGCTACGCCGGGCACGAGGTCATCGCCACCGCCGATGGGGCTGAGGCCGTGGATGCGGCGCGGCGGGAGCGGCCGGCGCTGGTGCTGATGGACGTCCGGATGCCGAGGATGACGGGCTATGAAGCCTGTGAGATCATCAAAAGCGATCCGGAACTCGCTCACATCCCTGTTGTCTTTCTGTCCGCCAAGGGCCAGGAAGCCGAAGTCCGCACCGGCCTCGAGGCCGGTGCGACCGAATATATTTTGAAACCCTTCGCCCCGGACCAGCTGGCCGCAAAGATCCAGTCGATCCTCGACGAGGCCAGCTAAAACCGCTTTCCCCTGCATGAGTGCCATCATCGTTCGGAACGAGATCGTCCATTACGAAGTCCTCGGACGCGGCCGTCCGGTCATCTTCCTGCACAGCTGGATCGGGTCGTGGCGCGATTGGATCCAGACGATGCAGCCCGCCTCTTCGACTTACCGGTGCTACGCCCTGGATCTCTGGGGGTTCGGCGATACGGCCCGGGCGCACGGCCGCTACCGGCCGGAGGAGCAGGTCCGCCTGGTCGAGGAATTTATCGAGAACCTGGGGATCCGCAAGGTCGCCCTGCTCGGGCACGGGCTCGGCGGGGTCGTGGCTGCACGGTTTGCCCGGGAGCAGCCGAAAGCCGTCGACCGGCTGATGCTCATCAACACACCGGTGGAGGCAGGTGAGATCAACGCACGGCTCCGCACCTCCGCCGTGGCGGACCTGAGCCTGTGGGTGTACGCCTCGCTGCAGGGGAACGAGGTCTACCGCCAGGAAGCCGAGAAAGCCGATGTGGAGGCGATCCGGGCAACGCTGGAACCGCTGGGGACGGATAGCCTCGCCGAGGTCACCGGCAGCCTGCGGATCCCCACCTTGCTCGTGCGCTGCGAGAACGACCCGGCCGTCGACGCAGCCGAGCCTGCACCGGTCTTCGACCGCGGCGGCCCGGGCCACCAGGTCACACTCGAAACGGGCGGGCATCACCCGATGCTGCGCGAACCGGTGGCCTTCAGCAGGCTGGCGATGGATTTCCTGGGTCTTAAATCCGGGGAATCACCCGCCGAGCTGCAGTTGAAAGATGAATGGAAACGACGCTACCGCTGAAGAAGCTGGCCGTGCTCTGCACCGCCTTCCTCCTGGCCGGCTGCCTGGGGATTGAACCGGCGGCGGACCCCATCATCGTGACCGTCCTTCCGACCTTCACGGAATCGGTCCGCCCTGCGCCAACTGCAACCCTCGCACCCACCCTGACGCCCACACCGCTCCCCACCGCCACCTCTCAGGCTACCGCCACGCCGATCCCTCGACCTACCGCCACGCCGACGGATGATCCGTGCTGGCAGTCCGGCGGCCGGGTCACCAGACATATCCTGCCGACGGACCTCTCCCCGTTGCCGTGGGATTTCCGCATCTACACGCCGCCCTGCTACGATTCACAGGTCGACCGCGCTTACCCGCTGCTCATCCTGATCCACGGCTCCGGCTTTACCGACTCCCAGTGGGACGACCTGGGCGCGGACGAAACAGCCGACGCCCTGATCGGCTCCGGGGCAGCACCGCCTTTCATCATTTTGATGCCCAGGGACAGGATCTGGGTGGCGCCTGTCCGAGATCCGTTCGGGGAGGCGCTCGTCACCCGGATCCTGCCGTGGGTCGATCAAAATTACCGCACGATCCCCGACCGGGATCACCGGGCGATCGGCGGCCTTTCCAGGGGGGCGTCCTGGGCCGTCCACCTTGGCCTCCGGCATTGGCCGGAGTTCTCGGCGATCGGCGCACACAGTTTGCCGATCTTCCTTTCCGACCCCCCCTATATTCCCTCCTGGTTGGATGAGATCCCCCCGGAGATGCTCCCCAGGATCTATCTCGACATCGGCGACCATGATCATCTGCTGGACAAAGCCGAGTGGTTTGAAAACCTGTTGACGGAGCTGAATATCCCGCATGAGTGGCATCTCAACACCGGCCGGCATGAGATGGAATATTGGGAGGCCCATGTGCAAGAATACCTGCTCTGGTATGCCTCCGGTTGGTGAATCGGACCCCTCCACGTGCTCTAACGACATCCCGGAAAGCCTGTTAGAATCCACCCGATGAAAGCCTCAAGAACCGTTTTCGGCGGCGCCGTCCTCCTGGCCCTGCTGCTGATCGCCGTCGGCTGCACCCTGAATGCCGGCAGCGCGCCGGACCTCGACCGCAGCGACAATTTCACCCAGGCTGCCATGACGCTCGATGCCCAGCTGACGCTCGCGGCGGAAGGGGCGTTCCCGACCGTCACGCCGCTTTCCAGCCAGGTGGGTACGTCGATCCCCGTTATCACCCCCACCACGGCGGGGGACAGCCAACCCCCCGGGACCGTCGAGCCGGGAGCGCCGTGCGACCGCGGGACCTTTGTTGAAGACGTCTCGATCCCGGACGGCACCTCCTTCGAGCCGGGCGATACCTTCGTGAAAACCTGGCGGATTCGCAATAACGGCTCTTGCACCTGGACGGCCGATTACACCGTCGTATTCGATTCCGGGGACGCCATGGGCGGCCCGGCCTCGTTCCCGCTGAGCTCTTCCTCGGTGCCCCCGGGCGCAGAGGTCGATATCTCGATCAATCTGACCGCACCGGAAGAACCGGGAAGCTACCGCGGTGATTGGAAGCTCCGCAACCCGGCCGGGCAGACGTTCGGATTGGGCAGCCAGGGAGACGCCTCCTTCTGGGTGGTCATCACCGTAGGGGAAAACCCGGAGGCCTCGGTCCAATTTTCCACCGTGCATGACTGCGGCGGTTCGCCCGCAGCCATCTTCAGTGTGTCAAACCAGGGGGACATCCTGCTAGACTCTGTCGAAATTACATTTACCGACCTGGACAACGGCCAGGTCGTCTTTGGTCCTTTCTCATCCAATGGACCATTCATGGGGGGCGCATCCGAATGCCCGCCGGGCGGCGACTCCGTCAGCCCGGGGTCGACCGCCTACGTGGGCGGTACGATCGGCTCCGGCGCCGCACCCGGACATACCATCGAGGCTGCGTTCACGATCTGCAGCCAGGAGGATCTGGCCGGCGCCTGCCTCGAGGCAACCGTCGAGTTCGACGCCCCCTGACCGAAACCGGAGGAATCCATGAAAATTAAAGCGTATATCCCTGTGCTGTTAATCCTTTTACTCGTGTCATGCTCGCCGGGTGCGACCCCCGAGGCGACCGATGCGCCGGCCGATGCGCCGACCATGGACGTCCAGGTCCTCAACACCGCGGTTGCTGCCACGGTCTCGGCCGAGCTCACCCGGATTGCGGTGGAAAACCCGTCGCCGACCACAGCGCCCGCCACTGATACCCCGGAACCGACCGCAACAGAAACTTTGCCGCCATCTCCGACCCTCTCACCCCTCGCACTCGACGACCATGCCCTGTTCGTCGCAGACATCACTATCCCGGACGGAACCGAGGTGATCGGGGGTGAACCCTTCACGAAAACCTGGCGCCTCCAGAATATCGGGCTGAACACCTGGACAACCGACTATTCATTCGTCTTTGTCGCCGGTGAGCTGATGGATGGCTTTCCTTTCTTCCTCGAAGAGGAGGTCCCGTCAGGTGGAACCGTCGATATCAGTATCACGATGATCGCCCCGCTCACCGGGGGAACATACGAGGGTTTCTGGATGCTTTCGGACGAGGAGGGCAACGTCTTTGGGATCGGTGAAAACGGCAACCAGGCCGTCCTGGTCTCGATCGTCGCCATCGAACCCACCCCGATCCCCAGCAGCACCCCGACCGCAACCCCTGCCCCGACCGCAACGACCGCGCCCTGACGTGCAGGCCCTCTCGGACCGGATTAAAACAGAGGCAAAACGTCTGGGTTTTACCCTTGCCGGGATCACATCCGCCGATCCGCCGGAGCATTTCGATTTCTACACCGAATGGCTGGCGCAGGGCTACCACGGTGAAATGGCATATCTCGAGACCGGCCGGGCCCGCACCCGCCGTGCCGACCCGCGCCGGATCCTGCCGGAATGCGCCTCGATTCTCGTACTCGGTTTCCCTTATGATGCCCCCCGGGGCGGACAGAACCCCGGGAGTCCGGATCGCGGCCGGGTCGCCGCCTATGCCTGGGGGGTGGATTACCACGAGGTCGTTCAGGAGCGGCTCGAGGCGCTGGTCGGTTTCATCGAAGCCGAGATCGGCAAGCCCGTCCCGAACCGCTGTTACGTCGACACCGGGCCGCTTCTGGAGCGTGACTTCGCCCAACGCGCCGGTCTCGGCTGGATCGGAAAAAACACCTGCCTGATCCATCCACAACAGGGTTCCTGCTTTTTCCTGGCCGAGATCCTGCTCGGCCTACACCTGGATCCGGACCCGGCTTTCACCTCCGACCACTGCGGGACCTGCACCCGCTGCATCGAAGCCTGTCCGACCGACTGCATCCTGCCGGATCGGACCCTGGATGCTTCCCGCTGCATCTCGTACCTGACGATCGAATTAAAGGGGCCAATCCCCGAACGGCTGCGCACCGGGATCGGGGACTGGATTTTCGGCTGCGACGTCTGCCAGGAAGTCTGCCCGTGGAACCTCCGCTTCGCCCCCGAACGGGGAGATCCCGGGCTCCTCTCCGATCCGGAGTTCGCTCGCCCGATCCTGGTCGAAGCGCTCGGCCTGGACCCGGAGGCATTCAACCGCCGGTTCCGGGACCGGCCGGTCAAACGGGCCAAACGACGCGGCTATCTGCGCAACACCGCCGTGGCGCTCGGGAACGCGGGCTCGAAGGCGGCCGTCTCGGCCCTGGAAGCAGCTCTGCTCGAGGATCCGGAACCTCTCGTGCGCGGTCACGCGGCCTGGGCGCTCGGCCGGATCGGCGGGAGCCGTTCGACCCGGGCCCTGCGCCGAGCAGCGGAGATCGAGCGGGATCCGGACGCCCTCGCCGAGATCCGCGACGCCCTCGCATAACCGCTTCCCCGGCCATCCTATCGCGTGCGCAATATCCAGGGAAGTCTGCATCCCGCCGGGCCAGAGAAGGCGCCCGGGTCCTGCCGAAACTCCGGGCGATCAACGCAGACCGGCAGGACGATTTTCCCTGACCGGTTTCACTCCCAGCGGTCCTCCGACCAACCATAACGCCCACGTAAGGGGACGAACGCCACAGGGGCCAATTTCTTCCGGCTGAAGCGGTCCCCGCTGCGCCGGATCAGCTCCAGCCGCTGCCCCCGCCTGCCGCCCACGGGCACGACCAGCCGACCGCCGTCGCCAAGCTGCTTGAGGAGCGCAGGCGGCACCCCGGGGGCCGCGGCGGTGACCACGATCGCGTCGAAAGGGGCGGTTTCAGGCAATCCCGCCGATCCATCCCCCAGAATGACCTGCACGTTTTCAGCACCGGCCCGCTGCAGGGAAGCCCGGGCGCGATCGGCCAGGGATTCGTACCGCTCGATGGTGAAAACCGATTTTGCCAGCCTGGCCAGCACCGCAGCCTGATAACCGGATCCCGTTCCGATCTCCAGAACCTGCTCTTCCCCCTCCAGCGCGAGCAGCTCGGTCATGAACCCGACCACGTAAGGCTGGGAGATCGTCTGGTTCTCCCCGATGGCCAGCGGGCCGTCGCTGTAGGCCAGGTGCCGGAACTGCTCCGGCACGAACTGGTGCCGCGGCACCTCCCCCATGGCGGCGAGCACCCTCGGGGCACGGATGCCGCGCTCGAAGAGCTGGTGCTGAACCATTTCCACTCGGGCTTTCTCGAAGTCGATTTCAGTATCCATGTGATTAACTCATGTTACGCAGCGCATTGATAAAGAGGTTTGGAAAAATTGAATATCAAAGCGTGGCTCCGCCACGCTTTGATATTCAATTTTTCCAACCTTTATCCATGGTGCGTATCATGAATGATTAATTCATGTTACGCATCTTCCGGGAGAAGGGAGAAAATTGGGGAAGGGGAGCGGGGCTTCGCCCCGCTCCCCTTCCCCAATTTTCACTCTCTTTCAGGCGGTGCGTATCATGATTGATTAAATATCATCCGCGATCGACCTGTCGATCTTGCCCATCGGAAAGTCGCCCAGCTCCTCCGGGGAAACCCACCGGTGGTCGGCCACACCGCGCTCGCGGACGACCTGCTCTTCCTCCGCGAGCCGGCAATCGTACGCATGCAGAGTAACTTTGAAATGGGTGTAGGCATGCCGGTACACGCCGATCGGGTTCAGGATCTCGATCTTGAGCCCTAACTCCTCGTCAATCTCGCGGTGCAGGCAATCCGCCAGGGCCTCATCCGGCTCGACTTTCCCGCCCGGGAACTCCCATAATCCGCCCAGCAACCCATCCTCAGGACGCTGCGCGATCAGGACCGCGCCTTCCCGGCGGATTACGGCCGCGGTCACGATGTGATGCGGGGTCTCCGTCCTCCGCTTTCGGACCGGCCGCTCGGCCACTACCCCCATCCGGTGCGCCGCGCAGCCGTCCCTGAGGGGACAGGCCGGGCAGTCCGGGCTGCGCGGGGTGCAGACCAGCGCACCCAGCTCCATCAGCGCCTGGTTGTGGTCCCCGGCCCTCCCCGGCGGCAGGATCGCCCGGGCGAATTCCCAGATCCGCTCCCGGCCCTCGGCCGCATCGACCGGGATGTCGACGTTGAAGACCCGGGCCAGTACTCGCCGGACGTTGCCGTCCACCAGCGGTGCGTCCTGGCCGAATGCGATCGATGCGATCGCCCCGGCCGTGTAGGGACCGATACCGGGCAGCTCGCCAAGCGCGTCAGCATTGTACGGCAGTTCCCCGCCCAGTTTGTCCCGGACGTGTCGAGCCGCCTTGTGGAGATTCCGCGCCCGGCCGTAATACCCCAACCCTTCCCAGCAAACAAGCACATCCTGGAGATCAGCGCTTGCCAACGCTTCGATGTCGGGAAAGCGCGCCATCCAGCGAGTGTAATAAGGCAGAACGGTATCCACCCGGGTCTGCTGGAGCATGATTTCCGAGATCCAGACCGCATACGGCGCCGGCGAATCGCGCCAGGGCAGGCTCCGGCGGTGTTTGAAATACCAGGGAAGCAGCTTCGAGAAATTCGTCATGGCGCCTGCCTGTATAATAACGGATAGAAAACGAAACGTGCAGCGCCGGGCGCTGCCGAAGAAACAGGAGAGCGGATCGATGTATACCACCGATATGTACGAGGGCATGCTCGCTGAAACGGTCACGCTGACCGGCGCCAATGGCGAGACGATCAACGCATACTACGCCCGCCCGCCGGGCCCCGGGCCGTATCCCGGGATGGTACTCGCCCACCACATGCCGGGCTGGGATGAATGGTACAAGGAAGCCACCCGGACGTTCGCTCACCACGGGTATGCGACCATCTCGCCCAACCTCTATTTCCGCGCCGGTCACGGATCCCCTGAAGACGTCACGGCCAAGGTCCGGGCTGCCGGAGGGATCCCGGATGACCAGGCGGTGGCAGACCTGGCAGGGGCCATGGCGTTCCTGCGAGCCTTGCCGAATTCCAACGGAAAAGTCGGCATTTTCGGGACCTGCTCCGGGGGGCGGCACGCATTCCTGGCCGCCTGCCGGGCGCCCGGTTTCGATGCGGTCGTAGACTGCTGGGGTGGGGGCGTCGTCATGCCCGCCGAATCGCTTAACCCGATGCGCCCGGTCGCCCCAATTGACTACACGAAAGACCTGCCCTGCCCGATCCTCGGTCTCTTCGGCGAAGAGGACAAGAGCCCAACCCCAGAGCAGGTGGCCGAGCACGAAGCCGCGCTCAAGGAACAT
>Ga0214472_10006932_pt1 | contig 11879 bp, 6 predicted proteins | sample RVTome_6_FD_207662 | JGI IMG/M metagenome (GOLD analysis project Ga0214472, IMG submission 207662) | Soil microbial communities from uranium-contaminated site in the Upper Colorado River Basin, Wyoming, United States - RVT140D175 | ecosystem: Environmental > Terrestrial > Soil > Contaminated >...
GCCACGCCTCGTGCGGATCGACCGGGTTGACGAAGTTGGCGGCCGCCTTGCGCTGATGGGTGGCGTACTTGACGGCATAGAGGTCGTAAACGTCGGTGTCTGCCATGTGTTACATCCTGAGCCCGTAGCGGACCCCGGCGTTGTCGATGCCCTCGTTCTCCTCGCTGCACAATGAGCCGTGCGAGTGGTGCTCCCACATCAACGAGATGCTATGGCGCTCCAGGAACCGATAACCGAACTCCAGGGATTCGCGGAACAGCGCCCGACAGCCGAACTCGCGCCGGTCGAAGCGGGACTTGTCCGCGATCATCGAGTTGTCGAGCATGCCGTCGTGGACGGAAAGTCCGAGCCCGAGGTCGACAAACAGCGCGTCCCAAAACGTCCATTCCCAGGTCAGCCCACCGTAGAGGAAATCCGTGGCGCGCTTGCTGCCGTTAGCGACGATGCCGAGATGCGGGCGCGGCGACCACGCCCACGCTAGCCAGCCGGGCGACCGGAACAGCGCTTCGACGTTGCCGTCCATGCCCTGTTCCTTGGCGCGGTGGCCGAAGGCGACCGCATGCTTGAGAGCGCCGACGCGGACCTCGGAGAGACCGGAGCCGTTGCCTTCCGTCAGGCGCGGCGCCGCGGCGGCCGCGGGCGCGGAGGCCGGACGCGTTCGCGCTTCGGCGATCATCGGGCGGGCGGCGGCCGTGCGCGCCGGCGACGCCGATGTCAGCGGCGGCCAGAATCGATCGAAGAACGATGAGGCTGCAGGCGCCGGCGCGGACGCTGCCGGTGCTGGTTCCGCCGTCGTCGGCCGCGACGTCGAGGCCGGCCACAGGCGTGCCCACCATGACGGCGCCGCCGGCGCCGATGCGGTATCCGGTGCCAGCGTTTCCGTCAGCGGCAGTGTCAAGGTCTGGAACCGATAGGGGCCGTGCACTGCGATGGCATGACGGAAGTGCTCGTCGATGACGCGGGTATCGGGCAGCACTCGCTCGCCGACCCGCTCGTCAGCCGGCGGCCCGGCGCAGGCGGCGGCCAGCGCCGCTGCGGCAACGACAATAGGCAGGCGAACGCGACTCAACGATGGAATCCCCCGCAAGCCCCTCATGTGCTGCTCGATGGTAGCCGGAAGCGGCCGGCACTGCCAATGGGCCATCGGCCGGGCGGCGGCTACAGGGGCAACGTCACCTCGACGGCGCCTTCGCCGACCAGGGAGCGGCTCTTGAACCCGATGTCCTCAGCCAACTTCAGCATGGCGACGTTGCCCTGCAGCACCTGGCCGACCAAGGACCGGGTGCCGCGGTCTCGCAGATACCCGATGATCTTCTCCATTAGCTTGAACCCCAGCCCCTGACCCTTAAGGTCCGAACGGACGACGATGGCGAACTCGGCCTCCTGGTTGTCGGGATCGGTGATCGCGCGCACCACGCCGAGGGTCTCGCGTTTGCCGCCGTCGCTCCTCGCCGTGGCGATGAAGGCCATCTCGCGGTCATAGTCGATCTGGGTGTAGCGGGCCATCTGGGTGTGCGGAAGCTGCCCGATCAGCCCGAAGAAACGGAACTGGATGTCTTCCGGCGTCAGCCTGGACAGGAATTCGTAGTGCTCGGGCTCGTCTTCCGGCCGGATCGGCCGCAGCAGCACCGGGCGCCCCGAGCGCAGCGTGAACGCCTCCTCCAGCCCTTCAGGGTAGGGGCGGATCGCCAACCGCTCGGCGCCGTCTCCTTTATACGGCTGCACCCGGATGCGGGCATCCACCGCCAACACGCCGTTGGCGCCGGCCAGCAGCGGGTTGACGTCGAGCTCGACGATCTCGGGGACATCCACGATCAGCTTCGAGATCCGCATCAGCGCCATCGACAGCGCGTCGAAATCGACCGGCGGGCGGTCGCGATATCCCATCAACAGCCGCGACACCCGGGTGCGCGAGATCAGGTCGCGGGCCAGTTTCATGTTGAGCGGCGGCAGCGCTACGGCGCGGTCGCCAATCACTTCGACCGCAGTGCCGCCGTGACCGAACAGGATGACGGGCCCGAAGATCGGGTCGGTGGCGACGCCGAGGATCAGCTCGAAGGCGCCCGGCCGGTCGGCCATCGGCTGCACGGTGAAGCCTTCAATCCTCGTCCCCGGCTGCTTTGCCGGGACCTCCTTGAGGATAGCCTCGGCCGCCGCCCTGACGGCGCCGGGCGAATCCAGGAACAGGTGCACGCCGCCGACGTCGGTCTTGTGGGTGACGTCCGGCGACAGCACCTTCAACGCCGCCGGGAAGCCCAGTCCCTTGGCGATCTCGGCGGCCTCGCCGGGCGTCCTGGCGACGCGGGTGGCGACGACAGGGATGCCGTAAGCCTGCAGCACCGCCTTGGCGTCCGGCTCGCTCATGGTCGCCGGTTTGCGGCCCTTCAGGGCCGCCATCACCACTTGCCGCGCCGCCACCGTGTCGGGGGTGAACTCGATCGGCGCCGTCGGCGGCGTTTCCATCAGCGTCGCCTGGTTGCGGCGGTAGTTGACCATGTGCATGAAGGCGCGCACGGCTTGGCGGGGCGTGCCGTAGGTCGGGATGCCGGCGTCGTTGAGCAGCCGCCGCGCCGGGGCCACCGCCTGCTCGCCGACCCAGTTGGTGAGCAGTGTCTTGCGGGTGCCGGCGGCGGCGATCACCGCGCGGGCGGCGTCGAGGGACGACGCCGTCGCCGTCGGCGCGTGCATCACCAGCACCGCGTCCACCTCGTCGGCGGCGAATAGCGCGTCGAACGCGGCCGAGTACCGCTCGCCGGGCGCGTCGCCGATGATGTCCACCGGGTTGGCCTTCGACCACGTCGCCGGCAGCACCTTGTCGAGCGCAGCAACGGTCGCGGGCGAAAGCTCGGCCAGCCGCCCGCCCATCTCGATCAGGTCGTCGACGGCCATGACGCCGATGCCGCCGCCGTTGGTGACGATCGCCAACCGCTCGCCGGTGACGGGGCGCGCGCGGTGGATTGTTTCGGCCGCCTCGAACAGCTCCTCGACCTCGTAGACCCGTAGCATGCCGGCGCGGCGGATGGCGGCGTCGAACACCGCGTCGGTGCCGGCCAACGCGCCGGTGTGGGAGGTGGCGGCCTTGGCGCCCTCGGCCATGCGGCCGGCCTTGATCACCAGCACCGGCTTGTTGCGCGCCGCAGCGCGGGCCGCCGACATGAAGTTGCGCCGCTGCCGGATCGATTCGATGTAGAGCAGGATAGCGCTGGTCCCGGGCACGCTGCCGAGATAGTCGATGACGTCGCCGAACTCGACATCGGCGCAGTCGCCGAGCGACACGAAATGCGAGAACCAGATGCCGTGGGCGGTGGCCCAGTCGAGGACGGCGGTGCACAGCGCGCCGGACTGCGACAGGAACGCGATCTTCCCCGGCTTCGCCGCCAAGTGCGCGAAGCTGGCGTTGAGCCCGGCCCCCGGCACCAGGACGCCGATGCAGTTAGGGCCGAGGATGCGGAGCCCGAACGGTTTCGCCGCCTCGATCATCGATTCGGCCAGCGTACGCCCCTTGGCGTCCTTCTCGAACTTCGGGCACGCCGTCACCACCACCGCCGCCCGCGTGCCGCGCTCGCCGAGCGCCGTGATCAGCGGCGGCACCGTGTCCGGCGGGGTGCAGATGACGGCGAGGTCCGGCGCGTCGGGCAGGCTCGCGACGTCGGGGTAGGCGAGCACGCCGGCGATCGACTTGTGGCCCGGGTTGACCGGCATTATCGGACCGGCGAATTCGCCCTCCAGCAGGTTGCGCATCACCAGCTGGCCGACCGCGCCCTTGCGGTTGGTGGCGCCGATGACGGCGACCGAGCCGGGATTGAATAGATTTTCAAGGTGGCGGACGGTCATCGCCGGCTATGGTAACCCGAGGCGGTGCGGCGGCAAACCCCGGTCGCGGCGCGCCGCCGCGCTGCAGGCGTTCAGAACTTGCGTTTCTTGATCACGTCTTCCTTCATGCGGCTGAGTCGCACGTATTGCGCCAGGATGTGCATCAGCGATTGGTGGGCGTCCTCGACGACGCCGTAGTTGTCGCCCTTGACGTGCAGATTGACGTTCGCGAGCTTTGCCGTTCGCCCACCCTTGAAGCCGGTGAAGGCGATCACTTCGATGCCGTTCTTGTTCGCCCACTCGGCGGCGCGCACCACGTTTTCCGAATCCCCGGACGCGCTGATGGTCAACAGCACGTCACCCTTCTCGGCCAACGTCCTCAACTGGTAGACGAAGACGTCGTCGAAATCGATGTCGTTGGCGATCGCCGTGATCATCTCGATGTTGGTGGCCAGCGACACCACCTTGGGCCGGAGATCGGTGTCGGTCTGGCCGCCCTTCGAGTGGTCGCAGACGAGATGGTTGGAGATCGACGCCGAGCCACCGTTGCCGCACACGTAAAGCGTGGCGCCGCGCTCGTAGGCGGCGTCGAGCAGCTTCAGAGCCTGCGTCAGCTTCTTGCGGTCGACGCTGGCCTGCGCCTTGCCGACCTCGGCAAAATACGCGTCCGCATAACCGGCGACGGAGGAGAATTTCTCGTCCGGAAAGGTCATCGGACCTCGATCCCTCGTGGTTGCGGGTGGCGGGCGCCACTCGGTTCCGTCACTTGGCGCGGCCGGCGTCGGTCATCGCCCTCAATTGCCGACTGGCGACCGCGATCATCGACAGATCGTTGACTTGGGTCGCCCACAGTTCCGAAAGCAGCTGCTCGGTCGGCTCGACCGCCGGCCGGTTCTTGTTGACCCAACCATCGATCGCCTTCTCGGGCGCCAACTTTCCGTTGCCGAAATCGAGCACCCGATTGGCCAGCGTCAGCTGATGGCTGTAGATCTCCTCGATCAGCGCCGCGATCGCCAGCTGCTGCCAGTGGCTGTCGGAATCCATGGTCTCGGCGGCGGCGCGCAGCCGGCCGAGGTGGAACCGGCTGCCGACGGCGAAGTACATGCGGGCGACGTTCAAGACCTTCATCTTGCGCGCGTTGGCGAGTCTCACCACATCGCAGCCGGAATAGAGGTTGACCAGGTTGCAGACCTTGAGCGCCAGCGCCTGTGGAACGCCCGCGTCGACGTAGGGCTTGGCGCGGGTCTTGAGGTCGGTCTGGTAGTGCGCCGGCAGCGCGCCGGTGAGCCCGTCGACGAGCGCCGTGATGCCGTCCTGGAACTCGCCGACGTGGGCGCTGATGTCGAGGCCGGGCTTACCGTTGCGCAGGAACCAGAGCGCCACCCACTCGATCAGCTGGTTGGTATCGAGGATCATCGCTGCCTGGGTCGCCGTCGGCGCCTTGTTGTCCAGCGCCTCGACCGCCTCCCACAAATCCTTGAGGCCATAGACCTCGCGGGCGATGGCGTAGGCGCGGACGATCTCGGCCGCCGGCTTGCCTGTCTTTTCCATGAATTCGCTGACGAACGTGTCGCCAACCCGATTGACCAGCGAGTTTGTCAACCGCGTGGCGATGATCTCGCGGCGCAGTCGATGCTGATCGATGTCCTTCCTGTACTTGCCGCGCAACGGTGTCGGGAAGTACTGCAGCAGGTCGACTTCGAGGTACGGGTCGTCCGGAACGTCGGAGGCGAGCAGTTCGTCATAGAGCCAGATTTTCGCATACGACATCAGGATCGCAATTTCCGGCCGCGTCAGACCCTTCTTCGCCAAATGACGTTCGGTCAGCGTTTCGTCGTCGGGCAGGAACTCGACCGACCGGTTGAGCCGGTCGGCGCGCTCCAGCCGGCGCATCAGCCGGCTCTGGTTGTCGAGCACCTGCACGGCCCGCGCTTCGACCACGCTGATGGCCTGCGACTGGCCGTAGTTGCTGTTCAGCACCAGGCCCCCCACCTCGTCGGTCATCGCCGCCAGCAGCTTGTTGCGCTGTTTTGCCGAAAGCCCGCCCTTGGCGACCACCGAATCGATCAAGATTTTGATGTTGACCTCGTGGTCCGAGCAGTTGACGCCGGCGGAGTTGTCGATGGAATCGGTGTTCAGCCGGCCGCCGTTGAGCGCGTATTCGATGCGCCCCAACTGCGTGGCGCCCAGGTTCGCGCCCTCGCCCATCACCTTGGCGCGGATATCGCCGCCGTTTATGCGAATGGCATCGTTGGCGCGGTCGCCGACGTCGGCGTTGGATTCGGTCTCGGCCTTGATGTAGGTGCCGATACCGCCGAACCACAACAGGTCGACCTCGGCCTTGAGCAGCGTCTGCATCAGCTCGTTCGGGGTCACCTTGTCCTTGGCGATGCCGAATCGCCGACGGATTTCCGGCGTCAGCGTCAGCGACTTGGCACTGCGCTCGAAGATGGCGCCGCCCTTCGACATCACGCTCTTGTCGTAGTCGGTCCACGACGATCTCGGCAGATTGAACATCCGCCGGCGCTCCTTCAGGCTCTTCGCCGGGTCGGGATCCGGATCGACGAAGATGTGCATGTGGTTGAAGGCGCCGAACAACTTGATGTGCGGGCTCAGCAGCATGCCGTTGCCGAACACGTCGCCCGACATGTCGCCGACGCCGATGACGGTGAAGTCCTGTTTTTGGATGTCCTTGCCGACCTCGCGGAAGTGGCGCTTAACCGATTCCCAGGCGCCGCGGGCGGTGATACCCATCTTCTTGTGGTCATAGCCCTGGCTGCCGCCCGACGCGAAGGCGTCGCCGAGCCAGTGGCCGTAGGCGAGCGAGACGCCGTTGGCGATGTCCGAGAACGTCGCCGTGCCCTTGTCGGCGGCGACCACCAGATACGGATCGTCGTCGTCGAGGCGTATCACGTTCTTGGGCGGTGTTACCTTGGCGCCCTTGATGTTGTCGGTGATGTCGAGCAGCCCCGAGATCAGGATCTTGTAGCACGCGATGCCTTCCTTCAAAAAAGCGTCGCGGTCGCCGGGTGGGGTCGGTCGCTTGAGAACGAACCCGCCCTTCGAGCCGACCGGCACGATCACTGCGTTCTTCACCTGCTGTGCCTTGACTAGGCCCAGAATCTCGGTGCGGAAGTCCTCGCGCCGGTCCGACCAACGGATTCCGCCGCGGGCGACCAAGCCGAAGCGCAAGTGCACGCCCTCCGTGCGCGGGCTGTAAACGAATATCTCGCGCAACGGCCGCGGCAGCGGCAACTCGTCGAGGTTCTTGGAATTCATTTTGAACGACAAGTATGGCTTCGGCCCGCCGTCGGCGCCCGGCTGGAAGAAGTTGGTGCGCAGCATCGAATCGACGACGTTGACGAAACGCCTCAAGATTCGGTCCTCGTCGGCGCTGACCACGGCCTCCAGATCGGCGTTGACCTTGGCGCGGATTTCGGCGGCCTTCTTGTCGCGGCCCTTTGCGGCCGGATCGAACAGGGTCAGGAACAGATCCACGATCTGGCGGGCGATGGAGCCGTTCTTGGCCAGGGTTTGCTCCATGTAGGCCTGCGAGAACGGGATGTTGGCCTGGCGCAGGAACTTGCTGATGGCACGCACGATCACCACCTCGCGCCAGTTGAGCCCGACGCCCGGCACCAGGGCGTTGAAGCCGTCGCTTTCGGTGTCGCCGGCCCAGACGCGGCGGAACGCTTCCTGGAAGTTGTCGCGGATGGCGGCGATGTTGACCGCGCCGCCGCTCCGCGATTCGAGCCCGAAGTCGTGGATCATCACCACCTTGTCGCCTGCCGACCGGAGGACGACCTTGTAAGGCGATTCGTCGAGCACCTTGAATCCCATATGCTCGAACAGCGGCAGCACGTCCGACAGCGACAGCGCCCGGTCCGGATGGTAGACCTTGAAGCGCACCCGGCTTTCCGGTTGCCCGTCGACCCGGTAGAGGTTCATGCCGATGCCGCCCTCGACAAGCAACTCCTCGATCCGCTCGATATCGTCGAGCGCCGCCTCGCCCGTGTACGCGTCCTGGTAGCCGGGACTGAAGGCGGTGCCGTATTGGTGCATCAGATCAAGGCCACGTGCCTCGCCGTAACGGGCTATCAACGCTTCGCTCAGGATGTCCGACCACGAACGCGACGTTTCGACCAGCTGCGCCTCCAGCTTCTTGACATCGTAGACGGGGATTTTCCCCGGCGTGGTGCGTAGGATCAGATGCAGCCGCGCCAGCGCCGAATCGCCGAGCGTGGCGTGATGGGCGGTGGCTTCGCCCTTGAACGCGTCCTCAAGGATCTTCTGCATCTTCAGCCTGAGCGCCGTCGTGTAGCGGTCGCGCGGCACGAAGATCAGGCACGACATGAAGCGCTCGAAGTTGTCGCGGCGCACGAACAGCGCCACCCGCTGGCGGTCCTGCAGATGCAGGATGCCGAGCGCGGTCTCGAACAGATAATCGTCCGACACCTGGAACAGCTCGTCGCGCGGAAAAGTCTCGAGGATATGCGTCAGTGCCTTGCCGTCGTGGCTGGAGGCCGGGAATCCGGCGCGCGCCACGACGTTCTTCAGTCGTTGGCTCAGCAGCGGAATCTCCCATGGGCTGCGGCTGTAGGCGACCGAGGTGAACAATCCGATGAACAGGTGTTGGCCGACGACCCGGCCCTTGGCGTCGAAACGCTTGATGCCGATGGCGTCCATGTGCACCGGCCGGTGAATGGCCGAGCGGCGGTTGGTCTTGACCACCATCAGTAGCGACGGCGATTCGACGAACGCCTTGACCCGCGCCGACGCGGTATCGAGCTTGCGCATCTCGTCGAAGACGACCACCTTCGGGTCGCGCAGGATGCCGAGTCCGTTCTTGCGATCGATCTTGATCGTGTCGGCGCCGCGACTGTGGACGTATTCGCGGTAGCCGAGGAAGGTGAACTGGTTGCCGTGGATCCAGCGCAGGAACTCGCGGATTTCTGCCGTCGTTTCCGGATCGGCGCCGGCCGATGGGGTCGCCAGCTCTTCGATCACCTGTTCCATGCGGGCGCGCATCGCTTTCCAGTCCTCGACCGCGAGGCGTACCTGGCCGAGCACACGCTTGATCTCGGTTTCGATTGCCTTCAGCCGTTTTTCCGACTGCTGGGTAATCTGAATGTGCATGAACGATTCGGCGATTGCCCCATCGGCCGCCTTGGCGCCGTCGACGATGTCGAGGAACTTGCCGTCACGGTCGCGCGCTACGCCGATGATCGGATGGATCACCAGGTGCACCGTCAGATTCTGGCGATTGAGTTCGGAAGTCACCGAATCGACCAGGAACGGCATGTCGTCGTTGACGATCTCGATGATGGTGTGGCCAGAGCGCCAGCCGTCCTTCTTGGCGTCGGGATTGAAAGCACGCACCAGGACGTGGCCGGGCGGACGCTGTCCGCCGAATGCGAAGTGTCCGTGCGCAATGCTGTAGAGCGCGTCGGCGCCGGTCTGCTTCAGGTCCTGCGACGGTACGTTGTGGAAATAGGCGTTGAGGAAGCGCTGGAAGCGATCGTGGTCGCCTTTCGCCAGCTTGCTGCGGCTGACCGTCTCTGCTCTCTTGATGATGTCGGCTTCCTGCCGTTCGACTTCTCCCGGCATGTCCTCCCTCCTCCCAGACGGATAGTTCGGTTTGAACTTAAAAAATTATACTTTTATTCTGTTTTTACAATGGTTTCGTGAAAACCTCCGGGGGCGACCGCCAGACTGCGGTTGGGGACCCGCCGGCGCGCCGGCTGCAGCCGGCGCGGGCCGGCCGCGGGGGCGCGTGGGCAAAGGCCAGGGAAGGCGCTAGACTTGGGGTCGTCCCCGGGAGGTTCCCATGGCGGACGCGAACAGCGCGCCGACGGCCAATAAAGTTATGGAAACGGTGCAGGGCAACTGGCTTTTCGAGCGCCTGCCGGCGTGGGTTGTCGACACGCTCACGGCCGAACAGAAGGAGGCGATTCACAAGGTCATCGAGGATCCGTCGTGGAAACGCCCGCCGGTCAACATCCGCTTCACCGTGCCGATCATCCACAAGCAATTCTACGTCACCGTCGTCAGCGGCGAGGAAAAGCGGAGCACGGAGCGCCGCCGCGACGACCGTCATTCGTATCCGCTGCGCACCGCCGCCAACGTGTTTTTCTTCGTCGGCATCGCCACCGTGTTCTACATGGCGGCGGTGGTGGTGCTGGCGGTACAAAGCGCCATCATCGAGTTCTAGTGCCGCCCTTCCGGAGTCACAGATAGGGCTTCAGCCAGCCGAGTCCCTCCGCGGTGGTCTTGAGCGGCTTGTACTCGCAGCCGATCCAGCCCTTGTAACCAACGCGGTCGATGTGCCCGAACAGGAACCGATAATTGATTTCGCCGGTGCCCGGCTCGTGGCGCCCCGGATTGTCGGCGAGCTGCATGTGGCGGATTCGATCGAGGTTCTTCTCGATGGTGCGGGCGAGGTCGCCCTCCATGATCTGCATGTGATAAATGTCGTACTGCAGGAACAGATTGTCGGAGCCGGTGTCCTCGATGATGTCCAGCGCCTGCTTCGTGCGGCGCAGGAAGAAACGCGGGATGTCGTGAGTGTTGATCGGTTCGATCAAGAGAGCGATGCTGGCTTCCTTCAGCTTTTTCGCCGCGAATTTCAGATTGCCGACGAAGGTATCGCGGATGGCTTCCGTCGGCACGCCCCTGGGCGCGATGCCGGCCAGGCAGTTGAGCTGCTTGCAGCCGAGCGCGGTCGCATACTCGATAGCCTTGCCGACGCCGTCGCGGAACTCGGCCGTCCGGTCGGGATGGCAGGCGATGCCGCGCTCGCCCGACTGCCAGTCGCCGGCCGGCAGGTTGTGCAACACCTGCTTGAGCTTGTTCTTCTTCAGGCGCTCGACGAGTTCGTCCTTGTCAAACTCGTAGGGGAACAGGTATTCGACGCCCTTGAAGCCGGCCTTGGCGGCGGCGTCGAAGCGGTCGAGGAACGGCACCTCGTTGAACATCATGGTCAGATTGGCGGCGAATTTCGGCATGGTGTCCCTTCCTGCCCCTCGGCGCTTCTCATTGGGCCTTTCCGGGGCTCCCAATGACGATAACCTTAACTATATCCCGTGTAATGGCAACGCCAGCCTTCGCCGATCGGAAGACTCGGCGGCGGCGTTCTCAACCTTCCCTAGCGGTCGAGGCGGAAGATGCGGACAGCGTTGGTCTCGGCCAGCCGTTTCGCGGTTTCTGGCTTAAGTGTGCCGAGAAGCTTTCGGAAGCGTTTGATCCGCAGGCTGTAGGTCCTGTCGTTCATGACGGGCGCGTGGGCAATATCCGTGCCGATCATGAAACGCTCGGAAAAGTCCTCGTAAACGGCCTGCATCTCGGGAAAGAATCGGCCGTTCTCCTCCATCAGCGCTGTGTAAGTTTCCGAGCGCGGCCAACCGGTGCCATAGCCGTGTCCCCGCGGCGCGAAGTTCACCATGCCACCCAGGTCGCACATCAGATTAGGATGCCTGGTCAGCATGTCGCGGATGACCCGCGCATGGCTTCGGCCGCAATTGTGGGCCCAGACGTAGACGACCTTCGGGTTGTCGGCGATCAGCCGGCTGAAATTGGCAACCAGGTCCGGGGCACCCTCCATGTGGATAACGATCGGCACGTCAAACTTGGCGGCCAAGCCACTCAATTCCCTCATGAACGCCGAATAGATGGGCTGGTTGAGTTCGGCGTGAGGGCCGCTGGAATAGGCGAAGTGGCGGACGATCACTTCACCGATGCCGTGAAACTTGCCGCTGGCTAATTTCTTTTCCGTGCTTTCCAAGAGTTCCTTCACCGCATAGTCCGGCTCGCGCCATTTCTCGGATCCGGTCAATAGCGGATGTTGCATACCAACCAGGGCGAAGAAGCGGCCGGGGTGCTTGGCGGCGAGCGCCAGAGCCATGTCGTCATCGCCGGGCATGTCTAGCTCGCCCATGGGACCTGGGTAATAGCGGGCCATCAGCGTCATCGCGCGAACGCCATTCGCCTTGGTGACGCGGTCCATAACGTCGGTATCAAAAGAGCCGCCGATGTGGCCGTGGGCGTCGATGATCGGCCCGTCATAGTCC
>Ga0214472_10006933_pt1 | contig 11879 bp, 10 predicted proteins | sample RVTome_6_FD_207662 | JGI IMG/M metagenome (GOLD analysis project Ga0214472, IMG submission 207662) | Soil microbial communities from uranium-contaminated site in the Upper Colorado River Basin, Wyoming, United States - RVT140D175 | ecosystem: Environmental > Terrestrial > Soil > Contaminated >...
AGCCTGGATCGCCCCAATCCGAAAGTGCTACCGTTGCTGTTCATTGTGGATTTGGCGCATGAGCTGCGCGCACACCGCGTCATCCTGGTAGCTCCCTATCTTGCGTATATGCGCCAGGACACGCGCTTCAATCCGGGCGAAGCCGTAACGTCGCGCTCCTTCGCGAAGCTCCTGTCGAGAGGCATCGATGCGCTCGTCACGATCGATCCCCATCTGCATCGCTACGAGGCACTCGCCGAACTCTATTCCGTTCCGGCGCAAGTGATTCATGCGGCGCCGCTCATGGCCGAGTGGATTCAGGCGGAGATCGAGCAGCCGCTCGTCGTCGGCCCGGATTCCGAGAGCGAGCAATGGGTCGCCGACGTGGCGCGCCGTGCCTCGGCGCCGTATGTCGTGCTCGAGAAAACGCGCCGCGGCGATCGAGACGTCGAGGTTTCCGTGCCGGACGTCGAGTGCTGGCGTAATCGTCAACCGGTGTTGGTCGATGACATCATCTCCACGGCGCGCACGATGATCGAAACCGTCCGCCACTTGAAGCGCACGGATCTGCCGGCACCGATCTGCGTTGGGGTTCACGCCGTGTTCGCCGATGATGCGCATCGAGCGTTGCGATCTGCCGGGGCGGAGCGAGTCGTGACGACCAACACTATCGCCCACGAATCGAATGAGATCGACGTATCCGATGCCGTGGCGGCCGCCGTCGAGAGGATGTGATGGAACGGCACACTCAGATCAGCATCTGGTACTTCATCTTGGCGATTCTCGCGGTGATGTGGCTGCGTGACATCTGGGTGGCCTCGCAGCACGTCGAAGAGATCCCATACAGCCAATTTCAGCGGGCGCTGGAGGCGGGCCGGATCCAGGACGTCGAGATTCTGAATAGCACGCTACGCGGAACCTACCGTGACGCCCCTGAAGAGGGGCCGCATCAGTTCACCACGCCGCGCGTCGACGTCGATATCGCGCGCGAGCTGGAGCAGTACGACGTCGAGTTTCGAGGCGTGATCGAAAACACCTTTTTCCGGCAGATCCTCTCATGGGTGCTGCCGGCGCTCGTTTTCCTCGCGGTCTGGATGTATCTCTTGCCTAAGTTCGCCGAGAAGCAGGGCATGGGCGGAATGATGGCGATCGGCAAGAGCAAGGCCAAGGTCTACATGGAAAAGGACACGAAGGTGACCTTTGACGACGTGGCCGGAGTCGATGAGGCGAAGGTCGAGCTGCAGGAAATCGTCGAGTTCCTCAAAGATCCGCACCGCTACGGCAAGCTCGGTGCGCGGGCCCCGAAAGGCGTGCTCCTCGTTGGCCCCCCCGGCACGGGCAAGACCTTGCTCGCGCGCGCCGTTGCCGGCGAAGCCGGTGTGCCGTTCTTCTCGATCAGCGGCTCGGAGTTCGTTGAGATGTTTGTCGGGGTCGGTGCGGCTCGGGTTCGCGATCTCTTCGAGCAGGCGCGGCAGAAGGCGCCTGCGATCATCTTCATCGACGAGCTAGACGCTCTGGGGCGCATGCGCGGCATGAATCCCATGGGAGGACACGATGAGAAGGAGCAGACACTGAACCAGCTCCTTTCGGAGCTCGACGGATTCGACCCGAGCACGGGCCTGATCCTGCTCTCCGCGACAAATCGACCGGAGATTCTCGATCCTGCGTTGCTCCGGGCAGGGCGCTTCGATCGCCAGGTGCTCGTCGACCGGCCAGACAAGCTCGGCCGAATCCAGATCCTCGGCGTGCACTTGAAGAAGATCCGCCTGGAGGAAGACCTCGACACGCAGCAAATCGCCGAGCTCACGCCGGGATTCTCCGGCGCCGATCTCGCGAACCTCGTCAATGAAGCGGCGTTGCTCGCGACGCGCCGCGGCGCCGAGGCCGTCGCGCTGTCGGACTTCACCGAGGCTGTCGAGCGAATAGTGGCCGGACTCGAGAAACGCAATCGTCTGCTCAACGAGCGGGAGCGGCGCATCGTCGCGCATCATGAGATCGGCCACGCGCTCGTCGCGATGCTCGTGCCCGGTGTCGATCCCGTGCACAAGGTTTCGATCATACCGCGCGGCATCGGCTCGCTCGGCTATACCATTCAGCGTCCGACCGAAGATCGCTTCCTGATGACGCGTGAAGAGCTCGAGAACAAGCTCACGGTGCTACTGGGTGGCCGTGCGGCCGAGCATTTGGTGTTCGGCCATCTGTCGACCGGTGCGGCAGACGACCTCGCGAAAGCCACCGACATTGCCCGCAGCATGATCACGCGTTACGGCATGGACGAGCGCCTGGGTCACGCCACCTATGAAACGGAGCGCCAAACGTTCCTCGGCGTGCGACCCGCGGGCGAATCGCATCAGCTCAGCGAGGCGACGACTCGGTCGATCGACGAGGCTATTCGAGCGATCGTCAACGCGGCATTCGATCGCGCTTTCGGTCTTCTGAAGCATCACCGTGCGCTGCTCGATGCTGGGGCCGAGCAGCTGCTCGCGCAGGAGACCCTGGATCAGACGGATCTCAAGAACTTGCGAGCCGCGCTGCCGATCGCCGCGACGACCGCAACGCGTCAGGGGGCCGAGTAATGGTCGATACCGCAGATACTTATACGCGCCAATCCCGCGTCGCCTATTTTTCGATGGAAATCGCCTTGCGCAGCGACATTCCCACCTATGCGGGAGGGCTCGGCATGCTCGCCGGGGACACGTTGCGATCGGCCGCGGACCTCGAGTTGCCCATGGTCGCAGTCACCTTGGTCAGCCGGGCGGGCTACCTCCAGCAGACATTGGCCGATGACGGCACGCAGCGGGAAGGCCCTGATCCCTGGGCGCCCGAGCAGCACGCTTCGCCGAGCGACGCGATGGTCGTCGTGCATCTCGAAGGCCGCCGTGTGTGGATACGGGCGTGGCTCTACGAGCTCAAGGGTCACCAGAACGGGGTCATACCCGTCTTGCTGCTCGATACCGATATCGATGAGAACGGTTCCGAAGACCGCCAGCTCACTCATTACTTATACGGCGGTGACGAGGCATACCGGCTGAAACAGGAAGCCATCCTCGGCATTGGGGGCGTACGCATGCTGTACGCATTGGGATTCAGGATCCGCCAGTATCACCTGAACGAAGGGCACGCGGCGCTGCTCGCGCTCGAGCTTGCGCAACGTGCGGCCTATTCCGCCGACGACATCGGCCCCGACGGCGCTCCGTTCGATCTCGCTGGCGTCCGCGCGGAGTGCAACTTCACGACGCACACGCCGGTGGAAGCGGGGCACGACCAATTCTCCTACGATCTCGTCGCCCGGGTTCTCGGGGATGGCCCGAAGCTCGAGGAACTCAAGCGCTTCGGCGGCCGCGATCGGCTCAACATGACGCGGCTTGCGCTCAATCTCAGCGACTACGTCAACGGCGTCGCGAAGAAGCACGCTGAGGTGTCGCGAACGATGTTCCCAGGTTATCGCGTGCATGCCGTCACCAATGGCGTTCATCCCTACACCTGGACGGCGAAGAGCTTCTCGCGGCTCTACAATGAGCACCTGCCGGGCTGGTGTCATGAGCCCGAACTGCTCGTGCGCGCGGATCAAATCGCGGATGAGGCGATTTGGCAGGCGCACGTGGAGGCCAAGCAGCAGCTGATCGACCTCGTGCGGCAACGCACGCGCGTCGAGCTCGATCCCGATCGCATGACGATCGGTTTCGCACGGCGCATGACGGCGTACAAACGTCCTGATCTTCTGTTCTCCGACCTGTTCGCGCTGCGCGAGTTGACCAAGCAGCGGCCGCTCCAAATCGTGCTCGCGGGTAAGGCACACCCACGGGATCACGACGGCAAAGCACTGATAAAGCGTTTGCACGCGCATGCGGTCGAGTTCGCCGACCAGATTCCGGTGGCGTTCATCGCGGGCTACGACATGGCGGCTGCCCAAGCGCTGGTCGCGGGCGTGGATCTCTGGCTCAACACGCCGCGCCCGCCGCTCGAGGCCTCGGGCACGAGCGGCATGAAGGCGAGCTTCAACGGCGTGCCGAGCTTGAGCGTTCTCGACGGCTGGTGGATCGAGGGTTGTGTGCCGGGTGTGACTGGCTGGCCAATCGATTCTGTGGACGGTAGCGACGCGGCGGCGGCTGCTTCGCTCTACCGGCGTCTCCGCGAAGACGTGCTGCCGCTCTACTATGAGGATCGCGTCCGATGGATAGCCGTCATGAAAGGCGCGATCAGCAAGAATGCCTCTCAGTTCAACAGTCACCGAATGCTGCGACGCTATGTCAGCGATGCCTATTTCAGATGACCTGCGGTTGTCCGCTCGCCGGCAACGGAACGAAACGTGGGGGCAATGAGGCAGTCAGAGCTTCGACGCCAGATGCGCTAACAGGCGCTGTCGCTCCGGAATCCGTTTGGCTGCTACATGGAGATCATACTGGGCGTGTTCATCAACGGCGCCAGATGGCGGAAGCTTTGGCAGGAATCACTTGCGCTCGGGGGTATTGGTGTGGTGCTGTTCGGTTTGCCGCTGCTGGCGTTCAGGCGACGCATCGTTCGGATCGGTGGTAACAAGGTGATTCGTGTCGGTACTTGAATCGCTCTTTGAGTGGCTGCAAGCGACGTTCCTTGCAAGAGCGGTTGCCGAATCGTTGCGTCGGCGTACGGGAACGCATACTTCCGCATTAAAGTCGCTGCTATCGTCCTATGGACGGTCGTGATTCTGGTCGGCCGGATGATCTCGTATACGATGTTCTATCTGTCCACCGATCACGGCGAGCCGAAATCGGCCGTGCTCGGTGTTCACCCATCTCGCCGTGCATTGCGCCGGGCGCGCTGTAAAGCTGCGTACGCGGACCCGAGCAATCCGAGATGCTTGATCACCAGCAGAACGATCGCGCTCGATACGACCGCCACGGATAACGCCACATGCGACGAAAAGCAGTAGAGGATGATGCCGTGAGCGGCGATCAGAAGGACTACGACCACCAGCCGCATCCAGCCACGCACGCGCAGGCGGCTATGTCGTCTGAGAGCTTCTAACATTCGATTGCAATGCTCCGTTATCGGACGCTGGAGACGCCTTCGCGAGAACAAACTGCAAATCGCGAAATCCCACAGCTCCACTTTCGACGTTGTTCAGGCCCGCCTCACTTAGTAAGCCAATAATGTCGCGGAGTTTGAGATAACCATGGCGGTGAAAATGCGCGAAAGGGCCCTTCCTCTCGCGTGCGGCCAACCCGAAGTCAACAGCGAGTACGCGCCCGCTGGGTCTTAGAACCCTTCGCATCTCCGCAGCACTCTGCTGGCGTGCCTTGCGCGGCAGATGATGCAGCATGATCGTGGCCAGCACGACGTCGAATTCGGCATCGGGAAACGGCAGCGTTTGCGCCATCCCATTCTTTAGGACGATGTCGACGCCGGTCTTTCTCGCCTTGTTCTCCGCTCTAGCAAGCATCTCGGCCGAAGCGTCGATGCCGTAGACGATGCCGGCAGGCCCGACTTGCCGTTTGGCTGCGATCGCCAGAGTTCCTGTTCCGCAGCCGACATCCAGGACCGCCTCGCCGGGTTGAAGGCGAGCCAGCCGGAGAATCTTCTCTCGAAAAACTCGCTCGCGACCGAGCGTCAGCAGCCAGACCAGCAGATCATAACGGGCGGCCGAATGCAGGACCGCACCGGCCGTGCGAGGAGCAACATTCCCATCCACCACCGTCATCGCATTCCTCCTTCTGTGTCATCACGTGATGTTTCGCCGGCCGCCGCCGGGTCGAACTCTCGAATCGGAACAGCCGGATGGAAATGGCCATGTGTTCATGAACTACGATAGTGTTCAGGAACGATGCTGCGAAGAACGGGGAGTGCACGCGTGTGCCATAGCGGACAAAACCGCTAGCCTTGTTCGCTATCTCCTCGCGCCGGTTTCGGAGGAAACTGATGGTTCCAGGAAGACGGGTAGAGGATCGGCGAATCCAAAAGACGCAGAAGCTGCTGACGGGGGCCCTCGATTCGTTAATTCGCGAAAAGCCGTACGAGGCCATCTCGGTCAGGGAAATTCTGGAGCGGGCCAATGTCGGCAGGTCGACCTTCTATCTGCATTTCCAGGATAAGGACGCGCTGCTCGCGAGCTGCATACACGACATGCTTCGCGCGGTTCAATCGGAGCCGCCGTCATCCTCAGCGAAGGGGCCAAAAGAGATCCTTTCGTTCAGCCTTCCCATCTTTGAGCATCTCTATCGGCATCGGCAGATGGGCGAGGGCAGGATGGGCGCCAAGGGCCGGGCCGTCATTCACGAGCATCTTCGAGGCGTGCTCGTGGAATCGATCACCGAAAACGTTAAGACGGCGTCTCAACGACGCCGCAAGGGGGCGGGTCGGATTCCTGCGGATCTTCTTGTGGCGCACATCGCATCGACCTTCATCCTGGTGTTGAATTGGTGGATCGAGAGCGGGAGCTCGCTTCCGCCAAAAGACGTCGACGACTTGTTCGCGGCGCTAGTTCTGCCGACAGTGGCTGCAACTTTGCCATGATCGGTCTAACGTTCCGCCCCCCCCGGTGAAGGCCCTGGGGAGTTCACTTGAACCTTCGGGCTTGGTGACAAAATCCCCCCGATTTCCTCATAGGGATGCGCGGCTGCAGGCGATATCCAAGGCAGTGACCAACGCAAGATAGCGTTGGCAGCGAGCCCTCGCTAACAATCCATAAGTTACACTCTCTTTCTCGTGCTATGTGGCAAGTGCTTTCGCATGGCCAAGGCACGACCGAGATCTGGAGAAATCCGGATCCTTGAGCGTTCGGCGGATTCATGATGGCTAAATGATGGTCGCGAATTCAACCTATCGACCCGTTGGGGTCATACAGATGCTGTTAACGAATGTCGGCTTAGACGGGATGCTGGTAGTACCGATCCGATGGGGGAGCTCATCCGCCATCTGCCGTAGACAGGTCCCGCATGTGAATGACGATATGCTCTTGCGCGGCAGCACGAATAGTCGATTGCTCCACAATCACTACGACGTGGCCGCCATGCTCGAACGAAACGAGTTTCGCGTCCGGAATGGTCGAGACTGCGAACTCGGCATTGTGATAGAGCTGTAGCGTGTCGTCGACAGCATGGAATATGAGGGTCGGCGCTGTGATCCCGGCAATGCGCCTGCCTGGCAACGTACCTTCATTATCGAACGCGACACCGGCGGATCGCAAAGATGCCGGATTCATAAAATCGATGATGCGTTCAACCCATAGCCGCTGAGCGGAAGTAAGGCTCGCGATGACGGCGTCGGTGGCGCCCATGAACTGCATGAACCGCCTCTTCGCAAGCTTGCTAACGGCCCAATATGGAAAATCAAACTTGAAGATCGACGTCAGTATTTCGCCCTTGCGGTCGGCCTGTGCTTGGTCCGGGCTCAATGAAGAGGCGACGCCACAGGAAACCAGTGTCAGTGAGGACACACGCTCGGGGTGCAGCACGGCGAAGAGTAGGGCAGAAGGCCCGCCGTGGGACATGGCGACGACCGCGACGCGATCTATGCCCAGATGATCGAGCAAGTATGCGTACGCATGGGCTTGATCCTCCCACGTCGCATCCTCGCGGAACGTCGAGCGCAGGTATCCAAAGCGCGAAGGCCTAATCGAGCGGAAGTCTTCGCCCAAAACGGCATCGGCGACGAGCTCGCCCTGATCGTAGCCGCCGCCGCTTCCATGAATCACGAGCACTGCCGGCCCCGATCCGCCTTCCGTGTACTCGATGTCTCCGTAGGGAGAAAATAGGACGGTGCCGCTCGCGCGGACCCGTTCATACTCGCGCTTCATATCGGCACGATATGCCGCGGAAGCGAAAATCGCCGCTACGATCAGCGCGGCAGCAATCGTAAGTAAGATACGTTTTGCCATCGTCCTAGTGTGCCATCGTGATCCTACCCTTTTCCCGAACTGAGTTCCTGCAAGTATTCGCGGCCTACAACACGGCGATCTGGCCGTTGCAGTTCGTTGCAGCCGGCCTCGGCCTATTTGCAGTGACGTTGCTGCTTTGGCGCCCCAAGTGGGCCGATGGAGCCATCGCGGCCGTCCTTTGCACGTTTTGGTTGGCGATGGCGATTGGCTACCACTGGACGTACTTTTCGGCAATAAACGACGCGGCCTACGTTTTCGGCGCGCTGTTTGCGCTGGCTGCTTTGGTATTCCTGGTGGAAGGCGTCATCCGCGGCCGAATGAGTTTCGCGATCATCCCGGGATTCCGCGCTTGGCTCGCGATCGTGCTTGTCGCCTATTCGTTCGTGGTGTACCCGTTGGTGGGCCTGCTCGTGACGCATCCGTATCCGGAAACTCCACTGTTTGGCGCCGCCCCCTGCCCCACGATAATCTTTACGCTGGGTCTCTTGCTGCTGGTCAGGCATCCGAGGCCGTGGGTACCAGCGCTAATACCTCTCCTGTGGAGCGTGATTGGCGGGAGCGCGGCGTTTCTCCTAGACGTTCCGCAGGACCTCGGTCTCCTTGCTGCGGCGATCCTTTGGCTGGTTGGTTCTCTGATCCGTCCCGTCAGGGCAACAGCCAATTAGGATCGCGCCCGTCTCGGTAAATCCTTACTGTACGGGGGCATGGCGAGAGGTCGAAAATTACGGTCATTGAGGCGAATAAGGAGTCCGCCATGTCCTTCCAATTGGCAGTCGCCGAGGAGGATTTTCCGGCAGGGGTGACCGATGCGGAGCTCTTCCGCTTCTTTGTGAGTTTCGCCATCCTGGCACCCTCTGGGCATAACGCGCAGCCGTGGCTATTCAAGATTCGCGAGCGGAATCTCGATCTGCTCGCAGACCGAACGCGCGCCCTTCCGGTCGTCGACCCCCACGACCGGGAACTTATAATCTCTTGTGGCGCGGCGCTCGAGCATCTCTTGGTGGCAGCGCACCGTTTCGGCCGGCAGTTGGCGATCGACGAATTGCCGGGCTCGGATCCAGATCTCCTTGCTACAGTTCGGCTTGCCGGCGATGTGACGCCCAGTGCAAATGATCTGGCGATGTTCCAGGCGATTCCAAATAGGAGAACGACCAGAACGAAATACGATGACCGGGTGCTCACCGTTGAGCTTCGTGATGCTTGCCGCGAGCTTGCGGCCGAGAGAGGAGCAGAACTCACAACCATCGAAGACGAAACCCGGCGAGCGGAGATTGCTGATCTGGTAGTTGAGGGTGATCGAATACAATTCGGCGACCCGCGATTCCGCCGGGAGCTCGCCGCCTGGGTGCACTCTCGTAGAGGTGCCACCAAAGATGGCATGTCTGGCGAGAGCTTCGGTATGCCTGATGTATTGTCGCCTGTCGGTGCGTTGATCATTCGAACCTTTAATCTCGGCAAGGGAGTTGCTGCCAGCGATCGCAAGAAGATTGCCGATGGCTCGCCAGTGCTGGCAGTCCTCAGCACAGAGAGCGATGCTCCGGGTGACTGGCTTGCAACGGGGCGAGCGCTGTCGAGGGTGCTGTTGAAGCTCACGGCATCGGGAGCGACGGCTGCTTTTCTCAATCAACCCATTGAAGTCGAACAGCTTCGGCCGCGGTTTAGAGACGCGATCGGCGCGACCACCGTACCGCAGTTGTTGATGCGATTCGGATACGGCGAGGCTGCAAAGCAAAGCGTCCGGAGACCGATCAAGGACGTACTCATTTGACGGCCGCTCGATGAGTATCCTCGTCACCGTGGCGCTGGTTGGGCCATTCCGGGGACTTAGGTAACAGTTAATACCGGCCCGAAATAATCTGTAACCCCTCTCTCGGGCAGGTCACAGCCGAAACTCGGCGAAACGGGCTGAAAGTGCGCAAAACGCTGCGCTCTATTGGACAGCTCAAACGCGAAAAAGCAATTTCGATCAAGAACGTACCTCGTTTCCACGCGTGGATTCGAAATCCTTCCGGTCGCTTCTAGGTTCGAACAAAAAGATCTACGAATCCAAGCCTTATGGAAGGCGTCAGAATTGGCCTGTCCAACACAGGGCGCCCAGGAGGGGGAGTCGTGCGGGAATCTCCGATGGAGAGGGCGCCGCCAGAGTGAGATCCTGTCAAAAGGGGACTGAGGTCTGGTCAGTTGCGCCGGAAACGAAGGTGTTCGACGCCTTGGGGCTGATGGCCGAAAAGAGGGTGGGCGCGGTGCTCGTCCTCGAAAAAGACAAGCTGGTGGGACTCTTCTCGGAGTGAGACTACGCCCGCAAAGTCATATTGTTGGGCAAGTCGTCCAAAGAAACGCCGGTCAAAGACATCATGAGCTCGAAGATCGTTTCCGTGCGTCCCGAATGCATGAGCTTGATGACGGACAACCGCATTCGTCACCTTCCCGTCATGAATGACGGGAAGCTGCACGGAATAATTACTATCGGTGATGTCGTGAAAGTCGTGATTGCCGAGAAGGAAGGCGCCATAGAGCAGCTCGAGCACTATATAACAGGTACGTTCTAGAAAACCGCGGGACTCCCTCCGAGCAGCACGCTAGGCCAACTCCATACGCTCAACCGTTTCCGCGGCACTTCACTGCTGCATCGCTGTCGCTGTATTGCGACAACAGTATTTCGGGGTTATTGTAAAAGTGCGCTTGAAGCACATGTTTTTCTGCTGCACGATCGAGTTGCTGACAAAGGCAAACCCGCTGAAAGGCGGGGACGCAAAACCACCGGTCTGAAGACGATTGCTCTATGACAGCGGGGTTGCCAGTGATGAAGTTCTCTGCAGTGAAACGGGCGCGAAAGCCGTTCGCGTTCTCGACGGCACCCCTTCTTGTGTCTTGGTCTCGGTGGTCACAAGCCTCACGGCCATTTCGTGAGCGTTGAAGATAACCAGAGGACAGCCGATGACTCAGTATAGAAAGGATTTTCAACAGAATCTGTTTGGTGCAGCGTTGGCCGGATTGATACTCGCAGTTCCTGCGACTGCGACATCCGGGCCTAATGTCAATAGCGTGGCCGATTTCGCGGTTTGTCTGGAGGACTCGGCCTCCACTCGCGTCTGCTCGAGTAAAGAGCTCTCTAACGTTGTTGTGCAGTGCGATAACGGTGACGAGACATCCTATTTCTTCAAGCACGACGACCTTGATGATCCCGAAGCGGAATCCGCCGCCTTTCTCGAGACCGCATACGAAGGCGTATTCGCTTGTCCCGAAGGAGAAAACATTCTAGCGGTCTTCGTGAAATCGGGGAGCGCAAAATACGTCGGGGATCCCGTGGAAGGGCTGCCGCCCGGCAGCGGTGCAGTGTGGTCTCCGCTGGACTGCCCCGTTGAGTGTCCGCTGCCAAGCGACGACGACGAGGCAGAGGAAGAGGATTCGGAAGAGATTCCACAGTGATTCGTCGCGAGATCCTACCGTCGCGATAGCTATCGAAGCTTGAGAGGCGGGCATACGCCCGCCTCTCGAATCAAGCCGCTCACCGGATACCGGTCGCTATTACCTTACTTGCTCCAACTGGCTTCGCGCTATCGCAATCCGCTCGTCGAGAAAAGCCTGAAACTCGTCCGGTCTCACCCACGGATGCGGCTCACCGGGCCGTCGGTTCGCCAGTCGCGAGGCGCGATCGAACAGATCGCCCGATCCCGATAGATAAGAATCGTAGTGTCCCAAACCCGGGTCAGCTTTCGGTGCAAAACAACATTTTTTTGGCTCAGAACTGGCCTCGAGTTCCGACTTTAGCGATTCAAGTACTCCCAGGGTCGCCGCTACATCGTTGCGAGGACTAGATCACGTTCCTTTGCTTCGGCACCGAGTCGAGCCCGGCTTATAGGTGGAACGTCCTAGAGCAAACGCAACGCTACGCCCCAGCGCGTGAATGCGCGATGAACGGCGTCACATTTGCAGCACGGGTTCGAACATGCGCCGATATTGGCTCGGCATGAGTCCCGTGCGGCGCTTGAACAACCGTCGAAAGAACGACGGATCTTCGTAACCGATCTCGAAGCTGATGGCC
>Ga0214472_10006934_pt1 | contig 11877 bp, 14 predicted proteins | sample RVTome_6_FD_207662 | JGI IMG/M metagenome (GOLD analysis project Ga0214472, IMG submission 207662) | Soil microbial communities from uranium-contaminated site in the Upper Colorado River Basin, Wyoming, United States - RVT140D175 | ecosystem: Environmental > Terrestrial > Soil > Contaminated >...
GCGCTACGTGCGCATCAACGCCATCGGTCATGAGCGCATGGTCGCCGATCTGGACGCGGTGGTAAGGCCCGGCCTGGAAGGACTCGTCTGCCCCAAGGTCGACACCGTCGATGAAGTGCGCACCGTCGACGCGCTCTTAAATGAGCGCGAGCCGAAGCAAAGCCTGAGTAAGGGCAGCGTTAAATTATTAATCGCCATCGAAAGCCCCAAGGGGTTATTCAACGCGCCGGCGATCGCCGCGGCGTCCCCGCGCATTGTCGGCCTCATTTTCGGCGCCGAGGATTTCGGCAGAGAGATCGGTCTGCCCACCGTGCGCGAAGGCGAGGCCCGCGATTTGATCTACGCGCGCTCCGCCATCGTCGTGGCCGCGGCCGCGGCTCACGTTCAAGCCGTCGACGGCGTTTGGGTCGATCTTAACGACAGCGCCGGCTTAGTCGGCTTCGCCAAGCAGTCGCGCCGGCTCGGCTTTTCCGCCATGTCGTGCATTCATCCAGCTCAAGTGGACGCGATCAACACGGTTTTCAGCCCCACGGCGGCGGAAATCGACTACTGCCAGAAAGTTTTACAAGCTTTTGAGGAAGCCAACGCGCGCGGCGACGGGTCCATCGCATTTGGCGGCCAGCTCATCGACCGGCCGATCATCGAGCGAGCCCGGCGTACCCTCGACTTGGCAAAGGCGTTGGGCATGCTCCATTGAAACCCGAACAACGGCGTTAAAGGATATAAAATGAGCAAACCTCGCTTGGCCCTACTGTTCGGTTTTGTCTGGTGCGTAACCACCGCGGCGTCGGCGCCGGACATGATGCGCCCGGTCAAGGTCGCCGAGGGCGTTTACATGTTTGAGAATTCGCGAGGCGCCAGTAACGCCACGGTAGTGATCACCGATGATGGCGTCCTGGTCTTTGATTTCAACATCCTCACCGCCGACCAAGTGCTCGCCGGCATCAGAACACTCACTGACAAGAAAGTGCGCTACCTGATCTCGTCGCACAGCGCCCTGGATCACGCGTCGGGAGCGTGGTACTACCGCGACGACAAGCCCATATTCGTCGCCACCAAAACCCAAGCTCACGATCTGCAAATGCAAGAATTAGCGGGTTTCAATGAGCGCAGGGATTCAAACGACGCGCGTCATGCGCCCTACCGGGGCAAACAGTTAATTCAACCGGACATCGCTTTCGACGGCAACATGACGCTCTATTTTGGCGGACTCACCTTTCAAATCACCGCCGAAGGCAGAGGCCATAGCACCGGCGATCTCACGGTCTATATCCCGCAGAAGCGGGTTTTTCTGATGGGCGACCTGTTGGACACCGAAGTACACCCTGGCCAAGGCGAATCCGGGGACATTTTCTTCTCCTACGTCAAAGGATGGATCGAGATTCTCGATCGCATCATGGCCCGTCACCTGCCGGTGGACACCTACGTGCCTGGGCATGGCCCCGTGCACCCTGGGCGCGGCGTCAAGGATCTCGAAGAGCAAAAACGTTACTTCGTGGTCATGCGCGACGAGGTCGCCAAGCTGATCGCCGCCGGCAGAAGTCTGGCGCAGATCGAAAAGGAACTCAAACCGCCCCAGGAGTTCGCGCACTACAAACGCGTCGAGCGGCTGCGCTCCTTCGTCAAGCTCTACTACCATCAACTGACGGAAACCGGATTTTAATCGAGACTCGCGATCAAAGGAGATTAGGCATGAAACTCAGCGCCGTAGTCATTCTCATCAGTTTAAGTATCAGCGGTGTGGCTTGGGCTCAGGGTAAGATGACCACCGAGCAATTAGCAGCCTACAACAAGCCGGACCGGGAAAAAGTTCTCTACCAAGGCGCCAAGTCCGAAGGCAAGGTTACCTGGTACACTTCCCTGGCTGGAGGCTCCTATAAAAAATTGGCCGCGGCGTTCGAAGCCAAATATCCCGGCGTAGCTCTCGAAGCCTATCGCGCCACGCGCCAGGAAATGAGCGCGCGGCTCTTGGCCGAATCCCAGGCCCATCGCTATATCGCCGATACGCTGGAGACCAGCATCCCGCTCGTGATGTTTTTGAAAAGCAACAACCTGCTCTTGCCCTATTATTTTCCCACGCAGGCGAAGTATCCCGACCATGTCAAGGAAAAGGCGGCCAAGGGCTTAGTCTTCTGGGCCATCGATCGCGAATCCCATATCGGCCTGACTTACAATAAGAACATGATTCCCGCGAAACTGGCGCCGCGAAACTACGAAGAGCTATTGCGTCCCGAGTTAAAAGATAAAATCGCCTTCGCCGGTACTGACACCGGCGTCACAGTCACCGGCGCCATGCTCAAGTTCAAAGGTGAAGAGTATGTCCGTAAATTGAAAACGTTAAACCCTGCGGTTCATAACGTCTCTGGTCGGGCGCTGCTCGACATGGTTATTTCCGGTGAGGTGGGCGTCTCCCCCACGACCTTTCGCAACCACGTCGAGGTCTCGCTCAAAGCCGGCGCGCCGATCGAATGGATCCCGATGGAGGTGGTGCCTTCCAACTCCGGCTCCACCGCCGTTCTCGCCAAGGCACCCCACCCGCACGCCGCGTTGCTGCTCGCTGACTTCATTCTTGGCCCCGGCGGCCAGAAAGTTCTTGAAGAATTTGACTACGGCAACCCGACGAAAAAGTATGGTTTCAAGCGCTGGTACCCCGAGCAAGGCCTCACTGCCGAGCAGCTTGACGCCCTGGAAGGGAAATGGCGCAGCACCCTGCGCGACATGACGAGACGATCGTTTTGACCATTCCATAAACTTGCCGCTGCCAGATCGGCGATCATAAAGGGGGCGGGAGTCTTTTCACTTTCGCTTCGGACGACCGCGGGAGTGCATTGTCGCTTCAAGCCCAAGTTGCTTAGCAATGTTGATCGTCCAATCTTCGCTACCGAAAGGTCGGCCTCGCTGCGCACTCGATCGTAAGTCATCCAACTCCGATGCTCGATCCGGCTCGTTGACCCATTCAATCCAGTTTTGCGGTCGCTCCATCGGCCACGGACTCAAAAAGTCAGCAAGCTTCGCGTCCTGTCGTGCAATTCGAAACACACTAGACCACCGCCACTGTTCGGCTCGCTCGACTAACTTGGCCCGTAGAGCATTGCGTTCGACATATCTCGCCACAGTAAGAAAATGCTCGTCAGTTTGAACTGGAAACGATTTAAATCGTCCTTGATAAACCGGACCAGTGCCGGATGAGCGCCGATGAGCATGCCAGCGCTGCGTGTGCGTGACCGTGATCCATCGCATGACTTCGGATAGCTCTCCGTCTGTGCGCGGCCACAATAAAAGATGCCAATGGTTCGGCATCAAACAATAAGCCGTGATGCGCATACCAGTGCGGTGATGGGCTTCAGCGAGGATTTTCTCAAATGCAGAATAATCAGCAGGCTTCTCGAATAACTCTAACCGGCCAACGCGGCGGTTTAACACGTGGTAGGCGATACCACCAGTTGAAAGACGAGCACGACGCGGCATTTAAACATTGCATCTATCGCATGGTGGGCTGCCTCGTCAAGAAAAGACTCCCGACCCCTTTTCTCGGCTAAATCTTCTTCTCATCCAGCGGCGCCGCGCCCTGCCAGTGGCCGACATCGACGACGATGTCTTCCGGGCCGACAAATTTGTCTTCATAGTAGGCGGTACCCAAGTTCACCGCTCCGGCTTTCTTGGCGCCGGCGGCTTCCAACATGCGAAACTGCTCTTGATCATTTTCCGCCGAAAAACCGATATGGTCGATGCCCGGTTTTTTGGCGGGCTCGCCATCCGTGGTGCCAGCGCGCAGCGGCAGAACAGTAATATTCACCGACCCGTCGCTCAGATCAATGGCGTTGTTCTTGCGTTTTTGAATCAACGTCATGCCCATGGCATCGACAAAAAACTTCGCCATCGCATCCACGTCCACAGCCCGGTAAGCTATATGCCGTATCTTAGCCATTGGTTGTCTCCTGTCTTCGAATCCGACCTTGAACGATTGAACCCTTGAACCTTGAACCGCGCGCGGCACAGCCGCGCGCTATCCTCCGTAAAAAACCTTATCGCCCAAGTCGCGCATTGCCAAAATGGCATCATCGGCGCGGCCCGCCGGCTGCACGGCGACTCCGGCATCTTTTACTTCGCCGACGAAGATCGAGTGGTCGCCCATCTCCACCGTGTTGACCAGCGCGCATTCGACAAAAGCCGGCGCTTTTTCCAAAATCGGCGCACCCAACGAACCTTTGCGGAACGGCTCGCCGCCGATGGAGTTGCCATCCCGCTCGAGCGGCTTAAAGAACGTGAACGCCTGGCCCTTCTGATCTTTGCCCAACATGTTAAGCGCAAAGGTCTTGCTCTCCTTGATGATCGCGTGCGCGCCGGAATCGGCCTTCACCCCCACGACAACCAGAGGCGGAGCAAACGCCGTCTGAGTAACCCAGTTGACCGTCGCGGCGGCCACTTTGCCATCCTTGCTTTCCGAAGTCAGCACGTAAATTCCGTAGGGAATCATCCGCAACGCGGTTTTTTTAGCATCAGCATCCATGAATAAATATTCCTTTCGTCATTGCAACTATTGGGTCAATAGATTCTATGGGAGCGAAAGCGAATCCGCAAGTCACCCAGCGCGCGGCGGAACGCGAAACGCCACCGTTGCGAAAAGGTTGCCGTTGACCTCAAACTCGCCCACCTCAATCATCCCAAGTCCCGCAACATGCGCCTGCATCGAGTGCGGATTGTCGCGCGCGATCAGCGCGACGCCGACCTCAAATTGGCCGGCTAATTCTCTTTTCTGCGCTTCGTACAGACCACGCAACAATCCCCGGCGTCGATAATTGCGATCGACGCAGACTGGCCCGTACGCGTAGGTATTATAAGCGCTCAACAACTTACCTTCGAAGCGCGCGCGATGGTAAGACTCGATCATCTTGGCGACGACCGGCGAGCCGTGATCGAAGTCGTTGCGAAAGGCGCAGAGAAAACCCGCTAGCCCACCATCGACGATGGCAACCGTCGTGCCGAGATCTGCGGCCATCGCCGCGGTCTGCTCCGGAGTAAACAGCGCCGAGAGGAAACCGTCTTGGCGATCCGCTTCGGCAAGGTTGGCAATGAAGTTGGCCGAGTTCAGCCGCAGGATGGCCGGATAATCCGACGCCAGCGCTCGCCGATAAGCGACATTCGTCATCGTGATTGAAATGTCTTTTCCAGGAGGCCAGCGGTCAACCCCGCGCCGCGCAAAGCCTGAGTGCATAAATCAGCATCGCTCGCCCACACGTAGAACGCCGCGCCTTTATACGCCGACACCCAGAATACCGCGCCAGCGAACCGCGCGGCAAGATAGATGCGAGCGACTTCTTCATTGTTAAAGTCTTCGATCGCGACTCGCGGCATCATTAGTCCATTCGTCGCCGCACAGCTAATTGGTACCCGGCTGATCGAGATATCCCTTGAATTGATATTTCTTGAAGCCGAAAAAGTTGGTCGCGACCTCCCGCACAACGGCCCGTTGGCCTGGTCGATAATTGAGCGGGCCGCGGTATCGCGCTTCGACGGTTTGGCCGCTATCGAGCCGGACCATCAAATAACCTACCGTGCCCGTTTCCGTCGTTTCGCTCCGGTGTGAAGTCACGGTTCCATCGATATCGACGGCACGGATATTGACGCGCATCAGCGTCATCGATCCGAAGATCAGCGCAGCCAGACGATAAAAAAGCTGACCTTCCAGCCGAGCAACAGCTGGTCGCGGATGATGAGAACACGCAAAATCTCCCTATACGAACGCACGTGACCAACACCCTCTAAGCCGCGTCGTCCGGCGGCCCCTGCCGCGGGCGCCAACCAATCGCCGCGGTGAATCTCGGCCGCTTGGGAATGGGCATTGCCAGTGCACCGCCGTAGGGTGGACCGCCGACCCACCATCCGCTCGCGCGCAGGTAAAATTCAGCCTTGTCCTGCAGCTGTCGTGCTCTTTCACCAGCCCCATGCCACCGATAAATATCCGCGAGCCGCCAATATCTATCCCCGAGGTAGTAACAGACATCAGGATTGGGTCCGCCAGATTTGCCCGCATTGGCCACAATAAGAAGGAGATGGGTCGCAAAGATATCGATCCGTAACCGCAACAGCGAGTCTGGCTTTAGCATACTAGCAGCTCGTCATCGGTCGCTTGTTACTTTTTCACTACTGCGCCCCAGGCCCGCCGGGCAAAAGCGTCGAATCCCTACTGCGGGTCGCGTTCTTGAACAGCTCCGCAAAGAAACCGCCGAGCGCGCCCGCCGGTACCGCTGCCGCGGCGGACAGGGCCATGAACCATTCAGGCAGCGCACTTTCCTCAGCACCCGACTGCAGCACTAGGCCAAGAACAATGGAACTGACGCCGACCAGGGCGCCATGTTTCATTTCCAGTGTGCCGGCTTTGTAAGCGGCGTAAAAGCCGCCGATCAGCGTGCCCAAGGAACCGATCAACAGGGTCGCCAGCAGGCCTTCACCAGTCGTCCAATAAGCCGCCGCATCCTCCCCGAAAGCGGCTCCCTTGCTCGCGCCCGGCTCGACATAAAACGCATAATACACGCTGACGAGGACTAAAGTTGCAATGGTATCGACGATAACGCCCATGAGAATCGGCCGAAATTGGATGCCGGCAAAAAACCCAGTGGGCTCGATGGGCGCCGGCGGTGAATTAGGTTGTCGGGGGTCGTTTTGCATCTATCCGGTCAACTTTCTCCAAACATTTCGCTCCGATTAAAGTCGCTTGAGACTCGACCGATCTATTCTATGTAACGCCCAAGGAAAATGACAAGCTCAGTAAAAATTCTTAAGCCTGACACGCCGCCCAAACGGCGCAAGTTTAACTGGCAGACATCTTGTGCCCGCTTATACTTACGCCTTTTTCCAGCGCGGCACCTTCTTACGGTTCGGGATACCGTCGCCGAGCAGCGTCCGGCCGCCAAGTGGAAAATTCTTTGGCGGCACCGCGCCTAAAATCATAAAGACGACGTCCTTCTTGGAGTCATTGCCAAGGGCGCGCCAAACCTTGGCGGCAACCCGAATCGCCGTGCCTTCGGGCAGCTTGATCCGCCTGCCATCAAGAATAATCGTGCCGTCGCCTTTGATGGCGATGAACACTTCTTCCTGCACCTTATGCCGATGCACTTTAGTTGCCCCTCCGCCCGGCTTGATGCGCACATAGCTAAGGCCGACACCTCTGCAGCCCATCGGCCGGGAGAGATACTCCTTGTCCGCTACCTTGCTGAGCGGCATGAAGATCTTAGTATAGCCTGTTGGCATGGATCCTCCTGATTAGTTATTTTAAATTTAGCCTCTTCCGAAGATGGACCGCCATCCCTTCGATATTGAGCGGCAAATATCGTTCATAGCTGCCCCAGCTCGAATACTTTTCCATGGTTACCAATCGCTTGATTTCGTCAACGGATTTGCCCGCCCGCAAATGCTGCGCCACCTGATCGCGCAGCTCCTCCATGTAGATTCGCATCGAGCGCAGGTCTTCTTTCACGCCCGATTCGCCGTGGCCAGGCGCCAAAATATCGAAGTCTAGCGCTTCGGCTTTTTTGAGCGAGTCGATCCATTCGTCGATGTAGCCATCCGGAAAGTTTCTAAACGGCAGGTTTCGAACCGGTATGAAATCCACCGCGAACAGCACCCTTTCATCCGGGAAGCGCATGACAATGGAGTTGTCCGAATGATTTTTGCCGAGAAAAATTAGCTCAACTGTCTTGCCGCCCAGCTCGATTGTCAACCGATCGCTAAAGCTGACATCGGGCACTGCGGTCGGACGCCGTTTGCGCAGAATTGCCGCTTTCGCGGCATCATGAGCGATCACCACGGCGCTATCGGCGAAGACCTCGCCGCCAGAGATATGATCCGCGTGGTCGTGACTGTAAATTAAGTAGCGCACCGGCTTGGCGAAGCGCCTGGCCAACTCGGCCTTGAGCCAGCGTGCCGCGTCCGCATCGATGGGATCGGTAGCGATGATGCCGGCCGGAGTCACCAGGAAAACCGAGAAATGACCGGCGTTGCGAAATCGGTACAGATCGCCTCTGATCGGCGTGATCTCCCGCTGGGGCGCCGGCTGAGCCAATCCCAAGGAATGCCCGGCCAGCAGCGCCAATATCAACGCGGGCGCCATAAGCGCTTGAATCATAGAGCTGCTCCGTCTAGGTTAATCATTGTATCTCGCCGCCTCTTGAGAAAATAGCTTCACAGCGGGTGCAAAGGCAAGCCGATCATGTTTCATCGTTATGATTACGAAGCCGAGTTTTATCCGACCCTGAACCGCTTGCCGCTCGATTTTCGCCGTAAACTCGATGTCACAGGAATCAATTTATCGTTGAAGGATTGGCAAGCGTTTAGCCCCGAAGAACGAACCGTCCTTTGCCATCTGCCGTGCGACACTGCTGAAGAGGCCCAAGCATTCAGCAACTATGTCGACTTCCTGTCGCGCCGGTACCATGGCCATGCCATCGCAAAAATAGCGCCGCTGGACACCCTGCTGTGGCAGGCCTCCGCCGTGCCTTACGCTGTCAGCGAAAGAAGCGCGGCGCTGGATCGTGCCGTCACCGCCGAGCGCTGGCAAACCTGGCCGTCACATGCTCGTTATGCTTTATACAAAGCAGCGGTTTCGGAAAATCAACCAGAGGCCTTCATCCAGATCCTGAATCAACTTTTGCGCAGCGCCGAAAGCTGATCAACCCTTGGCTAAATTCAAATCCAATGACACTCTGCTTTCCCGCGTCGTCCTTTTCGGACTAATCGGCCAGACCAAGCCGCAGCACTACCGGGAGATGCTCGGCGTTCTATGGGAAAACCGCAAAGAGCTTCCCTACGCATGGAACGTGCTCAACCACGGCGTGTGCGACGGCTGCTCGCTCGGTCCCTGCGGCATGCACGACGACACGCTCGACGGCGTCCACCTGTGCATGACTCGGCTCAAGCTGCTCAAACCCAGTACCATGCCGGCGCTCGACATCGCGCGCATGAGCGATGTAGCGGCCTTGCGGCAATTGGGAGCGGAGCAGCTCCGCTCCCTCGGGCGATTGCCCTATCCAATGATCCGCCGCAAGCGCGAACGCGGCTTCTCACGGGCAAACTGGAACGACGCGCTCGGCGCCGTCGGTCAATCGATTCACGAAACCGCGCCCCATGAAATGGCCTTCTTCGCCACCTCGCGCGGCCTTACCAATGAAGTCTATTACGTCTTTCAAAAGCTCGCCCGCGTGCTCGGCACCAACAACGTCGATCTCTGCTCACGTCGGCGCCACACCGCCAGCGCCGCCGGGTTGAAAGCGACGCTCGGCTCTGGCGCGCCGACTTGCTCGCTGTCGGATTTCATCGGCACCGATTTATTGATCCTCTTGGGCACCGATCTCGCCAACCATCAGCCGGTGACCACCAAGTACCTGCACTTCGCTAAGAAAGCCGGTACCCGCATCATCGTCGTCAACCCGCTGCGCGAATCTGGTCTGGAGCGGTATTGGTTGCCTGCGCTGGCCAGCCGCGCATTGTTCGGCACCAAGTTAATCGACGAATTTTTTCAAGTGCGTGTCGGCGGCGACATCGCGTTCATCAACGGTGTGCTGAAGCACTTGATCGAATCGAAGCGCATCGAGAAAACCTACATCGACACTCACACGGCGGGTTTTAGCGCGCTCATGGCGGCGCTCGATCAGCAGGGCTGGGAAATGCTCGAGCAACGTTCGGGCGTCGGCCGCCGCCAGATGCAGCGTTTCGCCGACTTGTATAGCCAGGCGCGCACGGCGGTGCTCGTCTGCAGCACAGGGCTCACCCAGCATGAGTTTGGCGTCGACAACTTCAAAGCCGTCGCCAACCTCGCCCTGTCGCGCGCCATGCTCGGCAGGGAAAAATGCGGCATCATGCCGATGCCCGGCCACAGCGGCGCCCAAGGCGGCGGCGAGTGCGGCGCCGAGCCGGACAAATTTCCCGGCGGCTTCGCGGTCAACGACGACAGCGCGCGGCGTTTTTCGAACCTTTGGTATCATCCGATTCCCGCGACCCCTGGTCTGAAAGCGCCCGATATGATCGAAGCGGCGCACTGCGGCGGGATCAAGTTTCTCTACTCAATCGGCGGCGATCTTTACCAAACCATGCCCGATCCCAGCTTCGTCGCGACGGCTTTGAGCAAAATCCCGGTGCGCGTGCATCAAGACATCGTGCTCAATCCGTCCATGCTGCTCGACGCCGAAGAGGCGGTGATTTTGCTGCCGGGTCAGACCCGCTACGAACAACGGAGCGGCGGCACCTCAACCAGCACCGAAAGAAGAATTCGTTTCACACCGGAAATTCCCGGTCACCTCGTCGGCGAAACCCGGCCCGCGTGGGAAATTCCGGTTCAGATCGGCCGGCTGGCGATGCCCAACGGCGACAAGCTATTTCCATTCGCCGATACTCAGAGCATTCGCGATGAAATGGAACGTGTCATGCCGATCTACCACGGCATCGACAAGTTGAAGCAGGAAGGCGACCAGCTTCAATGGGGCGGGCCGATGCTTTACAAAGACGGCTTCAGCGGCATGCCCGATAACCGGGCAGTCTTCACGCCGCTCCACCCGCCTGATCCTCGCGCCGCGCCAATCCGGTTTGCGGCGAGCCGGTTTATAATGCCGACGCGCGGGTCATAAAATCCTAGAAGAGTGCCAAGAATTGTCGTTTCGAAGCTGCTATGATTATGATTGATGATGATCCCAGTTTAGGCCCGAACCACGGACGCCCGCGTTTGGCCATCGACCCTGTTGTGCCTGGCTAGGCAGCCGATCCGAGCCGATGAAACAAGACTTCAAGGAACCGTAAGCAGAAATCAACGCTGCCCAAGTTGAGTCGTTTTGAGTCTTCGATCGTCGGTGCAGACGCTTTGGCCGCCCATGCTCGTGCCCGGACAACCCAAGACCTCGACATTTGGGTCCATGCGATACCGTGAACGAACATTGGACGCACCTCCGGAAGTTGCACTAATTTCAGGAATCAGCCGAAAGGGTCGCGGAGAATCTAATGGCAGAGCCTCACATTCCTAATCCCTCAGCAACCGCCAGTCGCCCCCACCTGCGCGCGATCGTGCGTAAACGCACCGATGGCGGCCGCATGCAGTTTGATAAGGATGCGCTCAAGGACCTGCTGATCATCGGCGCTCTGCCGCTCATCGCTCTGGTTGCGGCATTTTGGTTCGCTGCCCGCTATGTCCAGCCGGCGCCACCCAGCACGTTTGTCATGACGACCGGCTCGACCGGCGGCGCCTATGATCTGTTCGCGCAACGTTACCGCGACATTCTAAAGCGAGAAAACATCACCGTCACCCTTAAGCCGTCGGCCGGATCAATTGAAAACCTGCAGCGCCTGCAAGACCCGCAATCCAATGTTCAGGTGGCACTGGTGCAGGCTGGGATGATTTCAGGAGAGCCGCCGCGGCAGCTGCGATCTCTCGGCGCGGTCTACTACGAACCTCTGTGGATTTTTTATCGGGGAAAGCAAGATATCGACAAACTCAGTCAGCTTTCCGGGAAACGCATAGCGATCGGACCGGAAGGCAGTGGGACGAGAGCGCTGGCGCTACAGTTACTCAAAGCGAGCGGCGCGGAGAGCGCGCGCACCGAAATGAAACCGCTCGGCGGCGATAGTGCCGTCAAAGCGCTCATCGACGGTACCGTCGATGCGGTGCTCCTGGTCGCGGCGCCCGATGCGCCGACGATACACGCCCTCGCGACGGCGAAAAACATAAAGCTGGCGTCTCTGGTCCAAGCCGAGGCGTTTACGCGCCGCTTTCCCTATCTCACCGCCATGCAGCTGCCGCGCGGCGCCCTCGATCTCGCCGCTGACTTGCCTTCACGTGACGTTACCTTGCTGACCGCCACCGCCAATTTGATCGTGCGTGAAGACTTTCATCCG
>Ga0214472_10006935_pt1 | contig 11876 bp, 12 predicted proteins | sample RVTome_6_FD_207662 | JGI IMG/M metagenome (GOLD analysis project Ga0214472, IMG submission 207662) | Soil microbial communities from uranium-contaminated site in the Upper Colorado River Basin, Wyoming, United States - RVT140D175 | ecosystem: Environmental > Terrestrial > Soil > Contaminated >...
TGGTCAGGCTTTCCTTTTTTAAACGCGATTTTTTGGTTGAATCCAATATAACCTAATCTCTTGGAAGCGTTCCAACTCTATTTTTTTTCGTCAAGGAAAAAAGGGCGCAGACAAGACCGAGATCATAAAACTGGCGAATTAATGTGAAAGAAAATGGCAAACTGGAAATGTCTTGAGGCGGGAGAGCAAATGGGTATTGGATTGTTGGCTATGGGTTGATTGTTTGCAGAATTGTGCCGATCTAGTATGCTGACTGTCAGCGCCCATACGGATGTAAGGAATGGCAACTAGAAGATGAGAAAAACCTGGCTTTGTAGCAAGTATCCCCAAGTGATTTTGGCACCTATGGACGGGTATACCGATCCTCCCTTTCGCCGCTTTATTAAACAAGTTGCACCTCGCGCAGTAGTGTTCAGCGAATTTCTGCCATCGACCCAAATTGCCAGAAAGCCAAGTCTGGCAGAGAAGTTGTTTAGGATTTATCACGATGAGGAACCTGTGGTTATCCAGCTTTATGGGAAAGATCCTGAAGACTTTCGCATTGCCTCCGTGCTTGCTGAGGAACAGGGTGCCAGTGGTGTTGATATCAACATGGGATGTCCAGCAAAGAAAGTTGTTGCCCATCGCCATGGGTCAGCCCTCATGCGGGAAATAGATCTGGCATGCGAGATTGTTGCAAAGGTGAAAACGAGCGTCAGGGTACCCGTAAGTGTGAAAACCCGCCTGGGGTGGGAGGACGAGCGCAATTTAATCCCATTTGTAAAACGGCTGGTTGATTCTGGACTAGATGCCATTACGATTCATGGACGCACATACCAACAAAAGTTTGACGGGAATGCGCGCTGGGAGCCGATCTACGATTTGAAGGCAGCTGTAAGGATTCCGGTATTCGGCAATGGCGACATAACAGGCCATCAACAGGCACTCGAAAAGCTCGGTACCCTTGATGGCGTTATGATTGGTCGCGGGGCTATTGACGATCCCTGGTTACTTGCCAGAGTCTGTGATGTCTTCATGGGCTGGGAGCCTAAAGAATCAATTCCATTTTCGCAAAAAGCGGAAGCTTGGAAATCGTTCGCCAGGATGATGCTGGAATATGCTGGAGTTAACCAAGAGCGGCAGGCATGCCAAAAATTCCGCAAATATTTGGTTCGACTGCACAGAGAGTTAGGGCTGGCTGCCGAGTTGAGGTCTTTGGCTGTGAAGGTTGAGAACTATGCGCAGGTCGTCGAGGCGCTGGAGCTTTTTGCAAGTCAATCAGAAAAGCCTCATGCACACGAAGTTTTGGTTTGATTGATCAAGGTCAATTCTTTTCCTGTCAAAGCATTGGAAAAAGAGGACCGGTGAGCTTTTTTTGAAAAAGGCTGGCTGCCTGGTTGCTTCAAACGCGTATTAGTTTGCAGGCAAGTGCAAAAGGAGGGATTACCATGTCTCTGTTTCATTTAGTCTTCTTAGGAATCTTGACAATCGCAGCAGTGAAAATCATCGGAATCATTTACGGTGGCCAACCGAGAGTGGATCCAGAACTCCTTCAAAAGATAGGTGACCGACTTCAGAATTTGGAAAAGCGCATGGAGAATCTGGAAACCATTGTTATTTCCAAACGGGTGGACTTGGCCCAGGAAATTGAAAGTCTTTCTGGCGAAAACTGATATAGCTTAAATTCAGGAATTGCGTTGTGAATGCGATTAAATCTCTACAGGATCCGAAATGGAGGAATACATTTTCAATTGTCCCTGCTGTTGGCAAGAGATCTCCATGCTCCTGGACCTTTCAGTTCCCGAGCAAACATACACCGAAGATTGTGAAGTTTGTTGCAGACCCTTGGTCATTCACTTCCAAGTGGTCGATGAAAAACCAGCAAACTTTTATGCGTCCTTCCAGGAGTGATGGCTTCCAAACTGAAGACAGTCATTGAGCCTGGGATGGCTTGTTCAGAGTTATAGGTTCGCTGTAGATTTATGTTAGAGTCGGTGGCTGTATGAACTCTACATGAATGAACTCACAAGTCTTTTTACCTGATCAAGGTTGGAACTGAAAAACGGGACCTCTTACATTTTTAGGTGATACATGCCAGAACGCACCACCATTCTCCTGGTTGAAGATGAAATATTTACGCGCAGAATGATGCAGATTTATTTTGAAAATGATGGGTATCATGTTGAACAGGCCGGGAGTGCACGAGAGGCTTTGGCCATTCTAGAAACCAAGGCAGTGGATTTAGTGCTTTCAGACATAATGATGCCAGAGATTTCTGGCCTTGAGTTGTTGCGGCGCATCCGTGAGAAATACTCTAAAGAGGCTCTGCCGGTCATTCTGGTGACGGGCCTGGATGATTCAAAGCAAATTCTGCAGGCCATTGCTTTGGGCGCCAATGATTTTATGGTTAAAACCAAAGAGTTTAGGATTGTTTTAGCAAGGGTAGCGCTTCATCTTGATTGGAAACGCCTGAAACAAAAGGCAGAAGAAAAAATAAAGGATTCCACAGATATCAATACGCCCGGTGGTGCCTGGCGATGGAACTTGAAAGGTGGAGAGGTCTTTTATTCAGATGCTTGGAAGGCCCTGTTGGGATACGGACCCCACCATTTAGAACCGAGACTGGACGAATGGTTCAGTAGGATTCACCCAGATGATTTCGCCAATGTTTCTCAAGAGATTGCCAACCACCAAAAATGCCAAACCGATCAATTTGAGGCGGTGTTTCGCATGTTAAATGCGGCCCAGGAATATGTCTGGGTTCGCGCTTTTGGAGTAGTTATTCTGGATGCGAAGCAGCAGCCCGCCTGGATGGCTGGTGGTATGTGGAATATCCACGCTTCCGGGACATAGAAAATATTACGCTGCTACAATTATTAGTTTGAACAAATTAAAGAAAATGACTTGGCGGCTAAAAATTGGGGAGTTGCCAGTTCCATGAAATCAGAGGTGGGCTCTCCTGCAACCAGCGCCGCCCATCCTTTTCACGGACGGTATAGCCGTTTTTATCGAGCCATTCGAGTAAGGGAATTGCCAGTTTTCGGGTGATGTTTAGCTGGCTCTTTAAATCTCCTACCTGTAAGAGCGAACCATGAAAAGTCGCGGCCATTTGCGGTAGGATCTGATTCAGAAATCCTGTTAAAATTAAAAGTTCCGGAGAGAGCTGGGTAAGATATTTTTCCCAGACTAATAAGTTGATAAGAGTGTCATAAAGCGGGTCCTTGGGAATAGTGCGAAGGTCGATGAAAGACGTCTCACTGTCAGCTTCTCCCAAAATATGGTCTAGGGCAGAAAGTTCTCGAGGATGCCATGTTGCCGAATGCTGGGTCGCTTTAAGTCGGTCTTCAGAAAGGACAATGTCTCCGCGTTCCTGCAGATAACCCAATAGGTTCTCATGCAGGGCAGCCGGGATTGCAGCATCGATCCAGGATGAACGGACCCCTGTGAGAGAAAGGAACGAAAAATAAGGTTTTGCTCTATGGGATGTGTTGAGTATATGTAGCCCTCTTTCCACATACCCATCAAACACATTCTTGGCAAGAAAGCGTTTTTCGTCCAAAAAATACATGGCGGAGTTGGATTCTTTTGAAAAGGGGGCTCCGGTCATTGCTTCCATGGCCTGAACATCCCAAATTCCAGGGAAAAGCTGCGGCATTGTATTGACCCATGAATGGGTTGAATGAAGCGTGGCGAGGCGTTCGAACATGGGACGATAGAACTTCTTGCGAGAAACGGGTGGGTTTGGATGCAAAACAACAAATCCTGCGACCACCTTGAGGGGGGAACCGTCGCGCAGAAGTCCTTTGTCCAGCGCCCAAAAACAATGAGGTTGTTCAAAATGAAGCATGGCAATTCCAGCTTCTTGCCAAACAAGAGAAGCCATGAAATGGGCGCTGAAATAATGACAGTGAAAGCGGTGTTTGCGCGCTGGATCCCACTCTTGGAATAGGACAAGACGGACAAGGACCCTGCTGGCGAGTATGGGCGAAATTCCCGCAAACAAAAAATCACCACGCGAAATTTGCGAATGGTGAAGGGCAGGGAGGTTCAGTGCCGCTCTCTGGTGTTGATGGGCTCTGTCTACCGGTTCTTCGTGAACCTGAATTTGGCGAATTCGAGACTGTTTAAGATGGGGTAGACAAACCACAGATGAAGTTTTGTCGATTGAACCATTGGCTACGGCCCCAGTGATGACGGTTCCCGAACCTGTACTGGTAAAAACTCGGTCAACAGGCAACCGAAAAAAGCGACCTAATTCGCTGGGTTTAGGCGAGAATTTGTCCAGCAAGGCAAGGACCGATTGCATGGTTTCAGGTTGCTGAGCGGAAATGACGGCTCTCGGTGCAGATTCCCAACCAAAATCAGTAAGCCATTCATCCAGTTCCTGGTGAACCAGCTCCAGAAGATCCGCGTCTACCAAGTCAGATTTCGTAACGATTATTCCAACTTGGTCCGCGCCTAGGAAGTGCAGTGCCCGAGCGTGTTCACGAGTCTGAGGCATGATTGACTCATCGGCGGCAATAACCAGAAGTACCGCATCAATGCTTCCCACACCAGCCAACATATTGTGAATGAAGCGCTCGTGACCTGGAACATCCACAAAACTGTAGACGCGCCCCGGTGTTTTTAAAACCGCATATCCCAGGTCAATGGTAATGCCGCGTACTTTCTCCTCCGCCCAACGATCAGGATCGATGCCGGTAAGATTGCGCACAAGCGTACTTTTACCGTGGTCTACATGCCCAGCAGTTGCAATTAAAAGGTATCGGAGCATGGTCTGAAGCTCTTAGCGATCAGGGAATGACGAGTTTGAAGGATGCATGAGCGACTGGCTGGTCGCGATCAATCGTTGTTTCATTGTAGAGAAGGTCGTCGTTTGCGCGATAGTAGGCATACCCTACCTCCATGCTGAAACGCCGATGGAACTGAAAAAGGTAGTTAATATGAAGAGAAGCGTGAACCAAACCGTCTTTGCTGTAGATGCCCTCTTCGGTGACAAATCCTGATCGATCAGTCTCCTCTTTTAAATCAATAGCAACTCCGAATTGACCACTGAAGGCAAATTGAGAGCGGCGCGTAAATGGAAGAGAGCGACTCATTGAGAAATCCAGATAGTAGCCCTTGTAGCGGTCTATGTCGTATGCAATGCCATACGAAGGGTTCCATTGGGTCGCGCGCGAATAGCGAATGAACAACTCTTGAGTGTCGCTCTCGTTTCCCTGATAGTCAAAAAGCTGGTATCCAAGTGTTGTGACACTGCGTCCACTTACCGTCGTAAAGCCCAGATTGTGGTTGTATTCTGTTTCCAGAAAGGTGTCTGCAGATTCAGTGGGGTCGCTGTATAGGAGATTGTAAGACCAAGACGCAATCCCCAGCCCAAACTCGCCTTGGTAGGTATCTTCCAGGTTGAGAGTTCGGCCCCGAAAAATATATCGGCTCAAATAGGTTCCCTTGAAACTAAGACCAATATCACTTCCTACCACCTGCTGGTCAGATTGACTGAGCGCATTCAAGCACAATAAAAACAAGCTGAACCTCACAAGCAAGCGCATTCAAAACACCTCATGTTTCAAGGAAATAAAGTGGTGGAATCATAACATAAACCCACCATTGACAAGGCCAATTAGGTCTAGGTTGGATGAAGCGTACAGGAACCAGAATGTGGCTTGAAACTGACATAGACAGTGTGTTCAGGGGGGGATTGGAAGGGGTTGGAATTTTCAAAAAAACCGAGCAATTGCTAGACAAACATAAGGTTGCATTGAAAAAACCCTTATGCTAATCTTTGCCGGCTCACGGAGAGGTGACCGAGTGGTCGATGGTGCACGCCTGGAAAGCGTGTGTGGCGGAAACGTCACCGAGGGTTCGAATCCCTCCTTCTCCGCCATTTTCTCGTCTGATTTGAAGAATCAGGCATCGGTAACGCAAACTGGTGAACCGTGTCAGGCCCGGAAGGGAGCAGCACTAAGTCAGACCTTGCGGGTACCGGTGTCTGACTGTTCAAATCAAAAGCAGATAGGACTAAGGATGGCATGGCGTCACAAGTAACCGCTCTTACATGGCGCCCCCAAACATTCGACGATTTGGTGGGACAAGCGGTTGTTGCCCAAACGCTGAAAAATGCAATCACTGCCAATCGCATCCACCATGCCTATCTCTTCTCTGGACTTAGAGGTTCGGGAAAAACATCGTCTGCAAGAATTTTCGCAAAGGCCCTGAATTGTGTAAATGGCCCAACCGCCAATCCTTGCCTGGAGTGTCCTTCCTGCGTTGAGATTCGCGATGGCAACGCTTTGGATGTTGTAGAAATTGATGCTGCGTCCAATAACAGTGTTGATAATATTCGAGAGCTTCGGGAGCTCGTTCGATACAATGCTGCCAGAGATCGCTACAAAATTTATATCATTGACGAAGTTCACATGCTCTCAACGAGCGCCTTCAATGCACTTTTAAAGACCCTGGAGGAGCCGCCGCCCAATGTGGTTTTCATTTTGGCGACCACAGAACTTCACAAAATCCCAGCGACAATCCTGTCGCGGACACAGCAGTTCGACTTCAGACAAATTCCAGTACACCAAATAGAGTCTCGGCTGAAGGTTATTGCGGAATCACAAAAGCTAGACATGGACCATGAGTCACTCAAGCTGGTGGCCCAAGCTGCTGGTGGCTCTATGCGCGATGCGCTTTCCATCTTTGACCAGGTCATTGCCGCTTCTGGTGACAAAGTGACCGGGTTGGATGTAAAGTCCATTCTTGGGGTTGTTGAAGACGCCATTCTTCTGGATCTATTCCAGGCTGTGGTGGCTCAATCTTTTGAGAAGATTTTTGGCCGAATCGATGAACTCGTGCATTTTGGTCACGATTTGAAGCAAGTTTACGATACGTTTGCAGGCTTTATACGCGATTCCATTGTATTGAAAGGTGTTGCCAATCCTTCGGATTTAGTTCTACGGCAATACGGCCACGGGGCAGCGCATCAGGAAGCTTTGGCTAGGGTAGGTGTCTCGGATCTGGTTCGCATGCTGGATCTGCTGATTTCTCATGAACCTGTGTTCCGTCAAGCACATGAGCCGCGCTATGCATTCGAGTTGGTGTTTTTAAAACTGCTGGAGCAGCAAAGGCTTATCCCGCTTGAACAATTGCTGGAAGATTTGAAAAACGTCTCTTCTGATCAGGGAAATTCCCAAAAAAAAAACTGATCGAAACTCAGCACCTGAAGTTGCCTTCAGCGCCGAATAATCTATCAGAGCCAAAGTCTGGGCCACCCAATGAAAAGGCTTCACCTGTGGACACCAAAAGTCCGGTCACTGTGGAGTTAAGAGAAGTGGAGGACTTTGTAGCTTTTTTAAAGTCAGACAACAAACCAGCCTTGGCAGCATTAATCGGGAATGCATACAAATGGGAAGTAACACCGGCAGATGTCGCTTTCTTTTTTGACCATACCCATGCCAATTTGATTTCCATGTTAAAGATGCCGCGCAATAACGACCAGTTGGAAGCAGCCATTGGTCAATTTTTGGGCAAGAATAAAATGATCGGCTTTCGAATCGGTACCGATCCCCTCCAGGTGAAGGAGCGGAGAAGAGATGCGCAAGCGTTAAGCGAAGTAAAGGCAAATTCGAAAGTGAAGTTTGTTTTGGATAAATTTAACGGTACCATTATGCAGTGCCAAATCTTGGAATAGGAGCGTCAAAAATGTTTGATTTGAGCAAACTTGGCCAGATGATGGGTCAGGCGCAAGAGATGCAAAAGAAGCTGAAGGACGATTTGGCAAAAATGGCCATTCGCAGCAGCAGCGGGGGAGGGGCTGTCAAGGTCGTTATAAATGGCCTTAAAGAGTTGACCCATATTGAAATCGACCCGCAAGCGATCAAGGATCACGAAATGCTTAGTGACCTCATATTAGCTGCCTTAAGCGCGGCATATGCTGAAGCTGATCAAAATGCAGGCAGTCAAATGTCCAATCTTTTAGGAGGAGTGGACTTGTCCTCAATCAGTCAATTCCTCAAGCCATGAAAACTCAGGTTCTGGAAAGGGTGGTTCGATCCTTTGCAGAAATGCCAGGGATTGGAAAAAAAACTGCACAGCGCCTGGCTTATTACGTACTCCATCGGGAGGATGCCTATGCCGAACAAATGGCTCAGGCTCTGATCGACCTGAAAAAGAATTTACGCTGGTGTGCTCAGTGTTACAACATTAGCGAACTGGAACAGTGCGAAATCTGCCTGAAAACCGATCGAGATCACGAGCTCCTTTGTGTGGTCGAAGATGCTGTTAATGTTGCCAATATAGAGCGATCGGGAAGTTTTCGCGGCTATTATCATGTTTTGCAGGGGGCCTTATCACCGGTGAATGGCATTGGTCCTGAAGATTTGCGGATGAAAGAGTTGTTTGAAAGGTTAAAACACCAAGACGTTGGTGAAATTATCCTTGCCACCAATCCCACCGTTGAGGGAGAGGCAACCGCAATGTATTTGCTCGGGTTGCTAGAAGGGACCCAAATAAAAATTTCCAGAATTGGAATGGGGGTTCCCATTGGAGGCAGTCTGGATTACTGCGATGAAATAACCATGGCGAAAGCCATTGAGAATCGCAGGCTCCTGTCGTAGAGTTTTATCTTCAAGAATTCAGAATGAGTCGGAAATGGGGAATACATGCAAAGTGTCGATCTAGATAAGATTGTTTTTTTTGATTTAGAGACGACGGGACTCGAAGCAGATTGTCGCATTGTTCAAATCGCAATGGTCAGGGGTGAACGGATTTACCAAACCTTGGTGAACCCAGAAATGCCAATTCCCGCTGAGTCGACAGCAATTCACCGCATTACCGATGAACAGGTGGCTGATAAGCCAAAACTGGGAGAGCTTATTGAGGATATTCTCGCTTTTATTGAAGGCAGCGTACTCTCAGGATTCAATATTCGCAAATTTGACGTCCCTGTCCTCAAGCGAGAAATGGCTAGGTTTGGGAAAGAATTACCGTCTTATCCCATTATCGATATGTTTGAGTTAAATCAAAAAATGAATCCCAGAACCCTTGCTTGGTTTTTTGAACATTACACAGGTGAGCCCATGGACCAGTCGGAGGCTCATGATGCAGTTTATGATTGTGCGTGCACGCGGAAAGCTTTTCTGAAAATGTATGATCGCCATCCAGGACTACCAACCGATTTAATGGAGCTTACCAGTTATAGTGAACCAGAACGTTTACAAGTGGCTAATAGTGGGTGGCTAATTTGGTCACCGAATCAATGCGAACCTAGCTTTAATAGAGGAAAATACCGAGGTTGGGCTCTTTCAGATGTAAAGCGGGTTGAACCATCTTACCTGGAATGGATTCTGCGCATTGATGCAGATGCGCCCACCAAAACAATGATTCAGCTGTTCAAGGCCAATCGCAAGGGATACGTAGAACTGCTGAAAACCGAGCATCCAAATCGCCTGGAGCCTTTATACCTTGAATTTCGCTTAGCAATGGACCGCAACGATACAGAGCGTTTCCCCGAGCTCTTGGAACTCGCAAGAACCCATAAAGATCCGTCGCTTGTGTTCTTGGCTTCTGCCTGGGCCACGCTACTAAAGCATGATGCCGCCAAGGCATTGGCGTCTGAGTATCTGACCATGGAAGATCCCAATGTGAATATTGAAAAAAGGAAAAATTTCCTGATTCAAAATCTTGGGCTATAGCGTGCAATTTACCTGAAAAATACCAGGTTTTTCAATGAGTTCAATGACTGAACAGTTCAAGAGTTGGGCAAGTTGAGAGTCGCTTGAGTCGAAGGATCTTGGCAGAGTTTTCCCCTGATTTCACAGATTAAAAGCCAAATTATTGGCACGCCCGCAGGAAAACGAGGACGTCTTTGATGGAGAGGCGCCTAGTCTTCATCGAAAGCTAATTCTTCGGTGCTGCCCAAAAGCTCTTGAAGCCCTCCTTCCAGGGTACGTCGCGCTTTGTCGAGTCTATTTTTCAAGGTTTCATGACCAAGACGTAGCCGGTTTACTTCAATCAACGTTGCTTTGAGTTTTTCTTTGGAAGCATCCATTTTTAACGCATGGTCTTTCAGTTCGTGGCACTTGGCTTCCAGTTCTTTGATGCGTGATTGGTGGTCATCTAGTACTTGGTTGTGTTTCTTTTGAAGGTCGGCAACTTGGTCAAGGTGTCTTTGTGAAGCTAAGTCTAACTTCGCCTGGTAATCGAGAGTTTTGGATTCTAAATCTGCAATCTCCTGTTGTTTCGTTTCCAAGGTCGCAGTGAGAGAATCCTTTGTCTCAATCAAATGGGCTACTTGATCCTCTAATTGATGAGTCGCAGTTTCCTCATTTCGCTGGATTTGCAATAGTTGCGCTTCGTGCTTGTGCCTGGACTGCGCCAGATTGTCATTGGCGCGTTCTAAATCTGCACGGAGATCCTCAATAGTTTGCTGAAGGCGAGCATTTTCTTGAGTCCATTCAAGCTTTTCGCCTTGAAAGTCTTTAAATAAAGCTTCATGGCTTTCTTCAAATCGCGCTCTCAGGTCATCTAGAGATTCTCGTTGTTCAGTTTCCTTTCGAGCTAACTTCTCAGCCATGTCCGCTTTTTCCCGCTCGAGCTTTTCCAAAAGCTCTTGGGTCTCCTGTTCTGAGGCTTGTAGTTTTGAAACAAGTGCTTCAGGGCGCTCAAGTGCACTTTTTAATGTCTCAATCTCCTGCTCTTGCTTTTGCCTTAATTGGTCACGTTCCTGAGTTTCGTCAAAAAGTGCCTCAGAGGCGGCTTCAAGCTCAGCAATTCTGAGCTGGTGATTCTGGTTAAGGTCAGTTTGCTCTTTCAGTTGCTTCACCAGTTGGTGATTTTTGTTTGATTCTTGTTCAACCTTTTCCCTGGATTCCTCCAAGAGGGTTCTCGCGGCACCCAGGTCTGACTCCATTTGGGAAATCTGGTCCTGTTGTTTTTCCTGTAAATCGCCGAGTTGGTTAGAAAGAGAACTGGAAGATTTTTTTGAGTTCTCTAGTTGCTGTTTTAAATCGTCGGCTTCAGCTTTCAGGCTTGTGCATTGTTTGCCAAGCTCAAGAACAGCGTCTGCTTTTTCTTTTTCTGTTTCCTCCAACTGGGTTGCTATATCGCGAATCTTCTTTTGGAGTTGTTCCAGTTCTGCTTGGCCTCTTTTTACCTGAGCGTCTTTTTCTCCGGATTCATTTTGCAGGTTGTGAATCAAACCAGCTTGCTGCTTGCTTTCTGCCTGCAGTCTTGCCATAGCAAGTTTTTGCTGATTAAGTTCCTCATCTTGTTGGCTGATTTGGTTTTTAAACTGCTGGATTTGATTTTTGTGGTCAGTGTATTGATGGGAACCTTCAGATTGGAGGGCAAGGATGGCGCGTTCTTTTTCAAGAATTTTTGCTTTGGCCTGTTCTAATTCTGCTCGATTCTCCTCCAGCTCTTGCATAAATGGCTTAAACGCCTCGATTTCTTTGCGTAGGTAGTCAATTTCCCTGCGTTTATTATCGAGTTCAAGCTGTAATTCTTCCTGTCCAAAAGCGTTTGCTGGTAACTCCTCGGGAGGGTCTAATTCCTCCAACTCCTCAGGATCCATGGTGCCATCCAGGTGGCTTGCCTGGTCCTGAAATTCAAGGAGTTCTTCTGCAAACGTAGGGAATGGGAGATCAAGATCTAGCAAAGCAATGGTTTCGGCTAGCAAGAGACCTTTAGTAATTGGCTTTTGCAAGTAGGTATCTGCGCGCCCTCTGAGCCTCTTGTGTTTTTCGAAATCAGCGGCTTTAGCAGTAGAAGAGGTCAGGATAATTTTAATGAGTTGGGTCGCTTCTGAGTCGCGGAGCTTTTTACACGTCATATACCCCGACATATCGGGAAGCTCCAAACAAAGAATGATGAGGTCAGGTAATGTTTCCTGGGCTTTCACAAAG
>Ga0214472_10006936_pt1 | contig 11875 bp, 14 predicted proteins | sample RVTome_6_FD_207662 | JGI IMG/M metagenome (GOLD analysis project Ga0214472, IMG submission 207662) | Soil microbial communities from uranium-contaminated site in the Upper Colorado River Basin, Wyoming, United States - RVT140D175 | ecosystem: Environmental > Terrestrial > Soil > Contaminated >...
ACCGTTGATGGATTCCCGACACAAGCATTCGGGAATGACGTAATTTAGCCTGGCAATGATGAACTTTAGCTTGTGAAGTAGTGGTTTTGCTGTACGCTGCCAACTGCCAACTGCCAACTGCCAACTGCCAACTGCCAACTATTCATTCTTCATCCGCAGAGCGCCTTGCGCATGTTTGTTCTGGTATTCAATGATGCGATCGACTTCGTGCAGCAGCTGCGGTATCGGCGGGATATTGAAATCGCGTTCCAGCAGCGTCGGGAACACGCCGAAGTGTTCGTAAGCCGCATCGAGTATGTTCCACACCGGGTCGATGACGTCTTCACCGTGGGTATCGACGATCAGATCTTCGGCTTCATTGAAATGGCCGGCGATGTGCGCGTAGGCAATGCGTTCTCCCGGTAGCGCTTTGAGATACGCGATCGGGTCGTAATGATGATTGACCGAGTTGACATAAATATTGTTCACGTCCAGCAGCAGGCCGCAGTCGGCTTCTGCGATCACTGCATTGATAAATTCGATCTCGCTGAGCTCACTGCCCGGCGCGCGGGTGTAGTACGAAGCATTTTCCATCGCGATGCTCTGCTGGAGAATATCCTGCACCCGGCGTATGCGTCCGGCGACATAGTGCACGGCTTCTTCGGTGAACGGGATGGGCAGCAGATCGTAAAGATGTCCATCATCAGAACAGTAGGTGAGGTGCTCGGAATAATATTTAATTTTATGTTCTTTCATGAACTGGCCGATGCGTTCGACGAAGGCCACGTCCAGTCCTGAGGGGCTGCCGATAGAAAGCGAGAGGCCGTGGCAGACAAAATCAAAACGCTCGGTGAACTCGCAAAACTTTTTGCCGAAACGTCCGCCGATGCCGATCCAGTTTTCCGGCGCGACTTCCATGAAGCCGACCTGGTCGAGCCGGGCTTCGCGCAGCGGGTCGATGATTTCGCGGCGCAGGCCGAGGCCGGCGCCGTGAACGGGATAGTCTGGTGGGTTCATATCAGCTTTCTCTTGGCTTTAAGCGTCGCAGTGGCCGAAGCGTCTGCTCAGGAGATAATCGATACTGGCCTTGCCCGGGCCTGAGAACAGCAGGGGCAAAAGTAGTATTAGATAGATCAGCGGCAGCTTGAAACCATTGTTGCATACATTGTAACCGTTTTCGGCGTGTACGCTGTACCAGGCGACCAGGTCGAGGATAATCAGACTGGTGGCCGCGAAGCGCGTGCCCAGTCCGACCACCAGCGCTACCGCGCCCAGCAGTTCGCTCCAGGTGGCCAGAAACCAGCTGATGTCGGGCGGGACAATGTTGAAAGGGAAAGGGAAGTTGGCGGTGAAATCGGTGAACCAGTTAGTGCCATTGAATTTTTCCACCCCCGATTCCCAGAACTCATACGCCAGGATGAAACGCAGCCCCAGTTGTGGAAGCCAGGTGCCCAGTGCGTTCAGAAAGCCGTAGGTCTTGCATCCCAATGACATGATGGCCTGCATGTGTCACTCCTCATATTGTTGTCTTTCGTGATGCTTTCACTGCTGGTCGTACCTTGACTAACTGCCAGCCGCTGAGTTCAGTGTGGCGGCGGCTTTTTGCGCCAGAACGGTGTCCTCAGGTGCACAGGCATCGGGCCAGAGCTGGCTGAGCGCGACGGTATGGCCATTGTCCTGCATGATGCGCACGTGATGACGCTTGAAGTCGCGTGGTGAACGCAGCCCGCAGGAGTGCGCGATAACGCCAACTTCGTATTCCAGATTTTTGATGTAGTTCATCACGCGGCTGGATTTTTGCGTGGCCACCAGGCCTTTCTGTAATTTTTTATCGTGCGTGGTGATGCCGGTGGGGCAGGTGTTCTTGTTGCATTGCAGCGCCTGGATGCAGCCGAGCGCGAACATGAAACCACGTGCCGAGGTAACAAAATCGGTGCCCGCGCACAGTGCCCAGGCGACTTCGCTGGGGTTGATCAGCTTGCCCGAGGTGACCACGCGCACCCGTGGGCGCAGACCGTGGCGGTTGAGGGCATCGACCAGCAGCGGCAGGCTTTCTGAAATCGTCAGACCGACATAGTCCATCAGGCTCATCGGCGCTGCGCCGGTACCGCCGTCGGCACTGTCGAGGGTAATAAAGTCGGGCGCCGAGGCGATGCCGCGTTTCAGGATGCAGGCGCAGAGTTCGTTGATCCAGATGTCATCACCCAGCACCACCTTGAAGCCGGTGGGTTTGCCGGTGACCCTGCGCACGCGCTCGATCATGTCGAGCAGGGCATCATTGGAAGTGATCTCGTGGTGGCGATTCGGGCTGATGGACTCGGTGCCGACCGGAATGCCGCGAATGCTGGCGATTTCGGCATCGACCTTGGCCGCGGGCAGCATGCCGCCCTTGCCCGGTTTCGCGCCCTGCGACATCTTGATTTCGAACATGCGCACCTGTGGGTAGGCGGCGATTTCGCGCAATTTGTCTTCGCTCAGGTTGCCGGCTTCATCGCGCACCCCGTATTTTGCTGTGCCGATCTGGAACACGATGTCGGCACCGCCTTCGAGGTGATAGGGCGAGAGCCCGCCTTCGCCGGTGTTCATCCAGCTGCCGGCTTTTTTCGCACCGTAAGACAGGGCCTGCACCGCGGGTTTGGAGATCGCGCCGAAACTCATACCGGAAATATTGATCAGCGAGGCGGTGGTGTAAGGCTGCTGGCAATAGCCTTCGCCGATGGTCACCGGTTCGGGATCGACTGCATCGGTGCCCAGGGTGGGGAAGGCGCAGTTGACGAACAGCATGGTGCCGACCGGGCGCAGATCACGGGTGGAGCCGAACGCGATGGTGTTGTCGATGTCTTTGGCGGCGCGGTACACCCAGGAGCGTTGCGCGCGGTTGAATGGCATTTCTTCGCGGTCCATGGAAAAAAAATACTGACGAAAAAAAGTGCCGACGTGTTCGAAGTAATACCGAAAGTGGCCGATGATCGGATAGTTGCGCCGGATCGCCTGCCGGGTCTGGGTCACGTCTGAAATATAAACGCCGATCAGGAACAGTAAAAATACCCCGACCGCAAAGATGAATATCACGGTCATCCAGCCGAGTATTTCCAGCCCGAGCGAGTCACCTGAAAACATCTGTCACCTCTGCGTACATAAGTAAATCCTGATAGATCACGGCAGCTGTGCTGCAGATCGCGAGTGCCGTTTCTGCAATACACTAAACATGTTAAGGAGATTTAACATATATAGACTTAAATGAACATAAAAAAACCCCGAACCAGGTCGGGGTTTTTTAGCTTGAGGTAAAAGCTTTGTGGTCGAGAATTACTCTGCGTCATTACCTTTCATTTTGCCTTCGCCGCATTTGCCTTCGCCACACTTGCCTTCTTTCCTGGCTTTGTTGGCACCACACTTACCTTCGCCACACTTGCCTTCAACCATCTTTTTGCCTTCACCGCATTTGCCTTCGCCGGCTTTCATCATACCTTCGCCGCATTTGCCTTCGCCGCACTTACCTTCGCCTTCCTGCTTCATCTTACCGCCGCACTTGCCTTCAGCAGGGGCATTCTCAGCGACCTGCATATAACCGCTGGACAGCGCGCTCATGCCAAATGGATTGCTGTCTGCATTGGCAATAGGTGAAGCTGACATGGTAGCTGCAAAGGTGGCGCCCATAGCAAGGGCAAGTGATTTTTTGATTGTATTAGTATTACTAGACATTAATTTATTCTCCTAAGTTTACGGTCACAGCTCACCCCATGATGGGTGACTGAGTGTACATTGTTCTTCGGGGCAGAGACAATGTCCTCTGAATTCAGTTCAGGTTTTGTCAGGTTTTATTTTTTTTGGCTGGCACGCGCCATCAGGCAAGCTAGATAGGCGGCTTCGTCGGGTGCCTGCTGATTGCGTTGTGCCTGCCACAGGGCTTCGCCCAGGCATTCCATCATTTCATGCTCGGCGGCGTGTGCCTCGCCATGTTTTTCAGACAGCTTCTGATAACACTCTCTTATCCCGGCAGGTCGGTTGCTGCCCAGTTGTTCAGCGAGGGCGAGGTGCATGCTCATGTGCAGAAAAGGATTGGTTTCGCCGTGCTCGGGCAGGTAATCACGCGTGATCGCATCGGGCGTTTCCAGCAGGGTGTGATATTCAGGGTGCAGTTCGATAATGCGCACCAGGGTTTGCTGCATGGCATCGAGCGGTGCCGCCGCCAGCTTTGCCTGCCAGCAGTCGTAGAACACTTTTCTGAGTTGATTGCGATCGTTACCGAACATGGGAGCGTACTTTGGAAACAACTGGCATCTTAACAGATAGACGGTGATATTGGATCGGAGAGTATTAGAGAATCCTGATGTAATTGACTGAATGCCTGCTGGCAGAATGACCTATGATAGGACGCTAAGCGCTCGCCTGGCACAGGTGTGAGCGAGTTCCTGGAGGATTTATGTCAATGTTAAAAGTGATTAGTATCGCACTCATTGTTGCAGGTATCGGTCTGGCATTCTGGGGCTATCAACTGTCTGACTCTGTCGGCTCAGCAATAAACCAAACTTTGACGGGCGCATATACAGACAAGGTGATGGCTCTTTATATCGCGGGTGCTGTTTGCTTCGTTACTGGTGTCGTACTCAGTAGTAAAAAATAATCAGGAGGCATCATGGATATACAGCAATTAATTGTAACATTAGCCATTGGTGCGCTGGCGGGCTGGTTGGCCTGATTAAAAGGGCTTAGACAAAAACGGGCCGGTCGTGTTTTCTGCACAAGCAGGTAGAGAACGGATGAAAGAAAATAACCAGAGTATCTTTGCACAGATACACCGCAATGCGGTCGCCATCATCAGCCTGGTGGTGGCGGTCAGCGGTTTGAGCTACAACACCTGGCGCAATGAAAAAACCGAAGACAATCGCAATCAGCGTGTGGCAGCATTCGAATTGCTTCTCAAGCTGAATGAACTGCAAGAGGTAGTGTTTTATCACTATTATGAGAAGGACGCGGTCAACAAGGGCAACCCACGTACAGGCTGGACCTATGTTCTGACTATCCATGATTTATCTCAGGTGCTGAAACCGCCATTGCCCGCGGCTGCTGATAAATTACGTGTGACATGGAATGAGAACTGGCCGCACCTGGGCGACGAACAGGCCAGTGTCGATGCGGTATTGTCAGAGATCGATGAAGTGCGAGGCGATACTATACAGCTACTGAAAACACTGGAGTGATTCTCTGCTCGATTACTGTGCTCTGTTACTCGCAGTTTATGGGGGGCGCTGTAAAGAATTGCGTATTATACAAACAACTCTTTTAGAAAACCCTGGTCAGACCCGCTGTTATCAAGATACAAACATTATAACCAGATATTCAAACATTCACTAAGCCATCATGGAGAATTTAAAATGCGTAAATTACCAGCCTGTTTTATAGCGGCGCTGCTGTTTTCAGCTTCGGCCATCGCGGCTGATGGCGTGATCAGTGTCAGGAGCGATTTCGACGTGAACACGACTGCAGACCGTCTTCTGGGCGCCCTGACATCGAAAGGCATGACCGTGTTTGATGTCATCGATCACACCGCCGGGGCGGAAAAGGCGGGCCTGAAGCTGCGGCCGACAAAGCTGGTTATTTTTGGTAATCCGAAAGTGGGTACGCCCTTGATGCAGTGCAGTCAGAGCATGGCGATCGACTTGCCGCAAAAAGCCCTGATCATGGCAGACGAAAAAGGCCAGGTCTGGCTTTCATATAATGACCCGGTGTATCTGGCTAAACGCCATGGCATGAAGAACTGTGATGCGGCGGTGACGAAAGTGGTGAATGCGCTGGCCAATTTTGCCAAAGCTGCGACCTCGAAGTAAAAAGGCGCCAGTTGCCTGGGTGCAGCAGCGCTCCTGTGCTCCTGTTGGTTGCTGAAAGTCAGGCTATCGCTTTCTGGATCAGTGGAAGCAATGGCTCGGGCAGGATAATTTTTCCACTGAGTGCAAACTGGTGGGCCGACTCGGTCATTTTGTTCCAGGTTCTGCGAATAATAGTGAGCCATTTGTCTTCATCGTATTCCGGGTGTTTACCTGCGAACTCCAGCATGTAATGTTCGATAAATACCAGGGCAGTGACATCTTCCAGCAACTGGGTGTCGGGGCTGGTCTTGATCGACTTTTTGCTGACTGCCAGTTTTACCCGTGTGATGAATGGTTCGTCATAGCCCGCCTGTTCCAGCAAGGCACCGACCGTCTCGGCATGAAACACATACAGCTCGCTGCGCCATTGATGATAGCCTTTGCGATCCATCGGATAATCGCTGCGCGGCGATTTCCAGCGCTGGATGTGCTGACTGCGGATAGCCAGTTTCATCGCGTCATCGGCGTCCGGGGCGTATCTTTGCAGCATGTCTGACATGCGCTGCGAATACAGCAGCTCCTTAGGCCAGTCTTTGCCTGCGCTGTTTTCCCGGTTTGGGTCTTCACTATTGGCGGCATCAATGAGTTCGATCGCCCTGGTAAAATTTGCTTGTGTCATTAGGTTTCTCGGCTGGAGTGATAATAATTACAATAAAGGTATTGTATCGAAAAAATGGCACTAGTGCGCATACACCTGCATCAACAAACTTCTCGGTGTACTCTGTGACCTCTGTGGCAAAATATTTTATTCATTCGTCTTGTCTTTATATTCGCACATATCTTCGATAATACACGAACCGCAACGGGGTTTGCGCGCGATGCAGGTATAGCGGCCGAGCAGGATCAGCCAGTGGTGCGCGTCTTTTTTGAATTCTTCGGGGACGAATTTGTTCAGTTTTTTTTCGACTTCGAGGACGTTTTTGCCGGGCGCTATTTTTGTCCGGTTGGAGACGCGAAAGATGTGGGTATCGACCGCAATCGTGGCATGGCCAAAAGCGGTGTTGCGTACCACGTTCGCAGTCTTGCGGCCGACGCCGGGCAGGGCTTCGAGCTGCGCCTGTTCCTGCGGTACTTCGCTGTGGTATTGATCACGGAGTATTTTGCAGGTTTTAATAATGTTCGCCGCTTTGGTGTTGAACAGGCCGATGGTTTTGATATATTTTTTCAGGCCAGTTTCACCCAGTCGGTACATCGCATCCGGGGTGCCGGCTTTGGCGAACAGCGCGGCGGTGGCCTTGTTGACGCTTTTGTCGGTGGCCTGCGCGGACAGGATTACCGCGATCAATAATTCAAACGGGTTGCGGTAATTGAGCTCGGTGGTCGGCGCGGGATCATGGTTTCTGAGCCGGGTGAATATCTCGTAGCGTTTCTGCGGATTCATTCAGGGTCTGATTCAGGCATTCGCGGGCTGTGCACTGATAATCCTGGCCGACTGTTTCTGCTGGCTGCGACGGTCGAGGCTGTTCTTGACTGCGATCAGCAGGCCGAGGCCGATGAAGGCGCCGGGGGGCAGGATCGCCAGCAGGAACCCGGGGTAGTCAGTGCTGAATCTGAGTTCGAGCGCGCGTGCGCTTTCACCAAACATCAAATGTGTATTGGCGAACAGAGTGCCCTGGCCGATGATCTCGCGCAGGCTGCCGAGGGTGATCAGCACCAGAAGAAAACCCAGTCCCATCATAAAACCATCGAGCGCGGAATCGAATACCGGGTTGCGTGATGCAAAGGATTCGGCGCGCGCAATGATCGAACAGTTGGTGACAATCAGGGGGATAAAAATACCGAGCACCATATAGAGTTCGTGGAACCAGGCGTTCATCGCCAGTTCGATAGTGGTGACGATGGACGCGATGATCAGAACGAAAATAGGGATGCGTACTTCAGGGCGGGTCCAGTGGCGAATCACTGAGACGCAGGTGTTCGACAGTATCAGGGTCATCATGGTGGCCAGGCCGAGGCCGAGACCGTTGACAAAACTGCCGGTGACCGCGAGCAACGGACACAGGCCGAGCACCTGCACCAGCGCAACATTGTTGTTCCAGAGCCCGTCCTTGACAATTTTTATCTGTTCAGCTGCCATGGTTTGCGCCCTTGTCAGGCTCTTTTGTTGCTGCGGGTTTGTTGCTCGCAAATAGTGCTTCGCGGTGTTTGGCAAAGTATAGCAGAGCGGCGTGCACCGCTTTCACCACTGCGCGTGGGGTGATGGTGGCACCGGTGAACTGGTCGAAATCGCCGCCATCGCGTTTTACCTTCCAGCGTTTATCTGCCGGATCGCGCAATGACTTGCCGGTGAATTTGGTGATCCAGTCAGAACGCTCGGCTTCGACCACATCACCGAGCCCCGGCGTTTCGTGGTGCTCCACCACGCGCACACCGGCGAGCGTGCCATCAGCGTAGATCCCCACCAGCAAATCGATCGAACCATTGTAGCCGCCGGTTGCAGTCGGCGCCAGAACCACGGCGACGGGTTGATTATTTTTGCGCGCACGGTAAACGGTCGAAGGATTTTTTTTGCCGAGCAAATCATCGCCGGCGACTTCGATGGTGTCGTTCAGCAGATCATTATCATATTTTTCCGGCGGTACCAGGGTGTTGAGTTTGCGCAACAGTACGAGCTGGTGGTTGTGTTTGATAATGTCTGCAGTGTTGTCATAGGTAAGGCCGACCAGGCCGGCGCCGGTAGCAGCGAACAGCATCAGCAGGATGGCTGTGGTGAGGATGCGACGGTGTCGGTTCATTGCAACGGCTTGCCGAAAGTGCGTGGCTGGGTGTAGTAATCAATTAATGGAACCGTGATGTTCATCAATACCACAGCAAAGGCGATGCCGTCGGGATAACCGCCCCAGCTGCGAATCACATACACCAGCACGGCGATGCCGGCGCCATAGATCCAGCGACCTCGTGGCGTGGTCGACGCCGTCACTGGGTCGGTGGCGATAAAAAACGCGGCCAGCATGGTGCCACCGCTAAAAACATGAAACAGGGCCGAGCTATAACTGGAATAATCATAAACTGCAAAAAAGTTCGCAATCAGGACCAGGGTGAGCAGGAAAGAGGTCGGGATGCGCCAGTCGATGATTTTCTTTTTTGCCAGCCAGAGGCCACCGAGCAGGAACAGGCCATTGATCCATTCCCAGCCGACACCGCTGAGTGTGCCGAACAACGGGCCGTACTGCACGCTGCCGCGCGTGGCTTCGACACCGTTTTCCAGACCGAGCTGGGTTTTCAGGGTATCGATCGGTGTTGCCATGGTAATGGTGTCGAAGGTTTCACCGGCGGCTGGCTGGCCAGCAAAAATAATGTTCAGGGTGTCGAGGAAATTCGGCCAGCCCTGGGCCACCGAGAGCGGCGCGGTCCAGTAGGTCATTTCTCGCGGGAACGAAATCATCACCACGATATAACCGACCATCGCCGGATTGAAAGGGTTGAAGCCGAGGCCACCATAAAGATGTTTCGCCATCAGAATCGCGAACAAAGCAGCGATCACGGTCAGCCACCACGGCGCCAGTGGCGGCAGTGCCAGCGCCAGTAAACAGGCGGTGACCAGGGCGCTGCCATCGAACAGGCTGGCTCTGATTTCGCGCTGGCGCATCCACAGTACCCAGGCTTCAGCGGCGAGACAGGTGGTCGCGGCCAGCAGCAGATTGATCAACACACCCCAGCCGAAAAACCAGATTGCGGCGATACTGCCCGGTATCATGGCGTACAGGACTTTGCGCATAATGCTCTGCACGCTGCTGTCATCGCGCACAAAGGGTGAACTGGCTTTAGTGAACAGCATGTCTGCGAGTCCTCAAGATTAGTCGTCCTGCCTGTGGCTTTGCTGGCGGCGTTTTTCCACAGCTGCGATCAGTTCCTGCTGCTCGGCGCTGAGATTATCGGTGTTTTTGGGTGCCAGACCCTGCTGTTTTTTCTTCGCTTCGACGCGTGCCATGGCGGCGGCTATGGCAGCGGCTTTGGCAGCGGCTATGGTGTTATCGGCTGCAGGGGGAGCGGCGGCGGGCCGGGCTTTCAGCGCTTCGCGTTTCAGGCGCAGTTTTTCTTCGCGCTCCAGCTTCTGTTTTTCCAGTCGTGCCTGGTGGGCTTCGTGGCGCTGGCGCGCAATATCGGCCTGTTTGCGCTGGCGCTCCTGCTCCCAGATTTCAGATTTTGCAGAACGGTAGTACTGCACCAGCGGAATCTGGCTCGGGCAAACATAGGCACAACAGCCGCATTCGATGCAGTCGAACAGATGATATTCCACGAGGTGTTCAAAATTTCGTGCGCCAGCGTACCAGTACAGTTGCTGGGGCAGCAGGTTGGCCGGGCAGACATCGACACAACGCCCACAGCGAATACAGGGTAGATGCGAAGCTGTTTTCGGCAATACTGTAGGGTCTGCATTACTGCTCGCGAGCAGGCAGTTGGTCACTTTGATAATCGGTAGTTCTGCGCTTTGCAGGGCAAAGCCCATCATCGGCCCGCCCATGATAATCGGGCCGTACTGTTCTTGATAACCGCCACAAAAATCGATGCAGGCCTGGATCGGGGTACCGATGGCGACTTCGAGATTTTGTGGCTGTTGCACACCATGACCGGTGATGGTGACCACGCGTGAGATCAGCGGTTCATCGTGATAGATCTTGCGATAGATCGCATACGCCGTGCCGACGTTCTGACAGAGCACGCCGATGTCGTTGGGCAGGCCGTTGATCGGCACTTCTTTATCGAGCACTACCTTGATCAGCTGTTTTTCACCGCCGCTGGGATAGATCGTCGGCACCACCTGGACGCGGAAATAACTGGTGATGTCAGCGGCGATCGCAGCCTGCATCGCGGCGATGGCTTCGGGTTTGTTGTCTTCAATCGCGATGATGATTTCGCGCGCCTTGATGATGTGGCCGATGATTTCACTACCCGAGACAATTTCGCGCGCGCGTTCGCGCATCAGCATATCGTCACAGGTGATATAGGGTTCGCATTCGACGCCGTTGATGATCAGGGTTTTGATATCGATTTCGGTCTGTTTCACCGAAGTCGGAAAACCCGCGCCGCCGAGGCCGACGATACCGGCATCGCGAATCATGCGGCGCAGCACCGAGGGCGTCATTTGATAGGCCTCATCGCCGATGGCAGTACGCGTTACCCATTCATCCTTAAAATCATTATCGATCACGATGCAACTGGCATTCAGACCCGATGGGTGGGGCACCGGGTAGTCACCAATATCGTGCACCGTGCCGGAGACTGGTGAGTGGATCGGCGCGCTCATCAGATGCCGGGGTTGTGCCAGCATCTGGCCTTTGAGCACGCGTTCACCGACCCTGACCACGATCTCGCCGGCTTTGCCGATGTGTTGCAGTAGCGGAATGATATAGCGCGGCTGCGCTGGCAGGCTAGCGATCGGCGTGCGCGTCGACAGCTGTTTGTGGCCTTCGAGTTTGAGGCCGCCATGAAACTGGGAGAGGGCTAATGTGCTGTCGAGCTGGTTGCTCATTTGTTCGGCCTCGGTGCGACATGGTCGGCCGCAGGCGGCTGCCACTTCCAGGTATTGAGCGTGGCTTCGACTTTCACTACATGAATGCAGTCCACCGGACAGGGTGGAATGCAGAGATCACAGCCGGTGCATTCAGCGGTGATCACAGTGTGCATGTGTTTGGCTGAACCGAGGATGGCATCCACCGGGCAGGCCTGAATACACAGGGTGCAGCCAATGCACACCTGCTCATCGATCACGACTACGGTTTTATTTTCTTTCACGGTGCCGTGCTCTGCGTTCAGTGGCTTGACCTCCACGCCGAGCAGATCGGCGAGCGCAACGATGGTGGTTTCACCGCCGGGCGGACACTGGTTGATATCGGCCTCGCCTCTGGCGATGGCTTCGGCGTAGGGTCGACAGCCGGCGTAGGTGCATTGTCCGCACTGGGTCTGTGGCAGGATCGAATCGATTTTATCAACGATGGGATCACCTTCGACCTTGAAGCGGATCGCCGCATAACCCAGGACCAGTCCGAACAGGGCCGCGATCACCGCCAGAGTGATTATTACGG
>Ga0214472_10006937_pt1 | contig 11872 bp, 8 predicted proteins | sample RVTome_6_FD_207662 | JGI IMG/M metagenome (GOLD analysis project Ga0214472, IMG submission 207662) | Soil microbial communities from uranium-contaminated site in the Upper Colorado River Basin, Wyoming, United States - RVT140D175 | ecosystem: Environmental > Terrestrial > Soil > Contaminated >...
GTCGGCGAGGTGAATCTCGGCCTCGTCCGTAGAAATCTGTTTGATGATCTGTCCCTGCCGGTCGCGTACTTCCAGCGTCCGGGGCGTGGGCGGGATGTAGTAGAAATCGCGATGCGTTTCAAAATCCTCGCTCACCAAGACGTGCGAGAGTTGATCCTGCACGCGGCCAAAGAGTTGCAGCGCGGCGGTCAGGTAAATGCCCATGGTCTTGCGTCCGCCCGCCACCGAGGCGTGCAGCCGGGTGTGCGGCTCGCTGGTCAGCTCGCGCACGATATCGCAAATTTGGTGGGCCGCATAGCCGTTGTCCACCACCGAACGGATATCTTCCAAGTGGCGGCCATCGGGGGTGCGCAGTAAGGTGATGCAGGTTTGATCAAAGGCGATGCCGGCGGGATCCAGCCCGTAGTCGCGGCAAAAGGCAAAAAACTGGCCTTGTTCGGTATCGAGCAGGCTTTGCATAATGCGGTCGCGCCCACTGAGGGTGGTGATCACCCGGATCTCGTCCACCCGCTCGCCCCGTTGAGTCAGGGCGTACAGCGTTTCGGTAATGATCTGTGGCGTCAGTCCGGCCACGCAGAGCAAAATATGACGTCCACTATCCATGAGACTCTACCTCCTCTAACGCCTGCGATGCATCTCCATGCAGGACGACTTCAATCGGCTCCATCACCTGCGGCTTTTGCAACTCAGGGTTGTACACGCCGGGGGTAAACTGCATGGGGCGCTGCGCATTTAAGCACGCCAACACTGCTCCCACTGACGCCACCGACGTCATCCCGGTGAAGTCCAAGATCACCTCTGACGCCGCGAGTCCGGCTGGCAAATGAGTGTAGATGTCGTCGATCTTGCGGCGGCATTCAGCCGGATCATAGACATCATCAATCACCACGATCACCACGTTTTCCGCCATCTCATCCCGCAGCGTCTGAGCCCGCAGCAACGTCTGCTCGGAGCACACCAGCCAGACCCACTGCAAGGTGCCGCGATGGTAGTCGACAGCTTTGCGAATTGTCTCTTCGCTGCTCACTAAACCAATCAGGCCCCGCCGGGGGGTGGGGCGCTGCTTGTCCGGCAGGGTGGGAATCGGCCGCCGCAAACGCGACGAGATGTGGCGCACAAAGAGCGTCACCCCACACAGGGCCAGGGCCGCTCCCACCGCGATACTGCCAACTGCGGTATTGCTTTTGGACAATACATTCGTCAACAACTCATACACCGCACTGCCCAGCACCCCCATGGTGACACCGCCAAAGACAAACATCAGCAGCGTCCTGGGAGCGGTCAGCAATTCCAACCCACTAACTCGTCCTCGATTTCGCACAGGGTCTCCTTTGCGCTTGACGACCAGATTCGTTACTTGCCTACCGCCTCGATTTCCATGCACAAGAGTATACGTATTTGTATTAAGGATGGGGATTCAGCAAACTTGCTAGGGTAGTGATGCGGAGATCGTTGCCGCTATTTCTGTAGAGCGATGTCACAGCAAGGCATTTTTAACGACGGATGACCATGGCATCAATTGCAGCCAGTTGCTGGCGGCGCAAGACGGCGGTACCTAGCTCAGCACATCCGCGATCCGATCTCTAGCCCTGATCGCTTACAAAGCATACCGTTCACCCATTTTCAAAACGACCAGATCGCTTTACCGCTCAGCGCCAAAAAAGTGCCGGCACCGGTGGCTAACGCTGCCGACGGGCCAGGTCGCGAGCCTGCTGCAAATCCAGAATTTCAGCCACGGCAAACTGTGGGGGCGTTGCGCCGGCAATCGGCTTCAGGCGCAAGACGGCGGGAAAGTAACCGCAACGGCCATGCAGCTCCGCTAACACCAGCGCGGCAATCACACTCAAACTCGGCAAATTGACCAGCAGCGGTTGCGTTTGCCATGCCTCCGACGACAACCCCACCGCATTCACCGCCTGCCGCGCCTGCTCACTGAAGACTTGTTCCGGGTCAAAGTGCGGGCGAACCACAATCGCCCGCTCAACGGGTTGCCCCGCATGTGCTTCAATTGCCGCCCGCTGGTCTTCCGTCAGAGGATGGGCAAAGTTAATCAACAGCATAAAGCCTTAATCCTCAATCAGGTTCCAGAGCCGGGCGATCTTATGCAGTTCGTCTACAATCTCCCGCGTCTCCGTCATAATACTTTCCGATGACTTCCAACTTTTGTTAAACCCTGCGTGCAACACATCGTTGCGCAGGTCTCTCAAGTGCAAATTCTGATGCCAGAGCCTTCGCAATCGCGATCCACCCTCCTCAGACCTAACGCCGCTGGCCCTGTGCACGGCGGCGCTCTTCCAACAACGGCAAACCCAACCCTGAGGCCAGGTCCGGCAAGGGATATTTCGGGGCGTTTTGCCGGGCATTTTCGACAAACCATTTAAACGTCTCGCCCTCGGGATGGGGGGCGGGATGCTGGGTGGCGCCCTCGGGTCGGGTGCGGGGATAGTGCACAGGCAGGCCGTCCTCAAACCCCGCGGCCGCGCGGCGAAAGGCTTTGATGAACGGCACGTCGTCAAAAGCACCGTCCGGCTGGTAAGACTGTACCACGGCGCTCCGGTAGGCCTCGACACAGGCACTGAAGCCGGATTGGCGCGGTGTGGGGGCGAAGGTGCGGTAGTGGTCTTGCCAGGCGCTACCCAGGCGCACATCGCAAGCCTCTTCCACCACGTCGAGGCGCACACTGCCAAAGCCGAGCGGTTTGCCGCCGCCTAAGCGGTGCATCTGTCCCGGCGGAAGTTGTAGTAGCCACACCAGGGCGCCGAGTTCGACGGCGGAGAGATTGGTGACCTGCACCTCAAACTCAAAGACCGTCTGAGCTTTCACCCAGCCCTGTACTGAACGGTTCTGGTTGTCCCGCTGTTCTTGGGGCACGCCACGCTCGTCGCGTTTACGCGGGCGGCGATAATCCTGGTAAAACGGCGCCTGGCGGCGCTCCTGGGTGCGATCCTGCATCGGGTCGTCCCAGTAGCCCTCCGGCAAGCCCCGGTGATGGGGATAGACCTTGCGGCCCCGCAACCCCTGACAATGGTGTCGATAACCGGTTTGCGACGGCGGCAAAGAGGCTGCTTGCGCCTGGCCCGTCTTGTCCACAGCCACGTAAAACCGCGACTGCTGCGGTTTCGGTTGCCCCAGAATGGCCACGGGCAAGCCCGGATCGCCAAAGGCCTCCACGGCCTCTTCAGAGCAACACTGCACCGAGCTGATGCGCAGTTGACTGCGATGGGCGCCCGCGCCTTGGCCATTGACCCAGCCAAACACGCGGTCCGCCGGCGAGAGCTTGGTGGGGTCCGTGGCCGGCTGCAGGCTCGTGGGCAACATGGCGGCAGGGCTCACGTCAAACAGGCGGCGTGATATCGTCACCGGCAACAACGCTTTGATGCCAGAATCCGGGTCGTCCTGCCGGTTGAGCTCCACGTAGCACAGCGTGCCCTCGCTGAGGGTGGCCGCCTCCGGGGTGTAGACATGACGCGACCAACCGGTTTTGCCCGGCTCGTTGCCCAGATACGCCTCCGGCTTCAAACGATTTTTCTGGCGCGCCTCCAACTCCGATTTGTGGGTGCTTTGATAATTGGTAATGAGCTCCCACCACAGTTTGCGATGCGCTTCTTCAACCCGGAGGCGCGCGTCACTTGCCCCTTCAATAAACACCCGTTCGTACCGCTTGCCATTGATATTGGGACCGGTGACACACACCCAGCCCGGCGTGCGCGCACTCGACGCCTGTACCGGACGCGTCTGACCGGGCTGTCGCGGCTCAATGCGGTGCACACGGCCCTTGGGGTCCACCTCCACCCAAACCGCATCACCGTGCTGTGGCAAGGCGTTGGAGGGGTAGCGCAACGCCTCGGCCTGCTCCCCCTTGTCCGGGCCCACCTGGCGGCCCAGTCGATAGCGGGGCAGCTTGGCGGCATGGCCCATCAAATCCGCTCGCATCACCCGCAACACCAATGCTCCCTGGGCATCGCACTCTACCCGGGCCGGGACCGGGCCAAGCCTCGCGGGCAGTCGATAGGCCAGGCGATCGTCGTGCTTGGCAAACACCGACAAGCGCGAATTGGTCACCGCCTCATAGCTGCTGCGCAACATGCCCTTGAGCGACGTAGGAGCAATCGCCGGTTTGCCGTCCTGGTCCAGACGCACAGGGAAGCTTTTGTGGTCGTCCTCATGCCGCGTGGGGTGGGCGGTATCCATCAGCAACAGCGGCGTTTCGGTGGTGAGTCGCACGCGCAAACGCCCACTGTAATAGTCCGGAAAATACCGATCGTGTCCCACTGGCTGGCGATCACCCAGCTCCGACAACTCGACGGTTTCAGGATCGCGTGGCCAAGCCGGCACAAAATTGTACGGATTATGGAATGCCGGGGTGTACGTGACCGGCGGTGATCCACGGCGCTCCGGTGCCGGGCGCGGCCGGCCCACTGGCGGCGGTTTGGCTGAAGCAGCCGGGACTTGCCATGCCTGTCCCTGGAGACGAATGCGGCAGGGCCGGCCTTTGTCAAGCTCCAATTCGATGTCGATCTCATCCTCCTCCCGCGACCGCAACTCGGCTGCGAGTTCCGCCTCGGGAAACGGGGTCGGGATGGTCATACCGCCCTTGCGAGCGCGCCACACCACCCGGCGCTTTCGGTCTTTGCCCTGTCCTTGCCAGACCAGCTTGCCTTCGATCGTGTTAGCCATCCGCAGGCTCCTCTCTCGCTTTTTGCAGGCCTGTTAGGCGCTCTTCGAACACCCCGACATTGCCGTGCGAATAGGTTTTGAGATATTCCATGGCCGTCAACTGCACACGTCCATGGGGGGCAATGCCGCCGATGGGCGCCAGATAGGCACCGATACGCGCGGTTGACAACTGGCTCCAGCCCGTGCCTACTGGCGCGCCCGTGCCCTCGCCCCACAGCAGATATCGCTGCTCAATGTGACCGGTCACGGCTTCGGCCTCCGGCGTCTGCACCCAGACCTTGAGCGTCTCGGTGGTGGTCAATAAAACCGCATCTCCCTGGCCTTGGTGGCGATGCAACCAGCGCAGCTCGGCCTCGGCATGAAACAGACGCGCTTCGTAAATCCCTGCCGGGTCAATGGTTTCTCGGTACGGCTGGCCCCTCGCATCGAGCTGCATGCGATAGAGTTGGCTATCCGCCCCCACTTTGGCCAGGTAGCAATCCTGCGCGGCATAGAGCAAGGCATAGGTCTCCGCCCGTTTCAGCACCGTGCGGCACGCGGCCATGGCATCCGCCAAGGTCAGCAGCTTGCACGCAGTGTAGAGATAAAGCGACTCGCTCATGCGTCACCTCCCGGCGCGGCTGCGGCATCGAGCCACCCCTGCCACGCCTCGGTCAGACGTTCGCGCAGGGCGGGCGGCAAATCGCCGAGTGCTTCGTCTTGCAATGTCATGTCCGTCAGATCCACCAGGTCTGAGTCCTGCAAGTCCCGACCCACAAGGCAGAGGTGTGTCACCCGAATTTCCCCCATGCCCCGATGGGTCGCAAAGCCCAGAGGAATGCGATTTTGCATCAAATCCCGCAGGGTGAGGAGCAACAAGGCCAAACCCGGCAAGCGCAGCCGCGCCGGCAGGCGTTGCACATCCAAGCTGAGGTGCAACGCCTGCCACACCACCTGAGTGGGGATCAAGACATTGTAGAGCATGCCCTCCGCCGCCCCGCCAGTCCAGCGGTCGATCGCCACGTGGTGGGCCTCCTCAAATTGCAGTTGACTCTCGGTCGCGGCGTCAATCTCGCTCAGGGCCTGTACCAAATCCTGCTGCATGGCGTCCGGATTCGGCTCGGCATCGGGCATCACCACCCGGCGCCACAAGGCCGGCGAGATGCCCGCCTCGGCGTAACAATCGGCCACTGCCAAAGCGCCCCGGCCCGGCCGCACCGCCGCGCCATCGCCACCCGGTGCTTGCGCTTGGGCCCGCCCGCCAAAAATCTCGCCAATGAGCGGCAGATCATCGAGCTGCTCCAAAAAGCGCTTGCCCGCCTGCGGTGCCCGCGAGGCGGATCGACCGAGCAGGGTGCGTACAATGCGCTCAGCCTGACTCCGCAAGGCGCCCTTGACCGAGCTGCCTGGCAACACCAGCGTCAACCCATTTGGGCCGGCCGACATCAAGGGCAAGATATCTACGCCCATCCCCTCATACCCCGCCTGCACCATGAGTGGCCCGACCGGTTCCCACACCACGTCAATCTCCAACCCTGGCTGAGGCGACAGGGTGACCGCAGTCTCTGCGCCGATTAAGGCCTCCACCGAGACCGTATCCGCATCGCCACCCAAGAGCCAATTGAGCATCCCTGCACGCGACATCAAAGGCTGGCGCTGCAGCTTCGATAGATCAAACGTCACCCGGCCCAAGCCCCTCGTGCGAGCCGCGCCAAGGTGAAACGGCCGATCCGACATCGCCCGCAGCAAATGCCCGATTATCGCCTCGATCTCAGGCTTGGGCAGTCTCGGCGTGGCTTCGATCTCCACCGTTAGCGACAACGTCAACCGAGTCCCCCGAGGCAGCACTGCCCGGTCGTATTTGATCGCCGTCGCCGCCGCGCTAGTCACCCGGTCAATCCCAACCCCATCGCGGATTTCCATCAGCGCGCCCTCAGGTAGGGCGACTGGCGCGTCATCCACCCAAATCGCACTGGCCCAGCCCGTGACCTCAGCGCCAGTGGCATTCTCGGACCGAGTGGCGGGCTGAAAGCCCCAGAGCTTGCGGGTGCGATCTTCCCCTAACGCCTGCGCACACCACGCCCGCAACACCCCAGCCAAACTGGTGCCGGGGATATAAACCACCCCATCGCCATTGCGGGCCAAGGGCAAATCGGTGTCTACATGATCCCCATAGCCGCCTACATGCAATGGAGTCTGGGCCGTCAGCGTGCCCTCGATACACAACCGTTCAAGCAGTTCACGCCCCATGCTCGTCTTCCTCCCCCGCTCGGTGCTCCACATCGCGCTTGTGGGCGCGCCCACAAGCGTCTACCAGCCCGCGCACCGCCTCCGCCCACATCGCTCGCCGCATCTCCTCCATGGTGCGCCCCGGCAACACCGGCGGCGCCTGCCACGCCTCGCCCAGGACACGCCAGACGTGCTCTGGGTCCGACACCAGTTGCACGATGCGAGACAGGGCCGGGCCGGGCCACTTGTTGCTACGGTTGGCATTGGCCTGCAAGTGATTGAGCCATTGCAACACGGCCGGGGCGTCCGCCGGGGTTTGCAAGCCACTGATCGCCGTGCGCAAACTACCCAATTGACTCATAGGCGGCGCGGATTGCGCCACGCCGTTGCCACTGACTTGCCACTCAATGCCAAGCAGGCGTCGGCGTTCCTCAGGGCTCGCAGCCAGGCCCAACACCACCCGTTGCAGCGCCTCGCGCCAAGCCGCCATTTCAATGCGGCGGGCGTACGCCCGCTCGTCCTCAGTCAGTTCATCCGCGCTCTGGGCGGCATTTACAGCCAGATCCGGTTTACGCTGCTCATACACCGACCAATCGCCCAGGGGCTGCGACAACAACTGCGTATTCAAACCGACTTGACCATACCCTTCCGCCCGGCGCTCGCCAATGCCCGAGGTCTCGACTTCCTGCAGGCGCTCGGATTGCAACTCGCCCTCCACCACCTCAAACACCGCGCACGACCCCGCTTGCATCGCCACCAACGACGGCCTTGGCAAGCCCCATCCCCGGTGCCAAGACTCCACCCGGTGGGTGCGAATCATCGCATTGCACAGCTCGTTGCCAACCTCCGCAAGTTTCAGTTCCTGGATACCAAGCCGGGTTTCCAACTCGCGTTGCAACCGCGCCGTTTCCGTGGTCCCGCGAAGCGTGCCACCCCGCAACAGCACATCGGAGAGCAGCCAGACCGTCAAACGCTCCGGCTGTTCAGGGTCCACCTGCGGCTGATGATCAAACGGCTTCGGGGCACCTTGCACCTCCAGAGACACCAGGCCGTAATCATCCTTGCGCGATACGCCGAGCCGCACCTCTCCTTGTAGCGCGGTCCACCACGTGCCCAAGCGGCATTGCAGATCGCCTGCCACGTCCTGTCGCAAGCGCAATTCGCTATACAACACCGTGCCCGCCGCAATCACCTGCCGGCTATACACCCCACCCACCTCCGACGTCGGGCGCTGCGGCCCATCATCAACTGTGTTGTGAGTCAGCAAATCCAGCGGCGTTTTGACTGCTTTCAGCAACGCCTTATCCGCCACCGAGACGATATAGTCGCCCATCGCTTTGAATTGCGTCGTGCCGTTGACGGACTCCTTCAAGCGATTGCGAACCTGACGGCCTTCCTTTTCCTTCCACAACATCGACGGTACCGGCAGTGCACGTGTTCCCTCCACCCCGATCATGGCCGGCAGCACTTGTAAAAGCCCCGCCGCAATCGCTGCTCCACACGTCTGATCGCCAAGCGACTGAAGCTTCCGGGTCACATGCGGCAACAATAGTGTACCGGGGACGTAATCGAGCGACTCCGTCACATTGCCCAAGGTATTGGCCGCCACCGCTAGCGGCGTTTCCAGGGTCAGCGTCAACGGCAGCCGCAGCCAGGTGCTCAGCTCCTGCGGCTGCACCTCACTCAGAGCAGCCGAAATCCCCCAGCGCTTCACCAACTCAGGCCGCTCCGGGGCTTTACCACACGTTTGCAGCCAGTGCAACGCCGGCTCCTCATCGTGTGCCACAATCGTCAATCGGCATTTACCGGCCCCTCGCCGCCGCTTGCCCCCCAGGCCCTCGACCAAGCGCGCGCCGGCCAGCAACAACGCACTCGCCACCATGCGATCACCAGGGTTCAGGGCCAGCGAACAATCGGCGTAGAGCTGCGTGCCCAAACGCGCCATCTCTTCAAAACGCAGCGCCCGCGGCACGGCTTGTCCCCGTTGCGAATCGATCGCCACCCCCGGTTTAACAAAGGTCAGCGCCTGACGAATCTGTTCGTCCGACGCCAAGCTCGCGCGCAAGGCCCGGGACATCCGCGCCGGCCGCACCATCAACGCGGCCGGGCGCGGCGGCGTGGTCACACCGCCTGGCGCATTCGCCGGCTGACTCCCAAAGAGCACATCCACCCACTGAGACCAGGCGCCATCGCGCTGCCCGTCATCCAGCGCAAAAGTCAAGCGTTCCAGGGCATCGCGCCACATCCCAATCAACGTCTTCGCCGGCACATAGGGCAAGCCACTGCGATCCCGAGCCACCAAGCGATCCACGCTCCCCGGCCGCCCCGTGCCGGTGCCCACATGCCAATCGGACAACATCGTCAGTTGAGCGGTAAACACATCCCCCAAGGTCCACCGCGGCGCCTCGGCAGAGGCACCATTTGTATGTACCATGCGCGTGATCCTTATTGCCAAAATTCCAGCAAATCAAGGGCATCGAGAAACCCAGTGATATAGCAGGGCTTACCGTCTTTCTCATCTATCCGAAACAAGGACTCCGGTTCGACGCCCTCGGCCAGCAGGGTTCCAAAGCGCTTGTTCGGATAGCGGTGTCGCACCAATTGCATCCGCGCATCCGCTGCCTCCCGGCCGAGAAACAAGCCCTCGCGCAAGGTGTGCAACATGGTGTTGGCCAAGGCCCGCTGCGGCTCTCCGTCGCCCTGCTGAGGTTGCATCGCCTCCACCCGCGCTTCGAGCCGTTGCCATAGCCGTGGGGACACCCACGCACCGCTAGCCTGCTCGCCCAACATCTCGGGCGGCGTGACCACGTAAGGCCGGCCCACAAGATACGTGTTTCCCTCAGGCTTTAACCGATCACGAATGCGTTGCAGATCTGCGCCACTGGCATCGTAGAGCAGGTGGTAATCCAGGGCTGACGACGGCACGGAGTTTTTTTGCTTCACCTGCTTAGCCGACTTGAGCAGGGCCTCAGCCAACTCATAGGCGGCATGAAACGGGAAGTGCGGCTTCACCACCGCAATGCCCGCACAGCTCGACAGCCGGCCAGCACCCAAGGCGGATTGCGCGATTTGCGGAATGATTCCTTCATAGATGCCTCGCTGTCGGGTCTCGTCTTCAAAGGCCCGGAGAAAATCACAGGTAAAGCGCACCGCATAGCGGCCATCGCACAACACGGTGAGATCGTCGCCCCCCAACACCAGCGGCACCACGGGTAAATCTAAAGGATTCTGCGTCGCCGCTCGTTCAGAGCGGCGGTCAAAACGGTCGGCCAACGCCTGCAGCGCTTGGGCAAACGCATTCTCCGTACAGGTATCCAGAGCCAGAGAAAACCGGCGATAGGCGTCGATGTACGCCTCCACCGACGCCTCAGCGCCGCCGGCATGATCTACGAAATTGAGAAAAATGTTGCCAATGCCATTGCCGTCTGCGTGAATCACCGCAAGCCAGTTGAACTGATCAAAGCGCCGTTCCAGCATATCCACCGATCTCGACATCGACAGCTTGAATCCCGTTCCATGTACAGCGCTTTCAATGCGCCACTGCCCGTCATTAAACGACTGCCGTTTTGCCAGGGTCACGGCAGAGCGCACGCCCCACTCGTCTTTCGGCCCGGTTGCATCATAGCGCTGAGCTGGCAGCCCACTGGTGGCGCACGCCTCGACAAATGGCAGCCGCAAAAAGCGCTGCTCCGTACCCGGCACGTCATAGCGCACCCGCTCCAATGCTTCATGTGCATCGCCAATGGCCGTGTGCACACCTGCGGCAGTCTCCTGACCGACCGACACTATCGTGCCGTGCACCGTCACCCCAGGCGCACACCGCAGCGCCTTTTCAGTCACCTCGCGGATAATTTGCTCGCCGATGATCTCGTCTTGCACCAATAGCAACGCCTTACCGGAGGTGGCGACAATGACTTCCACCGGATGGCCGGCGCCCAAGTGGGGTCCATGCTCGATGCGGCGTCGTAAGGTCCGGACATCCGGGGTCACATCCGGTATATAGAAGGGCTCCGAAAACAATTTGTCCACGGCTTGCAACGTCAGCTCTGTGCCGATGCCATAGGTCAACTCCGAGGCGCCCACGTTTTCGCGGAGTTTATTAGTGGCGAAGATGTAGCGCTGATTCCCGGAGGTTTCGATTAACACAATGTGCATAGCGTCCTCGATGGGCTATAGAATGCCGTTTTGCTCTCGGTCGATCGTATTGGGAGGATACACGATACAGGGTATCTCCAGAGGTTCAGCAAGTTTGCTGGACTCCGATTAGAGTCGAATTAGAAAGACTAAACTGACTTTTCCGTTGTGTCGTTTCGCCTAGGTTTTATGCGGATATCCGAGGGATATCCCATGAAATCGCATATGAATCAATGACTTCAAATACTGTCTCACGAGCTAAAGGTTCCATACAGGGTTCTCCCTGGGTTCCAAATCGCGTTGAACGAGGGACAAAATCCCGGAAATCGACCTTGGTTCTTCCTAGCTCCTGGAAGGACACATTCGCAACCCATTGAGAAATAAGAGATTTCATGGGGTACTAGCCAGAAACCCTTGTGTTTACTGCGAAAAATCATAATATGGAAAAGTCAGTAAAATAAAGCGATTTTCATAATGAAATTTTAGGCTCATTTTTCTGAATACAATCATTCATCTATTACTTCAATGACCTTAGATAAAGGATTGTAGAAAAGTAATGCAATTCACAACATAAATTCGGATATCCTGTATAAGTATTGAAAAAAATATGAAACTTGAATTGGCTTTTTCAACTCGATTCATTTGCAATTACGATCAAGTTTTCCATCCTGACATTAAGATTGGTCATTTCTGAAGAAACTCATGAGATGATCCATCTCAATGTCAGATAAACAAACTAAACTAACCACGCAATGTACATAACGCCTTGCAGGCGGACTATCCCTCTTGATCGACGTATTCCATGGTCTCACCACGACATCTCGGACATTCAAGCTTGGGCATGCCGTTCTGA
>Ga0214472_10006938_pt1 | contig 11871 bp, 15 predicted proteins | sample RVTome_6_FD_207662 | JGI IMG/M metagenome (GOLD analysis project Ga0214472, IMG submission 207662) | Soil microbial communities from uranium-contaminated site in the Upper Colorado River Basin, Wyoming, United States - RVT140D175 | ecosystem: Environmental > Terrestrial > Soil > Contaminated >...
TTTATAGTTTGATATGAAGACAATGAGCGAGAAAGAGATTTGGAAACCTATTTGTAGTAGCTTGAAACTTTCTCGTTATGCGATTAGCAATAGAGGTAGAGTAAAGAACATTGGCAGTGGATACATACTCAACTGTCCTCTGATAAAAACTGGATACGTGCTAGCCGTACTCAAAGGAGATGAAGGAAAGAAAAGTGTTCAGGTACATGTACTTGTTGCCACTACTTTCATACCTAAGCCAGAAAATTATGAACTAGGAGGATATACTGTTGATCATATCAACAGAGATCGTTCTGATAATAGGGTAGAGAATCTGAGATGGGCTACAGGTAGGGAACAGAATCTAAACAGTGGACCCGGAAGAGGTGGTAAGGGAAAGATAACTATACAGTATGACGGTAACATGAAAAAGATAAAAGAGTGGCCTTCTGCTTCTGCGGCTGAGAGAGCTCTTGATCTAATTCCGAACTCTGTAAGTGCTACATGTCGAGGATCACAGAAAACAGCAGGTGGGTGGATATGGAGATACAAATCTGCTCAAACAATCGAGGGAGAAGAGTGGTTGTATGACGAAGAGTTCAATCTTCATGTATCGAATAAGGGTAGGATCAAAACACCCAAAGGTACTATAATGAAGGGGTATAAGGTCAATACCACAGGACATTATTGTATTCCGTCTTTCAGAATCGGGGATAAAAATCGCACTTATGTTCACATACTTGTGGCTAAGTTATTTATCCCAAATCCAAAGAACAAGCCTTACGTTTGTCATAGAGATAAGGTGATGTCAAACAATGAAGTTAGCAATCTAAGATGGTGTACAGCTAAAGAATCTGGTAAACTTCATTCAGCGACAAGTACAAAACCTCGTATATCTATAGGAAGACCTGTACGACAGTACTCTCTCGATGGAGAGTTCATAAAGGAGTTTGACAGTATGAACAGTGCAGCTAAGGTGGTAGGAACGTCTAGAGACTCTGTATTCAGAGTATGTTCTGGTATCACTTCGTCTACAAGTGGTTATGTGTTTAAATTCTCTAACGCCACAGATACTATTAAAAGAACGAAAAAGAAGGTCGTACCTATCTATCTATTGCTAAAAGGTGGTAAAAAGAGATTGTATGAAGGAGGAGCACCTGAGGCTGCATTGGAGCTAAAGTTACATACAGCTAACATTCACAAGGTTTGCAAAGGAGAGAGAAAGGCTACAGGAGGATATAGTTTTGAGTATGTGTAAAGTAGGAAGATAACGTACACGTGCACACGAAGTGTGTGTTATCTTCGTTCATAACACACCAAAAGTGTTATCTTTGTAGAGTATATGTAGATAGTACTGCGAAAGAGAGTATGGCGGTCGTTTCGCAGTCTTTACCCAGAAAGTCTCTGAGGGAGAGCGTTCCATTAACAAAGGAGATATGTGATCTGTTGGAAAGATACGGTTACATACGTAATGGGGTACTGACAAAAGGGCCTCATAGAGGTGAAAGAGCGATTCTTTCAGATCAGCTCCCTACAGCGATCCATCTACCGTCCTCGGATATTTCAGATGTATCATGGCTCATACATGTAGAAAAACTTGATCTGAGTAAATGTTATAATCTGGTAGATCTGTCTCCGTTTGAGAGAGGTACTGTTAAGAGCTTGACATTAGATTGGTGTGGGAGGATAAAAGATGTTTCACCGCTGGCCGGTATTACTCATCTCGATCTACGTAGCTGTTTTAATATTACAGGCGTTGCTTCTCTAGCAAAAGGTTGCGTGAAGAGTCTCATTCTATCAACTTTAAATGAGATATCGAGCTTGAAAGATTCCACTACTCTCAAAACTCTGAAAATATTCTGGGCTATAACCACTGCAGAGCTTGTAACGTTGACAGGTATATCTACTCTAACAGAGTTATGGTTATCAGATGGTAGGCGTATAGATGATATTTCGTCTGTAGCAAGCTCTAATATCCAAACCTTTCGCATGCATCTCTGTGAAGCTCTAAAAGATGTTTCACCGCTGGCAAACAGTAGAACTCTGAAGTATGTTAGTTTGATAAACTCTCAAATAGAAGATGTGTCCGTCCTGGGAACAATACCTACTCTAGAGTCACTTGATCTAACCGGAAGTATGTATATTACCGATGTTTCTATGTTACAAAACGTCAAAACTCTTTATCTAAATGAGTGTCATGGTATTCATAGTGTAGAAGGTTTAGAGAAGGGTAGAATCTCTTTGTTGCATCTCGATGGGTGCCATAATATAACAGACATTTCAACGTTGTGGAAGGCTAACCATCTTGAACAACTCTATATAGACAGAACAAGAGTTACAAATATTTCCTCTTTGGGTTGGTCAACCACATTGCGTTCTCTATCATTGTGCTGTAGAGGTATAGAAGATGTTTCCTGTTTGAAAGGCTGTAAGAGTCTCAAGAAGATCCGACTACCAAGAAAAATAAAAGGTGTGGATATGCTAAGAGATAGTGTAACCATCGACATGTTGATAAAAGAAGAGATTGAAGAGGGAGAGGAGATCTAAGTCGTTGAACAATAGTAATAAAAGGGTTTGCCTTTTATTACACAAAAATGGTACGTATCAGAGATATAAATGTAGTATATCACCTTTTCAATGGCGGCTTATTCATTATCTTCAAACCCCAAGAAGTCTCTGGTAGAGAGTGTTCCTCTGACAGCAGATATACTCAAAGCGTTAGAGCGTAGAGGTTACATACGTGACGGTGTACTAACTAAAGGGCCTCACAATGGCGAGAGACCTACACACTCTGATCAGCTTCCTTCAGAGATCGATCTATCAGGTACTGATATTACTGATGTGTCTTGTCTTATATACGTAGACAAACTTACTCTACGTCATTGTATTAGCTTGGTAGATCTATCACCGTTTGCAAAGGGTACCGTCAGAGTTCTGAACCTATCCTATTGTCCAAATGTGAAGGATGTTTCTGCGCTGAGATATGTATCAGAGATCGATCTGACGAGTTGTAGCGGCGTTACAAGCGTAGCGGCTCTGAGATCGGGATGTGTAGAGACTCTTAAGCTAGGATTTATCACCGTGAGAGATCTAGCAGGTTTGAAGGGATCTACTACACTCAAATACATTGAACTATACAGTTGTGTAGATAATGTAGATATTGCAGCTTTAGCGAGCATACCTACTCTAACCACTTTGAAGATCTATTATTGTGACACAGTAACAGATATTTCTCCTGTGGCGAGCTCTAACATCGAGGAGTTTGTTACACAGAGATGTTGTGGAATAGTAGATATCTCATCTTTAGCCAAAAGCAAGACTCTGAAACGTGTTACTTTTAGAGGTTCGAATGTGGTAGACGTTTCAGCTCTAGGTCATCTACAGAAGCTTGAGTATGTTGATCTAAGATGGAGCAAGAAGATTTCAGATGTCTCTATGTTATTCAATGTTAAAACTCTCAAAATATCAGGGTGCGAGCGTATTCATAGTATAGCCGGGTTGGAGCAGGGTATGATTGTTAGTTTGTGCATGGCTGAATGTCCAAATATCACAGACGTTTCAATGCTGTGGAAGGCAAAAAGTCTTGTAGATCTTGATATAAGCAAAACAGGTGTAGCAAATATATCCTCATTGGGGTGGTCGAAGACCCTTGAGTATCTTGCTCTAGAGTACTGTAGAGGTGTGACAGATATCTCCTGTTTGAAAGGATGCAAGAGCCTCAAGGAGATTCGACTGTCAAAAAGAATAAAGGGCTTAGAGAAGCTGAAGGATGTAGTTGTTGATATGGAGTTTGACGAAGATATGGAGGATGAAGAGGTTTCAGATTGAGTTTTACAGAGAATAAAAGGATAGTGACAACCACATGTCGGTATCCTTTTATTACACAAAAATGGTACGTATCAGAGATATAAATGTAGTATATCACCTTTTCAATGGCGGCTTACGAGATATCCTCTGAACCCAAGAAGTCTCTACAAGAGAGTATTCCTCTCACAGATGATGTGAAGAGAGCGTTAGAGGCTAGATGCTATACGATAAATGGCATATGGGCCTATGGTAAGTATAAAGGAGAGTGGGCTACACACTCTCATCAACTTCCTTTCAACCTTGATCTTAGTGGTACAGATGTAGTAGATGTAACATCTCTAAAACACGTACAACAACTTACTTTGAGTTGTTGTAAACGTATAGTCGATGTATCAGCTTTTGCCGACTCTACAATTCAAGGTCTAAGTGTGGGTCACTGTAACAATATTGTAGACGTATCCCCTCTTACAGGCGTAACAACACTTACTCTAGATTCTTGTTCAAGAGTTACCGATATCTCCGCTCTAGGAGATGGTTGCGTAGAGGACCTTTCGTTAAGTGGTTGCGAGCATATAGTTGATATTTCAGGATTGGGACGTTCTAAGACTTTAAAAGCTCTTTACCTATTAGTCTGCACTGGTATTACTAATATTAGTGCTTTGAGTACGATAGCCACACTTCGCATATTGTGGCTATCCGGTAACCCTGAAATTACTGATATAACCCCTATTAAGGACATGGCTCTCACAGAACTTCATTTAGGATCGTGTACAGGTATTACCGACTTTTCTTCTTTGAAAGAGAGTAGAGGGTTGGAGTACTTGGATGTAGAACTCTGCGCTAATATAGTTGACGTTACACCATTTGGTAAGATATCTACTCTGAAAAAGCTTAGTTTGAACGGCTGTACGGGTATTACCAATATCTCTCCTTTATTCTGTCATCCAACTCTTGAGACTCTTGATCTTCGAGATTGTACAGATATCACAGATATAAGAGGATTAGAACAAGGATGTATTAGAAAGTTGGATCTGCATGGTTGCCGTGGAATTACCGACATCTCCTTGCTAGGGAGCTCTAAGAGTCTTGAAACACTCAATATAGGTGCTACATCTGTTTCCGATATCTCGTCTCTAAGTCATTCTAACTCTCTTACAACCTTGTACATAAGTCGCTGCGACAAAATCACAGATGTCTCTAGTTTGAATAGTTGTAAGACTCTTATCAACATCTATTTGTCTTTCAATCAACGAGAATACTCTAAGTTGTTAGTCTCAAAGATAGTAATATACGACGATTATATTGACCGTAGGCGTCAAATATAATGAGTGAAGTACTTTACTGAGAGCTAAACCGATCAACAACGTGATACTACGAACAAAATCGTCAGATTTTGTTGAGGTCAAAAATGAGTTATTTTAGAGGTTAATCTCTTTATTTGTACGGTGAACATAATGCACAGTGAAAACTACGATCCGGCTCCCTACAAGAAGTACCCATACGCTTACGTTCCTATTGGGCTGAGACGATGCCGTGAAAAGGAGATGCTAACAAGATTGAGGGCTGTAGGGGCCACTCTACACTTTAGCAACACTAGTATGCCTACTTGTAAGGCATTAGAGATGTTGAACGACGCTCTCAAGCTCTCAAAGGGTTCAGAGAGTTCGAAGATTATGAAGACGCTTATCTTTGAGGGTGAGCGATTTACAGCTTCATCTCTTCGAACTATCGTAGAAGGTGTATGCTCTAGCGCTATTCAAACACTGAAATTGAGAGGTACAACTATCGGCGATGTGGGCATGGTCTATCTCAATGAGATACTGGAAGGTTGTCCAACATTGGAGCATCTTGACATCACTCAGAGCAGAGTAACAGCTACAGGAGTAGAGATTATGAGACCGGGGCTTGTGAAAAGTTCTTTGAAGGAGTTGGTGATAAAGTCCAATCGTCTAGGTCCTGAAGGAGCTCACACTATCATGAGAGCTATTCCTTCATGTCTTACCCTACTTGATATGCGTAGCTGTGGTATCGGTGGAAAAGGCGCTGTACATGTAGGCACCTATCTGAAAGGAAGGGACATGAGTCTTGAGATTCTTCGTTTGGCGTACAACCGTATCGGTCCTCGATACAATCTCAGTGACCCGGAGACAGGTTCTTTTCTCGCGCTCATCGAAGGTCTTGTAGCACATCAAAGGGTGAGGTGGCTAGATATGGAGGGAAACGCTCTGTACGAAGAGTGTATAGAGTTTGCTAAACTGTCTCATGGCACGGATCTGCAGAGATTATACATTGGAGGTACAATGCCGGTGAATGGAGTTCTTAGTGATGTTGTACGAGCTTTTACCTCTAAAGACTGCGAAGTATTGGAGTTGAGCCTCAAAGACTGTCAACTAGGATATAACAAAGCCGTCTCACATGATGACCCTGAGATTTCAGCGTCCGATCATATGAGTGTAGGTGATGTATGCCAGGAGGACTCTGATGATGAGGATAGCTCTATCATAGAGTTACTAACATATCACTCTAGGTTTTCATCTATTGTGAATATGCTAGTAAAATCCAACATCGTGTCCTGCGATCTGTCGTGCAACGTTCTTCAACCTACTGATCTTGCTCTACTGCGACTTTCAGTAACAATCTATGGATTTAAGAATCTGCGTTACCTGAATCTTTCCAGCAACTTCAATCTGGCAGGAACAGGAGATATACTTCTTGATATTATTCGCAATACGAAGCTTGTATCTCTGAGGTTGGATAGCTGTGATCTAGGAGATGGAGATGTGATTCATATAGCGAACGCTGTCAGAACATCGAATATCAGATGTCTTGGTCTCTCTGACAATCCCTTTGGGGCTATGGGTATGGAAGCTCTCACAGACTGTGCATCAACAGCAGAAGGTAGGTTGGAGATCGTCGATGTAGACGAGGTTTTTGGTTACACCATAACCAATCCATTCGCTTTCTTCAAGAGTGTCAGAGAGTTGAAAGCGCAGCTTCGAGTCTAAGCGTTAGCTCATAAAAGATATTGAGTTTCAATATCTTTTGCGATACACATCAGTACACGCCATCGGAAAAGAACAGGTCTTTGCATATCAGAGCCTTCTCCTCTAGAGCATCAGGTTTCACATACTTTAGGTGTTCATGGTAAACTGTACATATTTTTAGCTTTCTACCGTTGGGATAGTTGAGCTCTAGAGCAACATCGCCACCTGATGTATTCATAGCCTTAGCTCTGGCTATATACAGTCTTACTATCTTTTCTATCTGTTCATCACCTAGCTCTTTACGATACCGTATCTTTTTGTCCTTTAGCTCTGACAGTGTAGTCTCTACCTCTTCAGCTACTGCTTTCGACACACGGTGTCTGTTGGCTAGTATATACTCAAATCTCCTCTGCATCTGTTACACAGTATCCAAAGCTATGATAGCTATCTGTTCTTTATCGCTTATAGTTTGAGTAGTAGTAAACTCAGCTATCTCGCCTGATGGATAATGAAGCCTATATCGCTTGCACTCTTGTGTTTCACCTTTGAAACTTAGACCGGATGAAAGTATATCTGTAGCCTCCTCTTGAGTTATCTTCTCTCGTAGTAGATAGTAATCGTTTCTAGCGTTGAGAGCTATATACAAAGGAGTACCCTCTACTATCTCCTCACCTTCTTGGTTTGCTCTTTCATACTCTACTCTTCTTGTTAGTCCTGCCTCCATCGTAGTAGGTTCTACTTATACACATGTATATGTTATAAGTAATACTTACTGTAATGGATCTAGAACAGTACTCAGATGAGGAGCTAATAGCTATGAGAAAGAGATCTAAGAAGATTCTATACTCTCGTCGTGAAGATCATAGTTGTTCGAATAGAGATAAGTGCTATGTCTGCTTAAAATGGTCTCTATCAGAGGTAAAGAGAGAACATTGGTGTCCTAAACCACAAGCGTGTAAGTTCTGTCTAAAATACAGGAGTATGCACACTCCGGATGGCGATAATAGTCCTTATGTGGATTATGATAATTTATGCAGCCATGGAAGATATTACAAGTGCTTTGCGTGCTTTGAGAAATTAAGATACCCCGAGGATGCCTATACTATAGGAGCTAGTACAACATGTACAAAAGGAGAGAAATTGGACAACATACATCTAAGAGGCCGTCTAGTACACTGTAAGTGCGAAGAGGATGAGATTTGGATACTATGTAACAGTTGTAAACACTCCACTGTGATAGAAATTACAGACGTTGACGTCTTCAAGAGAAATGATATACCTATTCTCTATGTTTTGAGGAACTACCTATCAGATACAGCTATGGCTGTATGCAACGTATGCGGGCCGAAACAGGGAAAAATACTCTCTTTCAATACAAAGAGCTGTTGCGAGATAGAGACGATAAAGAATCCGTTTTACAAAAAGAAGTAATACTCAATGGTCTAAGATATGAAATAACAGTATATACTGTTATTTACTGTAGATAGTTGATCTCTCGAGACTTTGTTTGACTACCAATCGTCATCATCGTCGCCAAAGATGTTTGACATGGGCACATCCTCCTCGTCTGATGGTATCAACTGTTTGATGAAATCTGTCAAATCGCCGTACTCCTGACCTTTGGGCGGTGCTGTACTCGCCACCCTCTGTTGAACACCTTCTGATAGGCGGTTAAGATGTTCATCTACCTTGCCCCATAGAAACATATTGATCCAGGGATTTGTCTTAATGTTTCTCTGTTCCCTCTCTGAGAACCTAGAGAGATAAGCCTTCCCCTGAGGGGTTTCAAACGCTCTTTGATTCACCTCCTTCGCGCTCATTGTGCTCTTATAGATAGAAACCCATGTTTTTATAGTGTATCGGCAAAGGTCAAACCTGATCTAATAAAGGTTTGGAGATATTCAAAAGTGAGTTGTACAGACTATTTTCACTGTTTATAGTGAGAGTTACTCAACATGTCATTCAGCAAAGTAATCGAAGAGGTTCACGAAAGTGTCGTCTTTATGTTGACGGTCCTTGATGTCGCTGTGGAAACAGGCGAGATCGAGTTTGACGACAAGGGTCCTGCACTGGGAGTACAAAGTCTCAAAAACCTCAAAAACTATATCGCCACTTTGAAGGCTTGTGGTCTCGATACTACTACTTTGAAACACTCTCAAGAGGAGGCGAAAAAGATCCTCGAGATCTGCTCAAACCCTGATCTTCGAGCTATCGCTACGAACAATCCAGGAGAGTTCTACTCTTCACTTGGTCCTCTTGCGTACATCAAAGGATTGACGGCTTACGAGATTCAGCCTACACTGTCTCTGCGAGCACTCGTGAACAACATTGTCAAGTACAAGTTTGTACACGACAAGGAAAAGACTATTGCTATCGCACATGAGTTTCTTCAACATCGAAAAACTACACATTCTGTCTTTGCAGCGTACTATCCTCTCAAGGCCAGTATCTGAGTTTGAATCTCATGCACGAATACTACATATCCAATTGGATATGTAGATGTATATCCAAAAGATATGTAACTCAACTTATTATAACATCTATTCTCTCTATTAGATTAAACTCAATAGAAGGATGGGTTTTGTTGCACCACTTACTTCGAGGTAGTATCTCCGTTGTATGTAGATAACCGCCATCTACAGATGAAAGACCTTCGTATGTGGTCTGTGGTGACTGACATACGTAACAAACCTCTTCTATGGAGAGTATACTATCGTCGTTCTTGTAGCCTTTCAACCCAAGATACTCCTTCTCAAGATGATGCATTGTACTATAGGATTGCTTTCGTATCTATAATTATAGTATGACAGATAGAATCGTTATTCCCGATCTTAAGCCTATTGGAGAGATAATAATAAGAGTAGATCCCATAGACTCTCCCAAATATATAGAAAAGCTTATTCCGTCTGATGCAGATATAGAGAGTTACTATAAGACTACAACCGATAAGAGTATGACGTTAGTACATCGTTTGGTGGAGCTTTCAGACGATAAAAGTTTTCTACACCTACAAGAAGCTCTAGAAAATAGGTTTGCAAGAGAGACTCTATTATTCAAGGACAAACGCGATAGAACTCCTTTGTATATAGCATCTATCAAAGGCAACATTAGAGCCGTTGAGCTTATTTTGACTATCAAAGAGGGAATTATGTCAAAGAATATAGCAAGTATCTACTCTACATTAGAAGAGGCCATAACCAAACGAATTTACTCCTGTAGATTTTTCAGAGAGAATGCATCGTCGTTTGAGAGTATACTATCTCTGGTTACATCTTGTAGTGTAAAACCATGTAAATAAACTATACACATCTCAAAATCGCATAAATGCCATGTGTATAGTTTACTGATTATTGTCTACTTAGGTAGCTAGAAATGATTCATCTAACCCCTGTACTGGAAGTTAGTACCGTCCATAGACAGCGTAGCCGGCTGTACCATCTTTGAGTAGTATGGTACATCTGGGCCATCAGGGCCCTGGTGCCATGGCGCGTTGTTAGCTGTGTTGTAATGACGGATCATGTTGCCCTGATATCCCTCGCCGTAAAGGTTTTGAGGGATGTTATCACGACCAACACCCATCATATCGGCGGCGCCTCGAAGGCCGGCAGCGCAGATGGACAGATAAGGTCTGTTGTTGTTCTCAACCTGAATACGTCTGGCTGCGCTCCACTTGGTGTAGTGAGAGCAAGCGCTATCGGTCAATCGAAGAGTGTTCTGACTGGCGGGACGGCCGTAGATATCGAACTGAATATCACCCGAACCGGCGGGACACATCAAACCCTCACCAAGATTCTGTCTCTGAGATCCGAGACGCTCGGTCTGAGCGATGTTAACCCTAGAATCAAGCGCCGACTTAAGTGACTGAGTTGTGTTGGAGCCAAAGTTTCCGGACGTTTGAAAAGACATGTTTTCTAGTACAGGTTGTTAACTATCAGTATTATTCTTTTCGGGTTTTTTCGATCTGGTGAAGAGCAATATTATTAGAAAGGTAACAAATGCGCATCCTCCTATCAAAATGTAGGGTAACCATACGGTTGAACATGTATGGTTACTGACCTGTTGTCCATCCACTATAATAGAGGGAGGTGATTGTAGCTCCATCTTGTGCTCTCCCATAGTGACATCCATTTCTCTCACTCTGACCCTCTCATCAAAAGTTACCTTTTTCATGAGATATCCCCTTACTGAGTAACAGCTACAATCTCTCTATCTGAACAGAGAAATAGAGAACCATCATAGTCAACAAAACTTAGATCGTATCTGTCACACAGATCGTTAATACGAGTCTCCGGTAAAGAAAGATAGTTCATAGTAATCTGCAGATTTGTTGTCTTCTTAGGAAGGGTGTAGTGAAGAAACCACATCTGCTTCTTATTGTTTACCACAGGAATAGGAATAATAGGTCGTTTACAAGCTGTTTTGATGTCAAAAGATTTGTTATCTAGCTTAATACGAAGTGTTGCTTCTCTGTCGTCGAATGAGTTGCTGTACCACAGTTTACACGCTCCCGATATCTTTGTGTTGATGATGAGATGAGTTGGATGGTGACCTATAATTATAGTATGTGTTCCCTTGTCAAGTAGTTTCTTATCAGCTATCTGTATCTTCTTCTTGATGAGAAGAGTAGCGTTAGGATTTTTAACCTCCCATGTCGATTTCAATCCCTCTAGATCTTTGGTCTCCAATAGCTTAGAGAGTGACAGAATCTGTCGAGTGTCAGCCATCTTGTAATATCATCGATGTTACTATTTATACCGTTGGTGAGAGTAGAATATACGTGACTAGTTATACTCTAAGAGATAGATCTTAATCGAGTAGAAACCTTATAATAAACTTACATGTGTAAGTCAACTTTTAACGGTTCATCTCTCAATAAAATATACTGTACTCTCTATTAGCAGTATATTTTTAATTTAGTGTTTAGCATTAGGTACAGCGGAAAAGTCTGTGATACCTGTACATTCTCTCAAATCAAGATATCGGGAGCGGCGTAGCCGCTCCCAGAGCAGAGACATCTACAACTCCTGTACACCCTTGCAAATCAAGATATTTAAGCGTCGTAGACGCTCCCAGAGCAGACACATCTACAACTCCTGTACAC
>Ga0214472_10006939_pt1 | contig 11871 bp, 18 predicted proteins | sample RVTome_6_FD_207662 | JGI IMG/M metagenome (GOLD analysis project Ga0214472, IMG submission 207662) | Soil microbial communities from uranium-contaminated site in the Upper Colorado River Basin, Wyoming, United States - RVT140D175 | ecosystem: Environmental > Terrestrial > Soil > Contaminated >...
CATAGAATGGGGGAGAGTGGCCGTCCGCTGAAGAGGTGGATTGCGTCACGGGCCTGTAGCTCAGGCGGATAGAGCAGAGGTTTCCTAAACCTCGTGCCGCAGGTTCGAGTCCTGCCAGGCCCACCATGATCTGCCCAATGATTCCGCGCTCTTCCCATCATCACACTTTCCGCTATACCGCCTGATTGTGCCCGACTGTGCCCGCCATTGTGCCCGTCAGCTTCCGCCCGGCCTCCTGAAGGTCCCCTTCGCTCACGATGTTGTAGCGCTCGAACACGGAGCGCGTCTTGTGGCCAGTGAGCTGCATTGCCACCCGCTCGGGGATCCCCCGGCGGACCATGTTCCTAACCGCCGTCCGCCTGAAATCGTGGGGGATGCGCCCCGGCTGGCCCGCATCCTTACACGCCGTTCTCCATGACCGCCGAAAGCTCATGATCGGCTTTCCGCCTCGATGGAACACCCAGGGGATGATAGAGCCCTGGTCCCGCTGGATTCGATCGGTGTAGGCCCGCTGTGCCTCAAACAAGGCACGTAGCTCGGGGAAGAGGGGGAAGGTCCGGCCCTCCCGGTTCTTCGTGGTGCCGGGCTCGAGGCGCACCACGCCCGCCTTGAAGTCCACTTGACCCCACGTGAGGGGGAGGATCTCACTCTGAACGCGCCAGCCTGTGTGATAGGCAAAGGTTGCCACCGGCCTGATGTCCTCGGGGAGATGCCTCACCACGGAGCGGAAAGCCTCTTCCTCAAAGAATCCCTGCCTGGTATTGTTTTCGTGCAGGTGGGGTACATGGGGGGCGTGACGGATCTTCTCTGCCTGCATCGCCAGGTTGAACATCCGGCGGAGGGCCGTGAGCTCCCGGTTGATCGTGCCGTTGGCCGCGCCCTCTGATTGCCGCTTGGTGGTGTACCGGCGAATGTCGGCCGTGGTGATGTTCGCGGCCCGCCACCCGGCAAAGGACTTTTTCAGGTGCTCGACGTTCTGCTCCGCCTTCGCCAGCGTCCGCCGGCCGTTGGCCCGGTAGTCGTTCAGGTAGTCCTCTGCCAGGTCCTCGAATTTCACCTTCTCCACGCGGGGGATGATGAGCCGACCGCTGGCGACGTCCCCCTCGCGCTGCTTCAGGAACGTCCGGGCCTCGGTCTCCTTGCGGGTGCCCGTGCTCTCGCGGATCGGGCGGCCGCCGCGGTAATACTTGACCCACCAAATGTTGCCACGCTGATAGAGATAGCCCACCTACTTCACCCCCCTTCCCTTGCGTTTCTTTGTCAGGTACTCCTTGACCAGCTCCCGGATGATGTCTGTGGCGGAGCGCCGCTCGTCAAAAGAGACGTGCCGCAGCTCCCGGTGGACCTTCTCCGGGATATAGATGGTCATCTTCACGACCTCACCCCCTCCCTTGTCAGGTTTTGCGCTCACGGTAACAGTATGCAGCTATTCCGTTGTGCTGTCAAGGGGGGAAAATAGGGGAGGGTACATTTTCTCCTGGCGTCACTCTCCGTCCTGCTCTCCCCCCATTGCGCGGCGGATCCTCGACACGGCCCCTCCGATATCTCGGAGGGCGTTAGCTACCTCCCGCTCCCGCCGCTTTCTCGAATCCTCGGCCCTGCACCGGCCCGAGCAATATCGTGCCGTGGATTTCACGGCCTCAAAGGGCTTCTTGCAGTGCTGGCATAGATTGGTCATCTTCCCCTCTTCCGCACGTGCGATTCCTAGGCATAAAAAAAGGCCATTCTAGGCTACGTCAAGTCCTCCACGGTGGGGATCCGGCCACAGGTGGGGTAGTGGGCTATCAGATCGACCTGGGCCACACCACAAGGCGGGACCGCTTGGCCTTAGTGTTCCTCACGCCTACTGCCCCAAGTCCAGCGGACTCAGTGCCCGGATCAAACCTTCTCGCCCTTCCTCCCGCAGGATTCGGGGCAACGCCTCCCCACGACTAGCGGCCCTCGCGGCCGCACGGGCCTTGTTGAACAGATCCTTGATGCGCTGCTCCCTCACGGGATCCAGCAGGCGGTCATAGCCGGGCGCCTCGACAAACCCGACCACCATTCGTCGGGCAAGAGCTCCGGCCCGTTCGGCGTATCGCTCGTACTCCTCCGGGGTCAGGTCAATTCTCCCAAGCTGTCGCCTCGGGGTGCCAACCCGGATATCCAAGCGCACGATCTCCCGGCTGGCCTTGTCGTCAATCACCGGAGAGCGCCGGACGGGGGAGAGGAATCGTTCCGCCCCCGTCTCGGGCGAGAGCACGGGCCGACCCCACAGGTCCCGGATCGGCGGTACGCCGCCGCTGAGCACCGGCACCCTGGACTGAATCGCCTGGCCGATGGTCTCAGGCCGACGCATGGTCGGGTCCATTGCGCGCGCCCCCTGTGCGACACCCGTAGGGATGACCGTGCCCGCCAGCCCCCGAATCCACCGATCGCCGTACCGCTCCGGGTCACTGGCGGCGTTGAGCATGTCGGACACGCCACGCATGAAGGTCTTGTTCGTCAAGTTCTGCGCGATGGCGAGGGAGATTTTCGATACCGCGTCCTCTTGCTCCGTCATGTCGAAGAGCTCCACGTAGTCCGCCGTGAGGCCCACCACGATTCCCAACGGCTCCAACCTGCCGTAGCCGACCCACTGATCCCCGATGCGGACGGAGTAGGGCTGCCAGCCGGTCGCTCGCAATGCCTGTCGCCGTGCGGGATCTCGAGGACCGCCCCCGGTGATCAGCCCCTCGGACACCAGCGTTGCCACACCCGCCGCGACGAGGCTCCCCATCACGGGTTTCGCCAACTCATCCATGAGGGCAACGCCGGCCAGCCCCCCCCGTTTCGCCTTCGCGGCCAGCCGGAGGAAATTGAGGGGAGTACGCTCCAGGCCGAATTTGGCAATATTGACCGGCGTGCGGAGAAAGGGCGCAATGTAGCGCGAGCCGGGAATGTCGCTCCGTAGCCGTTGAAAGCTCTTTCCCACCGGGCCGAGTTCCATCTGAAAGGTACGGTAGAGTGCTTCGGTGGTCGCCTTCTCAATCAGCTCGTCGGCCGGGTTTCGCAGGATCTCCGCAATGCGCGATGCCCTCGCACGTCCTTTGAGCCCTTCGCGCGCTGCCTGGCGAAACGCGAGAGCGTGCAGTTCGCCTTGAAAATTGACAGCCTTGAACATCTCGTCGGCCGCCACGAGGAACCGTCCGGGCAAACGCACCGCACGTCCGAGAGGCCCCTTGATGGCCTGTCGCGCTCTACTCGGAATTTCCAGCTTGGTAGGGCCGAAGGAGGGGAGTTCGGTCTGAAAGGCTTCCAGCCCCCTTCGCACGCCTTCACGCAGGCCCCGCGTCATGCCGAAAATGTCCGCCGCAGCCTCACCAAAAAAACGCTCGCGGGGTGTGCCGGTCATCTTCGACCGGAAGAAGTCCAGCGTCGCCGCTGTCGGGCGCTCCAACAGGGGGCGGCTCAAGGCGGTCAGCGTGTTCGACACAGAATTTACGCCGTGTGTTTGTGGGCCGGAGAGAATAGCGTTCACCCACACCTCGAACACCTTATCGGCGGTTGTGACCTTCGCGCTCTGCGCAACAAAGACATTCACGTCCCGAATAAATGTCGGGGAAGTAGGATCGAGCGCAGCCAGGCGCTTAATGATCTCCTCCGTAACGTCATCACCCAAAGATTGAATGATGGATGTCAAGGCCCGTGCGCGTGCCGGTTCGCTCATGGCTGCGATCCGTTGCGCCGACAGGGCCCGCCCTGCTTCGGCGGTAGCGCCGCCCACTTGCTTCTGGATTGTGAGGTGCCGTTGGTAGGCGTGGAGGAGATCTATCGTGGCCGCTTCGCCGCCTCCGCGCGCGGCCTGGGCCATTCGCCACACGTCCTCCGCGCTCTGCACGAGAATCTGCCGCGAAGCAAGCAGCTCCTCCGCGTTGAATGCCTTTCCTTCTTTCCGTCTCAGTAGCTTCTCGGGCGTCAAACCCAATTCGTCGGCCAACCGCGCGGTCTCAACGTGTGTGATCGTCCCGCGCCGCGCCTCGTCGAGGGTGCCCTTGTTTCGGTCGGCCACCTCTGCGATGGCGCGCTTGATGTCGTCGATCGTTCCAAGCCGCTCCAGATTAATGTTGCCTGCTCGGGGTGGAGGATCCTCCGCACCCATAATGACACGCATGGCTCGGCGGTCGGGGGCCAGGCGCCCACGAAGGGCCTCTTCTAGTTCTGCCGCCGTCTCAATGCCGAATTGCGGACGTTCTCTTTTCAGAAATTCCGCCATTTCGTCAAGGGCCATCGGGGCATCCTTGCGGACAATGCCGGGGGTGCGGATCTGAATTTCTTTTTGCACTTCTTTACTAAAGGCCAAGCTGGGCTTGATCCCCCCATTCTCCTTCACCACCTGGATCAGCGACGGCCCCGCTTCCGCCCGTGCCTGCTTCAACAGTCTGGCCTCAAAGGTCGCGGCCCTGAGGTCGTCGGCAGCCAGCACGGCCCGCGACGGACCAGGCAGCACTGACCGGACGGCCTCGTCTCCGAGCGTTGCCGCCGCCTTGCTCGCCACTTCTGCGGCATCTGTTGCTTGTACGACGCGAGACGCCCTTGCGGAACGCATCGCCCTAACAGCCGGAGCCGCTGTCGGCAGGATGGCGAACTGCGCGGCCCGACCGAGAGCGGCAAGCGGACCACCGGGGCCCTCGAACAGGCCCTCGATAAATCTCTCCTGTCCGGATGGAGTCTGCAAGGCCACCTGGTGCTCAAGGAAAGCCCGCGGCTCTTGTTCCGCAAAGAGGGCCGCTTGCTCGCGTGACCGCTCTATAGCCTGCTGTCTCTGCTCGAAGATCCTCTTTGACTCGGCCATCTGAGCTTCCGTGGGAGGCAGGAAGACCGCCTCAATGCCGACAATCTCGGGGATGGGGGAGTCAGGTGGACCCACGGTCGACTTTTTCCCGAGGAGCCCTACGTCATCAACAAACGTGCGGCGGGGTAGGCGCGGCCCCGATTCCTCGGACGCCTTTCCGAAGAGCCCGATATCGTCAACGAACTGCCGAGGCACCGATGTTCTCCTTGAACCACTTCTCCGCCTCTGGCTGCGACATGCCGAAGCGGACCATCAGGAAGCGCACCGCCTGCTGGACGGTTTGGATCTCCGGGGGAAAGTCCTCGGTCGTGAACCCGCGCGGCGGAGCACCTTTTGGAGGTCCACCGTTCGTCCGCGACGGTGCCGCCTGAGGCGGCGGTGCTTGTCCTGCTCCCTGCTCCTGCACACGCTGCCGGAGCGTTCCGCCAATCCCGCCTAGCTCGGCACCGCCGGCTCCCTGCGGGGCGGATGCTCCACCGGGGAACTGGCTCAGAAGGAGCTGCGTGAGATCGGGCCGTCCGGCGAACTGCTGGATGAACTCGGCCTCCTCAAGATCGTTCTGCAAGAGCCCCTGTTGCCGCAGCGACTTCGCCAGACCGACGATCGCCCCACCCGGGCCTTGCGGTGCAGGCTCGGCCTGGAAAACCGGCCGGCCGGTTCGGGGATCCACCAACGCCCCGCCCGGCCCCACAGTCATCGGGCGCTCCGGTGCTTGAAAAATCTGTCGACCGGTCTTCGGATCGACAAGGATCCCTCCAGGACCGACCGCCACTGGACGATCGGGCCTCTCGGGGGCCGTGAAGATGGGTTGACCTGTGGTAGGATCCACGAGCGCCGCCCCTGGGCCCACGGCCACGGGGCGTTGACGCTCTGGCCTTCGGAACTGCGCACGAATATCGCCCGCCTCGGTCACATCCACCCCGCCGAGCTCCAGACCACCCATGCCGGTCCCCAGGGCCGGTCCAGTCGTACTAGCCGGTGCCTGGGGGAGATCCCCGGTGGGAGTCGGTTGCACGAGTCCCAGCCCTTGCAGGAACGCCATCGGGTCGCGCTCGAGTTGACGTTGCAGGACCTTTATCTGAATCCCGCGCTCTTTCTCTTCGAGCTTGAAGCGCTGCTGCGCGAGCCTCAGTGCCTCCCCCTGCAGCGCGCGATCCTGCTGCGCCTGAAACTGCTGGCCGAAGCCTTGTGCAAAGCCGCCGCCGAAGTCACCCACGTCTTTTCCCTCCTGCTCTCGCCTCACATCGCCGACACAAGCCCGCGAGCCATTGCCCCTCCTCGAGCGGCCAGCCGCAGTTATCGCACCGATCAATGCCGTGGTAGGTCATGCTGTGTCCGCCTCCAAGATGCTGTTGAATAGCCGCTGAAATGCCTCCCGCACCCACTCCGGCCACTGGCCGGGGATTTCCCGAAAGCCCGTCAAGTCCGGCACCGCCGCGAGTAGCGCTTCCTCGTCCAGACGAGACCATATCGAGGCTGGAATCGCCAGCCAGCGGGTCTTGCATTCGAAGTGAGTCATCCATAGCTCACGCCCAACAATCGCGTAGCCGTCCGGCGGGTGCCCACACTCGCACGTCCCCCGGGCATGGTCGAGCAGGGCGTCAATGGGCTGCACGTCGGATGTGGTCACGATCCCTCTTTGAAGCCATGCCGCCTGGAAGGGTCAGCCCCTCGTGTATGCCCAGAGAATTTTTCGAGCCATCCCATATACCCGCTCGCAGGGCAAAAGCGGGGAAGGCCCCTCCCCCCCCGGTCTCTCGTTTTTCGCACCAACTTCACCGCTCCCGGACCTTCGCCTGCTCGATGAAGGCATCCAGGTCTCTCAGATCCACATACTGCCGTCGGCCGATGCGGACGTAGGGGACGTCGCCACGCCACAGCATCTCCCGGACGCTATAGACAGGCATGCCCAGGTAGCATCCCACCGCGGCAAGGTCATAGAGACGGCGGGGCGGGGTAGGGGCTTTCGGGGGGCGCGCAGAGGATAGCGTAACCCGTGCGCGGTCGAGCCGCCCTTTGCCTTCAAGGGGTTCGAGCTTCGCTGTGCCCGAATTGTGCCCGGAGTCCGAGCCCCGCTCACCGGTCCCGTTGCCCTTTGGGGCTGGCCCGCTCATCCTTGCCCCTCGCGTGCAGGGGCCGACTTCTGCCCGGCTCCACCGGTTACTGACGCCCGAAGCTCCACGCCCCTGATCCTCTCCCTGTTCTCCTTCGTCCACCACCGGCGGCCGAACTTCTTCCGGATCTCCCGTTGCGCTACGACCTGCGCCGTCTGCCAGTGGAAGATCAGGGCCTCGTTGGTGTAGTAGACCCATTTCGAGCTAAGGTTATGCGCATGCCGACGCCGAGGGTTGGGGATGGCGAACACCGGGAACCACAACTCATCCCCTAGCCGCCGGATATAGTCCACGGTGACCCCCATCCGTCGGCTGATGGCCTCCAGGCCCCAATACTCCCGTGGACGCCCCTGCTCATCCACCATAGAGTAGCCCCGCATAGGGGCTGCCTTATGGAGTGCCGCCTTTTTGCCGTTCCTTCCCATCCTCGGCCTTCCTCAGCACCACGATCAAGTCCCCCACGAGTGCCGGCTTGAGCGTCACGCCCTTCTTGCTGGGCTTCCAGTCCTCGTCCTCACCAGAGCGCCAGTAGGTGCGGATGTCGACGTAGGGGTGGCCCTGGTACTCTGCTGACCGGACCTCGATCCGCTCCCGGCTGTTCTTATCGACCACGCCGAGCAGCTTGCTCACAGGGGCTCCTTCCACATGGCCCCCTGCAACGCTCTCACGCTCGCAAGCTCCCCTTAAAGGGGGGCTTGCTTGCGAGCGTAGAAGGGCAGCGTTGCAGATGGAGACCATTCGCCTTCACGCTCTCAACGCTCTCAAAATTCCTGCTTGCGAGCGTTAACTTGTTGTTAGTATTGGTTTCTAGGCTAGACATGCCCTCTACGCTCTCAAATCGCTCGCAATCGCCAATGCCACGCCTTCGTCTTTCCGGTCGGTAGCTTCTCCCGCTCAAGCTTCCGGTCCTCATCTACGAGCAGGTTGAGGTACTTCGTTGCTGTGTTTGGGGCAACCCCCATGGCGTCGGCCACCGTCTTCGCCGTCACCCAGGATCCGTCCAGCGCCAGGCCCTCGATGGCACCCAAAGCCTTCGCCTTCATCCCGGCTTCGCGATCCTCAGCCTCGGCTTGCCAAGCGAAGCGGACCCCACCCTCCTCAGTGTCCTCGAGCGCCAGGCCGAACACCTCAGAGGGGCCGTCCTTCAGTTCCGTCTCGACGCGGACCCGGTTGGCCCCCTGGGCCGGGAACAGGTACAGCGAGCACTCCCCGAAGGCATGCTTGCCCACAGTCCCGGAGAGGCGCTGGCCGCCACGCCTAGACACCCCGATCCCGGCCTTCTTGAAGTGGTCCGCGAGGAGGAAGCTGCACCCAAACTCTTCGCGCAGGCGGTCAAGGTTTCGAAAGACAGGCTTCATCTCGGCCCGTTTGTCCCCGTCGCGACCGTGCATCAGTTCGAACACGTCGCCGATGACGATGGCTGGCTGATATTCCGCGATCTCCCCGCGGAGGCGCGCGATCCACTTCGGATCATCCAGCAGCACGCCGGCTTTGATGGCGTAGCGGAAGAAGCCGTCCTCGGGTGCGTTCATGCCCATACCAGCAAGCAGCTTTCGGATTCGCCGTCGCACCCGGCGGTTCCCGTCCTCCTCCGAGATGAGCAGCACGCGGACTCGCTTCGGGACCGGATATCGGCTGAAAACGGCAACGCCGAGACTCAGGCATAAGGCGATGTAAAGGGCCAGCCAGCTCTTCAGACTCTTGGGCTCGCCACCAATAAAGCCATTCGCGGCCTGTACAAGCAGCCTTTCCACCAAGTAGGGGACCGGCTCATCTGGGACACTGAGGAGCTTCGACAACGGAAGTGTAAAGCGCTCGGATGGTCCTTCACGGGGGATCTCTGCGGACGCGCCCGCTTCCACCGACGGTTCCTCAAGGTCTTTATCCGGCGCCCGCCCGTTCCCCGCACCAGCCTCATACGCCTCGGATTTGAGCCGCCCCCTCTCCCAGGCCCGGAGCGCGTAGGGTGCTTTTCTGATCCCGTCCTCCTTCCGCCCGAATCGCGCGTAGTACGCGACGTGCAGTTCGGCCGCTTCGCCCTTACTGAGACCGAGCCACCCGGCAAGCCCCATCAGCGCGTATGCCTGCCTCGACTTGTCGTCATAGGTCGCGTCCCACAGCTCACGCGCCTTGGCGTTGCCGCGCATCAGCCGTTCCCACTTCTCGGGGATGGTTCCCGCGATTGAAGCTCCGTCGAAATCCACGGGGCGGGCATCCGCGAAGTCTTCCTCGCGAAACTGCAACTCGCTAAATTCCGTCAGATCGAGCATCTGCACCTCAGCAGCCGGACCGGAGCATCTCGCTTCCACGACCACGTGCCCGGAACGCGCAGCACACGGCTCAAATCGGATGCGGCGGGATCGGCCCCAACCTCACGGACCAAGGCCCTAATCAGCGCCCTGGTCTGTGGGCTAGGCAGCAGGGGAGTCTTCAGACGCCAGTAGCAATGTAGGCCGCCCCCACTGTGGACGACAGCAGTTGGTTGGGGTCTGAAGCGGTCAAGCCGCTCCAGAGCGTCAATGCCACCAGCCTCGAATGGAGCGAAGTCCAAATCGCAAAAGAGGCCCGGGACCTGCGCCACGCTCTCTTTGCGGCCCTTGCGCTCGAGGCGCGGGGCAACACCGAAATAGACCTCCGCACCCTCACTACTCAGAGCCACTGCGTGCCGGGCCATGTTGTCGAGGTAAGCGAGGGCGAAAAATTCCTGAATCATGCGGTCGCCGATTTTGTACCGCAGCTCGGCGAGCCCTTCGCACCCAGCGAACCAATGACACAAGAAATGGCTAGCGGCCTCTACGCCGTAAGTGGGGCAATTGGTGGTGGGGCAGAGGAGGGCTGTGGTCATGCATCCACCCGCCTTTCTTGGCGAGGCATGACAAGGCAGGAAAGCACAAGCCCGTCCAAATCCTCGAGTCGGAACAGAACCCGTCTGCCTAACCTGACGAATGGGACTCGCCTCTCGAACACCCACTTCCTAAGTGTTGCCGGCGAAAGGCCCAAATAGCTGCTGGCCTGAACAACGTCGAGAAGACCGTTCACGGTGCCTCCTGGGGTATATGGGCACTGCTGGGTTTCTACGGCGAAATATACGGAATGATCGCTCGGCTAATCGTTCCAATCGGAGGGCAGAAATTGAACGGTATAAGGTGGCGAATTAGAGGGGGTTTTTAGTGGCAAGTCTTTTGAGAAGGGATTGTATTTGTCTCGGGGCCTTGGCCAGAGACTTCCGAACCTTGCTATGACTCACCAGGTGGCGAGCAGCAAGCACCCACTCGGCGGCATCAGAATCACTCATGATTCGCACGCGGGCCAGCCGTTGTCTGCTTACTCCACAGTCCATGAGCCATCTTTCACGCGCCCCACGGTGTTTAATATGTGAAATTTCTTCTGCAAGCTCTTTGAATTCCACGAGCAGTTGAATCGGGTCGGGATCTCTCGGGCGTGTCCCCGCAATGAAGTAACGGGTTGACAGTTTGGCGAACTCAAGAGCGTTGATTGAGCTAGCTCTTGAAATCCTCTCGTCTTGGACTACGGCCCCGAAACGCTGGTGTGCCCATTCGTATGCCCTTCGAGCAGCCTCCGCTAGCACGGGCTTTTCGCGTTCTAGCAGATCGAGTAGACCAGCGATAGAGGCTTCGTAAAACGCCAACATCTCTCCAATGCTTCCCGGAGGCGAAAGTTCTGAAAAGATCGCCGCAAATAGCTCAGAGCTAAGGAGATCGTGTCTGTACGGCTTGCGTGCCATCACTCCCGCTCCACTCGAGTCCACAATCGGTCAGGCAGGGGGCAGGGCCGGTGTGGAGTTCCGGCCTTTTCGGACGCGCGATCCTAGCCCCCGCCGCTGTCACTTATTCGTTAAGGTGCTCCGTATGCTCAGGTTTTTTTTCCACGGTACCCTCGCTAAAAGTGGGCCACGACATTGGTAAACCGCGTCTTTCTAGGAGATCCTGGTATGCATCCACGAGACTATTAATCGTCGGGGTTAGCTCCTCATCGGGGAATTCTTCGAGCTGGCGAAGCTGATCCCTGATAAACTTTTCGTTTCCCTCCATACCCCCCTCCTACGCCGCGTTCCACATTCTACTCGCCCCTGTCGCCCCTGAGCAGGCCCGCGTCATCCATTAAGCACCGCCCCCGAAATTCCACCCATCCCTCCGGGCACGGCGGCTCGAATACGAAACGCGATTTTCCCTGCGCCTCTAGTATAGGCGCTTCACGCACCCTTTCCCACTCGTTCTTGAACGGTCGCAGGATCTCCGCCCGGCCCGTCCACCGATCCACGCGGAGCGCGAGGGCCTGCATTGGCCCGAAACTCGCCACGGTGTACCGGCCAAGGACCAGGGCGGCGAGCAATGCCCCTATGAGCACGCCGACCAGCACCCCAAAGAGAAACGCTCTAGGGCTTTTCGTCCCCATCTTCCACCCCCTTTTCCTGGTCCTGCTCGAGTCGCAGAAACTCAACCGCGTGGTCTATGGAGTCCATGACCAGGCCAAGGTGCCTGATGGCGTCTTGCGTTCGCTGCACCGGCTCCTGGTCGCGTGTTTTTTCGAGCCACTGATCCAATATGTCGTCGTAGACCTTCAGGAGGCCCTTTGCGGTTTCCAGCTCCGCAATGATGGACTCTCGCGTGTCCTGCCGCTGGCGGCCGCGGTCATCCCCATTGACGTCCCCAATCCCCATCGCTACGTCCTCCCTATCCGCAAGAGAGGATGCTGATGCTGATCCCACTCCTGCGACAACCGAAGCGTTACGTCGGCAACGAGCCCGTACGCTTGGCGCAGCTTGTCCCGATGTGCCTCCATGCCCTTATGCTTTGCCATTTCCCTGCTGGCGCGCTCCAGCGTGGCACAGGCTTTCGCCAGGTCGCCCAGCAGGTGATAAGGCGGGGGGAACATCCCCTCGAGTTGTCGATCCAGGTCCGTCATCCTCACCCCTCCTTCCCG
>Ga0214472_10006940_pt1 | contig 11866 bp, 8 predicted proteins | sample RVTome_6_FD_207662 | JGI IMG/M metagenome (GOLD analysis project Ga0214472, IMG submission 207662) | Soil microbial communities from uranium-contaminated site in the Upper Colorado River Basin, Wyoming, United States - RVT140D175 | ecosystem: Environmental > Terrestrial > Soil > Contaminated >...
CCTCACCGCCTACGAGACCGCGCGCCGGCTGGGATTCCCGCAGGTCAACATCGACCTCATCGCCGGAATGCTGGGCGAGACCGACGCCAACTGGGAGGACTGCGTCCGCCGCACGCTCGAGCTCTCGCCGGACAGCATCACCATCTACCAGATGGAGCTGCCCTTCAACACCACGATCAGCAAGGACCTGCTGCGCGGGACGCACCAGTTCGCCGAGCCCGTGGCCGACTGGGCGACCAAGCGGCGTTGGGTCGAGCAGGCGTTCCGGGCGCTCGAGGCCGAGGGGTACCACGTGGGCAGCGCCTACACGGCCGTCAAGGACCCCGCGCGGACGCACTTCGTCTATCGCGACCGCCTCTGGCAGGGAGCCGACCTCGTGGGCCTGGGAGTCGCCTCGTTCGGACACGTGAACGGGGTCCACCTGCAGAACTTCGACACCTGGGAGGCGTACGGGACGGTCGTCGGCCGCGGCGAGCTGCCGCTCAGCCGGGCGTACCGGCCCAGCCACGAAGAGCGGACGATCCGTGAGCTCGTGCTGCAGCTCAAGCGCGGAGAGGTGCGGCCCGCGTACTTCCGCGACAAGTACGGCGTGGACGTGCTCGAGCGCTTCGAGGCCCCGCTTGCGTCGCTGCGGGCACAGGGTTTCGTGCGCCAGGCCGACGCCGAGCTCGTGGCCCTCTCGCGCGAGGGGCTGCTGCGGGTCGACGTCCTGCTGCGGGAGTTCTTCCTGCCCGAGCACAGGGGGATTCGCTACACCTAGAGCCCGGATCATTCTCGAGGCCGCGTGATGCTCCGAGTGAATGATCCGTTCTGGAACGGTCAGATGGCCCATGAGGAACCTCTGGTGAAGCCCGACATTGTGTGGAGCGCGGATGCGTCGTTGGCTTTGGTTGCCGCGCGTATGGTCCTTGGTGGTCAACCAGATCGGACTATTCATGACGCAGGGCCAAGCGGGCCTCATGAATAGTCCGGGGGCAGGAGCAGCTTGATCGCGATGCGCAAGACCTCTCGGTCGATTCCACGGCTCGCCACGAGCCGCGCCGGCGCGCGACGCCCGCCCGCCCGCTCGCCCTATCCGCTGGACGTGGTCTACGCCCAGGCGGGGATCGAGGCGCCGCAGACGCGCGCGATCGCGCCGAACCGCATCCCGCTGCCCTACCGTTCGCTGCTCGTCCACGAGCGCGACATGACGCTCACCCTCGAGTCCCACTTCGGCGGCCGCGTCACGCTGCGGGCGCTCTCGACCTTCCGCAAGGGGGCGTCCTACTACCGCCGCGTGCTGCTGGTGCAGGAGTACTCGGCGCGGCCGGTCGAGATGGGCGCCATCCGCATCGACCTCATGGCCTTCAAGCCGAGGATCCGCGCGCAGATCCTGAGCAACCGCGTCCCGCTCGGTCGGCTGCTGCGCGACGGCGGCGTCGACTACAAGAGCCGGCCGACGGTGTTCCTCGCCGTCACGCCCAACTCCGAGATGATGGGCGTCTTCTGGATGCGGGAGCCGCGCCTGCTCTACGGCCGACAGACCGAGATGAGCATCGACGGCCGCAAGGTCGGGGACATCGTGGAGATCCTGCCCCTTGCCTGACGCCCCCGTCTTCGAGCACCGTCTCACGCGGCGGGTCCAGTTCCACGAGACCGACGCCGCGGGCGTCGTGCACTTCAGCCGCTACTTCCTCTACATGGAGGAGGCGGAGCACGCGCTGTGGCGGGCGGCCGGGCTCAGCATCCACCCGAGGGACGCGGAGATCGGCTGGCCTCGCGTCCAAGCGTCCTTCGACTACCACCGCGCGCTGCGCTTCGAGGACGAGTTCGAGGTCTGGATCCGCGTCGTCGCGATCGAGGAGCGGACGATCCGCTATGTCTGCCTGCTGTCGCGGGGCGAGACACGCATCGCGACGGGACGCTTCACAATCGCCTGCGCCAGCCTGCGGCCGAACGGGCCGATGCGCGGGACCGCCATCCCGAAGGCAATCCGCGCGCGGCTCGCGGTGGCGCCGGCCGAGGCCGCCACGGCCGGCGGGCCGGCCGCCGATGAAGGGCCGAGCTCGTGAGCATCGCCACCCAGCTCCCGTCCGAGGAGCGGCTCGAGCGCGGGGCCCTCGAATCGTTGCAGGGACGCAAGCTCGGCGAGCTCGTCGGCCAGCTCCAGGGGCGGAACCGTTTCTACACGCGCAAGCTCGAGGCGGCCGGCGTGCGGGCCCTTGGCCTGCGCTTCCCGCGCGACCTCGCCCTGCTGCCCTTCACCACAAAAGCCGAGCTCACGGACGATCAGGCCGCGAACCCGCCCTGGGGCAGTGCGCTCACCGAACCGCTGCCGCACTACACGCGCTACTGCCAGACCTCCTCCACAACCGGCCGGCCCCTGCGCTGGATCGACACCAACGAGAGCTGGCAGTGGCTGCTCGAGTGCTGGAAGGCCGTGTACCGCGCGGCGCGCGTGGGTCCGGGCGACCGCGCTTTCTTTCCGTTCTCGTTCGGGCCCTTCCTCGGCTTCTGGGCGGCCTTCGACGCGGGCTCGCAAGCGGGGGTGCACTGCGTCCCGGGCGGCGGCATGTCGAGCCCGCTGCGCCTGTCCCTGATCGAGAGCCTCGCGATCGACGTCGTGTGCTGCACGCCCACCTACGCGCTGCACCTCGCCGAGGTGGCGGCGGGCGAGCGCGTACGCCTACGTGAGAGCCGGGTGCGGGTGGTGATCGTCGCGGGGGAGCCGGGCGGCAGCATTCCCGCCACCCGCAGCCGCATCGAACAGGCATGGGGCGCGCGCGTGATCGACCACCACGGGCTCACCGAGGTGGGTCCGCTGAGCTTCGAGTGCTGGGAGGCGCCCGGCTTCCTGCACCTGAACGAGAGCCGGTTTCTCTGCGAGGTGGTCGACGCCGCGACGCTCCGACCGGTGCCGGACGGCAGCCGGGGCGAGCTGGTCGTGACGAGCCTCGGCCGCAGCGCGAGCCCGGTCTTGCGCTACCGCACCGGAGACGTCGTGGTGCGCCGCTCCGAGCCCTGCGCCTGCGGACGCAGCTGGGCCCGGCTCGAGGGCGGGATCCTGGCCCGCGCCGACGACATGGTCAACGTGCGCGGAGTCAACGTCTACCCGGCCGCGATCGAGGCGGTGGTGCGCGGCTTCCCCGAGATCGTGGAGTTCCGCTCGACCGTTTCGCGCAGCCACGAGATGCGCTCGCTGTCGCTGGAGATCGAGCCGGCTCCCGGCGCCCCCGGGCCAGAGGCTCTCGCGGCTGCCGTGGGCAAGCGCATCCGGGAAGCGCTGGGGCTCACCGTTCCAGTGCGGGCCGTCGAGTCCCGGACCCTGCCGCGCTTCGAGATGAAGGCGCGACGTTTCGTCGTGGAGGAATAGAGTCGATGACGCGCAGCGGCAACGGCGATCCCGACGTGGTGGTGGTCGGAGGCGGACCCGCCGGATCCACCACCGCAACACTGATCGCCCAGCAGGGCTACAAGGTCGAGCTCTTCGAGCGCGAGCGCTTCCCGCGCTTCCACATCGGCGAGTCGCTGATCCCCGAGACCTACTGGGTGCTGAAGCGGCTGGGGATGCTGCCCAAGATGCAGCAGAGTCATTTCGTGAAGAAGCACAGCGTCCAGTTCGTGAGTGCGAACGGCAAGCTCTCGGCGCCCTTCTACTTCTGGGACAACAAGCCGCACGAATGCTCGCAGACCTGGCAGGTGGTGCGCAGCGAGTTCGACAAGCTGATGCTCGACAACGCCAGGGTACACGGCGTGGATGCCCACGAAGGCGTGCGCGTGCTGGACGTGATCATGGAGGATGGCCGCGCCCGCGGCGTGCGCGTGAAGGGCGAGGACGGCCGCGAGCGCGAGGTGCGCGCCAAGGTCGTGGTGGATGCGAGCGGTCAGGTCGGCCTGATCCAGAACCGGCTGCGCCTGCGCGTATGGGACCCGGTGCTCAACAAGGGCGCCATCTGGACTTACTGGGAAGGGGCCTATCGCGACACAGGCCGCGACGAGGGGGCCACTCTCGTGATCCAGACCCCGAGCCGCAACGGCTGGTTCTGGTACATCCCGCTCCACGGCGACGTCATGAGCGTGGGCGTCGTGGCGCCCTTCGACGACCTCTTCAAGGGGCGCGGGCCGTACGCCAAGGTCTACGACGAAGAAGTGGAGGCCTGCCCGGCCGTCCAGCAGCGCGTGTCGAAGGCGAAGCGTGTGACCGGCTACTTCGCGACCAAGGATTACTCGTATCGCGCCACCGAGGTGGCGGGGGACGGCTGGGTGATGGTGGGCGACGCCTTCGGCTTCCTCGACCCGCTCTACTCCTCGGGGGTGCTCCTCGCCCTCCGCTCGGGGGAGCAGGCCGCCGACGCGATCTGCGAGGGGCTCGCGAAGGGCGACACCTCGAAGGCCCAGCTCGGCCAGTGGGGCCCGGCTTTCAACGAAGGCGTCGACCGCATGCGCCGCCTCGTCTGCGAGTACTACGACGGCTTCAGCTTCGGCAACTTCGTGAGGAACTTTCCGCACCTGCGTGGCAAGGTCACCGACCTCCTGATCGGCGACCTCTTCACCGACAAGGTGGACGCCGTCTGGCAGCCGATGGAGTCGCTCTACGAGCCGGGCAAGCGGCCGATCCCGCGCTGGAACGCGGGCACGCCGGTCGACCAGGCCGAGGACAAGCACAACGAGCTGATCCTGCCCGAGGGGCGCCGGCCGTAGGTCAGGACGACGCAGTGCATCTGTGGGAATGCCTTACTTATAAGTAAGGATTCCATGCTATAGTAACACCGATGGCGGGTTCCACACTCACGAGCAAAGGTCAGGTCACCTTGCCCAAGGAGATCCGCGACCAGCTCGGAGTCCACCAGGGTGATCGTGTGGAGTTCCGGACGGACCGCAGTGGCCGGGTGTGGGTGGAGCCGGCGACACAGGACCTCATGAAGCTGCGGGGCTTGTTCGGTCCGGTCGACCGCGTTCGGACCCAGGAAGAGCTTGACGAGGCGATCCGGCGTGGCGCCGCCGGGAAGAAGCGATGAGGGGCGTCGACACGAACGTCCTCGTTCGATTCCTCGTGGGCGACGATCCCAGCCAGGCGTCCCGGGCCGCGAGCCTGTTCGCCCGAGCCACGGCCGAAGGCGAGAGGCTGTTCGTTGCCCAGATCGTCGTCTGCGAGCTGGTCTGGGTTCTGGGCTACGCCTACGACAAGAGCCGCTCCGAGATCGCGGCGGGGCTCGAGACGCTGCTGCGAGCTCGACAGCTCACGTTCGAAGAGGTGGATCAGCTGCGGGCCGCTCTCGAACGGTTCGCGGCCGGGGACGGAGACCTCGCGGACTGGCTGATCTGGGAACGCTCGCGCGCGGCCGGCGTCGAGCGCGTCGTCACCTTCGACGGCCGGCTCCTGCGCGCACCCGAGTTCGTCGAAGTCTGAGTCAGCGGAAGTTCTCGACCAGCATCAGCTCGGATTGCGCCTGGAACGCCTGGCCTTGGAGCATCCACTGCTCGTCAGGGGAAACCTCGAGGCCAAGGGGGAGGTACTGTCCTTCGCGCTTGAGGAGCAGCGAGGTGCGACGCGAGTCGAAGTCCATGAAGTAGAAGACGGACTCCGAGCGCCGGCCGCGTAGCAGCCACCGCCACGCGGCGTAGTAGATGCCGCTCCTCGACAGCGCCCAGGGAGTGCTGGCGGACGGCAGGACCAGGACCTCTGCTTCTTCCCCCCCGCTGACGGGGACCCTCCGAACCACCGGAGAGTCCGCGGACTGCAAGTAGAGGTATCGCCCATCCCGCGATTCCAGCGCTGTGTTCGCACCGCTCCGCGTCACCTGGAACGGCAGAGCCGCCGTCGGCGGGCATCCGCCAGATCTCGCGGCGGCCGCTGCGGTCCGATGAAAAATAGATGAAGCGCCCGTCGCTGGAGAAAGACGCGAGATTGTCGGAGGAGGGCTCCCGCGTCAGGCGCCGGGGCACTCCGCCGTCGGCATCGATGACGTAGATCTCGTAGTCGCCGGTCTCGTGGGAGTCGAACACGACCTTTCGAGCGTCGGGCGACCATCTCGGCGCGCCCGCGTGACGCAGGAAAGCCGTGAGTTGCGTCGGGTTCCGACCGTCGGCATCGCTCAGCCAGACGTTGTCATTGCCGCCGCGCACGGACTGGAAGGCGATTCTCTTGCCGTCAGGCGAGTAGGCGGGCCCCAGGTCGTCCTGACTGGAAGAAATCAGCTTCGCCGCGACGCTGCCGCTGTGCGACCCCTTCCGGCCCGGCATTCTCCAGATCTCGGCGGCGGTCCGCGTCGCCTTGGCGTAGACCATTCGACGCTCGCCGATCGTAGCGAAAGCAACGGAGTCACCCACGCCTGCGAGCCACTCAGGCGTGCCGCCATGGACTCGGATGCGGAAGACCCGGCCCGGGACGAACTCGTCCCCCGTGGTGAAGACGATCTCGTCGCCCGCCGGCATCCAGGCGAGCTGGCCGCAGAAGTCGTAGCGCAGGAAGCTGAGCTGTCGAGCGTCTCCTCCCGGAAGGGGCTGGACCCAGACGTCCAGGTTGCCCCAGGCCGACGAGGACTCGCGTACGAAAGCGAGTGTCCTCCCGTCGGGCGAAACGGCCGGAACGGAGTCTCCGAGGGAGGTGCCGGGCGGGCCCGTGAGCGGCGTTTTCTCGAGGGTGGCGAGGTCCAGCCGCACGATGCGGGCAGGGCGGTCCAGCGCAGGCTTCTCGGCCAGCGCGAGCCAGCGGCCGTCGGGCGACCAGGCGAAGCTCGGTACGAACCTGAAGCCTGAACGCCACACGGGGCCCTCGAGGTCGACGAGCTTCCGCTCCTGTCCGCCGAGCGCAGGAACCACGTAGATGGCGCCTCCGCCCGAGGTTTCCCGCACGAAGGCGACTTGCCGTCCGTCGGGAGACCAGTTGGGACGCCAGTCGGCGTCGGGATGCCGCGTCAACCGCAGCGACGTCGTGCCGACGCCCACCGGCTTGACGTAGATGTCCCAGTTGTCGTCGGCCGTTCCGGTCCACGCGTAGGCGATCTTCTCGGCGTCGGGAGAGAGCTGAGGTGAGACCTTCAGGCCGCCATCGGTGGTGAAAGGGCGGATGTCGATTGGAGGACGCGGGGTCCGCCGCGTTTCCTTCCACAGCCATCCCGCGATGGCTGCCGTAACCAAGGCCGCCCCAATCAGCGCGGACCGTCTCCAGTGGCGCCTCCGGCGCTCGCCTCCCGTCGCCGCCGCCGCCCCAGCACCCGACGAGCGATCCCTCTGGACGCGCTTGAGGTCGGCCAGGAGCTCGCGCGCCGACTGGTAGCGCAGATCGCGGTCCTTCTCCAGGCACTTGAGGACGATGCGCCCGAGCTCGTCGGGCAGCTTCGGGTTCAGCCTTTGGGGGGCCGGCGGCATGCGGTTGAGGATCTGGTCGAAAAGGGCCGCGGCGGAGCTGCCGTCAAAGGGCGGTCGTCCCGTCGCCATCTCGTACATCACCACGCCGAGCGAGAACAGATCGGTGCGCGCATCGAGCGGCTTCCCGAGCGTTTGCTCCGGCGACATGTAGGCGAGAGTGCCGGGAGTGGCGCCCGGGCTCGTGAGCAGCGGCGGAACCGTGGCCGTCTCCGCGTCCCGATCGAGCGGCTGGACCGCGGCGCCCACCCTCGCGATCCCAAAGTCGAGCATCTTCGCGTCGCCTCGACCCGTGATGAACACGTTTCCCGGCTTGATGTCGCGGTGGACGATTCCGCCCGCGTGCGTCACATCGAGCGCATCGGTGATCTGGATCGTCCACTGGAGAAGCTCGTCGGTCCCGATCGCGTTGCCGTCGATCCGGCGCGCGAGGGTTGCTCCTTCCAGGAGCTCCATGGCGATGAAGGGCCGACCTTCGTGCTCGCCGACGTCGAAGACCGTGCAGATGTGGGGATGGCTGAGGGCGGAGGCGGCTCGAGCCTCCCGCTCGAAGCGTTCTCGCGCCAGGCGCTCGGACAGGTGCTCGTCAGGGAGGAACTTCAGCGCGACCTTGCGGCCGAGTCGTGTGTCTTCGGCCTCGTATACGACACCCATACCTCCGCCGCCCAGCTTGCGGAGGACGCAGTAGTGCGAGACGGCTTCGCCGATCATGGCTCCCGCGAGGGTCTGGACTACGAGTGCGAAGTGTGCGGCAGCTTAGCGTGTTTTCCAGCGCGTCGGAAAGGCCGGCGTCGTCCGCGTGGCTCGCCCCTAGAGCGAGGGCGGCCGCCGCGTGTGCCAGTCCGTCGCTTGCTCGTAGGCGTGGGCCAGCGCGAGCACGCGCGAGTCGTCTCCAGCAGCTCCAGTGATCTGAAGCCCGATCGGCAGGCCGTCGCTCGTGAAGCCGCAGGGCACGGAGATCGTAGGCAGGCCGAGCGCGTTGAACGGCCGCGTGTTCCGGAGCAGCACGATCTCCCTCGCACGAAGATTCGCCATGTCCGCCAGCAGCTCGTCGAGCGCGGGCGGCGGAACGGGCATGCTGGGGGTCACGAGCAGGTCCACGGCGTCGAAGGCGGACTGCGCTGCGTGCCGCAGCCTATTCAGCTCGCCGCGAGCCGCGATGTAGGCGGCAGCCGTGACTTCCGCGCCACCGCGGATCCGCTTGAGCGTTTCAGGCTGATAGAGCTCGGGAGTGCTGGCGACGGTGGGCTGGTGATGGGCGTAGGCCTCGGCGCGGAGAACGACGGAGGCGGCGTCGACTCCGGCCTCGAGCCGTACGCCGCGCTCGCGGGCACCCAGGGTGGCGAGGACGGACAAGGCCGAGCGGGTCGCGGCCTCGATCTCGGGATGGAGTCCCTCGTAGAAGAGGGCCCGTGGGATTCCGAGGCGAAGCTGGCCTTTCCTCTCGAGGGCGGCCGCGTCCTCGCCGGAGCCGGCGAGCGGCTGCAGCATCAAGGCGGCGTCGCGCACGCGGCGAGTCATCGGCCCGACGTGGTCGAGCGATGAGGCGAGCGGGATCACGCCGCGCGTGCTCACGCGGCCGTAGGTCGGCTTGAGGCCGACGATGCCGCAGCACGCGGCGGGCTGGCGGATCGAGCCCCCCGTGTCGGAGCCGATGGCGCCGTAGCAGAGCCCCGCGGCCACGGCAGCGGCCGAGCCGGACGACGAGCCGCCCGCCGAGCGATCGAGCGCCCACGGGTTGTGCACGGGGCCGAAGGCGCTCACGACCGTGCTGCCGCCGTAAGCGAACTCGTGCAGGTTCAGCTTGCCGAGGAGAACTGCGCCCGCCGCCTTGAGCCGCAAGACGACCTCCGCGTCCTCGGTGGGAACGCGGTCCTTGTAGACGTTGCTGGCCGCCGTGGTGCGGACGCCCCGCGTGTCCACCAAATCCTTGAGCGCGATCGGGATCCCGTGCAGCGGGCCTTTCCAGCTCCCGCGCCCGATCTCCTCCTCGGCCGCGCGCGCCGCGGCGAGCGCGCCCTCTGCCGTCACCGTGATGAAGGCGTTGAGCTTCGGATCGACCGCTTCGATCCGGGTCAGGCACGCGCGCGTGAGGTCGAGCGGCGAGACCTTCCTGGCGCGTACGAGCTCCGAGGCCTCGGCGAGGCTCAGCGCCCAGAGGTGCTCGCTGCCGTTAGTCAGACGTTCCTCCGCTTCCAGGGGGCTCCGCGCGACGAGGCCGCCCAACGCGCCCAGCGCACCGGCTCGCGTGAACTCCCGCCGCGACCAGCGCATGCATCGCGATGCTAAGGCACGGCGGGCCGGGAAGCGAAACGCGCTCGAGCCGCGGGCCCGGGCGGGGCTGACGCTAGAATCAGGCGCAGGCGATCCCTGATGTCGATTCCGAACGGCACCCGCCTCGGGCCCTACGAGATCCTCGCGCCCCTTGGTGCGGGCGGGATGGGGGAGGTCTACCGCGCGCGAGACCCTCGCCTTGGCCGCGAGGTCGCCATCAAGGTGCTGCCGGCGGAGCGACTCTCGGACGAGAGTCGAAGGCGCCGCTTCGTGCAGGAGGCCCGCGCGGCCTCCTCGCTCAACCACCCGAACATCGTCACGATCCACCAGATCGACAAGCAGGGCGACACCGACTTCATCGTGATGGAGCTGGTTCCGGGCAGAAGCCTGGACAAGCTGATCGCGAAGGCCGGGATGCCGCTCAACGAAGCGCTGCGTCTCGCGATTCCGCTCGCCGATGCGCTCGCTCGAGCACACGGTGCCGGGCTCGTCCACCGCGATCTCAAGCCCGCGAACGTCGTGGTGGGCGTCGACGGCGTGCCCAAGATCCTGGACTTCGGCCTGGCGAAGCTGCTGTCGCGCGAGGATACCGCCGAGGAGGAAACGCTCGCCGAGGCCACAGCCACGCGCCCGCTGAGCCAGCCCGGGACGATCTCGGGTACGCCTGGCTACATGTCGCCGGAACAGGCGACGGGGAAGCCGGTCGACGCCCGCAGCGACGTGTTCAGCTTCGGGTCGGTCTTGTACGAGATGCTGACGGGCCGGCGGGCATTCGCCGGCGCCTCGCGCCAGGCGACGCTGGCGGCCGTCGTGTCGGCCGAGCCGAAGCCGGCGCGCGAGATCGCACCCGGCTTGCCGGCGGAGATCGAGAAGCTGATCCAGCGCTGCCTGCGCAAGGACCCGGACCGGCGTTTCCAGCACATGGCCGACGTCAGGGTCGCACTGCAGGAGATCAGGGAGGAATCCGAGTCCGGCCAGACGGGAGCCCGCGCACCGTCCTCACCTGCAAGTAGCCGCTGGCGACGCCCCTCCGTACTGCTGGGCGCGCTCGTGCTGGCGGCAGCCGGCGTGCTGGCGCTCTGGCGGCTGCGCCCGGCGGTCACGCCCGGCGAGCCACGCCTCTTGACGCGGATCACGTGGGACGCCGGCCTCACCACCGACCCGGCGCCGTCGCCCGTCGGGAACCTGCTCGCATACGCCTCGGACCGCGGGGGTGGAGGGAACCTCGACATCTGGCTCCAGCCCCTACCCCGGGGCGAGCCGATCCGCCTGACCGAGGACGCGGCCGACGATTCCGAGCCGTCCTTCTCACCCGACGGGAGCCGAATCGCGTTCCGCTCCGATCGGGATGGAGGCGGCGTGTACGTCGTCTCCGCTCTCGGCGGCCCGGCCACACGAATCGCCGAGAAGGGTCGCCGCCCGCGCTTCTCGCCCGACGGGCAATGGATCGCCTACTACGTGGGCGACACGGTTCTGTCCGGGGGAACGGTCCACGTCGTGGCGTCGGGTGGCGGCGCGACACGTCAGCTCGGGTCTTCCCAGCTGAAGGCACGACTCCCGGTTTGGTCTCCCGACGGCACTCACGTGCTGTGCGCGGCGTTTCCCGAAGGCAGAGCCGGCCCCGAGTGGGTCGCTCTTCCCCTCGACGGGGGCGCGCCCCGCGAGACCGGTCTCGACGAGGCCCTCCAGCGGGTGCCGCTCGCGCTGCCGGCACGCGGAGACCGGAGCCCCACCGCAATGCCCGATGCCGAGCACGCTCTGTTCTCGGAGCGTTCCGGCGACAGCAAGAACATCTGGAGGCTCCGAATCTCGCCGAAGACCTGGCGCATCGTGGGCGCTCCCGAGCAGGTGACCTTCGGGGCAGGAATTGAGGAGAAGGCGGCCGTCGCGGGGAACCGGCTGTTCTTCGTCTCCGCGACCGGCAACGTCGATCTGTGGAGCCTGCCACTCGATCCAGTTTCGGGTCGGGTCGCGGGCGGGCTCGAGCGCCTCACGCAGGAGGCGGGCCGCGACGACTGGCCGTCGGTTTCGGCGGACGGGAAGCGGATCGCCTTCCTGTCGGAGCGGGCGGGTGCTCCCGCCGTGCGGCTGCACGACGCCGATACACGACGGGAGACCTCCGTCACGGTGGCGCCCACGCGCGTCGCGTATCCGCGAATCTCGGCGGACGGATCGAAGGTGGCCTACTTGGCGCCTGTCGCGGAGCGGGCGGACCAGGGAAGGCCGGCACCTGGCCCGCCCTCGG
>Ga0214472_10006941_pt1 | contig 11864 bp, 9 predicted proteins | sample RVTome_6_FD_207662 | JGI IMG/M metagenome (GOLD analysis project Ga0214472, IMG submission 207662) | Soil microbial communities from uranium-contaminated site in the Upper Colorado River Basin, Wyoming, United States - RVT140D175 | ecosystem: Environmental > Terrestrial > Soil > Contaminated >...
GGCGCGCCAGGCCGAACTCGAGCGGCAGTTGCAGGCAGCTGCGGATCGTCGCGAGCGGGAGCGCCAGGCTGCGGTCGTCGCGCAGCAGCGCGAGGAGCAGGCCGCGACCGAGCAGGCGCGGCGCCAGCGGGCGACCGAGGAACAGCGCTTGGCTGATGCCCAAGCGCAGCGCCAGGCATCCCAGCAGGCGGCGGCCACCGAAGCGGCGCGCCAGCGCCAGGCCCAGGCCGATGCTCAGCGCGCTGCGGATACCGCGGCGCAAGAACAGGCGCGGCTGGCTGAGATCCGTCGCCAGCAGCAAGCCGAGGCGGAGCGCCTACGGCAACTCCAGGCGCAACAGCAGGCGGCGGAGCAACGCCGTCAGCAGGCCGAGGCTGAGGCCCTGCTGCAGCAGCAGATGGCCGAGGAAGCGCGCCGCCAGCAGGCGGAGAGCTCCGGTCTGCTAGATCAGTACAAGGCCACCATCAAGCAGAGGATCACACGCAACTGGAACGAACCGACTAACCTCTCACCTGACTTCTACTGCGAAGTCATAGTGAACCAGATACCCGGCGGGGAGGTCGTAAGCGTCGAGTTCGGGACATGCAACGGTGATGAGATCGCTAGACGGTCATTGGAGACAGCAGTCCTGCGATCCTCGCCGCTACCAGGACCGCCGCCGGAGGCTCCCGAGTTGTTCGACCGTCGGTTGCGACTTCCCTTCTCACCATCCACCTCGGAGAATCCAGGTTGAGAGCGACGATATTCACACTGATACTCCTCGCGACCGCACCGGCCTCAGCGGAGCTCGTGATCAACATCACCGGCGGTGTGCAGGACGCACGCCCGATCGCCGTGGTGCCCTTCGAACGCGTGGATGGCCAGCTGGATGTCGCGGCTGTGATCGCTGCGGACCTCGCCAACTCCGGTCGCTTCGCGCCGATGGCGCGCGGCGACATGATCGACCAGCCGACCAGCGCCGAGGGCGTGGACTACCAGGACTGGCGCCTGCTCGGGGTCGAAGCCCTGGTCGTCGGTAGGCAGGTGCTGGGCGCCGGCCTGCGCCCGGCGATCCAGTTCCGCGTACTGGATGTGTTCCGAGGCACGCAGCTGGTGGGGCTCACGGTGCCGGTGCAGGACGGCAACTGGCGCCTGGCTGCGCACCAGACCGCCGACCTGATCTACGAGACCCTGACCGGCGACCGCGGCGCGTTCGCCACCAAGATCGCCTACATCACCGAGACCGGCACCGGCGATGCGCGCGTGTACTCGCTGCATGTGAGCGACGCGGACGGCCAGAACGAGCTGGCGATCCTGCGCTCACCGATGCCGATCATGTCGCCGGCATGGGCCCCGGACGGGCGCCGCTTGGCCTACGTGTCGTTCCAGAACGAGCACGCGGCGATCTACATCCAGGATATCTACGCCGGCCAGCAGGTGCTGGTGTCAGAGGAGCCTGGTATCAACGGCGCGCCCGCGTTCTCGCCGGACGGGCGGCACATGGCGCTCGCGCTGTCGCGCGGCGACACCAACCTCGACATCTTCGTCATGGACCTCAGCAACCGCTCGCTGACGCGCATGACCGAGAACTCGGCTGCCGACACCGAACCGCAGTACTCGCCCGATGGCAGTTGGATCTACTTCACCTCGGATCGTGGCGGCGGGCCGCAGGTGTACCGCATCGCCGCCACCGGCGGTCGCGCCGAGCGCGTGACCTTCGAGGGGCGCTACAACGCGCGGCCGAGGATCTCGCCGGACGGGCGCCACATGACCATGGTCCACCAGTTCCAGGGTGACTACCGGATCGCGGTGCACGACCTGCAGACCGGCAACGTGCAGGTCCTGACCGACGGCCAGCTGGACGAGTCCCCCAGCTTCGCGCCGAACGGGATCAGCGTGATCTACGCCACCCAGGTCGGGCTGCGGGGGGTGCTGGCCTCGGTGTCGGTGGATGGGCGCTACGCCCAGGCTTACGCCTCTACGATCGACGTCCGCGAGCCGGTCTGGGGCCCCTATACGACGGCGCCGCAGATGCGGCTGCCCGGGAGCGAGTGAGCGAGTGACCCGGGGCGCAGCACCCAGCGCGCGCATGCATTAGGATTCCGGGGTCGGCGAGGCCGCGAGCGTCGTGGCACACCGCCCCCGTACACTGAGGGAAGCGAAGATGGTTAGCATGAGATGGATGGTGGTGGTGTTGGCTGCTGGCCTGCTGGCCGGTTGCCCCAAGCCGATCGTGGAGGACGAGGGCGCTGCGGATCAGCAGGTCACCGCAGCGGAAGCCGAGGCGGAGCGTGCCCGCCAGGCCGAGGCGGCGCGGCGCGCGGCTGAGACGGCAGCGATGCAGGAGGCGCAGGCGACGCAGGTGGATCCGCTCCAGGATCCAGCCAGCCCGTTGGCTCAGCGCATCATCTACTTCGACTTCGATCGCAGCGATATCCGCAGCGAGTACCTGCAGACCATCACCGCGCACGCGCGCTACCTGGTCGCGCACCCGGACCAGATGGTGCGCCTCGAGGGTCACGCCGATGAGCGCGGCAGCCGCGAGTACAACATCGCGCTGGGCGATCGTCGCGCGCAGGCGGTGCGTCGTGTGTTCCTGTTCCAGGGCGTGCGCGCGCAGCAGATCGAGGTGGTCTCCTACGGTGAGGAGCGGCCGCAGGCGCAGGGCCACGACGAGGCGTCCTGGGACCGCAACCGCCGCGTCGAGATCAAGTACCCGAACTGATCCTCACGGAGTAAGAACATGCGTCATCCGATCCTGATCGCCTGCCTGATCTCGGCAGCCGCCACCTCGGTATCCGCCGGGACTCGCGAGCGGCTGGACCTGCTGGAAGCGCAGGCTACCAGCGTCGACGAGCGCATCGCGCAGATCGAACGCGTGCTGGCGAACCAGAGCCTGCTGGAACTGACCAGCGAGCTCGAGGCCATGCAGCAGGAGGTGCGGGCGCTGCGCTCCGAGGTGGAGCAGATCCGTCACGATCTGGACGGTGCGCGTGATCGGCAGCGCGATCTGTACGTGGACCTGGACCGGCGCTTGCAAGCCTTGGAGAGCTCCGGTGTCAGCAGTGCCGCCCCCAGCGGCGGCACCGCTGCTCCGACCAGCGCAGCGGCTGCGGCGCAGGTCGACGACCAGACCGCGTACCAGGCGGCCTACCAGTTGGTGCGCGATGGTCGCTACCAGGAAGCGGCGGATGCGTTCCAGCGCTTCCTCGGGACCTACATGAACTCGCCGCTGCGAGACAACGCGCAGTACTGGCTGGGTGAGGTGCATTACGTGACCCGCAACTTCGCGGTCGCCGCTGAGATGTTCCAGGCGGTGCTGCGTGACTACCCGGGTTCGCGCAAGACGCCCGATGCGCTGGTGAAGCTCGGCTACACCCAGTTCGAGTTGCAGCAGTGGGCGGCGGCGCGGACGACGCTGACGCGCGTCCTCAACGAGTACCCGGACACCGCGTCCGCACGCCTGGCCCAGCAGCGCCTGGACCGGATGGATCAGGACGGCCATTGAGCCGCGGCGGCCGATGAGCGCCGCCGTGGGCCGGGACGCGCTCCCCGCTGGTGAGCGCCTGCGGATCACCGAGATCTTCCACTCCCTCCAGGGTGAGGGTGATGCGGTCGGCTGGCCGACGGTGTTCGTGCGCCTGACCGGCTGTCCCCTGCGCTGCACCTACTGCGATACCGCCTACGCCTTCCATGGCGGCGAGTGGCGCAGCCTGGATGCGATCCTGGCGACGGTCGCCGAGGCGGGAGCAGGGCGGGTCTGCGTCACCGGCGGCGAGCCGCTGGCGCAACCCAACTGCCACGCGTTGCTGCGTGCGCTGTGTGATGCCGGGTACAAGGTCTCACTCGAGACCTCTGGCGCGATGGAGATCGCGGCGGTTGATCCGCGGGTGACCCGGGTGGTGGACGTGAAGACGCCCGCCTCAGGCGAGGCCGAGCGCAACCTCTGGGAGCAGCTGGCCTCGCTGCGCCCCGAGGAGCAGATCAAGTTCGTGATCTGCGATCGCGCGGACTTCGACTGGGCGGCGGCCGAGGTCCGCGAGCGCGCGCTGGACCGGGTCTGTCAGGTGTTGTTCTCACCCTCAGCCAGCGAGCTGCCCGCTGCGACGCTGGCGGACTGGGTGCTGGAGTCGCGGCTGCCGGTGCGCTTCCAGCTGCAGCTGCACAAACTGCTGTGGGGCGACGAGCGCGGCCGGTGAGTGGTGAACACGCCATCGTCCTGCTGTCGGGCGGGCTTGATTCGAGCACTGCGCTCGCGGTCGCGTCACAGCGCGACGGCATGTGTTGCCACACCGTCAGCTTCGACTACGGCCAGCGCCACCGCGCGGAACTGGACGCCGCGGCGCGCATCTCGGCCGCCGCCGGTGCTGCGTCGCATCGGGTCATCGCGGTGGACATCGGCAGCCTCGGTGGCTCCGCGCTGACCGATGCCAGCATCGCGGTACCAACCGGCGTGGGCAGCGTGGGGCGGGCCGAGATCCCGGTGACCTACGTGCCTGCACGCAACACCGTGTTCCTGGCGCTCGCGCTGGCGGCAGCGGAGACCCTGGATGCACGCGCGATCTACATCGGCGTGAACGCGGTGGACTACTCCGGCTATCCCGACTGCCGTCCGGAGTACATCGCAGCCTTCCAGGCGATGGCCGACCTCGCTACGCGCGCTGGCGTCGAAGGTAGGGGGCCGCTGCTGCGCGCACCGCTGGTGAGCATGTCCAAGGCGGACATCATCCGTACCGCGGCCGAACTCGGCGTGGACCTCGCCGAGACCGTGAGCTGTTATCAGGCGGACGACTCGGGGCGGGCCTGTGCGAAGTGCGATGCCTGCCGCCTGCGCCGCGAGGGCTTCACCGCCGCCGGGCTGCCGGATCCAACGCGCTACGCCTGATCAAGACGGACTCGGGACTCGCGCCCCAGCCCCCCGCCTAGGTCAGGCGGCTTCCATGTTGGCGTCGTATCCCCCGACCGCCGCCAGTCCGTTCAACCGCGCGCGCTTGTGGAACGCTGTCTGCGCCGCCTGCACCTTGGACTGATCCCCGCGCCAGGTATCCAGGGCCGGCTGCTGCAGCGCGCGACCGTAGGAGAAGGACAGTTTCCAGGGCAGGCCGCCGATGCGGTTCATGGCGTCGAGGTGTGCCGTGGCGAGCTCGGCGCTCTGACCACCGGACAGGAACACGATGCCAGGCACCGAAGCCGGCACGTTATCGAGCAGGCAGGCGACCGTCATCTCCGCGACCTGCTGCACGCTGGCCTGCACCGGGCAGCCCTTGCCGGAGATCACCATGCTGGGCTTGAGCAACATGCCGCCGAAGTACACCCCGTGCGCACGCAGCGCATCGAACACCAGGCGCTGCGCCAGGCGGGTGACTTCGTCGCAGCGCTCGATGCTGTTCTCGGCATCCATCAGCACCTCCGGCTCCACGATCGGGACGATGCCCGCGTGCTGGCAGAGCGCGGCGTAGCGTGCCAGCGCATGCGCGTTGGCCTCCAGGCAGAAGCGGCTGGGGATGCCATCGCCGATGGTGATCACCGCCCGCCACTTGGCGAAGCGCGCACCCAGGCTGTGGTACTCCGCCAGGCGCGCACCGAGGTCATCCAGACCCTGGGTGATCTTCTCGCCCGGGTGCCCGACCAGGTCCATCGCACCCGTATCCACCTTGATGCCCGGGATCATGCCCTGGGCCTTCAGGAACTCGGGGAACGGCTGCCCGTCGCTGGTGGACTGGCGCAGGGTCTCGTCGTACAGGATCACACCGCTGACGTAGTCCGAGGCGCCAGGCGCCGTGAACAGCAGCTCGCGGTAGCGGCGGCGGTTCTCCTCGGTGGACTCGATGCCCAGCGCTTTGAAGCGCTTGGTGCAGGTGCCGGTGCTCTCATCGGCGGCGAGGATGCCCTTGCCGTCAGCGACCATCGCACACGCGATGCTGTTCAGTTCCTTGCGATCCATGGGGTTCCGCCTCCGCCTGGGGTCGTGGGTTCCGGGGTCCTGTGGGGGCGGGATTCTAGCAAAGGCCGGAGGCGGGTCCGACTCCGCTGCCCGGTCCGGTATCATCCGCCGCTCACGGGCCGTTAGCTCAGTTGGTAGAGCAGTTGGCTTTTAACCAATTGGTCGTAGGTTCGAGTCCTACACGGCCCACATCCATCAGCGCTTGCGCGCACTTCGAATCGGGGCTCGCCAGTGTGCTGGCGAGCCCCGCAGGGGTGCCAGGGCCTGGGGCCTTCCTTGCTACCATCAGCAGCTGAGTCGACGCTGGAGTCCCCCCATGCCCCGCATCCTGCTGCTGCTGGCGCTGTGCGCGCCTGGCTTGGTCGCCGCTGAGTCCACCGCGTACTTCCTGGATGGTTCCCAGGAGGCCTTCGACCCCTCGGTCCCGACCCCGGAATCGGTGATCGGCCACGAGGTCGGCGAATACCACGTCACCCACGACCACCTGCTGCAGTACTTCGAGGCCCTGGCCGCCGCCAGCCCGCGGGTGCGCCTGGAGCGCACCGGCGAGACCCACGAGGGACGGCCCACCTTCCTGCTGCTCATCGCTTCCGAGGCGAACATGGCGCAGGTGGACGATCTGCGGCAGTCGCACCTCGACGACATCGCCCAGTTGCGCACCCCGGCTGCGGATGCGCCGCTGTTCCTGTGGTTCGGCTACTCGGTGCATGGCAACGAAGCCTCGGGCGCCAACGCGGCCCTGGTCGTCGCCTACCGCCTCGCCGCGTCAGACGCGCCGGAGGTGCGCAGCGTGTTGGATCACAGCGTCATCCTGATGGAGCCGTCCATCAATCCCGACGGCCTGCAGCGCTTCGCCGCCTGGGTGAACGCCAACCGCTCGGCGTCGCCGTCCGCAGATCCCTACGACCGCGAGCATGCGGAGCCCTGGCCCTCCGGTCGCGGCAACCACTACTGGTTCGACATCAACCGCGACTGGCTGCTGCTCCAGCATCCGGAGTCACGCGCACGCATCGCCGAGTTCCAGCGCTGGCGGCCGCATGTGCTGACCGACCATCACGAGATGGGTAGCGATGGGACCTTCTTCTTCCAGCCGGGCGTGCCGGATCGCCGCCACCCGCTGACGCCGGAAGCCAACGTCACCCTGACCGCAGCGATCGCCGAGGCGCACGCCGCGACCTTCGATGCGGCGGGGCAGTCCTACTACTCGGAGGAGAGCTTCGACGACTTCTATTACGGGAAAGGCTCGACCTACCCGGATGCCAACGGTTCGATCGGCATCCTGTTCGAGCAGGCCAGTGCGCGCGGCCACCAGCGCGAGTCCGAGCACGGCACCTTCAGCTTCGCTTACGCGATCCGCAACCATGTGCGCACCTCCTTCAGCACGCTGCGCGGTGCGCTCGCGAACCAGCGCGCGCTACTCGATTACCCGATCGCCTTCTACCGCGACCTGCCCAGCGAAGGGCCGGCCGCGTACCTGTTCGAGGATGTAGAGGGCTCGGGTCGCGGCCGCGAGTTGGTGGACCTGCTCAGTCAGCATCAGATCCAAGTGGAGGAGTTGCGCGAGCCAGCGCGTGCCGACGGCGTAGAGCACGCCGCCGGCATGACCTGGATCGTGCGCACCGCGCAGCCGCAGGGTCGGCTGGTGCGGGCGGTGATGGAGGAGCGCGACGAGTTCCCCGACCATGTGTTCTACGACGTCTCCAGCTGGACCCTGCCGCACGCTTACGGACTGCGGCGGGCGGAGCTGGACGCGGGGCAGCTGCGCCGCCTGCAGCTCGGTGCACCGACCGCGGCGGTGGCGCAGGCGGGCCCGGCGGTTGGGGCCTACGCCTACCTGCTGGACTGGCGCGCCGAGATGGCGCCAGCCGCCCTGCAACGCCTGCAGGCCGCGGGCGTGCGTGTCGCGGTGGCTACCGCTGGACTGGGGGCGGCTCAGGCGCAGCCGCCCGGCACCCTGGTGGTGCGTATGGGTGAGCAGACCATGTCCGCTGAGCGCGTGTTGGACCGGTTGCAGGAAGCGGCGGTGATGGGCGTCCCGGTCACGGCATTGGCCAGTGGCGCGGGACCCGGCCCCGACCTCGGCAGCCCGTCGATCCGGATGCTGACGCCGCCACGCGCGCTGCTGGTCACTGGTCCGGGCGTGTCGAGCTACGAAGCTGGCGAGGTCTGGCATCTGCTGGACGCACGCCTAGGGATCCCGGTCACGCGGGTGGAGCAGGATCGCTTCGCGCGCGTGGACCTGCGGCGCTACACCCACCTGCTGCTGGTGGACGGCAGCTACAGCGGGCTGACGGACTCTGCGGACGCGCTGCGCGCTTGGGTCGAGGCGGGCGGCGTCATCGTGGCGCAGAAGGACGCGATCGATTGGCTGGTGGCTGAGGAACTACTGCCAGCCGCTGCGGATGTCCCAGCGGCCGAGATGCCGGCGCGGCGCCCCTACGCCGAACGCGACGACGATGCCGCGGTGGACCTGATCGGCGGCGCCATCCTGCAGGTCGATGTGGACACCACCCATCCGCTGGCCTTCGGCATCCAGCGTCCGCAGATCGCGGTGTTCCGCGACCACAGCCGGGTGCGCCCGCTGCTGGACGATGCTTACGCCAACGTCGCGGTGTACAGCGAGCAGCCCTACCTCTCAGGCTACGTCTCCGCTACGAACGTCGACGCGATCGCTGGTTCACTCGCGGTGGGGACGGTCGCACGCGGGCGAGGCCGCATCGTGCTGCTGGCCGACGACGGTCAGTTCCGGAGCTTCTGGCGGGGCACCGAGCGCTTCCTGCTGGATGCGCTGTTCATGGCCGCGGTCATCGACTAGCGCGGCTAGCGATCGCCGCCGTCGTTGTCACGGCCACGCCGCTGCCGCGGCATGGCATCGCGGATCTCATCGCGACGCGCCTCGAAGCGTGCGCGTTGGTACTCATCCAGATCCGCTGAACGCAGCGCTTGGCCGAGCTGCTGGAGCGCACCGTCGAAGTCACCGAGCATGATGTTGTACTCGGCCATGTAGCCGTGGCCCTCAGCCAGGTTGCCAGCGTCACCGGCGGCCTGTGCCAAGCGACGCACTTCGGGCGGGGTCGGGTTCGGCAGGTTGTTCAGCAGGTCCAGGAGCAACGTATGCGCCTGCTGAGGGTGGCCGTCCGCCATCAGCGCCTCGAAGTAGGCGAGGGTGACCGGGCGGCTGCGCGGGAACAGACGGTTCGCGTTACTGAGGGTCACCAGCGCCTGCGCGTGGTTGCCGGCGCGGGTCTGCGCGCCCGCGAGCCCGATGTGGAAGGCGACCACATCGTCGTGCTCACGCAGCAGTCCCGCCATGATCTCGCTGGCTTCATCTCCCTGGTTGCCGGCGGCGAGTGCCAGCCCGCGGCCGTAGGCACGCGCGGTCTCCTCCCAGGGCGTTCCGGGCTGCAGCGGTTCCTCGAAGCGGGTGAGCACCTCCTCGGTGCTACGGTCTGAGGCGATCGCGGCGCGCGCCTTCATCAGCATGTAGCGGCGCGTGTCCGGGATCTGCTCCAGGCTGTAGCTACGCTCGCGACCGCGCGCTTCGTTGATGCGCGAGACGGAGACCGGGTGGGTGGAGAGGAACTCCGGCAACTGGTCGGCGTAGACGCGGGTGCGCTGGGCCAGCGCGTCGAAGAAGTCGGCCATGCCGGTGACGCTGAAGCCGGCGTCAGCGAGGTAGCTGATGCCCACGCGGTCCGCCTCGTACTCGTACTCGCGGGTGAAGTTGATCTGGTTCTGGATCATCGCCGCCTGACCCGCGTAGAGGATGCCAGCGGTCGCGTTCGGGTTGTCGCTGCGCCCGGTGAGCACCAGACCCGCGATGGTCAGCGCGGTGGTCAGCATGTTTGCCTGTGCCAGCTCCTCGGTACGGCGCACGAAGTGCCGCTGCAGGACGTGCGCGACCTCGTGCGCCATCACACCCGCGAGCTCAGCCTCGCTGTGGGTGATGTCCAGCAGGCCGCGGTTCACGCCCACGAAACCACCGGGGAGCGCGAACGCGTTGATGCGGCCATCGTCTACGGCGAAGAAGGTGAACACCGTGCCGTCCGGACCCGCCGAGGCGACCAGACGCTGGCCGACATCGTTCAGGTAGTCGTTCAGCAACGGGTCGTCGAGTACCACGCCGCCTTCCAGCAACTGGCGGTAGACGCTGAGACCGAGCCGATACTCCTCGTTGCGATCAAGGATCGAATCGGCGGAGTTGCCCAGGCGTGGCGGCTGGTCCATCGCCGGCGCGGCACCGCATAGCAGCACCGCCGCAGCGGTCATGGCGGTCCAGGCGAGGCGTCTCAGGTCAGGTGTGGGCATGTGTCAGATGATGCCTCAGGGCAGGGGTCGGTCGCTCGCAGGCTCAGGTTCCCGCGCCGATGCAGGTCCCAGAACGGATGACCCCGGCGCAGGGCCGGGGTCATCGCTGCGATCCTTCCGGCTGGGATCAGTCGAACTGGTGACTGACCTGCAGCGAGAGGATGTCCGCATCGGCCTCGAAGGAGCCGATGATCCGGTCGCCCAACGCGCCGCTGTGATCGAAGCGGATGTCATCGTCCAGGAACAGGTGGGCCCAGGCGGTGCTGAGCTGCGTGTTCGGGGACATGTTCCAGGTCGCGCCGAAGGCCAACCAGGTGCGATCCGCGCCCGGCAGCCGCGCGGTGCGCGACGGCGACGGCGAGGTGGCACCGGCGAACGGCACCGGCTCCGGGATCGGCGAGACATCCAGCGCGACACCAGCGCGTAGCGTGAACGAGTCGTTCATGTCGAAGTCCACACCGATCGCGTAGCGGCTGACGTTCTCCCAGCCCTCGGTCTCGACCGTATCCGGCTGCAGCGGGTTGTCGTAACGGACGCGCAGCTCCTGGAAGCTGCTCCAGCCCGAGCGACTGAAGTCCGCGCTGATGCGCCAGCGATCGTTGATCTCGTGGTACCAGGAGATCTGCAGCAGGTCCGGCGTATCGAAGTCAGCACGGATGCCGGAGTTCACGAACACACCCTGCGCGAGGAACAGCGCGGGTACGTTGAAGAACTTGCCGGTGCCGCGGAGCTGGTGCTCGATCTGGCTGCGGTAGGTGATGCCCACACGACCGTGCGAGTAGTGGTAGGTGGCACCGAAGTTCAAGCCGAAGCCGGTGCTGCTGCCCTCGAGCTCGCCGTAACCGTCGTTGTTCTGCGGGGTGTAACCGAGGCCGCTGCAGGTCAGCGGGTCGACCTCAGAGAAGCAGACCAGGCCGAAGTCCACCGAGCTCGACAGCTTCACGGTCATGTACTGGAAGTCCAGCCCGAAGCCGACCGAGAAGTTATCGCTGATCGAGATGCCTAGCGATGGGTTGAGCTGGAGGATCGCGACCTTCGAGTACAGCGCCTGGTAGCGGAAGATCGAGCCGGCCTCGTAATCGGTCGCGAGACCGAACGGTGCGGTCAGGCCCACACCCCAGACCATGCGCTCGTTGATGCGCTGCGCGTAGAACATGCCGGGCGTCATGCCCAGCTTGCCGACGCTGCCACCCTCGGTACCCGACAGCGGCTGTCCGATGGCATCGGTAGCGCTGATCTTGGTGAAGTCAGCACCGAGTCTGATGAGCGTGCTGCTGAAGGCGAGATCGTTGTCGTCGATCAGCACCAGGTTGGCCGGATTCCACGCCACCGAGGTGGAGTCGTCGGACATCGCCGCGCCCCCCGAGTTGGCGCGACCGGTGCTCTCCGCACTGTGCTCACTGAGCTGGAAACCGGAGGCGGACGCGAGGCCGGGGAGCGTCATGATGACGGCTCCGACAACCCAATGACCGAAGCGCCGGACCTGGTTCTGATGTTTCATCGGAAACCCTCGACAGGCTAGACTCACAGCGGCAGATTTAATCACAGCACCCCGGAGAATGTAAGCCGCGCCGGGCCCCGAAGGGGGATACCCCGTCCGGGGGGGCGATCACAGGGAGGCGTCGGGATGGAT
>Ga0214472_10006942_pt1 | contig 11863 bp, 8 predicted proteins | sample RVTome_6_FD_207662 | JGI IMG/M metagenome (GOLD analysis project Ga0214472, IMG submission 207662) | Soil microbial communities from uranium-contaminated site in the Upper Colorado River Basin, Wyoming, United States - RVT140D175 | ecosystem: Environmental > Terrestrial > Soil > Contaminated >...
AAGGCGCTGTGGGTGTCCGGCCCGAGCTTCGACAGGAAGTAGCGGGCGAGCGTCGTCTTGCCCGTGCCTACCTCGCCCGTGATTAGCACGAAGCCGCCCCGCTCGCGGTGTCCGAACTCGATGTGCGCGAAGGCCTCGGCGTGCCGGTGCGAGAGGTAGAGATACTTCGGGTCGGGCGTGAGGTTGAAGGGCTTCTCGCGGAACCCGTACCAGGATTCGTACACGGTGGAACGAACCTATCACTTCAGCGGGACGTGAGATACACATGTTCTCACCTACCCCGGGGACCGGGCGCTCTCCCACACCGGCGCGAGCCATGGTGAGACACTAGCGCGCGGTGGATCTCGAGGCAAATCGCGAGGAGCTGAGCCTGCCCGGTGTCTGCGCGAGCGCCGCGCTCTACGGCGCGGGCGACGCCGTCGTCGTGCTGGGGCACGGCGCCGGGGGTAATCGCCGGAATCCGATGCTCCTGGCGCTGGCTGCGGCGCTCGCGGCTTCAGGGCGCGCCGCGCTGCTCTACAACTTCCCCTACTCTGAGACGGGCTCACGGCGGCCTGACCCGCCGGCCGTCCTGGAGGCGACGACTCGCGCGGCGGCGGTGCTGGCCCTCGAGGCGAGCGGGGCCCGCCGCATCGTGCACGGAGGCCGCTCGATGGGCGGGCGGATCGCGTCGCAGGTCGTTGCGGCGGGGGAGAGAGCCGACGGGCTCGTGCTCCTCGGCTACCCGCTCCATCCGCCGGGGCAGTTCGAGAAACGCCGTGAAGCCCACCTGCCGCGGATCGAGGCGCCGATGCTGTTCCTCCAGGGAACGAGAGACAACTTCGCGCGCCCGGACCTGCTCGACGCTCTGATGAAGCGGCTGGGAGACCGCGCCGAGCTCCACCGCGTCGAGCACGCCGACCATTCCTTCGGCGTCCTGAAGCGCTCCGGCCGAACGCCAGCAGAGGTACTAGCCGAAATCAAGGCTGTCCTTCTCCGTTGGCTGCAGGCCCACGGCCTATAGCAGCAGAGGGGGGTCTGGGGGGACGAAGTCCCCCCAGCTCAAGAAAAGTCGGCCGTTTCTCCCACCTTCGAGAACCCAGCTTGAGGAGCCACGAGCCCGACGAGCCGCCCCCTGAGCGGGAGGCTCAGGTTCGTGGACTCGAGCGGAAGCGCGTGAGGTCTCGAACTAGCAGCTAACGCACACGCCTCGATTCACGCCTCAGTTCAAGACCTGACCCCTCGTGCCGTTGGCGTGACCGTCGCGAGCTCCCGCGCCTTCTCGTCGAGCTCGCCCTGGAGCGCTTCCCACTGGGCCATCAGCTCGCCGGCCTCCCACATGCGCTTCTGGTGGTCCTCGCCGGCCTGGGTGGCGCGGGCGCGGTCGTCGTAGAAGCCGGGCTCGGCCATCTTCGCTTCGAGCGCCTTGACGGCCTGCTCGGCCTCCGCGACGCGCGTCTCGAGCTCGGCGAGGCGCGTCTTCATGCGCTTGAGCTCGCGCTCGAGCACCTGGCGCTCGGGCATGGCGCCCGACTGGCGCAGGCGCGGAGCCAGCGGGTTGACCGGGGACGGCTGTGCGAGTGGTGCTGCGGTGGCGTTTTTTGGACTCGCGGAGGCCTTGGCCCTGCCCGGCGCGCCCCCGTGCCTCGGGTCCGCGGGCGCTACGGCCGGCTTGGGGTGCGGATGCGTGCGGGTGGCGACCGATGCTGTCCCGTCGTCGCGCTCCCCGCGCGCGGGCGGCGCGACCGGGGCGACCGCTCGCGGCCCCTTGGATCCCGGCACCGGGGCGTCGAGCCTCGCTTCTCGCTGTTTCTTCCAGTACAGGAAGTCCTCGTAGCCGCCCGGGTAAAGGAGCGCCTCGCCGCCGCCCACCTCGATCACCTTGGTGGCGAGCTTGTCGACGAAGTAGCGGTCGTGGGACACGAACACCAGCGTGCCGCCGTAGTCCGCGAGTGCCTCGAGCAGCACCTCCTTCGAGTCGAGGTCGAGGTGGTTCGTGGGCTCGTCGAGCAGCAGCACGTTCGAGGAGGTGAGCAGCATCTTCGCGAGCGCGAGCCGGTTGCGCTCGCCGCCCGAGAGCACGGCGACCTTCTTGTAGACGTCGTCGCCCGCGAACAGGAAGCCGCCGAGGATGCTGCGGATCATGGGCGCCATCGAGACCGAGCTGTGGGACGACATCTCCTCGATCACCGTGCGCGCGGGATTGAGCACCGCCGCCTGGTCCTGGGCGAAGTAGTCGAGTACGGCCTTGTGGCCTTCGAGCCGCACGCCCTCGTCCCCGCGATCGATTCCCGCGAAGATGCGCATCAGCGTGGTCTTGCCGGCCCCGTTCGGGCCGACGAGGGCGATCCGGTCGCCGCGCTCGACCATCAGGTCGAGGTGGCGCAGCACGACGTTGTCGCCGTAGGCCTTGCGCAGGCCCTTCGTCTCGATCACGACCCGGCCCGGGCGCGGCGATTCCGGGAACTTGAAGCGGATCTTCTTGCGCTCGGGCGGCAGCTCGATCCGCTCCACCTTGTCGAGCTGCTTGATCCGGCTCTGGACCTGCTTCGCCTTGGTGGCCTGGTAGCGGAAGCGGTTGATGAAGACCTCGGCCTTCTCGATCTCCTCGCTCTGGCGGCGGTGCGACTCGCGGAGTCGCTCCATGCGCGCGGTGTGCTCGGTCACGTAGTGCGAGTAGTTGCCGTGGTAGTCGGTGAGCGTCTTCAGGCCGACCTCGGTGATGCGCTTGACGGTCGCGTCGAGGAAGTAGCGGTCGTGCGAGACGAGCACCACCGAGCCCGGGTAGTCGGCCAGGTACTCCTCGAGCCAGTTGCGGGCCGGCAGGTCGAGGTGGTTGGTGGGCTCGTCCATCAGCAGCAGGTTCGGCCGCGCGAGCAGCAGCTTGGCGAGCGCGATCCGCATCTGCCAGCCGCCCGAGAACTCCTCGGTCTTGCGCTGCTGGTCGGCGAGCGAGAAGCCGAGCCCCTTCAGCACGTCCGCCACGCGCGCGTCGATCTCCCAGCCGCCCAGGTGCTTGAAGCGCTCCGTCACCTCGGCATATCGCTCGAGCAACCGGTCGTGGCCCTCGCCGTCCTCGGTTGCGTGGGCGAGCGCGTCCTCGATCCGGTGCTGCTCGGCCTTGAGCGCGAGGACCTCCTCGAAGGCCAGCACGACCTCGTCGTAGACGCTGCGGCCGTGGTGGACGATCCCGTCCTGCGGCAGGTAGCCGATGGTCGTGTCGGACGCCATCCGGATCTGGCCGGAGTCGGGCTCCTGCAGGCCCGCGAGCATCCGCAGCAGCGTGGTCTTGCCGGATCCGTTCGGCCCCGACAGGCCGATCCGGTCGCGCTTCTTGACGTGCCACGAAACGTCCTCGAACAGGATCCGCTCGCCGTAACGCTTGTGGAGGCCCTCGATGTGGATCATGCGCCGAGGTTCAGGAACTCGAGGCAGGCCTTCTTGAGCATCGCCCGGTGCTCCGGCTCGGCGAAGTTCAGGCGGTACTCGTTGATCACCTTGATCTCCATCTCCTCCCACTCCTTCCAGCAGGAGGCGCAGATCGAGGAAGCGACCTTCTCCTTGACCGCCGGGGCGAACGGGATGCGGTGAGCCGGCGGGGCCTCGCCCGGCTTCTGGCAGCGGACACACGACTCAGGCATCGAGCACTCCCACAAACTCTCAATTATAGACGCCCCAGCCATGACTTGCGACGATGACAAACCCCTGCCCATAATGCCGTTACATGGAGAACGTGGCCGTGAAGCGCAGTTTCAGCGCCCTTTCCCTCTCTCCCGCGACGCTCGGGAGCCTCGAGGCGAAGGGATACGAGTCGCCGACGCCGGTCCAGGAAGAGGCGATCCCCAAGGCGCTGGCCGGCAAGGACCTGGTGGTCCAGTCGCGCACGGGCACGGGCAAGACCGCCGCGTTCGGGATCCCGATCGTCGAGAAGGTGGACGCGGCGCGCGACGCGGTGCAGGCGGTCGTGCTCGCGCCCACGCGCGAGCTGGCGATCCAGGTGGCGCAGGAGATCGCCGAGCTCGGGCGCGGGCGGGGCGTGAAGGTCCAGTCGGTCTACGGCGGCGACTCGATGGAGCGGCAGATCGAGGGGATCCGCGCCGGCGCCCACGTGATCGCGGGCACGCCTGGCCGAGTGCTCGACCACCTGCGGCGCGGGACGCTCGACTTCTCGGGGGTCCACTTCCTGGTGCTGGACGAGGCCGACCGCATGCTCGACATGGGCTTCGCGGTGGAGATGGGCCAGATCATGGAGTTCGTCCCCGCGACGCGGCAGACCATGCTGTTCTCGGCCACGGTGCCGATCGGGATCCGCGGGCTCATCTACCACTACATGGCCGAGCCCGAGTGGGTGCTGCTCTCCGAGGACCAGATCTACGTCAAGGAGGTCGAGCACGTCTACTGCCTGGCCTCGCGCCTGCACAAGGAAGCGACGCTCTACCGCCTGCTCGAGTACGAGAACCCGTCCTCCTCGATGATCTTCTGCAACACGCGCGAGGAGACGCGCCAGGTGTCGACGTTCCTCAGGAACCGGGGGCTCGCGGTCGCGATGCTGTCGTCCGACCTGCCGCAGAAGAAGCGCGAGCAGGTGATGGCGGCGTTCCGCGAAGGCCGGATCCGGCACCTCGTGACCACGGACGTGGCCTCGCGCGGGATCGACATCGAGGACCTCTCGCACGTCTTCGTGTTCTCGACGCCCGACTCGCCCGAGCAGTACATCCACCGCGCCGGCCGCACCGGGCGCGTGGGCAAGAGCGGGCGGGCGATCAGCCTGATCGGAGCCTTCGACCTGATGAACTTCAACCGGCTGGTGAAGCGCTACCACGTCGAGGTCAAGGAGATCGCCGTTCCGACCGACGAGGAGGTGCAGGCGCGCAAGGCCTCGCGCATCGTCGACTCGCTGGCGGACGTCGGCCGGCGCCTGCCGCTCGAGGACTTTCTCGAGCTCGGGCCCGCGGCGCGCGCGATCGCGGCCCACGAGCTGCACGACCGCATCGTGGCGCTGCTGCTGCGCGGGCACCTTCTGGCCCAGGCGCCCGCCCCGGCGCCGGACGTGGACGACAGCGCCACGGCCGAGCCGGAGCGCGAGACCGGCGGAGCACCGCCGCGACGCGACTACGGGGGCGGCCGCCGCCGGGGTCCCCGCCGGCGGTAAGGCTGCTGCCACAATCCGTGGAGACGATGGCTCTCGGCAGAGCAACTGCAGAGGACCACGGGTAGCGGCGGAGCCGGAGGGCCTCCCGGGACGAGTCCCCGGTCAGGATAGATGGACTCGTCCTGGGATCCCGGTCCGCCGCGGAGACGATGGCCCTCGGCAAAGCCACTGCAGAGGACCACGGGTAGCGGCGGAGCCGGAGGGTCTCCCGGGACGAGTCCCCGGTCAGGCAGGTGGATTCGACCCGGGATCCCGGTCCGCCGCGGAGACGATGGCCCTCGGCCCTGCAGCCGCAGAGGGCCGCGGGGACGATGGCAGCGGCTTCAGCGAGAGCCGGTGACCCGCCGACGCAGCCAGCGCTCGAAGAACCAGTTGGCCAGGCGGTAGGCTTCGCCGTCACGCGCCAGGTAGCCGAGCATCGACAGCCCGTAGAGCGGGGAGTCGAGGTCCTCCTCGGGGCGCCCGAGCTTGCGGGCGATCTCGCCGCGCGTGCGGCGGCCCTCGCGGGCCACCTCGCTGAGCGCGTCCCGCTCCACCGGCTCGAGCGTGCCGAAGTCCACCGCGAAGTAGTTGGCCACCATCTCGTCGGCGGCGAGCTGGTCGAGCGTCACCGCCAGGTCCCGGCTCTCGAACAGGCGGCTCGCGATGAGCTGCACCAGGAACGGGTGGCAGGCGGCGCGCTCGAGCACCGTCTCGGTGTCGGCCGCCGCGAAACCGCCGCGCGCGAGCAGCGTGCGTCCTTCCGCGGGCGTGAGCGGCGTCAGGTAGACAGGCGGGATGAAGCCTTGCAGGAACGGCGACGTGGGCAGCGCGGCCTGCTCGTCGACCCGCGCCAGCAGGCGCGTCGCCGTGATCACCGTGCGCACCTCGCTGCCGCGCGACAGCACGCGCCGCAGCCGGGCCAGCACCGCGGCGTCGCTGCGGCCCACCACCAGCAGCTCCTCCGCCTCGTCGACCAGCAGCAGCAGCCGCCAGCCGCTGCGGACCGTGCGCCGCACCAGGCTCGCCAGCATCTCCGCCACCGGCTGGCTCTCCAGGTCCTCGACCAGCACGTCGGTCGCGCGGCGGAAGCCTTCGGAATCCTCGACGCTCGCGAGCAGCGTCTCGGCCAGCCCGCGCGCGTCTCCGCTGCCCTGCAGGTCCCAGTACAGCGGCACGAACGGCGTCTCGCGGCTCTTCTGGACCCGGTACTCGAGCTCCTTCAGCAGGCTCGTCTTGCCGAGCCGGCGCCCGCCGAGGACCCAGAGCGAGTGGCGCTCGCCCTCGAGCAGCTCGCGCACCAGCTCGCTGCGGCCGAAGAAGTCCTCGCCCCGCACCCAGCTGCCGGCGATGAAGGGATTGCGCGGGGGTGCCGCGAGGGTCGACATGGGCGCCTAGTCTGCCATAGCCGGGCGCTCGAGGGCGTCCGCGTCGGGCGCTTCGCCGGAGTGGTCCTCGCCCTCGACGACGTCACGCGCCGCTTCGACGTCCTCGAGCCGGATCGTGCCGCGGCCGTGCTCCAGCATCCGGTTGACCGCGTGGACGCAGAGCTTCTGCACCAGGTAGGGGCGCAGCTGCGAGAGCTCGAGCACGCGCTCGACCGCCTCGGGCCGCCAGCGGAAGAACCCGGCCACGGGCTCCCGCACGAGCGCCTCGGCCTCCTCGCGCGAGAACGCGGCGAGCTCGACCTCGTCGAAGAAGTTGTACCAGGGGCTCACCTCGCTCTTCCAGCGCCGCCTGATCCCGACGCCGCTCATCACCGCCACCAGGTTCTCCGAGAAGCTCTTCATGAAGATCCCGCGCAGGCGCTGGTTGACGCTCTCGGAGTACGAGTTGAGCACGTCGACCTCGTCGATCAGCAGCGCGAGCTTCACCCGGCGCGGCGTGCGCGTCTTGAGCTCGCCGATCACGCGCTGCAGGTCGTGGCTGAAGTCCCGGGCGTCGTAACCCTGGGCGTCAGACGTGAAGCGCAGCTCGGCGCGGGTGGCGGGAGCGAGCTCGAGGCTGTCGACCGCCTCCGCCATCAGCGCGTGGAAGAAGGCCTGCTCGGGCACGCCCTGCAGGTCGACGAACACCGGGAAGAAGCTCCACTCGCCGCCCTCGTCGTCGGCGAGCACACGCTTCAGGTGGTGCAGGAACGTGGTCTTGCCGATCCGGCGCTCGCCCGTGATCATCAGGCTGTTGCGGTGGAGCGTGCTGAGCATGCGCGCGGTGAGCTTCCCGCGCCCGTAGAACATGTCGTGGTCGAGGACGGGCGCTCCCGCGATGTAGGGGTTGAAGCGGCGGCGCCGGGCGCGCCGGCGCCGGAGCCGCTGCGCGCTCCAGCCGAGGCCGATCAGCGTGAAGGCGCCGGCGGCCGCCGAAGGCACGAAGTACTGCGTCTCGTGGAAGCGCAGGCGCCGCTCGACCCGGAACGGCACCGAGCGCGTGAGCCCGCCCGTGTCGATCGCCGTGACCACGATCGCGTTCACGCCCGGCTCGAGCGGCACCTCGCGCACGAACGGCACCATGCGCGCCGGCGCGAGCGGCGAGCTCTCGGGCACGAACTCGCCGATCAGCTGGTCGCCGACGCGGAACTCGATCTTCTGCACGCCCCGGTCGTCGCTCGCGGCGCCCTGCAGCGAGAGCGTGGCGGACTCGATCACGGTGCTGCCGCGGTCGAAGAGTGCTAACGCCGGCTCCTGGTTCGGCAGCCAGCGGGCGACGATCGCTTCGCCCGTGCGCCGCTCGGCCTCGGCCAGCCGCTCGCGCGCCCGCGGGTGGCCCGCGTCGAGCTGCAGCACCGCCTGGTACGCCACCTGCGCCTCGGGGAAACGGCCGGCCGCCATCAGCTCCTCGGCGCGGGCGGCCCGCTTGTCGATCTCGGCCCGGAGCTCCTTCTGCAGCCTCAAACCCTCGAGAATCTGGCGCGCGCGCATCAGGTAGTCGCGGGCCTCGCTGTCGGTGGGATCGGCCGCCGCGTCGCTGAGCGGAGCGAGCGAGGCCTCGAGCTGCCCGGCGTCGAACAGCGCCTTGCCTTCGGCGAAGGCCTTCCGGCGCGCTGCGCGCGTCGTCGAGGCGAGGATGCGCTCTTCCGCAAGGCGGCGTCCCTCGAGGGCCCGGGCGTTTTTCGGGGCGAGATCGAGCGCCTCGTCGAAGGCCACCTTGGCCTCGTTCGCGCGCCCCTCCCCGAGCAGCCGCTCGCCGTCCACGAGGCGCTGCTCCAGTCGCTGGGAGCGCGCCGTCGCGTCCAGCGCCTCGGCCTGGGCCGCGCGCTGGCGCTCCTGCTCGCGCGTGACGGCGCCCAGCGTGTCGGCTTCGAGGCTGCGCGCCAGCGCCTCGGCCTGCGCCAAGAGCGGCAGCGACTCGTCCCAGGCGCCGCGCCGGCCGAGCTCCTGCGCCCGCTCGAGCAGCCGCCTGACCTCGCCCCGCGCGCGCCGCGTCAGCCGCGCGGCCTCGGCGGCCTGCGCCTCGCCCCGGCGCTTCACGAGCTCGGCGAACAGCGGCGTCTTGCGGATCGCCCCCTGCTGCTCCTCGCGGTTGAAGGCCTCTCTGGCCTTGACATACTCCTGCTGCTCGAGCAGGCACACGCCAGTGTAGTAGTGCGGCAGATAGTCGATGAAGCGCAATCCGTACATCTGCAGGTTGGTCCCGGGCGTAGGCCGCAGCCGCAGCGCCTCGTTCAGGTTCTTGACGCAGTCGCCCCAGCGCTTCGCGGGGATGTCCTCGTCCCGGGCCTTCAGGTAGTAGTCGTACCACTCGAGCGCGGCCCGCGCCGGGCTCGCGAGAGCCACGGCCAGGACCGCGAGCAGGATCCGGGGACCGACGCGCAAGCTACTTCTCGAACATCGCGGCGATGTGGGCACCGCGCGCGGTCGCGGTGAACGGATCCGTGGCCATCCGCACCTCGGCCACCTCGATCGGGAACGGGCGCGCGCGCAGCGTGCGCTCGAAGAGCTCGCGGAAGCCCTTCGGCCGCGCGGTTCCGCCCGCGAGCACGATCGGCAACGCGCGCTCGGTCTTGGGCAGCTTCTCGGCGCGCGAGATCGCCCGCCGCAGCGTGTCGACGAGCGTCTCGACCAGGTCCTCGTAGTAGATGTGGAGCGCCTTCTCCAGCTTGTCCTTGGGCGGCTTGCTGAGGTCGAGGCCCTCCTCCTTGGTCACCTTCACGCGCGTCGCGTGCTCGCCCACCGCCTCGCCCACCGAGCGGTCGATGAAGTCGCCCGCCTTCGGCAGCGACACCATGATCGAGGGGATCGAGAGGAACGCCAGCGTGGCGTTGCACATGCCGCCGCCGCACGAGATGCCGATGCCGGTGAAGTTGCTCTGCTCGAGCTCGGAGAAGATCACCGCCAGGCCCTCGTTGATCGCCATCGCCTTGTAGCCGAGCGAGGTGAAGTGCTGCCTGAGGCTCGCCTCGTGATAGGTGAGTGCCGACTCGCGGCCCGGGGCCGCCGCGGGCACCGAGAACGCCAGCACCTCGTTCGAGGAGCGCGGCTTCGGCACCAGGCTCTGCAGGATCGCCTCGAGAACGGGCCAGGCCTGCTTCTCCTTCGGGTTCAGCAGGCCGTCGGCCATCGGCCGCAGCGCCTCGGCGTTGAACATGTTGGCGAAGCGCTCGGTCGCGGAGCCGAAGATCACGAGCTCGTCGCCGTCGCGGTAGTAGTGGATGTCGCTCTGCTGCTGGATCGTGCGCTCGGTGACCGGCGAGTAGGGGACCGGGATGAAGGCGTTCAACTGCGACTGGCAGGCCACCTCCTTGCCGCCCCGCCGCGAGACCACGACCTTGCTGGTTCCGACGTCGATCCCGACCGGGTGCGACCCGCTGCGAACCAGGTCCTCGATCCTGTCCGCGGCCTCCTCGGGCGCCTTCCAGAGGTGGTCCTTGTTCTCCGCCATGTCGCTATCCTCCGCCTTGGGCGCGCTTCGCCTGCGCCGCCTGTTTCTCGGCTGTCTCCGCGTCCGTGGTCAGCTCGGCCAGCCAACGGTCGTAGGCGCCGGCCCGCTCCTTGCGCTCCTCGTCGAGGCTTCGTCCCCGCGCCGCCGCTTCCGTCGCCAGCCTGTCCGCCGCCAGGCTCGCCCCCGGCCACGGCTCGCCCATCACCGCCAGGAAGCGCTCGTCCCACTCGAAGCCGAGCCGCACCGCGGGCGACTCGACACGGTACTGGTCGGGCAGCGAGAACGCCTCGAACGGGAAGCCGCGCGCCCAGTCGAGGTGGTGGCCGATCAGGTGCTTCTTCGGGTTGACGCTCGCGAGACCGTGCGTGACGCACAGCGCGGGAGCGATCTGCCACTTGTGGCGCAGGTAGTCGGAGAGGCTCCGGCCCGCCTCGAGCTGCGCGCGCGTGATCGGCAGCGCGCGCCCGCCCTCCCAGCGCGTCTCGAACGAGACCCCGATCGTCGGTCCGTTCAGGTTCAGGTAGACGCGCTCGCCCTCCGCCCACACCGACATCCCGGCGTGGTTGGCCTTGTCCTTCTCCTCCACGACGCGGTAGACGCGGCCGAAGCGGTCGACCAGGTAGTGGTACACCTGGTTGCGCCGGAGGTAGCGCAGCAGGTCCTGGCTCGAGTCGCGCAGCTTCTCGTTGAAGGACTCCTCGAGCGGCCAGATGTCGCTCTCGGAGGTGTGGTAGACGATCCCGATCGGCCGGTCCTGGACCTCTTCACCCATGCCGCCGCCGAGCGTGAAGACGCGGTAGCGCCGCGGCTCGCCGCGCACGGCCCAGGTGGTGTCGATGCGCAGGCCGTTGCTGTACAGCTCGAACGCGGCGCCCGAGTCCACGAGCCAGATCCGCTCGGGGGTGAGGCCGCCGCGCGGCGGATCGAGCCTCGCTTGCGCGGTCGGCACCGGCCGAGGCTTCGCGACCACGACGGGAGCCATCACGGAAGCCACGTCGGAGCTGCGCCGCAGCGGATAGCCGGCGAGCGCCAGGCCCGCGGCCGCCACGAGCAGGAGCGCCGCGGCGTTGACGGTCCGGCGCGCGCGCCGCGGCAGGGGCGGGCGGTTGCGGCGAGGCGGGTCGAGGGCGCCCCACGGGTTCTTCGAGAAGAGCGGCCGTGTCTCCTCGACTCCCGTCAGACGGTAGGCGACCCAGCGCAGGGGGGCGCCGGGGAGAACCTGCAGGCGCTCGTCCAGCGTCTCGAAGCGCTCGATGGAGTGGCGCAGGAAACGCAGCTTCTCGACGGGGTTGCGGATGCTGCGGCCCCTGGCCTCGAGCGCCTGGAGTGGCCGGCGGCCGAAGCCGGCGAGGCCCGTGGCGGGCGACTTCGGGGCGGCGCTTCGTTGCACCCGGGCCGCATTTGGCCTCGCAACGACACCACGACCCTGCTCTCGGCGCGCCAAAGTCCTCTCCGACCGTGAATTATAGGGTTCCGCCCGCACTCCTCACAAGGCGGGCGGCTCGACGCCGCCCGAGCGCCCCGCTAGAATCGCGGCCTGGATGGCAGCCGAAGGCGGGGCGGGTCCGATGGGCGGCGACGGCCGGCGCGGCCGGCGCACCCCCGTCGACCTCGAGGCGACGATCGGAGGACGCACCCCGCGCCAGGCGCGCGTCGCCGACCTGAGCCTCGTGGGCTGTCTCGTGCGGACGGAGGCGGCGCTCGCCAGGGGGGCCGTCCTGGACCTGACGCTGACGCTCCCGGACGGCCCGCTGCGGGCGAAGGGCCGGGTGGTCGAGGCGTCGCTCGACGGCGAAGCGGCGCCGGGGGCGCCGGGCTTCCTGGCCGGACTCGAGTTCCTGGCGCTCGCGGCCGCGGACGAGGCCCGGCTGCGGG
>Ga0214472_10006943_pt1 | contig 11863 bp, 12 predicted proteins | sample RVTome_6_FD_207662 | JGI IMG/M metagenome (GOLD analysis project Ga0214472, IMG submission 207662) | Soil microbial communities from uranium-contaminated site in the Upper Colorado River Basin, Wyoming, United States - RVT140D175 | ecosystem: Environmental > Terrestrial > Soil > Contaminated >...
AAATGGCCGGCAAGTTTCGCACGGTGCAGGCCGAGGCGCGCAAGGCGTGCCTGATGCGGTGAGCGGCGGCCGGCGCGGACCGATGCGGCTTCGCGCCGCCGCGCGCGCCGCGTGCATCGCGGCACTGCTCGCCGCGCTGCCTCCTGCGTCGGGGGCGGAAGTCCCGCCGCTGGAAGTCGTCGAAGCCGCGCCCGGCGTGTTCGTCCACGTCGGCCGGCACGAGGAGACGACGGCGGCGAACCTCGGGGACATCGCGAACATCGGCTTCGTCGTCGGCGAGAGATGCGTCGCGGTGATCGACAGCGGCGGCAGCCTCGCGGTCGGCCGCGCGCTCGCGGCGGCGGTGCGCGGCAAGACCGATCGCCCGGTGTGCTACGTGATCAACACCCACATGCATCCGGACCATGTGTTCGGCAATGCGGCCTTCCTCGACGACGCGGTCCGCCCGCAGTTCGTCGGCAGCGCGCGCCTTCCGCAGGCGCTCGCCGCGCGTGACGAGCATTACCGCGCGGCGCTGGCCGCGGCCCTCGGCGCCGCCGCCGCGGGCAGCCGCGCCGTCGCCCCGGACCTGCTCGTCGACGACCGGCTGCGGCTGGACCTCGGCGGCCGCGTGCTCGTGCTGCAGCGCTGGCCGACGGCGCACACCGACAACGACGTGACGGTGTTCGACGAGGCGAACGGCACGCTGTGGCTCGGCGATCTGCTGTTCGACGAGCGGATTCCGTCGGTCGATGGAAGCATCAAGGGCTGGCTCGCGGTCGGGGCCCGGTTGCGCGAACTGCCGGTGCGGCAGGTGATCCCCGGTCACGGGAGGATCGCACCGCCGTGGCCCGACGCCCTCGACGCCCAGGCGCGCTACCTCGAACGGGTCGTGGCCCGGGTGCGGGACGCGCTCGCGCGCGGCATGACGCTGCGCGAGACGGTCGCTGCGGCGGAGATGGCCGACGCGCGCGGCTGGCGCCTCGCGGAGGCCTATCACCGGCGCAACCTGACCGCCGCGTATGCCGAACTCGAATGGGAATAGCCGCGATGCCCGCACGTCTGCTCCTGCTTGCGCTCGGTTTCATGCTGACGTGCCGCGCCGGCCTCGCGTCCGCCGCGGACCCGGCGGACGACCCCGACGCGAATCCCCAATGGCGGCAGGTGCGCGCCGCGCTGTTCGGGTTGCGGCCGATCGCCGTCGCGGACCCGGACGTGCTGACGCTCGACGCGCCGTATCGCGCCGAGGACGCGGCGATCGTGCCGGTCGCGCTGCGTAGCCGCATCGCCCAGTCGCCGACGCATTACGTCAAGACCGCGTGGCTCGTCATCGACGGCAACCCGTCGCCGGTCGCCGCGACCTTCCGTTTCACGCCCGACAGCGGGCGCGCGGACGTCGAAACGCGCGTGCGCGTCGAGCAATACACGTTCGTGCGCGCGATCGCCGAGCTCGACGACGGCTCGCTCCACATGGCGACGCGCTTCGTCAAGGCGGCGGGCGGCTGTTCCGCGCCCGCCGGCAAGGATCCCGCGGCGGCGGCCGCGAACCTCGGGCGCATGAGGCTGAAGGTCGACGACGCCGGGGAGCCGCGGCGCGCGCAGCTGCTGGTGAGCCATCCGAATACATCGGGGCTCGCGATGGACCAGATCACGCGGCTGTATCCGACGGCACGTTACGTGCGCCAGGTCACGGTGCGCTACCGCGACCGCCCGGTACTCGAAGCCGACGTCGATTTCTCGATAAGCGAGAACCCGAGCTTCCGCTTCCTGTTCCGCGGCGAGGGTGGCGGCAACAGCGGCGGCGAGCTCGCGGTCGAGGTCGTGGATACCGACGGCCGGACGTTCGAGAGCCGCATCCCGGTCGCTCGGCGCCGCGACGGAGCCTGAATGCGCGCGGCCGCGCTCGGCGGGGTGCTGCTCGCCGCGGCCGTGCTGATGGCGGCGGCAAGCGCTCGTGCGGCGGAGTTCGACGCGCTCGCGCCCGGCGCCTTCGTGCTGCTCGGCCCGTCGCTCGCCGCGGCCGCCCCGCCCGACGCGGAGGCGGGGAACGTCGGCCTGCTCGTCGGCCGGGACGCGGCGCTGCTCGTCGACACCGGCGCCTCGGCCCGCCACGGGCGCGAAGTCCTCGCCGCGGCGCGCCGCGCGGCCGACCGGCCCGTGCGGCTCGCGCTGATTTCCCACGGCCTGCCGGAATTCCTGTTCGGTGCCGGCGCGTTGCAGGACGCCGGCATCCCTGTCGTCGCCCACCCCCGCACCGCGGCGCTCATCGCCGAACGCTGTGCGATCTGTCTGCAGCGCTTCGTCGAGGCCTACGGCGCCGACGCTATGGCCGGCTCGCGCGTACCGCGCCCCGACCGGCTCGCGCTCGGGGACCGCTCGGTCGATCTCGGCGGCCGCAACGTCGAGCTCCTCGATTTCGGCTGGGCGAGCACGTCCGGCGACGTCGCGGTGCTCGACCGCGCGAACGGGATCCTGTTCGCCGGCGGCCTCGTCGTCGTCGGCCGCGTGCCTCTCGTGCGCGACGCCGACGTCACCGCATGGATCGCCGCGCTCGACCGCATCGCGACGCTGCCGGTGCGCCGGGTCGTGCCCGGCCACGGCCCGGTCGTCCCCGTCGAAGCCGTCGCGGCGCTGCGCGCCTACCTCGTCGAACTCGATGCCGAAGTGCGGCGACTGTATGCCGCGGGGGAGAGCCTGTCCGAGGCAGTGGACGGCGCGAGGCTCCCGGCGTACGAAGCGTGGGCCGGATACGCCGACGTGCATCGGCAGAACGTGCATTACCTCTATCTGGCGCTCGAACGGGCGGAACTCGATGCGGCGGCGTCCGGCGTGCAACGCAGCAAGACGTATCTGCTTATGGAGCCATGAGAACTTGCTTCGTTATCCCTTTCGCGTCTGGGTGAGGCGATGGGGCTTCTCGCATCCTTGCTTCGACATGATCGGTACCAAGAATTGGCTGCAGTTGTGCCACATTGATAAAATGACTCGCCTATGCCAAGCCGATCAGGACATTCGAGATGAAGCGCTGCGTTGTCGGTATTCGTCGCTCCGATGAATCGGGATCACGCGCCACTGGCAAGGATGTGCCGACTGTCTGGTTCCCGTCGATGGCCACGATGGCGGCTGTGCTCTCCGAGGACAACCAGGCACTGCTGCTCGAAGTAGGCGTAATAGAGGCTGTTGCGCTCGGGCCTGTGCTCGACGATCAGCCGCCCGTCCTCGTAGCGCGTGGTCGGCACGCGAAACCAGTTGCGCCGGTCGTAGGACGCGACACAGCGGTAGCCCGACCAGCCGTCCGGATAGGCCGCCGCGGCGGCGTTCTCGAACACCATCCGCAGGTGCTGCCCCGCCGCGTCCTGAAGGCAGAAATAGAACCACTGGCGAAAATCCGCGGCGTTGTCCGAGCGCAGACGCAGGCGGATGTCCTGCGGGTCGTCGAGGCTCGCGACCTCGATCGCGCCGGCGTCGAAATTGTGGCTGATCTTCATCGTGTCTCCGGAAAACGGAATTCGGGGGAAGCGCGTGCACGCCCGGCGCCCGGAAGACGCCCCGCGCCGTTCAGTCAATGCGGCGGCGAAACACCAGCTTCGCGTCGTCGGACACCTCCGGCGCGAAGGCATAGCCCGCTGCGTCGAAGTCCTTCAGCGCGTCCACGCGATCGGCGCGGCGGCGGATCGCGTGGCGCACCATCAGCCCGCGCGCGCGCTTGGCGTAGAAACCGATGATCCGGTAGCGTCCGCCCTTCCAGTCCTCGAACACCGGCGTCACGACCGGTCCGGCGAGCTTCGCGGGACGCACCGCCTTGAAGTACTCGGTCGAGGCGAGGTTGACCAGCACCGCCTCGCCGCCCGCCTCGCGCTCGCCGTCGAGCAGGCGATTCAGCGCCGCGGTCGGCGTGTCGCCCCAGAAGGCATACAGGTTGCTGCCGCGCGGGTTGGCCAGCCGCGCGCCCATCTCGAGCCGGTAGGGCTGCATCAGGTCGAGCGGGCGCAGCAGGCCGTACAGCCCGGAGAGATCACGAAAATCATCCTGGATCGCTTGTCGTCGTTGCGGGCCGCGCTATGGTAGCAAACCCGGGTAGCAAAACCGGCGGCTTCCGGCGCCGACAGTTCGCCCCGGGGCAGCCACACCGCCCGACCGAGCGTGTATCCATCCTATGACGACACCCGCTCGCTTCTGCCCGCCGCCAGCACGGCTATCGCAATGCCCGGGAGCATCAGCATTCCGGCCAGCATCAAAGGGTCCAGATGCTCGCGATCGAATACGCCGAAGGTCATCAGGTAGCCGCCGCTGGCGTATAGCCACACACTGCGCGCATCGATGTTCCCCCGTTGCATCAGGGAGCGCAGAGCAACGCCCGCGGCAAGCAGCAGTAGACCGCCGACGATCCCGTAGGCGAGGAGGAAATCCAGATACACGTTATGTGCAAAAGCGAATTTCTGCGGTAACTCGGGCGCAACCATCTGGGCAAAATAAGAGCTGCCAGTGCCTGTCCATGCATGTGCGCCAAGGTGGCGAAGCACTATTTCCCAGATTACGTCCCGGTGGCTGAGCAGGCTGCCGCCGTGGATCCAGAACGAGGGCCACATCCAGAACGCCAGAAGCGCGGCGGCCGCAGTGGCGGCACCCAGTACGGCCGCGCTCCGCGGAGAAAGCAGGACGGCCGCCGGCAGCGTGGCGACGATCATGGACAGAATGGCATTCCTGCTGCCGTTCGCGACCATCAGCATCACCATGAGGGCCGCAAGCAGCCCCCACAGCCAGGCCGGCCGGATCGCCCTGGCCGCCACGAAGACCCAACAGGCAAGCAATCCGAGCGGAACCGCCAGCGCGTTCCGGTTCATTTCCGAGGCAAATCCGTTGGCGGCCATTGCCAGTGGTGAGCCCAGCCCGGTCGCGACTTGCTCCGGACCGAGGTAGACAATGACGCAAACGACAGCAATGACCGTCGCCCACCGAAGGCTCGCGCACCATGTTTCGAAGCTCAGGTGGCTGCAGGCGATCAGGCCGAGGGCAAGAAAACCGGCCTTGAGCGTGCGTTCGCCTGCCCGCCAGTCGCCGCCGGAGCCAACGTCGCGTAGCAGCATCCAAGCGATGAGAACGAGCAGCAGCAGGAAAAAGCGCCCTGCTTCGCGCGGCCGGTGGCGCCATGAGACGAAGGCGAGAAAGCCGCCGGCGACCAGCGGATGCACCGAACTGACGTGCCAGCCGCTGAAACGATCAAGCAGCAGCGTCACCAGGAAATAGGCGGCTAGCGCGACCGTAGCCAACGGTCGGACTTGCTGCGGAGGAGCTAGAGATTGCGTGATCACTCCCGCCAGTGCTCGGCGACCCACGGCACCGGCAACAGGTAGCGTTTGAGGTGGCGACCGAACGGCACCTCCCGGTGGGCGTCGAAGAGGCGACGCAGATGGGCCAACCGGGGCTCGTGCACAACGGCGTCCGACCAGCGCCCGGCGATGGCGTCGGCCGGATCAGGCTTGCCGGGGAACATGACGATCCGCGCATTGCGCGGCAGCCGGGCCGGGCGCAGATAACGCAGCGGCCACGGCCCTAGGCAATCGAGACGGAAATGGCGCACCCAGGCGGAGGGAAAGAACTTGACGCCACCGCGCACACAATTGGTCACATAGCGCTGCTCGAACTGGTAGCGCCCGGCCAATCCTTCGGGATTCGCCCGGAAGTCGTCAAGCAGATAGGCATGCCCGCCAATCGGAAATCGAAAAACCGAAGTCTGACCCAGCCGTTCCAGCGGCTTGATCCAGTTGCGCGCGAGAATCACGTCGTTCGGGTCGCCGAAGGTGAAAAGATCGTCCAGCGAACCCGTGACGACGACGTCGAGATCGAGGAAAAGTCCGGTTCCGCACAAGCCGAAAAGATCGGCATTCCACAGCGCGAGTTTGCGGAACTTGCCCGGCGCGTTGGTCGGCACCGGGCAGCCTAGCTCGGGCAGGTCGTGGCAGACGACTTCCGGCTGGATGCCGCGACGGTCATCTGTGAAACAGATCACCCGGAAAGGAGGGGAAAGATGACGGGCAACCATGGCGTAGATGCGGTTGACGTATTCGGGGCCGTAACGCGTACCCCACTTGATGCACAGAATCTGTTTGATGGTCACGGAAAGAGAACCCTCAGGAGGATGATTCGGTGGTGGCGCCGGCGCCGTCCGCTCCCGGCACCGTCCGCCGCGACGCCCGCAGGCGCAGGACACGGCCGGGTGTCTTGAGCAGTTCCAGCAAGAGGTAGCGGTAAGCGGCAAACAGACCCGGCCGCAGGCGCACGGCCTGCAGATGGCGCGCATAACGGGAATGGACCTCGCGCCAGTTGTGCGGGTGCCGCGAATTGGTGCGGGTGATGCCGTCGTCCAGGTAGCGGATCCGACGGCTCGGGAAGGGATAGGCCCACGGCTGCGTGCGCGCCGCCAGCGGCTGGAAGAAATGCCAGGTTTCGACACGCACGTTCCCGTCGAAGCGGATCTTCCCGAGCCTTTCCAAAGCGATGACGTGAGTCTTGTCGCCGCGCAGCTTGCGCCCGTAAACGTAATCGGCGAACCAATCCACGCGCCCTTCCCGCTCGATGTCGCGCTGCCCCGCCTTGCGGTCGCCGCAGGTGTTGGAAATCAGCCAGCCGGCCTCGGGGTGCGCCGCGACCATCGCCGCCGCGACCTCCAGTGCCTGCGGCTCCATGCGGTCCTCGTCGTCCATGAACACGATGTAGTCGCAGCCTTCCCGCACCGCCAGATCGATGGCCGTGTTGCGCGCCCGGTTGGGCCCGCCGTTCTGCGGCGCCCGGGTCATGACGATGCGCTCATCCGCCAGGAAGGGCGCGACGGGCGCATAGTCGGCACTCGACGCGTCGTCGCAGATCAGCATTTTCCAGTGCAGGCAGGTCTGCGCCTGAAGCGAGCGGATCGCCTCGATCAGGTAGGCCGGCCGATTGTAGGTCGGCACGATGACGCCAAAGACAGGCGCTTGCGGTGCCGGGCCGATGCCGAGCAGCGCGGCGGCGGCGCGGGCCAGTTCAGGCCGGCGGTTCGCGGTCAGCAACGCATAGTCCCGCACATCGAAACGCAGCGTCGCCAATTCGGACATCCCGACCCGGCGCAGGCGGCGCTCGCGCCGGGCGCTCTCGAGCATCGTGTCGATCAGCGGTGAAGGCAGCATCCGGCGCGGGGCCAGCGCGATCGCGGGCTTGCCGGCGGCGACCGCCTCGCTGAGCATGCTCAGGCTGTCGCGGGTGACCATGACCACGTCTGCTGCGTCGAGGAAGGCGGAGATCACGCGCTTCGGCGCGGCGTGCCACCAGACCGCATGGATCAGGTAGTCGCCGCGAATCTCCCGGCGCAGGAGCGCCTCGACCTCCGGGGGTGTTCGCCGCGAGGTCGACAGCAGCCAGCGCCAGCCTTGCTCGCCGAGACGATTGACGGCGGTGGCAAGATCGGCCCAGTCCGTCGGTTCGTAGCGATGGCTGCGCGAATCTCCACCGATCAGCAGCGTCGCCAGGTGAAGGCCGCCACTGTCCTTGAAGGCCTCGCGCAGGGCGGCGCCCCGGCCGGCGATTTCCTGCGGCCCGATCTCCGTCAGCAGCATCCCCGTGCCGATCGTCCGAGGGTGTCCGGCGATCGCTTGCGGACTCAGCACGAGATCGCACCACGCTGCCGGCAGCGGCGCCGGGTCGCCGCAGAAAACCAGTTGCGCCCCCGTCCGGCGGGCGAGGCTGACGGCATAGCAAAAGCCGCGGCCACCGCTGGTGACGATCACCTGCGCCGTCGGCGGCGGCGCGTCGGGCAGACGGAAAGCAAGGCGCAGCAGGCGTTCGGGCAGGCCGCGCCGGGCCAGCGCGCAGGCCGCCCGCAGCAGCGGCCGGAAGATCCCCCGCAGGTTCAGGCGAACCGTGTAAACCGTCCATTCCGCCCGGCAATGCTCCGCCAGCGCGCACGCCAGCCCGCGCGACTGCACGAGATGGCCTGGACTGCCCTCGTCGATGACGAGGATGCGACGAATCTCTCCGGTGGGGGTTCTCATTCAAGCACCGGTTGCGCATGGGGTTGCCGAGAACACGGCCTAGCCAAGCCCCCGCTCCGCCGCCATTGCTTCGGAACGCTCCCAGGCTTCGCGGATCCACGGCGTCGGCCGGATGAACTTGTAGGTTTTTTTCCAGGCCTTGGCCGGCCAGAGCCCGTCGACCGCCTCGTGCGGATTGGGTACGCCCGGAAAAGCCACCACCCGGGCGTCGGCAGGATACGACGGCGTTTTCCAGAAACGCTGCGGCCAAGGCGGAACGCAATGCGTCTTGAACAGCACGCACCAGGCATCGGGCCAGAAAACCGCTTCCCGCACCGTGCGCGAAACGTAAGTCTGGGAATTGCGATAGGTCGCCAGGATCGCGTCCTGCTCGGCGATCAGGCGGGTCAGCAGGTACTCGTCGGCGCCGACGGTGAAGCGGTACACCGAGGTGTTGCCGATGTTCCGACCCGGCTGCGTCCAGTTACGCATGACGATGAAGCTCTTTTCCGGCCGATAGGTGAAGAAGTCGTCCAGCGATCCCAGGACGACCACGTCGAGATCGAGGAACAGCCATTGCCCGGAGAGCCCGAACAAGTGTTCGCTGGCGGCGTAGGTGGTCAACTTGCGCCAACCGCGCCGATTGAACGGCGCCGGAATGCCGATTTCCGGGCAGTCTTGGCATTCGACCTCGGGGCGGACGCCGGCGCGTTCGTCGGTCAGGCAGACAAAGCGGAGCGGGCCGGTCGTGCGGGCGCGCACCATCGCGTAAAGGCGATTGACGTATTCGGGGCCGTAGAGCTGCCCCCACTTCATGCAGATAACCTGTTTCACCTTGTCCGACTCTCCTCGTTGGCTTGCTTGCTGCCCGGCGCGTTCAATACCAGTTGCGGGCGACGAAGGACGCGCGTTTCCACAACCCGTAGGGGCGCTGCGCGACATCCTCGGGATCGGGCTTGCCGTGGAATACGACGATCGCCACCGTCGCCGGCAGGGGCGTATCCAGGCGCACCGGCGCCCGCAGTCCAAGCCGTTCCCCTCCCAGCTTGGCGAGTAACGGAAAGGCCCTCGAATCGAGGCTTTTCTTGTAGGAAACGATCTTTTCCACGGGCCAGGTGGCGGCCTCGGGAACACACTCGAAAATCCACTCCTGGTCGCCGTTGCAGCGCGCCATGACGCCTTTTGCGTCGGACTGGAAGCTGTGCCAGACATGGGCGGAGCCGCCGATCCTGAAACGCATCACCGAACTGTTCCACATCGGGTTGCGCGACCAGTTGCGCAGGATCACGAAATCACCCGGCGCGTCGTAAACGAAATCGATGTTGCCGACAATGACCAGATCCAGGTCGAGGTAGAGAAGCTGGCCCTGCAGGCCGAAAAACTCCGGCGCGAACAGGGAAAGCTTGTACCACCAGCCCGAAAGGCCCGGCGAGCAGACCAGCGGCAGTACTTTGACGCCGGCGTCCAGCCCGGTCGGGTCTTCGGTCAGGCAATGGAAGCGGAACGGCCGGTGCAGATGCCTTCCGACCATGCGGTATAGCCGGTTGACGTAGTCGGGACCGTATTTCGTCCCCCATTTCAGGCAGGCGACGTTGAGCACGGCAGGAGATTCAACGACCGAAGACAAGCGCGCCACCTTTCTCGGGAGAGGCCGCCAGTGCCTGGTAGGTCTCCAGGGTGCTCTCCAGCATGTGTCTCAACTCCAGTTGTTCCGGCAACGCCGCCGGACGGGAACCCGCGTCCAGAACACGCAGGCAGGTTTCCAGCAATCCCTGCCGATCGCCAGGGGCGACCCGCCCGACCGGAAACATCGCGGACAGCAGCTCGCCAACCCCGCCATGCGCGTAACCCGCTACCGGCACACCCAGGGCCAGCGCTTCGAGCACGGTGCGGCCGAAGGCTTCCGGCTGCGTCGACAGCGACAGCACCAGCGCACTGATGCTGAAAATTTCCCGGAGATCGCCGCGATGGCCGGTGAAGGTGAGGTCGTCTGCCACCCCCCGCACCTTCGCCGCGGCCTGCAGTTCGGCCAGATAGGGCCGGTGACGGGCCTCCGCCTCGCCGACGACGACGCCGTGAATGTCGGGAACGCGCGCCTTCAATGCAGCCAGAAGATCGATGAAGTCGTGGTGGCCTTTCAGCCGCGTAATCCGGCCGGGGAGAACGAGCAGGCGCTTGTGGGCGAACTGCGGCCAGGCCGCCTGCCAGTCGTGCATCCACTCGGGCGCCGGGCGGCAGGCCGGGTGATAGAGCGCCGGATCGACGCCGCGCGGGATGACGCGCAGCGTCGAGTGGTCCCACGAGGGGTAGTTTTCCCGCAGGTAGTCGGCAATCGACGCCGAAACGGCGATCACCTTCTCGCCCCGCGTCATGACCGCACTGTAAAAGCCGACAGAGTAATAACCGTGAACGGTGGTCACCAGCCGCGGCCGCCGACCTGGCGCCATTCCGCGCCAGGCGAGGTAGCAGATCCACGCGGGCAGGCGGGAACGCACATGCAACACATCCACCCGCTGCTCTTCGAAGAAGCGCCGCAACCGGCCGATCAGGCGCAGGGTCAGCAGCGACTTCTTGCCGATCGGCCAGGTGAAATGCTCGGACCCCTCGCGTTCCAGTTGCGCGACCATGCGGCCGCCGGCCGACATCACCAGCGAACGGTGCCCCCGCTGCGCCAGATGCGCCGCGACCTCCAGCGTGCCACGCTCGACGCCGCCGCCCTCCAGCGCCGGGAGAATCTGCAATACCGTCAGATGTTGGGATACCAAAATTGCTTGATCCACTTCGCGCAGCGCGCGGCTTCGTCGAGTTTCGCGGACAGGCGCGGCAGCGACTGGCCCGGTTGCCAGTTCCGGAAACCGGTTACCCAGCCCGCCTGAACCAGTCGCTCCAGGCCGCGGACGACGCGAGTGGATCGGCGCTGGGGCAGATCGAAGACGCCGACACCGGAGCCGGAGGTCAACGCCTCGTAAATCATGCTAACGCTGTCCGGCGTCACCCAAATCTGCCCGGCGCTCGCCATGGTCATATGCAGCCATCCCTGCGTCGTCTGCTGGAAGGGAACAACGTCGAGATTGGGATACGCCAGCCCCCGCAATCCGTCGAGCAATGATGCCGGCGTGCGCGGCGAGGTGGTCAGCGTCCAGCGGACCTGCGGCGTGCTCTCGACCAGACTGCCGACTCCGGCAAGGATTTCCCCGTCGTGCCACTGATAGTGGCGCGAGACGCCGCCGAGCAGGATCAGCCCCACGTTTTGATCCGCGTCGGTGGAACGATGCATGGTATTGAGGGCGCCCTGTGTCAGGACAACCCGTTTCGATGGTGCCACCCCGTCGTGCAGCGGAATCAGGCAAAGGTCGAAGAGCCAGCGCGGCAACGTCGGTTTCATCAGTACCACCGTCTTGCCGCCGCGCGCACGGCGCGCCGCCAGGATATTGAGATGCGTCGCATGGCCGGCGCCGATGATCAGGTCGGGCGGCGGACAGCCCTCGCCCGGCGGATAGCTGGCGCTGGCCAGATGGATCAGCGCCAGCGCGGCAGGCGCCGCCTTGAATTCAATTTCTTCAACCGCCAGCTCGTCGCGCAACGCGTGGATCAGCCCCCTGATCTGCTGGCGATGCCCGGGTTTGCCATCGGTGATACTCCAGATAACGTAGGGGCGAGCATTGCCGTTCATGCCGTTTGCGCTCCTGAATGCGTGGTTGGGATTGCACGGCGGGATTGTGAGAACTTTCGGTGACGAAGCAATTACCGCGAAATGAATCCAAGGTGAACGTCATCCACGAAAACCCATTGATTCTCAGTCAGACTCGTTCCACGTTCGGAGGTAGTCCACGCCGGGAGTCGGGGCTATCATCTGAATACGGGTCGGCCTTCGGTCGAAG
>Ga0214472_10006944_pt1 | contig 11862 bp, 12 predicted proteins | sample RVTome_6_FD_207662 | JGI IMG/M metagenome (GOLD analysis project Ga0214472, IMG submission 207662) | Soil microbial communities from uranium-contaminated site in the Upper Colorado River Basin, Wyoming, United States - RVT140D175 | ecosystem: Environmental > Terrestrial > Soil > Contaminated >...
CGGAGTCACAACCGGAGAGTGGACAGACACTCTCAGGTCTGTATTCGGTGAATACAGGGCACCGACAGGAACATCCATCAGGATTCGAGAAGATTCTGAAGAAATCAGAGATATTAGAAATGATGCAAACGAAGTACGGCAGAAATTAGGAAGGCCAATTAAACTCTTTATCGGTAAACCAGGCTTAGACGGTCATTCAAACGGTGCCGAACAGATTGCCGTCCGAGCTCGGGACGTCGGGATGGAAGTTCTCTACCAGGGCATAAGGCTAACGCCCGAACAGATTGTAAGCACTGTTGAGCAAGAAAATTTCGATGTTATCGGACTGAGCATACTTTCAGGTTCGCATGACACATTGATTCCAAAAATCCTAACTAGACTGAAAGAAAAGGATCTCGGAGACATCCCAATTGTCGTGGGAGGCATCATTCCTGAAGATGACGCTAGATACCTGCTAAAAGCAGGTATAAGAAAGGTTTATACTCCAAAAGACTTTTCACTTAATGGAATAATGAGGGATATAATTGAAATCGTAAAAGGATCAAGACAGCTCTATTAGACCACCCTTCTTACATTCTCATTATTCTGGAAGCCTTTCAAGAAGATCTAATAGCCAGTTTTTATATTTGAAATTAAAATAACATAATTTGGAAGAGTCGTTTTTATTCCTTAAGGTGGGTTGGTTTACTGTAGTTACCTTCAAGGAACATCTGGGTCGCGGGATCCTCCGCCTTGCCCTCCCGTTTTTCTTCAAACTCTTTCTCCATTTTAGTCCGACTCAGCGGTTCATAGGTGTATGCTATCTTAAAAATGTCACTATTTTGGTCGGCAGTCAAAACTACCTTAACTTTTGGTTGCCGCCAAGTCCAGGTCATAAAATTCAGGACTTTTTCCATACTGGCAGTCTCCCCATAACTATCACTTAAAAATTTATACAACTTATTTGCCATTTCATTCCGACTGGAATAGTCAGCAGATTCAACGATAAGAGTGGAAGTCATCAGTTCGTCATCATAAAACTCAAGCTGGGTCAGAGCCTGAGACTCAGGGATATTTAACGGAATTTCCTCAACTGTACCTTGAATTAATATCATCCTTATGTCTTTTGAATCAACGCTATTCTCTAAGACCTTCTTACCCTTTTCCTCTATAACTTGTATTGCCTGCTTCTTAGAGATCCTAAAATTAAACCCTAGCGCGGAGCCACCATCAACATCGTTTTGTGCTTTCAAAGAAAAAGAAGGCGTAAAGAAAATCAGTACTAAGATTACAAAAGAAGATATTCTATTAAAACTCATTCTTACTCTTATTAACTAGCTTGATTTTGCATGGTTGTCGATAAAAGCTACTATCATAAAACATTATCAAAGTCTGCAGGAAAATCAAGTAAGGGGCACTTTCACTAATAAGGGCGTTTAATTCCCGACATGATATAATTGGACAAAGCAACTTCACGCTATGCTTGGAAATTGGATAAAACGCTATACAAGTCAACTAACGAATGTAAAATAGTAAACGAATACCGAAACATAATCAGAAAACGGGCTTCAAGGAATTGGAGTCTGTTTAAAATATGAAAACTATAATAGGTATCATTGGAGTATCTCAAGCATCAGATGAAGAGTGCAGCGCCGCTCAGGAAGTAGGAGTAGAAATAGCAAAAAGAGACGGAATACTCGTGTGTGGTGGCGTAGGTGGAGTCATGGAAGCCGCTTGCAGAGGCGCAAAATCAGAGCATGGGCTGACCGTAGGGATCATTCCCGGGTTTAGTAGACACGAAGCTAATCCATACATTGATATACCAATTGTCACGGGGATGAGTCATGCAAGAAACATTATTGTTGTTCGCACAAGTAATGCTATAATAGCAATAGGTGGAAGTTACGGAACACTTTCGGAAATAGCTTTTGCATTGAAGATAGGAATTCCTATAATAGGAATTAAAACCTGGGATGTATCATCAGAGATCAAAAAAGTCTCAAATCCCAAAGAAGCCGTGGATATGGCTTTTGATCTTGCTCGCACTTGGGAGTAACGAAGCTTGTACCGGACATCCTAAAGCCTCAGTTCCTGCTCCGATCAGCATTCAGCAATGTGTCAAGGGAAACCACCTGTTTGCAGAAGCGAAAAAAATTCACTACGTTAGAAAGCAAGAAACCCTTTTTCAGATATCAAACATATACGGAATACCTGTTGAAATAATAGCAATCGCAAATGGTATTAAAGACCCGTCCCAGATATCTGTAGGTCAGGCAATTGTTATTCCCGGAAATGTTTATTCAAATATAATATGGCCAGTCACAGGCAATATTTCCTCTTATTATGGTAAAAGGGAAAGTCGCGGGTTTCATACAGGAATCGACATTCTCGCGTCCAAAGGAACACCCATAAGGGCGGTAGCAGATGGATTGGTAATTGCAAGCGGAAAAGGACTTGACGGATTCTCTAAATATGGAAGGATTGTAATCCTCGATCATGGAAACGGCGTAAGAACAATATACGCCCACAATAAAAGGAATGATGTAAGGTCTGGCTCGTGCATAAGAAAAGGTGATGTAATTGGTGAAGTGGGGAACAGTGGAAACGCAACGGGTCCTCATTTACACTTCGAGATACGACAATACGGAAACCCACTTAACCCAATAATCTATCTGCCATAAGGAGACAAAAATTTGGAAGATCTAAAACAATATATCAGAAATGTCCAGGATTATCCGAAGGAGGGCATTATATTTCACGATATAACTCCGCTCCTCCAGAATCCAAAAGCCTTTGGTCAGGCAATAGACACCATGGCTGAAGCACTAATTGATAAAAAAGTTGAATACCTAATCGGTGTCGAAGCGAGGGGTTTTATATTCGCTTCCGCTCTTGCGTATAAACTCGGAATCGGTCTGGTTATTGTCAGGAAGCTCGGCAAACTCCCATTTCAGACCATTAATGCTTCCTACGATCTCGAATACGGAAAGGACATTCTGGAAGTACATAGGGATGCAATATCTGGTGGCAGTAGGGTAGTGCTGGTTGATGATCTCCTGGCTACTGGGGGCACCTCAGCCGCCGTGGGAGAACTAGTAAAAAAGCTCGGCGGTGAAATAGTGGGATATTCATTTCTGGTGGAACTTACAGATCTCAATGGCAGACGAAAACTAAAGCCACAACCCGTATGGTCCGTTCTGCAATTCCAGGCATGAAACCCATAGGATGTTTATTCAATCCATTTGCTAACTTAAACAAGAAGCAAACGAAGAAGCAAATAAGAGACATAGAAACAATCATAGGCAAATATGGATTGATTCGTTCGACCAAGAACAGGGATGAAATACCAGATGTTGTAAGAGAATTTCACAAAAAAGGGATAAAGATCCTTTGTATTAGTGGTGGCGATGGTACAATAAGCTCTGTAATTAGTCAGTACATCAATTACTGTGGAGAGGAAAACACTCCTCTAATAGTGCCGCTTAAAGGTGGGACAATGAATTTTATTTCAGCAGATGCTGGACTATCATTCGATCAAAGGACAGTTTGTCGTAATTTGATTCGACTCATAAGGAACAATGAGCCGCTAACGAGTATAGAACGTGGAGTAATCAAGGTTACCGATCCAAGACTAAATAAACCCTATTACACGTTCACCTGGGCCGATGGCTTCATTTACAGGTTCATGAAGTGGTACTACAGAGAAGGAGGTGGTACCTCGGTTGCAATAAAACTTATGTTGAAGTCATGTATCATCTACCTTAGGAATGAGAACCGTGATCTCTTTAGACAGGAAGATTCCTGCGTTCATATCGATGATAAAACGGTCCCTTTTGCTGACCACCTATTTATGATAGCGGCGACTGTGAACAGGCTAGTGTTTGGGTTCAGAGGATTTTCAGAACAACCAAAAGCAGGGGAAAGATTTAATATATTATATTTAAGGCTCCCCTACCTCAAAAAGGTTTTTTATAAACTACCGATAGGATTTTATTGGGGACTAGATTCCGATAAATCGGGGAATTTCCTAAACCTGTCAGCTCATTCTATTAAAATAGAAGGTAACAGAGGTTATATAATTGATGGGGAAGTTATAGATGCAGAGAAACCAATTGATATAAAACTTGAAATGGGACCAAAAATAAAAATACTCTCATTAAAAGGAAATACCTGACAAGTCTTAAAACCAGAAATTAAGTGACTTACAATAAATTTCCAAACTGTGATGGAAAAGGTTATAGTGAAACTGAAGAAAACAGAGGATAAGTCATACGAAATATTAATTGGTGGGAATATTCTAAAAAATATACCAACAGAATTAAAGAAGATTGGACTGGCGCATTCATATGCAATAATATCAGATTCAAATGTAGCAAATCTACATGGGAAGAAGCTTCTTGATCAATTCGTAAAATCAGGACTCAAAACACATCTCATCTATTTCCCGGCGGGAGAGATCAACAAAAACAGGGGAACCAAAGTTATTTTAGAAAACAAAATGCTAAAACTGGGACTCGCAAGAGATTCAGCAATAATAGCATTAGGGGGAGGCGTAGTTGGCGATGTAGCTGGATTTGTGGCTGCAACCTACAATAGAGGGATCCCTTACATTCAAGTCCCTACTACACTTGTTGCTTGCGTCGATAGCTCCATTGGTGGGAAAACTGGCATCGATACGCCTTATGGTAAAAACTTAATTGGAGCCTTCCATCAGCCCTACGGTGTGTACATCGACGTTGAGACATTGGCCACGCTAGAGAAGAAGGAAATACGTGAAGGCCTTGCAGAGATCATAAAATACGGTGTGATAATTGATGAAAGACTCTTTCGATTAATTGAAAATCAAATTGATCAAATATTTTCTTACAATCCAGAATTACTCATATCAATAATTAAAAGATGCTGTGAAATAAAGGGAAGTATTGTAGAAAGAGACGAAAGAGAATCAAACCTCAGAAAAATACTCAACTTCGGCCACACCGTTGGGCACGCGATTGAGAAAATATACAATTATAAAATGACTCATGGAGAAGCAATATCAATTGGGATGATCATTGAAGGAAAGATAGCACTAAACTTAGGGGTCCTGGACAGGGGCGATTTTGAAAGACTGGTCATTCTCTTAAGGAAAGCCGGACTCCCGACAAGATTATCGAAAAGGCCTGATTTAAGAATGATGATTGATACCATGAAACTCGACAAAAAGGCACGCGATGGAAATATAGAAATGGTCCTACCAAGTAAGATCGGTGAAATGTCGGACTCCGAGGGAAAATTCGGCATTAAAATTGAAGAAGATTTGATATATAATTCGCTTGAGCAAATCTAGCAACAAATTATCTCTCACGTACTGAATCATTCTTCTTAAGATAATGATGAGAATTATTCTTGAAAAATTAGAGAGTGAAAATCTCTGCGGTAAGGTACGGGGAATTTGCTAGTTAAATGTCACTGAAGACGATAATAAACCCCGTACTGGATATATCCGAGTACTGCATTCCCCTAGAAATGCAAGACGTACTCAATAACACTAATGAATTAGCCTTAGAGATTGGGTTTGGATACGGTGATTTTCTGATACAGATGGCAAAAGAAAGACCAGATTTGAATTATGTTGGCATAGAAATTAAACGTAACAGATTCAAAAGGGCAGTTAATGCTTTTCTGAAACAAAAGATCAATAATGTAAAGCTTCTCCATATGGATGCAACAATCGCGCTGCATGAAGTATTTAAGCCAAGTACGTTTATTGATGTTTATATCAATTTCCCGGATCCCTGGCCAAAGGATCGACACAAAAAACACAGGATCATTAATAACTCGTTCCTAGATAAGCTATCAAAAATCATGAAACCGAGAGGATTGTTAGAGATAACCAGTGATCACAGAGATTATATAGAGTATATGCTAACGGTCTTCGATCAAAATAGTGGATTTAAAAACTCGTTCGAATCCCCTGGTTACACAAACACACTCACGAACAGACCTTTAACAAAATACGAAATCGAATATCGAATGGAGGGGCGAGAAATTTTTTACCTGAGCTATGCGAACCAAAACAATTCTTAGGAGAATTACCGATAAATGCGTAAACCAGACCTTTAAGGATAATTTTTCTAAGACAGATATTTTTATTCCCCATTTTGCCAGTAATATAAGAATCACATCATAATGACCATGACTTTCGCCGCATCGCGTTCCAGATAATTTTTCAGTTATTCAAATTCAAATATAAATAATGTAATATTAAATACGGAAAGCTGATTTAATTCGATAGTAATTAACGGACCGGCATATGCCAATAAATCGAAAGGAGGACTTGACAGACGATGCGTTTTACAAACGCTCTTAAACTCTCATCTGTGGTGTTTATTTTAGGCGGTTGCTCTGGTAACCCCCAGGGTGCTGGATACTGGTTTCACATCATCTTTATATTGTTACCATTGATCATTATCGGTGTCCTGCTCCTTAGAAGAATAGAAGGCCTGCATGACTCAGTGTTTACGATGGAAGGTCAACTCAAACGACTCTCAGGTAAGTTAGACAACATAGATGAAAAAATAAAACAGCCTACGGGAAAGAAAGAAGGGTAATTAAACCTGTTTACCAATCAGCACCTTGTGCCGTAGACGATTGTTTTACCGCCTGCTCTTGATATTTTGGAGGCACGGATCCTAGGTCATTTGTGACATGCAATACGCCTTCTTCATCAGTCCACCTGTAGATATTCTCATGTTTACGCGAAGTTGATGGAGGGGGTCGATTGACAATATCCGCTTCAATGAAACTATCTTCTGAGCCTTGATTACTTTTATCAGCATCTTCCTCCGAAATTTGCTCTTTGGGACGATTAACTTCAAGATTACTGGGTCGTTTGGTGGTTGTTCCAAGAGTACCAGCACTATCTCTGTAATCAACATCAGTACTTCCACTCATACTGGAAAGGCCAAATGGATTTAGGCTGTCACGGGGAGCTACGATATAGTCGGGGAAATCGGGTTGACCCTGGAGAACGTCCGGCGTTTGAGATCCGCCACTTGGTGGCTGTGCATTTGGCGATACTATACCTGTTCCACCACTCGTAGATTGAGAAAAGGAATTATTTGGCGTGCAGATAGCAGCAACTATAATAAGCAATGATAAGAATAAGCTTTGTTTAATCATTATCTACCTCCTCGAACTACCGTCACACTTAATTATACACTTTCATATTCCATTCTCAACACCTAGATCTATTACCATTCAAGCTGTAACTCTATTAACACCCTTTAAATATTGACAATAAAGTACGTTCTATGTATTATCAGAATCTATCAAAATTCTTATAACCGATATAATGGCGAGGCAAAAAGGCTATGATTGTGGTAATGAGAAGTGATGCCACCGAGGAGCAAATTGAAAAAGCAATCTCGACGATACACGAACTAGGTTACAGTTCTCATGTCATCCGAGGTATGTTAAGAACTGTTATAGGAGTCATAGGAGATGAAAGAGGGAAGCCGCATCATCTTGAAACCTTGGGTGTTCTAGAAGGGGTAGAAAATGTTGTACCCATACTTCAACCCTATAAACTTGCTAGCAGGGAGTTTAATCCTGAAAACACAGTCGTTACAGTTGGCGATGTTAAGATTGGAAACCAAAAATTACAAGTAATGGCAGGGCCATGCTCGGTAGAGAACGAAGAACAGATTCTTGAAACCGCAAAAGAGGTAAAGAATGCTGGAGCAACAATTCTAAGAGGCGGTGCTTTTAAACCAAGAACATCACCATATACATTTCAGGGTCTTGGAGAAGAGGGATTAAAACTGCTTGCAAAAGCCAGGGAATTGACAGGATTACCAATCGTAACGGAGATTCTTGACTCTGAAGATTTAGAAATTGTAGCAGAGTACAGCGACATGCTCCAAATTGGTGCAAGGAACTCACAAAATTACGCTCTACTCAAACGCGTTGGCAGATCGAACAAACCCATCCTGCTAAAAAGAGGAATGTCTACAACCATAAACGAATTTCTCATGTCCGCAGAATATATCCTTTCCGAAGGTAATCTGAATGTTGTTCTCTGCGAAAGAGGCATACGAACCTTTGAAACAGCCACGAGAAATACTTTCGACCTAAATGCAATACCGGTATTGAAAGAAAAGACTCATCTTCCTGTAATCGCAGATCCAAGCCATGGTACAGGATACTGGCAATATGTAATACCAATGTCACTAGCGGCGATAGCAGCGGGAGCAGACGGTTTATTGATTGAAGTGCATATTAGACCAGAGATTGCCGTCAGCGATGGGGGCCAGTCTTTGAAGCCTGCGAAATTTGCCGTGCTTATGGAAAAAGCGCGTCCTGTGGCGAGGGCTGTCGGTAGAGACTTATAATCTGTTTATATTGATCTCGATAAGGTACCCATTCGGAAATGACATTGATTTAACTTACCACAATATATCATTTCACGAATTTCAGGATTCAATCGATACCTTCCGGCCCTTAATCTTTAACTTTCCCTCTGAAAATAATCTAATTGCTTCAGCATAAATCCTGTGCTCTTCCTCATGGATCCTCTCCAACAGACTATCTTCAGTGTCATTTTCGAATATTGGAACGACGGATTGTGATATAATTGGGCCGGCATCGACTCCTTCATCCACGAAGTGAACCGTGCATCCGGTGTATTTTACACCATATTCGAGTGCCTGCTTAACGCTATTGACTCCGGCGAACGCAGGTAGAAGTGCTGGATGAAGATTCATTATTCTGTTTTTGAACCTACTGACAAAATATGGAGATAGAATTCTCATAAAACCTGCAAGGGCAATGAGGTCAATATTATAAGGCCCAATTGATCTGAGTATTTCCTTTTCATAATCCTCTCTGGAAGAGTACCCCCTATGATCAATCACTAAAGAAGATATCCCATATTTTTTTGCTCTCTCGATTGCGTAAGCATTGGGATTATTACTGAATACCAACGCGATTTCCACCGTTGGAATCTTTGCATCGATGATTGCCTGGAGGTTGGAACCACTTCCTGACACAAAAACTGCAAGGCGGGTCTTAATATTCATAAGTTTTTTCCCTGAATTAAAACTGAGTGAGGTAAAAAAACGAGTAAGCGATCGAGACAACAAAAAAAAGAATCAGGGCAGCTACCTACTTTCCCACACCCGTAAGGAAGCAGTATCATCGGCCTTGAAGAGCTTAGCTTCCGGGTTCGGAATGGGACCGGGCGTTTCCTCTTCAGCATAGCCACCCAGATTCAGCAATAAAATTTAACAAAGAAATCCATAATGTCAATATGGGCCTACAACTGTATTTTGGTCTTCAGGAAGTAGATGAATCACAGACTCTCGCCCGCGTACATAATATCAACCTAATGTAAGCATTCCGTGATACAGGAATTGAGAATAAGAATTAAAGTAGTGAATTTTATAGGGGGGATATACCAGAACTTTAAGACTTTTCCAAATAACTCCTTATTGGAAAAACTCGACCGGCTCGTTTCAATTTCTTGATTGCTTTAACTTCTATCTGTCTGATTCTTTCTCTCGTCACTTTAAACTCCTGACCCACTTCCTCGAGCGTGTGTTCCCTCTCGCCATCTATGCCAAAGCGAAGCCTTACTATGCTTTCCTCCCTTTTACTTAACACGGATGTCAGAGCATTATTCATGATCTGCTTTAATTCCTTCATTTCAAGCACCTGAAGTGGAGAGGCCAAATCTTTGTTTTCGATTAAATCCATAAGTCTACTATCTTCTTCGTCTCCTATCGGAGATTCAAGGGATATTGGATCCTTGGAAATCTTAAGAACCCTCAGTACCTTCTCTAACGGCAGTCCCACCTTCTTCGATATCTCTTCCGCCATCGGCTCTCGCCCGAGCTCCTGAACAAGAGTTCTTGAAATCCTGATGAGCCTATTGATCGTTTCGGTCATATGTACGGGTATTCTTATTATTCTAGATTGATCTGCAAGAGATCTGGTAATCGCTTGCCTTATCCACCATGTTGCATACGTAGAGAATTTGTATCCTCTTTGATATTCAAATTTTTCAACTGCCCTCATGAGCCCAACGTTACCCTCTTGAACTAAATCTAGGAAGGGAAGACCACGATTTATATATCTTCTCGCTATGCTAACAACTAATCTCAAATTTGATTCAATGAGCTTCCTCCTAAATTTATGAGTCCTTCTATCTCCCCGCTCTATGCCACATAAGGCTATTCTAAGATTCTGATTTTGTTCCTGTGCTCCCCTAACCAGATCTTCCATCTTCTTTTTTACCCTCTTTTTCGATTTAGGCCCTTCGGGGATGCCACCTTTGTGAACCTCAATATATCCCTTTTGTACTAGCTCATTTCGGTTGATATACTCCTTTGCGATCGCTAGTATTCTATCCATTTGATTTCGACTGAGATTTATATCCTCTAAATATGAGATTATTTTTTCGTTATTTTTCTTGATCTTATGTTTTCGAGCCCTGTTATGGTTTTTTGGAGATAAATTGATTTCCTTTTTTATCCTTTCGTTCTCTTGACACAAACGTTTTATAGCGTTAATTGACCTCCTTATACCAAAAAGTATCTCTTCCTCTCCTAGATCATCAGTGTAGTCATCAATTGAGCTCGTAACATCTCTTATATTTAGGGTACCTTTCTTGAGTTTATCTCCAAGTTTAATTACTTCATTCAACATTACAGGAGAAACAAGAATAAATTTTGCAATCATTCTTTTTCCTTTTTTTATTTCCTTTGCAATATTGATTTCCTGTTCTCTTGAAAGGAGAGAGTGACCCGCTATTTCATGGAGGTAAAACCTAATCAGATCGTATTCGTTTAAATTTTCACCACCCGTCCTCAGATCAAATCCATTTGTTCGAGAAGCCAATTCTACATCGTATTTTTCTTCATCTTCACATCCGTGCTCGTCTAGATCATCCTCATCAATTTCGTCTTCAGCACACAAATTTAAGAGAGAACTAGTAAGATTCTCTTCTTCATCCTTTATAGGGTATGCAACCCTATTCTTAATCCTCATACATTTCTCCCCTTATTGATTTCTCATGTTCTACTAATTCTCTGCATTCTTTATATTCTTTTATGAGTTGTTTCTCCAGCACATCGTCTTTTGTGTTAGTAGCTTGCTCAATTTCTACCCTGAGATATCTCATCCTGTCTTCGAGCTTCCGTAGCCTAATCTTTCTGATGCAGTCTTCAATCATTTTTCTCGCAGTGTGTTCATCTGTAACATCATCGGACGAGAATATCGCTTCGGATACGATCTCTTGAGTATACGTATTATTGAAATGCAGGAGAACGGATGATACTTCTATAAGATCTCTTTCTAACATTACTCTTAAGACAGACTCAATCTCACTATCACCTAAGAACTGGATAATACTCGTATCCCTCAGGACCTGTAATAGCTGTGGGAACTTTAAAACAATCTTAAGAAGCATTTTTTCATGCGAATTGGGTCTTTCTACCAGGCTAGAGCTTTCCAAAATCTGGGAATGCGTCACATTTTTCATGAATGAAAATAATTCATGTTCCCTGAGCCCAAAAATTTCGGCGGTTTTTTTTATATAATGCGTCTTTTCAATTGAATCTTGCATAATTCCTATCATCTCGATTATTCTCTGAATTGCTTTATTCCTAGTTACATTACCTTCTTTAAATGACCATAGACTTTTTTCAATAAAAAAGTCCATCAAGGAAGTCGCATTATCAACCAAACTTAAGAACTCATCCCCACCACTCTTCGTAGTGAACGAATCAGGATCGTGTTCTTGTGGTAATACTACGATGGAGGGCGTTATTCCTACCTTCAGAAAAACCTCAAGGCCCCTAATAGAAGCATCTTCCCCAGATTTATCCCCGTCAAATACAA
>Ga0214472_10006945_pt1 | contig 11862 bp, 7 predicted proteins | sample RVTome_6_FD_207662 | JGI IMG/M metagenome (GOLD analysis project Ga0214472, IMG submission 207662) | Soil microbial communities from uranium-contaminated site in the Upper Colorado River Basin, Wyoming, United States - RVT140D175 | ecosystem: Environmental > Terrestrial > Soil > Contaminated >...
GCATGGACCTTCTCGACCATGCGCCGGATACTCTTCTTCGACGGCCACATGGCGATACGAGCCTTCCCTGTTTGCGCCGAGTACCTTCTTCCGAACGTGTAACCCAGAAAGTCGAACTCGCCTTCCGGGACCTTGCAGATTCGTGTCTTCTCCTCGTTCACCGTCAGCTTCAGTTTGCCCATGATCTGGCGCATTCGCTGCAAGGCTTCTTCCGCCTTGCCACGTTTGCATAGGATCACGAGGTCGTCGGCGTAGGTGACGATTCGACTGCCAAGGCTGCGCTCCAGCCCGAGTTTCTTCCACCCCAACACAAACCGCCGCATGTACAGGTTCGACAGCAACGGCGAGATTGGGGAGCCTTGCGGGATGCCGCGCCCGTTCTCCTTGGCCTCGGTCGTGCGCTTCTTCCGCCCTCGATCGTCTGTTTCTTCGACGGCGCATTCCAGCCACATCTTGATCAGATGCAGCACACGCCGATCAACGATACGCCGCGCAAGCGACAGCATCAGTTCGGCATGCGGAATGCTGCCAAAGTAGTCCGCGAGGTCGGCGTCAACGACGTCCGTGTGACCGCGGTACAGGCGTTCCTCCACCTCCTTCGCCGCCTGCTGGGCATTGCGGCCCTGCCGGTAGGCGTACTGCTCGGGAGGAAGGTCGGCTTCGAAGATCGGTTCGAGCACCAGCATTGCTGCTGTCATGCAGACCCGATCCCGCAGGGTCGAGATTCCCAGTGGCCTGAGCTTGCCGTTGGCCTTCGGGATGAACACTCTCCGAATAGGGTCCGGTCGGTAGCTCTCCTCTTTGAGGGCAACCGCCAGTTCGTCCAGCCATCGCCGCACCCCATACGCTTCGACGTCGGCAAAGTCCTGACGATCCACGCCCGGCGCGCCCTTGTTTGAGCGGCACTGCGCATAGGCATGGGCCAGAATGTCTTGCCGGTGAATCTTGTCGTACAGGGCGTAGAAGCGGTAGCCGGATTCCGACTTCGCTTTCGCGTGTAACGCCATCTGCAGTTTCTGAACACTGATCGGAGTTGATAGGTTGCCCAATCTCCACGTCCCTCACTACGTCTTGCGTCGATCTTGAATCAAGGCCCCTTCCCTCCACCGGCATTACCCGGCTTCCCCGGTACTACGGGCCTCTCCGCCACCCCAAGCCGCCCGGACCGTCTCTCACGAGCGTCCGGTTGGTCATCCCTGACCACGCCAAGGGGCTTCCCGTGTTGCGTGCGCTTTCCTTGTGTACATGCTGTCGCCACTACCCCGGCACAGCGACTGGCGGTCCTGCCTTGCTCATCCGTCCAGCCGTATCAGCCTTCCCCGAAAGGGTCGTCGGGTCGGCCTGTGCATCGTCCTTTTCGAGGCTTACTCAGCGTTCACTCGCGTTACGGCCTGCACACTCGCGCTGCCACCGAATTTTGTGGCCCGCTTACCCGAAGGCTTCAGCCATTTCGTTACCTCCATGACTGCTCCGGTTGCTTCCGGCTGGAGCATTTCGCCGGGTGGGGCTTTCACCCACTGGAAAAGCGCCGCCTTTGCACGGCGCACACCCGAAGCAGGCGGTGTCGGTCGCGAACGCTATGGTCGATCGCAAGATCGTCTTCATGCACGGCCACTGGTGCTCGAGCTCGACGATCCCGGCGTCGGAAGTCTACGAAGACGCCGATATCCCGATGGCGACGGTGTCGACGAACCCGCAGGTCACCGAGCGCGGGCTGAAGAACATCTTCCGCATCATCGGCCGCGACGACCAGCAGGGCAGCGTTGCCGGCCGCTATCTCGCCGACAAGTTCGAGGGCAAGAAGATCGCGGTCGTCGACGACAAGAGTGCGTACGGCAAGGGCCTCGCCGACGAGATCGCGAAGGCGCTGCAGGCGAAGGGCGTGAAGCCCGCGCTGCGCGAGTCGATCATCGCCGGCGAGAAGGACTACTCGGGCATCGTCACGAAGCTGAAGGCGGCCGGCGTCGAGGTGCTCGCGTACGGCGGCTACCACGCTGAAGTCGCGCTGCTCCTGCGCCAGGCGCAGCAGGCCGGGCTGAACCTGACGGTGATGGGCGGCGACACGATGACGAACTCGGAACTGGTCACCGCGGCCGGCTCCGCCGCCGACAGCGTGATGTTCACGTTCTCGCCGGACCCCCGCAAAAACCCCGCCGCGGCGCCAGTCGTCCAGCGCTTCCGCGACGCGCAGGTCGAGCCGGAAGGCTACGTGATGTACGCATACGCCGCGATGCAGCTGTTCGACCAGGCGGCGACGCAGGCGAAGAGCACGAAGTTCGCCGACCTCGAGAAGGCGCTGCGCAGCGGCACGTTCAAGACCGTCATCGGCGATCTCAGCTTCGACGCGAAGGGCGACCCGAAGGCGCCGGGCTTCGTCGTCTATCAGTGGAAGGGCGGGCAGTACGACTACGCGCCGAAGTAAGACCGATCTTCTTCACCTCGGCCTACCGCCAAGCAGGCGCCGGCGCCGGGACGAGCGATGCTCGGCAAGCGGCGGTTCGCCGGCTTCGCGCTGCCGCTCGCCGGAATCTACCTCGCGGCGCGCGGCGAGAAGGCGTGACGGCGACGCTTCGCTCGCTGTGATCAAGCTACGGCGGGACTTCCACCCGCAGGCGTGCGCCCATGCTCGGCGCACGAAAAATAAAGCGGCGCTCCGTCCGGAGCGCCGCCCTCGACGGCTCTAAACGCCTGCGGCGTCAGATTTCGACGGTCTGCGCGACGTCGCTGAACTCTGCGATCTGGTCAAAGTTCATGTAGCGGTAGATGTCCTTCGCCTTCGCGTTGACCACCTCGACCTGCGACATGTACTCGGCCACGGTCGGGATCTTGCCCATCAGCGCGCACACCGCGGCGAGCTCGGCCGAGCCCAGGTACACGCGGGTGTCGATGCCGAGGCGGTTCGGGAAGTTGCGCGTCGAGGTCGACATCGCCGTCGAGCCCTTGCGGATCTGCGCCTGGTTGCCCATGCACAGCGAGCAGCCGGGCATCTCCATGCGGGCACCGGACTTGCCGAGCACGCCGTAGTAGCCTTCCTCGTTGAGCACCATCGCGTCCATCTTCGTCGGCGGGGCGATCCACAGGCGCGTCGGGATGTCGGTCTTGCCGTCGAGCACCTTGCCCGCGGCGCGGAAGTGGCCGATGTTGGTCATGCACGAGCCGATGAAGACTTCGTCGATCTTGTCGCCGGCGACTTCGGACAGCAGCTTCACGTCGTCCGGGTCGTTCGGGCAGGCGACGAGGGGCTCGGTCACGTCGGCCAGATCGATCTCGATCACGGCGGCGTACTCGGCGTCGGCGTCGGCCTTCAGCAGTTCCGGCTTGGCGATCCACGCTTCCATGGCCTTGATGCGGCGGCCGAGGGTGCGCTTGTCTTCGTAGCCGTTGGCGATCATCCACTTCATCAGCGTGATGTTCGAACGCATGTACTCAATGATCGGCTCTTTATCGAGATGCACCGAGCACGCGGCGGCCGAACGTTCGGCGGCGGCGTCGGACAGTTCGAACGCCTGTTCCACCTTCAGGTCCGGCAGGCCTTCGATTTCCAGCACGCGACCGGAGAAGATGTTCTTCTTGCCCTTCTTCTCGACGGTCAGCAGGCCCTGCTTGATCGCGTAGAAGGGGATCGCGTTGACCAGGTCACGCAGGGTGACGCCCGGCTGCAGCGTGCCCTTGAAGCGCACCAGCACCGATTCGGGCATGTCGAGCGGCATCACGCCGGTCGCGGCGGCAAAGGCCACCAGGCCAGAGCCGGCCGGGAAGGAGATGCCGATCGGGAAGCGGGTGTGGGAATCGCCGCCGGTGCCGACGGTGTCCGGCAGCAGCAGGCGGTTGAGCCACGAGTGGATCACCCCGTCGCCCGGACGCAGCGCGACGCCGCCGCGGGTCGAGATGAAGCTCGGCAGCTCGCGGTGCATCTTGACGTCGACCAGCTTCGGGTAGGCCGCGGTGTGGCAGAACGACTGCATCACCAGATCGGCAGAGAAGCCGAGGCAGGCCAGGTCCTTCAGCTCGTCGCGGGTCATCGGGCCGGTGGTGTCCTGCGAGCCGACGGTGGTCATCTTCGGTTCGCAGTACGTGCCCGGACGCACGCCCTGGCCTTCCGGGAAACCGCAGGCGCGGCCGACCATCTTCTGCGCGAGCGAGAAGCCCTTGCCGGAATCGGCGGGCGCCTGCGGCAGGCGGAACAGCGTCGACACCGGCAGGCCGAGCGCTTCGCGCGCCTTGGTGGTGAGGCCACGGCCGATGATCAGCGGAATGCGACCGCCGGCGCGCACTTCGTCGAGGATGACCAGGGTCTTGAGCTGGGATTCGGACACCACGGCGCCGTTCTTGAGCGCGGCGACCTTGCCGGTGACGGCGTCGACCTTGAGCTCGATCTCGTCACCCATGTCGAGCTGACCGCAATCGAGCTCGATCGGCAGCGCGCCGGCGTCTTCCATCGTGTTGAAGAAGATCGGGGCGATCTTGGAGCCCAGGCACACGCCGCCGAAGCGCTTGTTCGGCACGAAGGGGATGTCTTCGCCGGTGAACCACAGCACCGAGTTGGTCGCGGACTTGCGCGAGGAACCGGTACCGACGACGTCGCCGACGTAGGCGACCAGGTTGCCCTTGGCGCGCAGCTCTTCGAGGAACTTGACCGGACCACGCACGCCGGCTTCTTCCGGGGTGATGCCCGGACGCGGGTTCTTCAGCATCGCCAGCGCATGCAGCGGGATGTCGGGGCGCGACCAAGCGTCCGGCGCCGGCGACAGGTCGTCGGTATTGGTCTCGCCGGTAACCTTGAAGACGGTCAGCTTCTGCGAGGCCGGGACTTCGGGACGGCTCGTGAACCATTCGGCGTCGGCCCACGACTGCATCACGGCCTTCGCATTCGCGTTGCCTTTTTCCGCGAGCTCCTTGACGTCGTGGAAATAATCGAACATCAGCAGGGTCTTCTTCAACCCTTCGGCCGCGACCGTGCCGACTTCGGCGTCGCCGAGCACGTCGATCATCGGCTTGATGTTGAAGCCGCCGAGCATCGTGCCGAGCAGCTCGGTCGCCTTCGCGCGCGACACCAGCGCACAGCTCTCCTCGCCCTTCGCGACCTTCGCGAGGAACGCTGCCTTGACCTTCGCGGCATCGTCGACGCCGGCCGGCACGCGGTAGGTCAGCAGCTCGACGAGGAAGGCTTCCTCGCCCTTCGGGGGATTCTTGAGCAGGGCGACCAGTTCCTCGGTCTGCTGCTTCGACAGCGGGAGCGGCGGGATTCCGAGGGCGGCACGCTCGGCGACATGGGCGCGGTAGGCTTCAAGCACGGTGCATTCCTTCCATTATCGTGACGTTGGCAAGGGTCCGGGCCTTCGCCCGAACGGCTCTGAGATTATATGTCTTTTATAAGACTTGCGGTGCGATGCAACATCCGGACTTCATTGCAGCGGCGGGATTCTACTCCCACGGACCCGATCCCGGTTATCCGCGGCCCCGGTCACCGCCGCACGATTGCTTTGCGCCGGTGCTTCAACTAAACAGGGCAATGGAACATGCGGGAACGCATGTCGCAGCGCGGCGTTCCAATTTCGATGACGGCCGCGGCCCCCCCGGACCGCGCCTTTTCAAAAACGCCCCACCCACGGGAGACCGACCATGCTCCATAACCTGTTCGACACGCTCAGATCGTTCTCGACTCCGACCGGACGCGAGGGCCGATTCTATTCGCTGCCGGCCCTCGAGGCCGCCGGCGCCGGCAAGGTCTCGCGTTTGCCGGTATCGATCCGGATCGTGCTCGAAGCGGTGTTGCGTCACTGCGACGGCAAGAAGGTCACCGAGGATCATGTGCGCCAGCTCGCGGGCTGGGCGCCGAACGCCGCGCGGACCGAAGAGATTCCGTTCGTCGTCGCACGTGTCGTGCTGCAGGACTTCACCGGCGTTCCGCTGCTGTGCGACCTGGCAGCGATGCGCAACGTCGCGGCCGACGTGGGCAGGAATCCGAAGCTGATCGAGCCGCTGGTGCCGGTCGATCTCGTTGTCGACCACTCCGTCCAGGTCGACCATTACGGTTCGCCGACGGCGCTGCGGCAGAACATGGAGCTCGAGTTCCAGCGCAACCGCGAGCGTTACCAGTTCATGAAATGGGGCATGCAGGCGTTCGACACCTTCGGCGTCGTGCCGCCGGGCATCGGCATCGTCCATCAGGTGAATCTCGAATATCTGTTCCGCGGTGTGCGCAGCCAGGGGATCGACGGGCAGGCGCTCTATTACCCGGACACGCTCATCGGCACCGATTCGCACACGACGATGATCAACGGCGTCGGCGTCGTCGGGTGGGGCGTGGGCGGCATCGAGGCCGAAGCCGGCATGCTCGGCCAGCCGGTCTACCTGTTGACGCCCGATGTCGTCGGCGTCGAACTGAAGGGGCGTCTTGGCGAAGGCGTCACCGCGACCGATCTGGTCCTCACGGTCACCGAGATGCTGCGGCAGGCGAAGGTCGTCGGCAAGTTCGTCGAGTTCTTCGGCGACGGCACCGCGAGCCTGACGGTCACCGACCGGGCGACGATCGCGAACATGGCGCCGGAATACGGCGCGACGATGGGCTTCTTCCCGGTCGACGAAAAGACGGTTGCGTACATGCGCGGCACCGGACGCAACGAGGCCGAATGCGAGCTGTTCGAAACCTACTTCCGCGAGCAACAACTGTTCGGCATCCCCCGCGCCGGCGACATCGACTATTCGGCGACGCTGACACTCGATCTCGCGTCGATCGTCCCTTCGCTCGCGGGACCGAAGCGTCCGCAGGACCGCATTGCGCTGACCGATATGGAGGACGTCTTCGACAAGCTGTTCTCGTCGCCGGTGTCGGAAAACGGCTTCGGTCAGCCGGAAGCGGCCCTGGGCACGCGTTTTCCGACGAAGCTGCCGGGCGTCGACCTCGGGCACGGCGACATCCTCATCGCCGCGATCACGTCCTGCACGAACACCAGCAACCCCGCGGTGCTGATCGCCGCCGGCCTGCTTGCGAAGAAGGCCGTCGAGAAGGGACTGACGGTGAAGCCGCACGTCAAGACGTCGCTCGCGCCGGGCTCGCGCGTCGTCACCGAATACCTGCAGAAGGCGGGGCTGCTCGAACCGCTCGCGCAGCTCGGCTTCGCGCTCGCCGGTTACGGCTGCACGACCTGCATCGGCAACGCCGGCGACCTCGCCCCGGAACTGAACGAGGCGATCAACGAGAACGACGTCATCGCCGCGGCGGTGCTGTCGGGCAACCGCAACTTCGAGGCGCGGATCCACCCCAACATCCGCGCGAATTTCCTCGCGTCGCCGCCGCTCGTCGTTGCATTTGCGATCGCCGGGCGCGCCAATGTCGACCTCACGGAGAACCCGCTCGGCATGGGCAGCGACGGTCACCACGTCTATCTGAAGGACATCTGGCCGACCTCGGATGAAATCGCCGCGGTCATGCCGTTCGCGACGGATCCGGCGACCTACGAACGCCTGTATGCCGACTTCACGAAGGGGCACGACCTGTGGAACGAGATTCCGGCGACGACCGGGCAGGTCTACGAGTGGCCGGAATCGACGTACATCGCGCGACCGCCGTTCTTCGACGGGTTCTCGATGACGCAGGGGACGATCGGCGACATCACCGGTGCGCGCCCGCTGCTGATCCTCGGCGACTCGGTGACAACGGACCACATCTCGCCCGCCGGCTCGTTCAGGGAAACGACGCCGGCCGGCCAGTGGCTGATATCGAAAGGCGTCTCGCGGCCGGATTTCAACTCCTACGGCTCGCGGCGCGGCAATCACGATGTGATGGTGAGGGGCACGTTCGCGAACGTCCGCGTGAAGAACATGATGCTGCCGTCACGGGAAGACGGCTCGCGCGTCGAGGGCGGCTATACGCTGTTCGACGGCGAGCAGACGACGGTGTACGACGCCGCGATGAAGCACATTGCGCGCGGCACACCGACGATCGTGCTCGCCGGCGAGGAATACGGCACCGGCTCGAGCCGCGACTGGGCGGCGAAGGGTACCCAGTTGCTCGGGGTCAAGGCCGTCGTCGCGCGCAGCTTCGAGCGCATCCACCGCTCCAACCTCGTCGGCATGGGCCTGCTGCCGCTGCAGTTCAAGGGCGACGACTCGTGGCAGAGCCTGGGCCTGACCGGTGACGACCGCTTCGACATCCGAGGCGTCGGCCCCGATCTAGAGCCGCAGCAGGACCTCACGCTCGTCATCCACGGCGCAGACGGCGGAACCCGCGAAGTACCGGTCCTGTGCCGGATCGACACGCCGATCGAAGTCGACTACTACCGTCACGGCGGCATCCTGCCGTATGTACTCCGGGAGATTCTGGGGCGGTCGGAATAACGGCGAGCATGCCGTCGATCACCGACGCGCTTCCCTGCCCGTGCCAGTCGGGCAAGCCCTTCGACGACTGCTGCGCCCCGCTGATCTCGGGCGAACTTCCGCCCGAGACGGCCGAAGCGCTGATGCGCAGCCGGTACACCGCCTACACCCTACGCGACGAGGCCTATCTGCTTGCGACCTGTCATCCCTCGACGCGGCCGCAGAGCCTCGATTTCGCCTCCGAGCCGGCGCCGAAATGGATCGGGCTGCAGATCCGGCAGTTCGTGCAGACCGGCCCCGACACCGCGATCGTCGAGTTCGTCGCCCGTTACCGCGTCGGCGGGCGGGCGCAACGGCTGCACGAAACGAGCCGCTTCAAGCTGTCGCACGGGCGCTGGATGTATGTCGACGGGGACATCCTGGAATGACTGGCGCGGCGCCCCCGCAGGATCGGCGCATATAATTGCCGGGAGGATATGACCTTCACCCCTTTGCGGTAACGAGCACAACATGAACCTCGAAAAAGTCATTTTCGGCTTCTTCATTGTCTTGGCTGCGACGCTGAATTTCGGCTTTTTCGTCGGTGATATCGACAACCCGGCGCATCACGACATCTACGAGCTCTTCGCCGCGATCGTCGTCAGCCTGATCGCAACGGTGCTGAAGTTCGGCGACCGCACCCAGATCGGCGCGGTGCACCTGTCGACGAGCCTGGTCGCCGACCTGCAGTTGATCGCGGCGGCGATGGTCTGGGGATACGCGGCCCACGTCTCGCCCGACGGCGTCACGCCGGAAATGGTCGCGCGCGTCGTTTCGCTGTCCGGCGGGGCGCTGTTCGCGAACGTCGTGTCGGTGGTGATCCTGATCGCCGAAACGATCATGCAGCGGCGCTGAGCGCCGCGCGCCGGGGACGACACCCTTGCTGCGCCACCACAGCAGCATCTTCCTGATCATGCGCCGCCTGCGGGCGCCGCTGATCCTGCTGATCAGCATCCTGTCGATCTCGGTGCTCGGGCTCACGCTCGCCCCCGGGGTCGATGCGGACGGCAATCGCACGCATCTGAGCTTCTTCCACGCGCTCTATTTCATGAGCTACACGGCGACGACGATCGGCTTCGGCGAGATCCCGGACGCGTTCACCGATCAGCAGCGCCTGTGGGTGACGTTCTGCATCTACCTGTCGGTCGTCGGCTGGGCCTACACGGTCGGGACGGTGTTCACGCTGCTCGCGGATCGCAGCCTGCAACAGGCGCTGCGCACGCAAAGCTTCCTGCGCGCGGTACAGCGCCTGCGCGAGCCGTTCCTGCTCGTCTGCGGCTATGGCGAAACCGGCCGGCTGCTATGCGCCGGGCTGGACCATCTGGGCTACCGCGCAGTCGTCGTCGAGCGCGACGAAGTCAAGGTCGGGGAGATCGAGCTGCACAGCTACCGGGCCGACGTGCCGGCGCTCGCCGCCGACGCGCGCAACCCCGAAATCCTGAAGTTCGCCGGCCTCGATCACCCGAATTGCATCGGCGTCGTCGCCCTGACCGACGACGACAGCGCGAATCTCGCGATCGCGATCGCTGCCCGCCTGCTCGCGCCGAAAATTCCAGCGCTGTGCCGCGCCGAAGTGCCCGAAGTCGCCGCGAACATGGCGTCGTTCGGCACCCGCCACATCATCAACCCGTTCGAGAAATTCGCGGAATATCTCGCGCTCGCGCTGCATGCGCCCGCAGCCTGGCAATTGCTGATCTGGCTCACCGGACTACCGGGGTCGACCGTCGAGCAGCAGCGCGATCCGCCGAAAGGCGAGTGGATCGTTTGCGGCCACGGGCGCTTCGGCCAGATGCTGGTCCACGCGATGGAACGCGAGTCGGTGCCGCTGACGATCATCGACCGGCTGCCGCCCGACGACCTGACTCACCGGTGGGTGCAGGGCGACGGCACCGGCGCATCCGCGCTCGAACAGGCGCGCGTGCGCCACGCCGCCGGAATCGTCGCCGCGACGGGCAACGACGTCGACAACTTGTCGATCGCGGTCACGGCGCGCGAACTCAACCCGAACCTGTTCGTGATCCTGCGGCAGAACCACTACGCCAACCACGCGTTGTTCGAAGCGTACGACTCCGACGTCGACGTCGTGCCGAGCAAGATCATCGCGCATGAATGTCTCGCGATCCTGACGACGCCGCTGCTCGTCCCGTTCCTCGAAGCGGTGAAGCGCCGCGGCGAAGCGTGGTGCGAAAAGTGGCTCACAACGCTGACGGGGCGTTTCGGCTGGCAGGTGCCCGCGGTGTGGAGCGAGCGGATCGACTTGTCCGGAGCGCCGGCGCTGCACCGGCTCCTGTTGGACGACACCCTGGCCTTACTCGGGCAGCTTCTCCGCTCTCCGTCGAACCGCGACGATCTCCTCGGCTGCGTCGCGCTGTATCTGTACCGGAAGGACGGCGAGCACCTGCTGATGCCGCCCACGGACACGGAGATCCGTGCCGGCGACGAGATACTGTTCGTCGGCACGCCCGACGCCCGCAGCGAGCTGACCCTGACGTTGTCGCACGAGCACGTGCTGGGCTACGTGCTGACCGGCTGCGAACAGCCGGGAGGCTGGGTGTGGGAGAAACTCGCGCGCCGCAAGCAGGCGATCGCGGCTCGCGGCGCCGATCGGACCGGGCACGGATGCGCCCCGCGGTAGTCGGAAAGCTGCGGCCGCGCAGTCCCGATTCCGGAACCGGAGCGCCGGATAGCAGTCACGAGCCTGGGACGAGCAGCACCGTCTCGCCGGCGAAGTTCACCGTCTGGCCCGGACGCAGCTTCGCGCGCTTGCGCGACTCGGTCTTCCCGTCGACGCGCACCAACCCGGCCTCGACCGCCGCATGCGCGGCCCCGCCGGTGCCGGCAAGCCCGGTCGCCTTCAGGAGTTGGTCGAGCTGGATATATTCGCCGCGCACGGCAAATGAAAGAGTCATTGCGTCCTCCGGCGCGCCCCGCCGGGCTGCGCAATTGAAATTGATCGAACCGAAGACGTCGGCCTACACTCGCAGCTCACTTTCGGCGACGATTCACCCATGACGGAACCTCTCCTGCCCCGAATCGACAGTACTCACGCAGCGGCGACCGAATCCGGCGCGCTCCAGCCGATCCGCACCGAGCGCGACGTCATGCACGACGGCGGCATCGATTTCACGATCCGCTGGGTTTCGTCGCTCGCGCGCAAGGATTCCGACCGGTTGTCGGCAGCGCTGCGCCGCGACCCGGACTTCGATCCGTTCCTGCCGCCGGACCCGGAACTCACGGTCGGGCCGCTCGGCGACGATCATCTTGCCGTGCTGAACAAGTTTCCCGTGATCGCCCGGCATCTGTTGATCGTCACGCGGGACTTCGTGTCCCAGACCGTGCCGCTCGATGTCGCCGACTTTTCCGCCCTCGCGCAGATCATGACCGAGCTCGGCGGCCTCGGCTTCTACAACGGCGGAACCGAAGCAGGGGCGAGCCAGCGGCACAAGCACCTGCAATGGATTCCCGACGCCGCGCGAGGCGCGCAGCTGAGCGTGTTCATCGACG
>Ga0214472_10006946_pt1 | contig 11862 bp, 7 predicted proteins | sample RVTome_6_FD_207662 | JGI IMG/M metagenome (GOLD analysis project Ga0214472, IMG submission 207662) | Soil microbial communities from uranium-contaminated site in the Upper Colorado River Basin, Wyoming, United States - RVT140D175 | ecosystem: Environmental > Terrestrial > Soil > Contaminated >...
CCAGCAGATCCAGGTCGGCAAGGGAGGCGGCAGCGAGGCGACCGGCGGCGGGGGCCGCGAGGCCGCGCTCCACCACCCGGGCGATCCCCGGCGCCATCTCGCTGCGCAGCGCCAAGCCCCCTCCAAGGTCCCCCAGCCAGGCCTCCACATGGCGCGACTCGAACCCCGGCGACGCCTCGAGCCAGACCACATTGGGCGGCCGCGGGGGCTCCACCACCACGTCCACGATCTCCTCGAGCGATGGGGCCCCGCTCACGCCGGCGCGTAACGTGTAGAGGTGACGGCCGGGGACGGCGGGTCGCATCGCCACTCGGAAGAAGCCCTCCGCATCGGCCGGCACGGCACGCACCTCGCCGGCCGGATCGACCAGCTCGATCCCCACCGTCGGATCCCTTCCGCTCGCACCCTTTATCCGCACCTGCCCTCGCACCACGAGAGCTGATCCCAGCTCGATGCGCCGGCTCCAGTCGATGGCGCTCCAGCGGACTGACGAATCGCTCGCAAGGGGGGTGCTTGGCACCCGGATCACCAGGCCCCGATAGCCGCTGAACTGCCAGGCCTCGAGCCCCTGGCCAACGACGATCAGCTCTTCGAGTCGCGGGTGGCGTCGCAGGACCCAGCCGAGATCCGGCACCTCCGGGGTGCCGACTCGGTGCGCAACGCCGTCACCGCCCCACGACCGGCGCGGTGCCTCCTCCCAACCGGAGGTCAGCACCACCGCGCGGCGCGCCTCACCGCCTCCGACGAGGGCGGGCTGCAGGGCAAGCCCGAGCCAGGCGGCGATGGCCAGCAGGCAGCCAGCCACTCGCCACCCGCGAGCGGACGCCGCTCGGAGCTCGCCCCACAGGCACCCACCAGCGAGCGCCAGGGCGAGCGCCAGGGCGACCGCTGGAGAGACCATCGGGTCGAGACTCATCCGCCCTCCGCGAGGTTCCGGAGGTAGAGATCGAATGCGGGGCCGTCGCTCCGGGTGGCGCGAGCCGGCGTCGCGGGAACCGGCGGAGCCAAGCTCAAGAAAACGCGCTCGAGGAGAGCGACTGCCGGGCCCTCGGGAGCACCAGCACCGGAGATCCACCCCTCGAGGAGGTCGACAGCGGTGAGTAGCTCGGCGTCGCCCCTCTCCGCCGCCGCCCGGGCGACGAGCTCGCGCACTCGCCCGGCCTCGGCGAGCGCCTCCGCAGACAGTGCGTCGACTGCAACCGGACCGTCCCCCTCGGGCGGTCGCCCGTGCATCCGGGCGATCCACCGACCGAGCAGGGCACCGAGCTCCCCCGGAGGCGGCTCCGCGCCCTCCGCTCGGCGCCGGGTTCCCGCCGCCTCGTCGAGGGCACCGGTCAGCCGTCGCGACAGGTCGAGCGGCTGGGGTGCGAAGCCGACCTTCTGAACGTAGACCCGCTCGGCGGCCTGCGCGCTCTTGAGCAAGGTGAGCGCGCGGTATTCGAAGGGCAGCGCCCGTCCTGGCTGCCGGCCGCGCAGAGCCCCCTCCGCTTCCCACATCTCGGCAAGTGCAGCCTTCAACTGGGCCTTCACCTCGTCGTCGAAGTAGGTGGCGATCTCCGCCGAGTCGTGAGAGTGCGCGAAGCCCTCCGGGAGCGCCTCGAGTGCGGAGCGCGCGCTCCCCGGCGCCGACTCCCCAGGGTGGTCGAGGGCCTCCGCACCCGCACCCTCACCCTCCTCACCGACAGCCAACCCGGACACGAACTCCTCGCCGAGCAGCCCCGCGTAGCGCATGCGCAACGCCCGCTGATCGAAACCCAGCGACTCGGATCGGCTTCCCGTTTCGCGCTCTCCCAGGCGCTCGGCCTCGGCGATCAGACGCTCGGTGTCGAGGATGATCTGGCGCTGGCTGCGGAAGAACTGCGGAAGCTGGAACGCCGGCAGGCCCTCCGCGAGTCCCATGGCGGCGGTGCGCTCCCCTGGTACCCGCACGATCACCGTGTCCGAACGAGCGCTCTGCGGCTCGGGGCGCCGCCGGTCCTCCACCTCGACCCACAGGTAGAGCTCGCTCGCCGGCCCCAGGCCCAAGGCCGCGGTATCGAGATCGACCGCCAGCTCGATCGCTCGGCCGGACTCGTCAGAAGCGATCGACGCGCGCCGAGCGAACGCCACTCGACGCTCCCGGAACTCCACCAGTTCCCCGGTACCGGTGGCCAGCGTTGAGACCAGCACCGCCTCGCCGAGGCCGTAGTCGTCCCACGCTCTCGCTCGCAGGGTCAGCTGCGGCAGATCATCCGGCGCCGCCTCGAGGAGCCGGGGGGGATCGAGAACCTCGATTTCCGGGGGGGCGTCCGGGATCACCGCCAAGCGGGCGACGGGGCTCTCGAAAGGCTCGGCCTGCGCGCCCCGAAGACTCAGCCGGTAGAGCAATGAGCTGAGAGCCGTCACGCTGCCGAAGAACGCCTCGCCTCGGCGCTCGAGCGTCAAAGGCTCGGTCCCTTCCAAGCGCAGCTCCGCGTGCTCGATGCCCGGCACCCGGATCCACCACTCGACCCGGGATCCCTCCGGCGCCTCGATCGACAGCCCGCTCCAACGACCCGCCGGCAGGCCCGTGTAGTCCGGCGGCGTGACCACCACCTCGATCTCGGGGGCCACCACGGTCGCACCAGAAGGCGACCCCGCCGGCTCAACCGTCGGTGCGCTCCCGGCGGGCGGGACCGGCGCAGCGCGCGTGCGGCTCGCCCATCGGGCGACGGCGCTCACCGGTGCAGCGAGCGCGAGAGCGATCAGAAGCGCGGCGGCGCCGCGAGTCACCGGCCGCCAAGGCAGCAATCGCCGCCCGTCCAGCGCCGTCAGCGTGCGCTCGGCACGCCGACGTTGGAGCTCGGCCACGCCGTGGGGCCGATTGCCGGGCAGCAGCAGCTCGGCGCTCTCCTCGAGTTCCGGGCAGGAGCGGTCGAGATGGCGCGCCACGGCCCCTTCGTCGGTCCTCCATCGGAGGCTGAGAACGAGGGTCGACAGGACCACGAGGAGGACGCCGACGAAAAGGCCGGCACCCAGGAAAAAGTTGGAGACAGGGCGGCCCCAGCCGTGGATCGCCGCCGCAACAAGCACCAAGGCCGCCACCGCGAGCAGCAGGTCGCCCGCAGCAACCCTCCGAGCCCAGCCCCGAGCCAGTCGCTCCAGGGTCATGCCCGCTCCCTGCGCGGGGCACCGCTCCAGGCGAGCCATCGTTCGACCCCGAACAGAACCGCCACCAGGCTCAGGGCGAGCGTCTCGGGCCAGCGATACGGAAAGCGCTCGGGGCCCTCTCCCGCCGCTCGGCGACCGGGCTGAGCGACTTCCGCGCCCGCCGCCCGCCGGTCGTCCCCGCCGGGGTCGCCGGCATCGCCCTGGAGCAGATCCTCGGCCCAGCGGACGAGCTGCGGATGCCCGACCAGGTCCGTCCAGGCGGGATGGAACCGACTCCGGAACCGAAACCAGAGAACACCCTCGCGCCGGGACGCTTCGAGCACCGGCCTCCCAGAGACTTCCTCCCAGAGCACCGCCGAAGGCGCGGTCTCCGCCCTCTCGCTCTCTGCCGGGTCCGGCGGCTCGAGTCGACTCACCCCGATCACACCGCTCTCCCCTCCCGCGACGCGAAACAGTGAATCCACCCTCTCCCACCGCTCGGCCCCGTCACTCACCAGCCGGGAGCCCGGCTCGAGCGCGGCGAAGAGGTCCGCGGGAACCGGCAGCGCGGAGAGCCACAAAACGACATCGGCGCCTTCGCCGAAGGCCGCCATCGCTTGCCGCGGCGCTGCCCGCCTCGAGGTCAGATCGACCCCCGAGTGCTGGGCTGCCGCGGCGAGCGCGGCGAGGAGATAGCCGGCGTCCTCCTGCCGCTCCGCATCGGCCGCCAGGAGAACGCGCCGCCGGAGCCGAACCGCCGAGGTGAGAGGCACTCCTCCAGGCGCCTCCCGCGTCTCCGAGGTGCTCCACCACCGAACCTCGCGGTCGAACGCCGGCCGCTCACCCACCAGGAGGGCGAGCCGGTCGAGGGTGAAGACTTCGAACGGGCGCCCGGGGGCGGCCTCGGCGTCGGCCTCTCGAAGCTGAGACCAGAGGTCCCACGGTGGGGGGCCGGTCTCGAGCGTACTCAGCCTCGCGCCGCCGCGCCGCGCGGCGTCCAGGCGCTCGAAGAGCTCGCGGTGGCCGGCACCGAGCGCCCCCCGCCGCTCGAGGAGCGCGCGCTCGACCAGCAACAGGGGCTCGACATGCCGCGCGCCGACCGGCTGACGAGCTCGCGGCTGAGCCAGGGCCGCCGCCAACGCCACGAGCAGCAGGCAGCGCACTGCAAAGAGCAGCGGATGGTGGAAGCGAAGACTCCTCCGCTTCGACAGCGTCCCCTCGCGCAGGAGGCGAACCGAGCCGAACTCGATGCGGCGCACCCTCCCGCGGCCCAGCAGGTGCAGTGCCACGGGCAGTGCCAGGGCGGCCAGTGCCCCCAGCCAGAGGGGAGAGAGCCAGGTCAGCATCAGCAGCGCTGCCGGCGGGCCACGAAGTGCCGCAGGGCGAGATCGAGCGGGCGGTCCGTCCGCAGAGCCTCGTAAACCGCGCCGACCTCGTCGAGGCGGCGGCGGAGCTCAGCGAGAAGAACGGTCAAGCGCCGGAGATAGCCGGCGCGCAGCTCGCCGCCGCTCCCCCGCACACGCTCTCCGGTCTCGAGGTCCACGAGCTCGAGATCGCCCTCGAACGGGAAGGCGAGGTCCTCGGCCGACAGCAGATGAAAGACGATGACCTCGTGACCCAGGAGGCGCAGGCCAACGGCCACGTCGAGGATCTCGGAGGTGTGCTGGCACAGGTCGCTGGCCAGCACCACCAACTCGCGCTCCCTTCGCCCCGCAGCGAGGCCCTCGACACCCAGTTCCGCGGGCCACCGCCCCGCCGGCTCCAGGCTCTCGAGCTGGTGCAATACGGCGGCGAGATCTCGCGACGGCGCGCCGCCGCCGGATGGCTCCCCGAGAGCGCTCTCGCCGCCGAGAGGCCGGAAGGCGATGCGGTCCCCCTGCTTGTGGGCCAGATAGGCCAGGGCGGCGGCGAGAAAGCGCGCGTAATCGAACTTCGAGAGGCCGCTACCGCGCTGCGCCATCGAAGCGCTCGCATCGAGCAGCAGTCGCACCGTGACGTCGCTGTCGATCTCCGATTCGCGCACGAAGAAGCGGTCGGTGCGGCCGTACAGGCGCCAGTCGACGCGCCTCGGATCGTCGCCCGGCTCGTAGCTTCGGTACTGGCTGAACTCGATCCCGGGGCCGGTCCGTCTCGCCGGGTGCTCACCGCTCAGAAAACCCTCGACCACCGCCAGCGCGACCAGGCGGAGGTCCCGGATCCCCGCCAGGGTTGCCGGGTCGAGAAGCCGGCGCGCGGGCCGGCTCATCCGCCGAGCGGGCTCTGCGGCGCTGGCGTGCCCTCGAGGATCTGGCGCGCGATGGCCTCGGCGGTGACGCGCTCGGCCTGTCCGCGGAAGTTGACCAGCAGCCGATGTCGGAGCACGGGAGGCACCAGGCCTCGGAGGTCGTCCAGGGTGACGCTGAACCGCCCCGAAAGCAGCGCCCGCGCCTTGCCGGCCAGAATCAGCGCCTGTCCGGCGCGGGGCCCCGCTCCCCACTCGACGTACTCCTCGACCGCCGCGATCCCTGACTCGCCCGGTCGGCTCGCCCGGGTCAGGCGCGCGACCCACTCCACCAGTGCACTGCTGATGTGCACCTGTCGCACCATCCGCTGAGCCCGCCGCACCTCCTCGCCGCTCATCACGGCCTCGACCTTCGCGACCCGGTCGCCGGTGGTATGCGCGAGGATCTGGAGCTCCTCCTCCCAGGAGGGGTAGTCGATGCGCAGGTTGAGAAGGAAGCGGTCGAGCTGCGCCTCGGGCAACGGGTAGGTCCCGGTCTGCTCGATCGGATTCTGGGTCGCCAGGACGAAGAACGGACGCTCCAGCTCGTAGGTGTGGCCGGCGAACGTCACCTCGACCTCCTGCATCGCCTCGAGCAAAGCCGCCTGTGTCTTGGGTGGGCTTCGATTGATCTCGTCGGCCAGCACGAGATTGGCGAAGATCGGTCCGCGGTTGAAGCGGAAAACCCGGCGCCCGCTGCCGTGCTCCTCCTCGAGGATCTCGGTGCCGAGAATGTCGCTCGGCATCAGGTCGGGGGTGAACTGGATGCGTTTGAAGGAGAGGTGGAGGGCATCGCCGAGGGTGCGGATCATCAGTGTCTTGGCGAGGCCGGGCACCCCCTCGAGCAGGCAGTGGCCGCCGGCCAGCAGCCCGACGAGGAGCTGCTCGACGACCGCCCCTTGACCCACGATCACCTTGCCGATCTCGGCGCGCAGAGCGCCCAACCGCCCGAGGATCGCCTCCACGGCCGCCTCATTTCCCACCCTCTCGGTGTCGGTCGGTGACTCCACGGTCTCCCCCTCACCTGGCTACGCGGTCATCGCGTGGATCACGACATTCACCGCGAAGCGCGTGTTGTCCTCGGCCAGCCAGCGCTTGTTCCGGTAGTCGTAGTCCCACTCGCAGCCGTAGTCCTTGTTGCTGTAGAGCACCCCGATCCGGCCGCCGATCTCGATCGCCTTGAGGTAGTCGTGCACCAGGTCGTCGCCCCAACCGTTGAGCTCGAACGAGGTGGTCGGCGGCCCGTGCTCGAACTGGAAGAAGGAGCGGTAGATCGCGTGATCCGAGGGAATCTTCACCAGCGCCCGGGAGCCGAAGAGATGGCTCATCTGCTCCTCGAAGGAGCGCGCGAAGAGGCCATCGATGTCATGGTTGCAGTCGTCCACGAAGATGAAGCCACCGTTCTCGACCAGCCGCTGGAAGTTGTCGCGCTCGGCGCGATCGAACTCCACCAACCGGTGCCCCGCGAGGTAGGCGAATGGCGCCTCGAGCGCCGCCGGGTCGCGCAGCGAGACCACTCGCTCCTCTGGCTCGACTCGCAGGCTGGTGTACTCGACCAACGAGTTGAGCACGTTCGACGGCATGCGCTCGTCGACGTCCCAGTCTCCCGAGTCGTAACGCAGCCGCGTGAAGACGAAGTCGCTCAGATCAGACGGCGTCCGAAAGGCTGGTGAAGGTGAAGTCCCGCAGCTTCATCGGCGGTACCAGGGCCCCCTGGATCCTCTCCGGCCGGCCCAACGTCTCGATGTTGTTGAGCATGATCACCGGGCTCTCGTTGAACCGCAGGTTCTTGATCGGAAAGGCGATCTTGCCGTCCTCGATGAAGAACGTCCCGTCGCGAGTCAACCCGGTGTAGAGCAAGGTCTGGGGATCCACGGTGCGGATGTACCAGGTGCGGGTCACCAGGATGCCGCGCCGCGTACCGGCGATCAGCTCGTCCAGGCTCTCCTCGCCGCCGTCGAGCAAGCCGTTGACCGGGAAGGGGGTGGGCGCCACCTCCTTCTCCTGCGCCCAGAAGCGGCTGTAGTAGAGGTTCCTCACCACTCCCTTCTCGATCCACACCGTCTTGTCGCGCTTGCGGCCGTCCGGCGCCCAGGGCGACTCCGGAACCTCTGCGTGCGTGGGATCGGTCCACAGCGTGACCCGCTCGTCGACGATCTTCTCGCCGAGCTTGGTGCCACCGCCCACCTTCGAGAGAAAGCTGCGGCCCTCATCGGCCTGCCGAGCGTCGAAGGCGTTGAGCATGTTCTGCAGCAGCCCGATCGAGGCGGCGGGCTCCAGGATCACCGTGTACTTGCCCGGCTCGATCGCCCGCGGCTCGCGCGAGGCGACCGCCTTGTCGATCGCCGCCTGCGAGGCGCGCCCGGTGTTCAGCCGGTCGGCGTCGTTGACGTCACGCGCCACGTAACCGGAGCCCGTGCCGTCCTCGGAGCGCACGGTGACCGAGAACTCGACCTCGGTCGAAGGATGGTAGGCGAAAAGGCCGGCCGAGTTGGCCATCGCCTGGAAGCTCTCGTTGTGCTCCAGATAGCCGGCGGAGACGAGCTTCTTCGCGCGCGACGGACCGATGCTGCCCGCCGCCGCCTGGGCGCGGTACTCGGCTCCGATCGCCGCCGTGGACTCGAACCATGCCTTGGACTCGCCGTAGGCTCGCGGGCCCAGGGGCGGCATGAACTCAGGGTTCTCCGGCGCCAGGCGGGCCACCTGCTCCGCCCGCCGTACCGCCTTCTCGAGCGACGCATCGTCGAACTCGTTGACCGTCGCGGTGCCGAGCCGCTTCCCGAAGTTCGATTGCACGACGAGGGTCATGTCCTCCACCGAGCCCGAGGTGGACACCTCGTTGCGCGCATAGCGGATGTTGCCGATGGTCGAGCCGTTCAGGTTGACCTCGCACCCCTCCGCCTTGGAGAAGCCCAACACCTTGTCGAGGATCGCCTTGCAGTCGTCTCTGGTCAGAATGGCCATTCTTCAGCTTCCTTCCGTCAGTACGGGATCAGATCTTTCGCTCGGTGTTGATGACGTTGACGCCGTCGAAGCGCGCCGTAGAAGAGCCGTGCGAGACCGCGCTGATCTGCCCCGGCTGGCCCTTGCCGTCGAAGAACGAACCGCCCAGGCGGTAGTCCCTCTGGTCGCAGATCGCGGTGCAGGAGTTCCAGAACTCCTGGGTGTTCGACTGATAGGCGACGTCGCGCATCATGCCGGCGATCTTGCCGTCCTTGATCTCGTAGAAGAGCTGCCCGCCGAACTGGAAGTTGTAGCGCTGCTGGTCGATCGAGTAGGAGCCGTCACCGATGATGTAGATGCCCTTCTCGACACCCGCGATGAGCTGGTCCACCGACTTCTCCTCGTCGCCCGCGGCGAGGGAGACGTTGGGCATGCGCTGGAACTGCACGGAGCTCCAACTGTCCGCGTAGCAACAGCCGTGCGACGCGTTCTCGCCGAGGATATGCACCTGGTCTCGGATCGCCTGGTAGTTCACCAGGATGCCGTCCTTCACCAGGTCCCACCGCCGGCAGGCGACGCCTTCGTCGTCGTACCCCACCGCCCCCAGCGAGTGGTCCTGCGTCTTGTCGGCGAACAGATGTACCTTCTTGCTGCCGTACTCGAAGGACTTGCTGCGCCACTTGTCGAGCGTGGCGAAGCTGGTGCCCGCGTAGTTGGCCTCGTAGCCGAGTACGCGATCGAGCTCCAGCGGGTGCCCCACCGACTCGTGGATGGTCAGCCAGAGGTGGCTCGGGTCCAGCACCAGGTCGTACTTGCCCGCCTCTACCGGCTTGGCGCTCAGTGCCTCGCGCGCCTGGCCCGCGGCCGCCACCGCGTCTTCCTTCATGTCGTAGGCGTTGCGATACCTCGTGGTGACACCGGTGACCTTCTCAGAGGCCCGACCGTCCATGTATTCCCAGCCCATCCCCATCGGCGACGACAGTGCGTCGCGGGTCTTGAACTTCCCCGACTCCGCGTCGATCACGGTCACCGTGAAGCTCGGCCAGATGCGGTGGACGTCCTGATCGATGTAGGAGCCGTCGCTCGAGGCGAAGTACTTCTGCTCGTTGACCAGGAACAGGAAGGTATTGATGAAATTGGCGCCGGCCGCGAGCGCCGCGGCGTTGACCTCCATCAGCAGTTCCACCTTTTCGGAGATCGGCACCTCGATTGCGCTCTTGACCACCGGCGTCCTCCAGGAGACCTCTCCGATCCCCTTGACGGGAGCGAGCCGCACCGGCTCCGCCTGCAGCGAGGCGTTCGCCTTGGCGATCGCTACCGCCTGCTCGGCGGCCTTTGCCACGCCATCCTTGGTCACCTGGGAGGTGGCGGCGAAGCCCCAGGTGCCGTCGGCGAGCACCCGGACACCGCAGCCGTAGGACTCGGTGTTCACGATGTTCTGCACCTTGTCCTCACGGGTGATCACGAACTGATTGAGGTACCTCCCGATCCGAACGTCGGCGTAGCTCGCCCCCTTCGCCCGGGCGGCGTTCAGCACCACGTCCGCGAGCTGCTTCTTGTCGGCGGTGGGAATCGGGGTAGTGGCCCCGAGCAGGCCACTCGGTCTCCCCAACACCGGGACCACCAGGGTCCCCACGCCGATGCCGGTCAAGCGTAAAAAGTCTCTTCGGTCCAAGCGCCAACCTCCTCCTCGTCCGGTCGCAGAAAGGGCTACTCCGATGTCCCGACTCTATACGTGACCTTGCGGCTCGGGTTCTATTCCCCCTCACCTCCTGGCGATCCAACCGGCTGAATCAGTCGAAGGGCCAGATCCGGCACCCTGAACCTCGCGGCGGCAAGTCTGCCGCCCTCGGCCGGGCACGATCCTTGCTTATCCCTCAGACAGCGGCTGGAGTCGTTCGCGACCCAGGCCGTGGATTCAAAGTCCCTCCCGCCTGGTTCTCCGGGCGTGCATCTTCAGATTTCTGCAGCACCCCCTACCTCCGCCGACCACTCCGGTGGTCGGCCCCGCCTTGTCCGGGATCGATCCAGGGGCCGGGTCCCGGTGACATACTCCCCGGGATGGCCTTCCCGAGCAGGGCGGCAGAGCCCGCGGCGAGGAAACACCCGGCACTGGACGCCGACCTCACGGTCTTGAGGCGCAACGCGAAGCGCTGGGCGGAGCTCGATCTGGGACGCCGGATCGGCTACGCCGAAGGCCTGCTGCGCGGCCTCCGCCGTGTGGCGAGCGGGCAGGTCGCGGCGGCGCTGGAAGCCAAAGGCGCGAGCCCGATTCAGGCTGGGACCTCTCGGATCGCCGCCGAGGAGTGGATCATGGGGCCGGTCATCAGCCTCCGCACTGTGCGGCTGCTCGTCCGCAGCCTGCGCCAGATCCACCACGGCGGCGCGGTCCAGGTGCTGCCCCGCGACGTGCGGACCCGTCCCGGCAACCGCATCGCCCTCCGCGTCTTCCCCACCAGCCGCATCGATCAGATCCTCTATCGCGGCACCCGCGCCGACGTCTGGATGCCCCCGGGGGTCGACCGGCAGGAGCTCTTCGCAGGAATGCTCCCCACCTACCTGCGCGGCGACCGGGAAGCAAGGGTCGCTCTCGTTCTCGGGGCGGGGAACGTCGCCAGCATCGCTCCACTCGACGCGGTCTACAAGCTGTTCAACGAGGGCCGTGTAATCCTGCTCAAGCTCAACCCGGTAAACAGCTACCTCGAGGCGTTCTTTGAAGACGCCTTCTCCGAGCTGATCGAGGACGGATTCGTGCGCATCCACCGGGGCGACGCCGAGGTCGGCGACTACCTCTGCCGCCACCACGAGGTGGACGAGATCCACGTCACCGGAAGCTCGCACACCCACGACGCGATTCTCTTCGGGAGCGGTGAGGAGGGGCAGCGGCGGAAAGCGAGCAACGCACCCCGGCTCGCCAAGCCGATCACCAGCGAGCTCGGCAACGTGAGCGCCGTGGTCGTAGTCCCCGGCGCCTGGAGCGCCGCCGACCTCGATTTCCACGCCGAGAACCTGGTGACGCAGATGACTCACAACGCAGGCTTCAACTGCAATGCGACGAAGGTGATCGTCACCTGGAAGGCGTGGCCGCAGCGCGAGGCCCTGATCGCCCGCATCGAGAGTCGCCTCGCGGCGCTACCGGAACGCAACGCCTACTACCCGGGCGCCGGCGAGCGCTTCGACCGATTCCGCGCCGCCTACCCGGGGGCCCGGCGCTTCGGCACCCGCGCCGAGGGACGCGTGCCGCCCACGCTGCTCGTCGGCCTCGACGCCGAGGAGGGCGGGCTCGCCTTTCGGGAGGAGTCGTTCTGCACCTTCAGCGCCGAGGTCCCGCTGCACGCCGGCGACCCCGAGAGCTTCCTGCGGGCCGCCGTCGATCTCTGCAACGAACGGCTCTACGGCACACTCAATGTGGGCTTGATCGTTCATCCGGTGAGCCGCCGAAGGATGCGAAAGACGTTCGCCGACGCGGTGGCGGCCCTGCGCTACGGCACGGTGGCGATCAACCACTGGCCGGCGATCGGCTTCGCGCTCGGCTCCACTCCCTGGGGCGC
>Ga0214472_10006947_pt1 | contig 11860 bp, 15 predicted proteins | sample RVTome_6_FD_207662 | JGI IMG/M metagenome (GOLD analysis project Ga0214472, IMG submission 207662) | Soil microbial communities from uranium-contaminated site in the Upper Colorado River Basin, Wyoming, United States - RVT140D175 | ecosystem: Environmental > Terrestrial > Soil > Contaminated >...
CTCGGCCTCGCCGAGGATGTTCTCGACCTCTTCGGGGGCGAGGCGGCCCACGAGCACGTTCTCGATGTCGTCGAGCAGCTCGTAGATGATGCGGTAGGTGCGGATCTCGATGCCGGCCTGCTCGGCGACCTTGCGGGCCTTGGCGTCGGGTCGCACGTTGAAGCCGTAGATGATCGAGTCGGAGGCGTCGGCCAGGGTCACGTCGTTCTCGGTGATCCCGCCCACGGCGGCGTGCACGATGTCGGCGCTGCCGCCCTCGCGTGTGACCTTCGCGACGCCGTCGCGGATCGCCTCGAGCGACCCGTGGGCGTCGGCCTTCACGATGATGTTGAGCTGGGCGTCCTCGGCGGTGCGGAGGTCGTCGATGATCGCCTGCAGGCGGTCGGCGGCCGACGGCACCACGAGCTCCTTGGCCCGGATCTCCTCGAGGTTCTCGGCGGCCCGGGCGCGGGCGATCTTGTCGTCCTCCACCACCTGGAAGTAGTCGCCGGCCTGGGGCACGTCGTCCCACCCCATGACGAGGGCCGGCGTGGAGGGGCCGGCCTCCTTCTGCTGCTCGCCGCGCTCGTCGAACATGGCGCGCACCCGGCCCGACACGGGCCCGGCCACGAGGGCATCGCCCTGGCGGAGGGTGCCGCGCTGCACGATGAGGGTGGCGACCGGGCCGCGGCCCGTCTCCAACTGGGCCTCGATGACCGTGCCGGTGGCGGGGACGTCGGGGTTGCCCGAGAACTCCTCCAACTCGGCGATCAGGTCGATGTACTCGAGCAGCTGGTCGATGCCTTCGCCGGTGAGGGCCGACACCTCGGCGCTCACCACGTCGCCACCGAGCTCCTCGACCACCAGGCCGTGCTCGGTGAGCTGGGCGCGCACCTGATAGGGGTCGGCGGTCTCGAGGTCCACCTTGTTGATGGCCACGACGATCGGCACCTTGGCGGCCTTGGCATGGTTGATGGCCTCGACGGTCTGGGGCATCACGCCGTCGTCGGCGGCCACCACGAGCACGACGATGTCGGTGACCTCGGCGCCGCGGGCGCGCAGCGTGGTGAACGCCTCGTGGCCCGGGGTGTCGATGAAGGTGATCTTGCGGCCCCCGCTCGCCTGCGCCTGATAGGCGCCGATGTGCTGGGTGATGCGGCCCGCCTCGCCCTCGACGACGTTGGCGCTGCGGATGGTGTCGAGCAGCTGGGTCTTGCCGTGGTCGACGTGACCCATCACGGTCACGATCGGCGGGCGGAGCTCCAGGTCCTCGGGGGCGTCCTCGAACACCCGCTTGGGGCGGACGAGCGGGCTGGCCGCCTCGTCCTCGACCTTCTCGGCGTCCTCGATCGTGATGTCGTAGCCAAGGGCGTCACCGATCTCGGCGAGGAGCTTGCGCGGGATGGGGGTGGTGGTCGCCGCCATCTCGCCGCGGGCGATGAGCTCGCGCACGACGATGCCGACGGGGCGGCGAGCCTGGTCGGCGAACTCCTCGACGGTGATGCCGTCGGTGACGGTGAGGGCACGGCGCTGCGGCTCCTCGGGCTCGGCGGCGGCGGCCTTGCGGGCCTCCTTCGCCTCCTTGGCCCTCTCCTCGGCGGCCGCCTTCTCCTCCTCGGCGGCGGCCTTGGCCTGGGCCGCCTCCTTCTTCTCGTCGTCCAACGACATCTTCACGAGGGCGACGTCGTCGCCGGAGAGGCCGGAGGAGGCTGTCTTCACGGAGATGCCCAGATCGATGGCACGCTCCAGCAGATCCTTCGACTCCATGCCCAGCTCTCGGGCCAGTTCGTACACGCGCATTCGGTCGGTTCAGCCTCTCGGGTTCGTCAGATTCTCGCAGCCGTTCAGGTGAGCGGCGGCGCCTCGTCGTCCGAGGCGTCTTCGGTCTCGTCGGGGGTGTCGTCAGGGGTCTCCTCGGTGGCCTCATCGGAGGTCTCTGCCTCCGGAGCCTCCACGGCGGCCTCGTCCTCGGGAACCTCGGCGGCGGCAGCGACCGTCTCGGTCGCCTCATCGCTCTCTGCGACGGGCTCGGCCGTGGTCTCGGCCTCGGGCTCGGCAACATCGGTGGCGGTGGCGGTCGCCGTGGCGTCCTCGTCGACCCCGGCCGTCTCGGTGGCGCCCTCCTCGGGCTCGGCCGCGTCGGTGGCGGTCGTGGCGTCCTCGTCGACCCCGGCGGCCTCGGTGACGCCCTCAGCGGCCTCACCCTCCGCCGTGGCCTCGCCCTCGGCCGCCTCTTCCTCGTCCTTGCCGCCCCCGGCCTGCTCGGTCTCGGAGCGGATGTCGATGCGGTAGCCGCTGAGGCGGGCGGCGAGGCGGGCGTTCTGGCCCTCCTTGCCGATGGCGAGCGACAACTGGTGGTCGGGGACGATGACGATCGCCTCCATCTCCTCGTCGTCGAGGATCACCTGGCGCACCTTGGCCGGGCTGAGCGCCTCGGCGATGAACTGCTCGGTGTCGTCGCGCCACTCCACGATGTCGACCTTCTCGCCGCGCAACTCGTTGACCACCTGACGGACCCGCGAGCCGCGGGCGCCCACGCAGGCGCCCACCGGGTCGACGTTGGGATCGTTGGAGGAGACGGCGATCTTGGTGCGGTGGCCGGCGTCGCGGGCGATCGCCTTGATCTCCACGGTGCCCTCCACCAGTTCCGGCACCTCCAACTCGAAGAGGCGGCGGATGAAGTCGGGGTGGCTGCGGCTGGCGACGATCGGGGCGCCCTTCGACTCCTCGCGCACCTCGATGATGAGCGCCTTGACTCGGGCGCCGCGCTCGAGGCGCTCGTAGGGGATCTTCTCGCCCGACGGCATGATCGCCTCGGCGTTGCCGAGGTCGAGCATCACCAGGCGGTGGTCGGACTGCTGCACGATGCCAGTGACGAGGTCGCCCTCGCGGCCCTCGTAGATGTCGTACACCTGGGCGCGCTTGGCGTCGCGCAGGCGCTGCACGATCACCTGCTTGGCGGTCTGGGCGGCGATGCGGCCGAAGTCGTCGGGGGTGTCCTCCCACTCCTTGGTGACGTTGCCGTCCTCGTCGAGCTCCTGCCCGTAGACGGTGATCTCGCCGGTGTCGGGGTCGATGGTGACGCGCGCCTCCTCGGCGGCGCCCGGGCTGCGCTTGTAGGCGGAGACGAGCGCGTTGGCGAGGGCGTCGAGGATCGTCTCCTTCGACACTCCCTTTTCACGCTCGAGCAGGTCGAGCTCCTCCATGAACGAGACCTTCATCGCTTCTTCCCTCCAGGCTTCTTCCCCTTCTCCCACGTGAAGACGGTGCGGGCCTTGTTGACGGCGGAGAAGGGGATGATCCGCTCGTCGCCGCCGACCTCGACGGCCAGGTCCTCGTCGGTGATGGACCGCAGCACGCCGCGGTGGTCGCGCGTGCCGTCGATGTCGCTGTTCGTGGTGATCTGCACCTCGCGGCCGATGGACTTCTGATACTGGGCGGGACGGCGCAGGGCACGCTCCAGGCCCGGCGAGGTGACCTCGAGCGAGTAGTTGTCGGAGATGAGCCCGTCGTCGAGCAGGCGGCCGATGCCGGTGGCGATCGCGGCGATGCGCTCCACGTCGATGCCGCCCTCGGCGTCGACGATGACGCGCACGAACCGGCTGCCGGCGGCACCACCGATCTCGAGGTCGTCGAGCTCGATGTCCTCCGCAGCCAGGTAGCCCTCGATGGGGCCCCAGATGCGATCTGTCTCGGTCGCCACGGTCACTCCGTGTCCTTTCGCTGGTCGCAAACAAAAAGTGGGCTGGCGCCCACTTCCAAGCAACCTCCGTTTCGCGTCCGTCAGGACGCGATGCTACCAGGCCCCCCTCCCCACACGAAGAGAGGCCCTGGCTGAGGTGACGAGTGTAGGCGCCCAATGCCGCGTCCACCTACCACGCGCCCGCGCGTTCGAGCGCGTCGCGGACCGACGCCAACGCGTCTGCAGGGGAGCCCGGATCGTCGACCTGGTGACCTAGCTCAGCATTCCAAGTCTCAGATGCCGGAGCGCGATCGGAACCATAGAGCGACTTCACCGGTCCGAATCCGCGAAAGTGGCGAAGCTCGTCCAACGCACGCGAGGTCACCGCTTCGATTGCCACGAGCTGGCTGAGGTCGAACAGGTCGCGAGGAGTGCGACGAACTTCGAACGCCGCACACTTCATCGCAACAAACGCCTCCGTGGTCGGAACGGCCAGCAACACGTGGGCAGGCAAGTCCGAGTACCTCAGCGATACCGCTCTGTAGTCGACCGAACACCGACCGAGATCGTGTCGCGGGCCGACCATCTGCACCCGAATTGTCGTGCTCTCAGCAGAAACCGCGAAGGTTTCGACATCACCCTGCCTGCCTCGGCCCTGTATCTGAAGGCCGGGAAATTCGCGCTTGGTGTTGGTTCGAAGCGCTTCAATCACTGAGTCGACATCTCCCGTTTCCAAGCGCTGCTGGAACAGATCGATGTCCTCGGAGAGGCGCCTGTCGGTGAGGTCGGTCCGATTCAACGCAGTGCCACCGAAGAACACAATGCCTGACAATCCGCTGAGGCTGTTGAGCAGGTGTGAGATCAAGTGATCCTTCAAGATCTGTTGGTCGCCGACACCCCACGCACCGGCGTGCCGCTCGACCTCAGCAGCTTCGATCAATCCACGACTCCGAGCAGCGCGGGAACCCCGCCGGACCATGACCTGAGTCCCTGTGACGTGACCGGTCGACCGGGCGGCGGCGGCGGGGCTGTGGAAGGGGCGAGCCCGGCGCAGACCCAGTATGCGCGAACGTAGGCAGAACGACGGCGCAGCTCTTCGCTGAGTTCGTAGACGCGCTGCCAATCGACCATGGGAGCAAGATGCCACAGAGTCTCCGAGATTGTCGATGGCCCGAGATTCCCCAAGCGTGGCCGGTCGGCTAGATCAAGCAATGTTTGTGAAGCGGTGGTCATCCACCCAACTGCCAACTCCGTCCGAGTCTTCTGGGTCTCGACTGATTCCGATTGGCGATGCCAGAAGAAGACGGTTCCGCTCGAGGTCTGAACTGGCGATCGCCGCACAGGTACTGATACCACGGCTGTCGACACAGCCCGGGGCAGCGCATTCAGCGCCCTGGCCGCGCTCACACCCGACAGGGCCACCTCGTCGCGGCCATAGTCGACTACTCCGATGCCCAGGGCGATGGCTTCCACGCTGGGGCGCCAATTCTTCGGTTCTCGCACCTCCTGTGGGACAACGGCGTAGTACCCGTGCGCAACACGGGCCAGGGCACCCGCATCCGCTAGACGACGAAACTCGCCAGCCGGGTTGACATAGACATCGGCCGCATCTCGTGGCCGAACAATCTTCACCGCTCTGGACGCAATGATGCGGGGGAGCCGCGTTGCTTCATGCATGGATGTCGTCATTATAGGCCAGGAGCCTATTTCTAGTGCACACTTGTCAAGTCTTCGCGCTGAAACATGGCCACAACCCGAGAATCACTGCATCAATGTGCAACCCGACGTGATCCGGTGCCGGGTGGCCACGTCGCGTCGGTTGGCACCTGGGCACTCGTCGCGGATGTCCGCCCGGCTCAGGTCGCGGTCCGATAGCGGACGTACACGACACCGTTGTCGAAGCGCCGCTCGTCCAGGAGATCGAGGTCGGCGCGCACGTGTCGGGGCCACGCCGGCTTGCCCCCACCGACGACCAGCGGATAGACGAAGAGCCGGCACTCGTCCACGAGCCCGGCCTCGAGGGCCTGGGCCGCCAGGTTCGGGCCGCCCACCGTCAGGTCGCGCGACGCCGAGGCCTTCAGGTCCCGGACCGACTCCGGGTCGAAGCTGCGCTCCAGCCGGGTCCTCTCCGTCGAGACATCTGTCAGGGTCGTGGAGTAGACGACCTTCTCCGCCGCTCCCCAGACCTCGGCGAAGTCGGCCATCAGCGGCGACTGGGCGGCGAATGCGGGGTCGGTCTCCCACACCGCCATGGTCTCGTACATGCGTCTCCCGTACAGGTGGGTGCCGACCGGCCGGATGAGATCGGTGATGAACACGAACACGTCGTCATCGGGCTCGCTCCACTGGAAGTCGCCGGACTCGTCCTCCGTGTAGCCGTCGAGGGACACGTTGGCGATGTAGATGAGCCTGGCCACGCCCCTACCGCCGGGCGCCGATGCTGGGGTTCCTGGGCATGGCGCGCCACGATATCCGCCGCATCCCGATCACCGTGCCGGCTTCCGGGTCACGAAGACGTACTCGCGGCTCTCGCTCGTGAGCGGCTCCCGATCGAACGACCCGTAGAGCGCCTCCACCTCCAGCCCGGACACGTCGACGAGCCCGAGCATCTCGTTCTTGGTCGCCCACCACAGCGACGTGGTCTCCCCCGACTCGAGAACGATGTCGACCCGGTTGTCCGCCACGTCGTACCGGACGGAGTGCGCCACCGGCTCGTCCTCCCGCTTCCCGTCCACCCCGACGGCGAAATGGTGGTCGAAGGCGAACACGTTCCAGGCGAACCGACCACCCGGCTGGAGCGCCGCGGCGATGCGCTCGAACGCCCGTCGCCGATCGGCCCACGTCGGCAGGTGCAGTAGCGCCCGCGCCGGGCAGTAGATCAACGCCGCCGGCTCCTCGAGCTCGAAGTGGCGCATGTCCTCGCGGCGCAGATCGAGGATCACGCCACTCGCTTCAGCGGCCGCACGCGCCCGGGCGAGCATCGTGGGGGACGTGTCGATGCCGATCACGGTTCGGCCCGTGGCACGGGCGACCGGGATCGCCACCCGCCCGTTGCCGACGCCCAGTTCGACGATCGGGCCGTCTGCTTCCCGCGCCAACCCGACGTAGAAGGGAATGTCCGCGGTCAACCCCGAGAACAACTCGTCATATCGCTCGGCGAACGCCTCATCCATCGACACGATCGGAGGGTACGCTCGGGGCCGATGAACGGTGCGCCGCACCCTCCGCCGTGATCCACCTTGGTCGACGCCCGGTCCCGGCTGGATGTCACGCCGACCTGGACGACCAGATCTGCTCCCCCTCGTCGTCGACGGCGCCCGTGGGGCGCAGCCCGAGCGCGCCGGCCAGACGCGCCGACGCCTGGTTGTCCGGATGGATGTGGGCCGTGAACGTCTCGACCCCGCGCTCGGCGAGCCATGCGCACATGGCGGCCGCCGCCTCGGTGCCGAAACCGCGCCCTTGCCACGCCCACCCCACCAACCAGGCGACATCCGCCGACCGACCCTCGACGGTCGCCTGGACGAAACCGATCGCCATGCCCGACCCGGCCAGACGGAGGATCCAGTTGTGCCATGTCTGGCGACCCGACGATGGGCCGGCCACCTGATACCCGTACCGAGACCGGAGCTCCTCCAGGTCCGGGGGGCTCCCGCCGGTGTACGCGTAGAGGCCGTTGTCGGAGAGGACCTCGACCATCTCACCGGCATCGGCCACGCGCAGCGGCGTGAGCGTCAGTCGATCGGATCGCACCGGCTCGGTCGGGGATGCCATTCGCAGATGATCACAGGTTCATCTTCGAGGTCGCCCGATGGGCGATCGTGATGGCGGGGCCCACCTCGTGCCGGTTGCGATGGACATCACGCGATTCCACACCTACGGAGTGGAGTGGCTGCCGGACGGCGTCTCCTTCACCCTCGACGGGGACGAGATCCACACGGTCGACCAATCTCCGCAGTACCCGATGGAGCTGATGGTCGGAGTCTTCGACTTCCCCTCTCGCGGGGCCGGCGACCTCCGACCCGGTGTCCCGGAGGCGGTCGTGTCACATGTCCGGGGCCGCCCACGAGAGTGACGTTCGTTCTCTGGCCGGTGTGCGGGAGTGTCACCAGAGGGGGGTCACATCCCTCTTGCGGCTTCTCCCATGCTCAACCACCCCGACGGGACGAAGCGCCTCCGAGGACTTCTGCTCGTCCTACGGTTACACGTCAAAATGGAGTTGGCATGAGGGGAAGCTCACCGCTGCGGACTGTGATGTCGATCGCGGCGCTCGCTGTCGTCTGCGTCGGTTGCTCGAGTGACTCGACCATTCCGAGGTCGGAGTACACACAGAGGGTGAACGAGCTGTGTTCGGCGACGACCAGCGAGATAGATGAGGCTCTCATCCCGGTCATCGAGACATACATCTCCGGGCTGAGTGGTGGCACACCGACCGACGAGGAGGTCATGGGCCTGTATTCGACCGTGCTTCCCGTGGCCAGGGAGCTGGACGAGGTCTTTGGTGCCATGCTCGGCGACATCCGTGCGCTGCCTCCGCCAGACGGCGATGCCGATGCGTTCCAGACCCACTGGGATCGGGTCGAAGAATTGTGGAGTCAGAACCTTGCGGACATCGCCACGGCGTCCATCGACGCCGACGCAGCGCAATCCCTTCTCGCCGAGCCGGATCCTCGCCTCGCGCCCACGAATTCGGAGGCAGTGGAACTCGGCATCGACGAGTGCATCTTCGACTGATCGAGTGCAGTGACCCCAACCTCGGCCGGCGTGCGGAATTGTCATCAGAGGAAGGCAGGTCGGCCCGCATTCGGTAGGGTCGTCGAGGTCGAGTCGAGAGGGGGACGGCATGCACTTGACGTCGACCATCGCGATCGAGGTACCGATCGAGCGGGCCTTCGATTGTTGGGCTGCATTGGAGCGGGCCTCCGAGCACCAGAAGCCCACGATCTCGCGATCCAAACTGACCGACGGACCCGTCCGCGCTGGCACGAGGTTCTCGGCCGTCGACAGGTGGCCGGGCCGAACGGTGCGCTTCGAGATGGAGATCACCGAATACGAGCGGCCGACTCGCATCGCCGCCCGTTGGGACGAGCCGATGGGTGGCGCCTGGGACACCCGGTTCCGCCTCGCGGGTAACGCCACGGTGATGGACTTCGACACCACGATCGAGCCGTCCGGGGTCATGGGGCTGCTGGCTCCCCTCATGAAGCCATGGGCGGCGCGCCAACTCCGGTCCGGAATGAATTCGTTCAAGGACTGGGTCGAGTCCGGCGCCTGCTGACCCGACCCGACTGATCGCAACCGAGGCCGCAATCGCCTCGGCCAGGGTGCGGGAGTGTCACCCGACGAGGACTTGGTCTTCTTCGGCTCAGCTAATCATCTCGGATCATTGGATACCGATGGATGTCGCCCTTACCGATCGAAGTCGCAGTATCCACCAGCCCAACGCAACCAAGCTCAGTCCCGACAGCCACTGGCCACCGTCGTCCGGGAACACCGAACCTGCGATGAAGAGCAGCAGGAACACCCCAGTCCACCGCAGAGTCTGACCGGCTGTGATGATCACCACCGCTGCGGCAAGCGTCGCCACAGCCCCGGTCATGCCGCCCAGGGTGAACAGAACTTCGCCGAACTCGGCACCGACCACGTCCTCGAGGGCGTTCCCGACACTCGATACTGCGATACCCACTGCCGCCAACAGGATGAGCAGCGACCCTCGTCGCAGCGGAGACCTCCGCCACCAAAGAAAGAAAGCCACGGCAGTCGCTGCCCAGGCCACTGAAGAAAGGAGCGCCGCCGAGTAATCGAGAAACGTCACCGGGTCGAAGTAGGCGGGTTCTCCGAACTCCAGCGCCGCCCTGACTGCTGTCAGGACACCGGCAACCACCAGCCAGACCCCGACTGCCTTCACCTGCAATCCCCTCCCATGAACGACAGAAGCACGACACAATAGGGACGACCGGCTGACCGGACACGGTGACATCGCCACCCTCTCCGCCAGTGTGCGGGAATGGCACCCGAGTCAGCGGGGGAGATCGAGCGGCCACCGGGGCAATGCGATCAACGCTCCCGCGATCGTAAGGGTCAGAACAAGGGCCGGGAGTCCCAGACCCATCCATAGCAGGCCAAGTGACAGGCCGCCGACACCGAGAACCGCGCTGAGTGCGGCAGCCGTCCAGAACATCAGCGGTCGGATCCACCGCCGTCGGAATGCAGTCACACCGAGCGCGATGAAGGCGGCCAGCGCACCCCCTATCCCCCCTAACAGGAGAATGGTCTGGCTGAGCGTCGCCCATGACTGAGACGCCTTTGCCGCCGCGTCGATCGAGCTGGCAGCTGAACGTACGCGGGCTGCCTGAACGACTACAGGTATGGCAGTCAGAGCGGTCAGAGTCATCCCGACAGCCGGAACCACGAGTGCCGCCGACACACCCTCGGCCGGCCCACCCGGAACTCGTGTGAGCGCGAGCGCGAGCAGTACGAGCAATACCACAGCGACGCCCATCACCCCGAGGGAGGCGGCGTACTTCGCGCCTGCATCCACGATGTTGGCGTAGGTACCACGGAAGTACTCAGGCCGGGCGTCGTAGTTGGGAAACAAGTTCACTGCCACACCGATAACCACCGGCGTTGCGAGCACCAGCCAACCTACCGCTCGCGGACTGAAGAACCGACCGAGCCGAGACTCCGCCATGTCCCCCTCCTAACAGGCGACTCTACCGATGTCCGCCGAACTTGGCCCCAGGTGTGAACGATTCAGGCTCGGCCAGCGTGCGGGAATGTCACCAGAGATCAGCTGTTGGTCGGGCCCTCGTACTCGTCGGGTAGCGGCAATCCGAACCGCTGATGGAGAGCGGAGATACCCCTTGCCTCGGGTGGCGCCCCGCAGCCCCATATCGCGCATCGGTCGCTGCACCGTGCACTTGGCCACCGAGATGCCTTCCCGGTTGGCCTGGATCCACACCTTGCGCACCCCATACACCTGGTGGTTCTCGTCGTAGATCCGGCGGATCTCGACCTTGAGGAACTCGTCGCGTTGGCGGCGGGCTGACCGCCGCGCCGGGTCCCGCTCACACCGCTTCGCCTCGTAGTAGGTGGAGGGGGCAATCTCGATGACATCGCATATCGGCTCGACCCCGAACTCGTCTCGGTGCTCCTCGACGAAGGCAATCATCGTCTCGGTTGGCGGTCGAGCTCCGCCTGAGCGAAATACGCCGACGCCTTCCGAAGGATCTCGTTCGCCCGTCGCAGCTCGGCCACCTCACGGCGCAGCTCAAGCAACTCGGCCAACTGGTCGGTCGTCAATCCCGCTCGCGCACCGCTATCACGTTCCGCCTGACGCACCCACTTACGCAGCGTCTCGGCCGAACAACCAATCTTGGCGGCGATCGAGGTGATCGCCGCCCACTCCGAATCGTGAGCGTCGCGACTCTCCTGCACCATCCGCACCGCACGCTCACGGACCTCAGGTGGATACTTGGTCGGTCTGGTCATGACTCCATCCTCTCAAGGAATGGAGTGGTGTGCCCTGGGTTTCGTGGAGGCGGAATAGTGGATTCTGCTGTCATGGTCGCGAGGAGGACCAATGGCACGGAAGGGATATCCACCCGAGTTCAGGCGCAGGGTCGTCGAGCTCGTCGAGAGCGGCCGCGGCGTGGCCGACGTGGCTGCGGATCTGGGGATCAGTGAGCAGTCGGTCTATGTGTGGCGAAGCCAGGCACGTATCGATGCCGGCACCGAGCCCGGTTTGACGTCAGCCGAGAAGGCGGAACTGGTGGCGGCCCGCCGACGGATCCGTGAACTCGAGGCCGAGGTCGCGATTCATCGCCGTGCCATGGAACTCCTGAAGACGGAGGCGTCCCCAAAAGTCGGTTCGCGGCGATCCGAGTGATGGCCGCAGAGGGTCTGGCTGTCGAGAAGGCGTGTGGGGTATTGGGGGTGTCGGTGTCGGGGTACTACGCGTGGCGTGACCGGCCACCCTCGGCCCGGGCTATCCGCCATGTGTGGCTCACCGAGCTGATCACCAAGGTCCACTCTGACTCTCGAGGCACCTACGGAGCAGCTCGTGTCCACGCCGAGCTGACGCTCGGCCATGGGATCCCTGTTGGGCATGAGGCCGTGGCGATGCTGATGCGTCGTGCCGGGCTCCAGGGCCTCAGTGGACGACCGAAGTACCGATCGATCCCGAACATGGCCACCGCCTCC
>Ga0214472_10006948_pt1 | contig 11860 bp, 5 predicted proteins | sample RVTome_6_FD_207662 | JGI IMG/M metagenome (GOLD analysis project Ga0214472, IMG submission 207662) | Soil microbial communities from uranium-contaminated site in the Upper Colorado River Basin, Wyoming, United States - RVT140D175 | ecosystem: Environmental > Terrestrial > Soil > Contaminated >...
GCCCGGGTGGAGGAGGCGGACACCCTCGGCCCCTGGTGGATCGGCGTGCTCGCGGTGGCCGCGGTGGCGTTCGGTCTGTGGTGGCTCGCGGCGGTGATTCGTGGGGGAGACCGGGGGACCCGGGGGGAGCCCGCATCCCCTTGATGCGTGTCGCCATCGACACACCCTGAGCCCCGCCCACCACGTCCACCCGGGCCCCGAGCCCTCCCCGGAGCCTCGTCACGATCCACGTAATTCCTTTAACAACTGTGATTTGCAGTCTTTGATCCGGTTCGGATCCGGCATGGCACACGCCGTGCGTAAGGAGGGAGTGCCGCCGTCCCCAACTGGAGACGGGCGCGAGGCAGGGTGGGGGAGGAGACGAGGGCTCGATGGGGAGCCCGGGAGGTCCGGTCATGAAAGCCAAAGCCAACGACACGCCCGACGTTGCGCGGGCCCCGAACGTCAAGAAGGCCTGGATCAAGTTCTTCGGTGGCGCCCTCGCGCTGGCCACGCTCGGGGCGTTCACCAGCGGGTGCGACGAGCATCACTTTCGTTCCGACTGCGGCGAGCCGCTCGCCCCGGTGGGCGTCTACTCGGTCACCGGCGATGGGCGGGTCACGGTCTACTGGATTCCCGTGGACGAGGACGCTATCGACGACTTCGTTGTCTACCGCGCGCGCAGTCTGAACGGCACCTACTACGAGCTGGGACATACGGGCCGCGACTACTTCGTGGATCGCGACGCCCGGAACGGGGAGACATATTTCTACGCGGTGGCCGCCCTCAACTACTGCGGCGACGAGTCCGGGCTGAGCCGGGAGGTGGCCCAGGACACGCCGCGCCCCGAGGGGTTCGCCGCGCGGCTGTTCGACGCCAACGGCAACGACTGGGTCCGGAGCGGGTGGGATTTCAGCGCCTATCGAACCGTCCCCTGGGATCATCTGAACACGGACGTCTATCTCGTCTTCTCCGACGGCGTGCCGTATCTGGTCGCCGCGGATGTGGACACCGACATCCAGGACGCCGGCTATGCGCGGTTCGACGACATCACCTGGGCCCCCGACGGCGGGTGGAGTCCGACGGGGACGGCCGAGGTGATCGAGGGCCACACGTATGTGATCTGGACGCGCGACAACCACTTCGCCAAGGCGCGGGTGGTGAGCGTCACCGGTTCCCGCATCGAGTTCGACTGGGCATACCAGATCGACCGCGGGAATCCGGAGCTGAAACCGAGACTTCGCCCCGGAGAGGACCCGCTGGCCCCCAAGGCGGTGCCGCGGACCATCTCCCGGCCTTGATCCGTCAAACGACCGTGGCACCCTGGGCTCGGGGACCACGCGCCTCCGGCGACGTCTTTGCGAAATGCTTGGTGTATCGAGGAACCGATGGAAGGGTGGAACGGAGGATGCAGACAATGAACGGAACGAGAATCGTCACACTGACCGGAGTGTTGATGCTCACGCTGGCCGCCGCCGCCATCGCGGCTCCGCCGAGACAGGAACTTCAGCCCAAGATCAGCATCGAGCCCAGGGGACACGGACTCCACGTCCGGGTATGGACCGACGTGGGGGAGGGCGGGGTCGCCCATCCCGGGCAGAGGGTGAACGTCTTCTTCCGCACCGACCGCGACGCGTACGTCGCCGTCTACAACGTGGACACCCGCGGCAAGAAGACCCTGCTCTTCCCCCGCGGCCCCCGGCCGGACGGATACGTCCGGGGCGGGGACGTGGTGGAGTTGCCCGGGCCGCGCGCGCGCTACGACCTCGTCGTCCGCGGCCCCCGCGGCATCGAACGGGTGATCGCGGTGGCGTCGGACCGGCCGCTCGGCAACCGCCCCTGGGAGTTCGACCGCGCCGGTCTCGACGACGACTACGGCTACGGCTATTACGGGAGCCCCGGCCCTGAGGCCCCGGTGAGGGTCCGTGCCTCGATCCAGGGTGCCCCCGTCCACCGAGGGCTGAACCTGCGGATCGAGCCCCGGAAGCGGGGGATTCAGGTGGCGCGGGACGAGACCTGGTTCGACGTGGAGACCCGCCGGCGCGCCTGGTGGACTCCCTGAGGTACGCGAAACGATCACTCGGGACCCCGACGGCCGGGGCCGGCTAACTACCCCGGCAGCCGGACCGGCCGGCGGGTCCCGGATTCTGGAAGAGAGTCGAGGGTTGGTCGGCCCCGCCCTCGGCTCCGGGAGGCCCCCGTCCGGGGGCCTCTTTTTTGTCCCTGCGCGCCCCGGGAGGCCCGGCCCGCGCAGAAAATCGGCCCGATCCGGGAACCCGGATGCCCCCCCCGGGGTCTATGGAGTGCCCCGGCATGGAGTTAGCCTTGATCCGTCAAAAGCCGCGCGGCATCCCGGGCGAAGGCAACGGGGATTCCATGCGCTGCAGGCGACAACCCGCGGCGACCCACCCCAACTCCGGGTGACCTTGGCTTTCTTCGCGAGGACGTCGCCGGAGGCGCATGGTCCCCGGGGCCCGAGCCCATGGTGCCACGATTTTTTGACGGATCAAGGTTGGCACGGGTCTTCCCCTGCCGCTCCCGGATTCGCGGTACCGGTCTCCGGTGGGGATGCCGTAGAATGACCGGCCGTTCCTCACGGCTCGAAAGGACACCCACCCTGATCCGATGAGATTCTCGTTTCCGGCGCTTCCCTCACGCTCGCCGTGGTGGCTCGCCCTGCTGTTCGCGGTCCTGGTATGGGGGGCGGCGCATGCCTGGGCGTCTCCCCTTGCCGCCTCCGATCCGGCCCTGCGCGCCCCGGTCCCCCGGCCCTGCCTGGTCATGCCCCATCCCTACAAGACCGGGCCCATGCCCGGGGTCGGGGGGGCGGCCGAGCCCTACCACGACTGGCACCGGCTGGAGGAAGGCGTGTTCGAGACGGCGGCCCGGCCCATCCGCACCCTCCGGGTCATCGCCCTCCTCGTCGACTTCGAGGACAACCCCATGCAGGTGGAACCCGCGTATTTCGACACGGTGATGACCTACGTGGACCAGTTCTACACCCAGATGTCCGACGGCCAGCTCGTGATCGACTACACCGTGACCGGTGAGGTCTACCGGTTGCCCGAGCTGCAGTCCTACTACGGGCTCGACGACAGCCTCGCCGTCCGCGAGGCGATCCTGGTCCGGGACGCGGTCCGCGCCGCCGACGCCGACCACGACTTCGGCGAGTTCAACACGTTCATGCTCTTCCACGCGGGCCCCGGCCAGGAGGGGGACATCAACAACGACTCCCCCGAGCAGATCTGGTCGGTGTTCTTCCGTACCGTGGACCTCGCGTTCTGGCTCCCCGGGGGCGATCCCCGCGGCGTGGCCACCGGGGACCGCACCGCCGAGGGCGACACCGTGTTTGTCCACAGCATGGTCATCGCCCCCGAGACCGAAGTTCAGGACGGATTCGACTTCGGCATCCTCGGGGTGACGGCCCATGAGTTCGGACACCGGTTCGGCCTTCCCGATCTCTACGACACCACCGCCCCCGAGGGGTTCTTCTTCGCCGAGAGCCAGGGGATCGGGGCGTTCGGGCTGATGGGGGCGGGGATCTGGAACGCGAACGGGGTGTTCCCGGCCGAGATGTGCGCCTGGAGCAAGTTCTACGTGGGCTGGCTGCGCCCGTCCGAGGTGCTGCTCCCCGAAGCGGGGGGCGGAAACGAGCGTGCGATCAGTCTGCCCTCGATGCCCCTCGACCGCAGGGGGGGAGCCGTGCGCATCGAGATCGGCGGGGGCGAGTACTTCCTGATCGAAAACCGGGTCCGCGACTACAACAGGAACGGCACCTTCGATTTCGACGACGTCGACGGCGACGGCGAGTTCGATTTCGGGATCGACTCCTATGCGGGATGCGAGTTCGACTGGCACCTGCCCCGCGAGCCGATCAACCGGCAGATCGAAAACGCGGACGGCTCGGGGCTGTTGATCTGGCACATCGACGAGACCATCCTCGCCGACCGTCTCGCCTTCAACCTCGTCAACTCCGAGGCCCCTCACAAGGGAGTGGATCTGGAGGAGGCCGACGGCATCCAGGATCTCGACCAGCTCCTGTTCACCTTCGAGGCGTTCGGCGATCCCAAGGACGCGTGGTACGCGCCCTTCGCCACCGAGTTCACCCCCGAAACCACGCCGAACACCGACGGCTACAACGACGCCCGCTCCGACGTGTGGATCACCGATATCTCCGCCCCCGGAGATACCATGACGTTCCGGGTCCGGTTCGGAACCTTCGAGGCGGGCTGGCCGGTGACCATCGAGGGGTACCGCGCGAACGACTTCCAGCCTCTCGTCGTCGATCTGGACGGGGACGGGATCGAGGAAATCGTCGTGAGCGCGGTGGATGCGGCCGGACAGGGGGGACCGTTCCTCTTCCGGGCCGACGGCAGTCCGTATTGGAGCCGTCCCGATCCCGTCACCCGCGGCCGGCTCAACGCGGAACCGGTGGTGGGGGAGTTCGGGGACAAGGAACTCCCCGAGCTGGTGTGGGTGAGCGGAGACACGGTCTACGTGATGCAGGGGGACGGGATCTTCTTCGCCGGGGACGGATCCCTGGTGGCGGGAGAACCCACGCCGTTCCACGTGCTCGATCGGGATCCGGGCCGCGTCCGGATCAGCGTGACCGATGTCAACGACTACGACCGCCCGGAGATCTTGATCGGACAGGCGGCGGATGCCGATTCCGTGAGCATCGTCACCATCCTGTCCTATGAACCCGGGCTGGACCTCCCGGCGGTGTTCGAATTCGCCGAGCTGAGCCTCCCCGGAGACGCTTCGCGGCCCGCCGCTCTCGCCGATGTCGCGCCCTTCGACGGCGGGTTCCTGGAGACCGTCCACTCGGTCCGCACGGGGACCGGCGGGTATCTCACGGTGGGCACGATCGGACAGATCGCCGGACTGCGCTCCCAGCTCGTCAACCCCTACCGGTTTTCCCTCGGCGACACCGTGGTGTTCAGCGCACCTGTGGTGGGGGACCTCGACGGCAACGGGAGCCTCGAGATCGTGGCCGCCGACTCCGAGGGCTACGTGCACGCGCTGCGGTTCGCCGAGATCCTCCCGTCCCTGGAGGGCGGTCCCGATCCCCGCGGCAACCCGCCCCTGCCCGGCGGGCCGTTCCCCGGGTTCGCGGGCGGCAACGAGCACTTCGAGGAGCTTCCGGGGTGGCCGGTGTTTGCGGGCACTCTCGGCGACGACGAGCCGTCCCTCGCCGACATAGACGGCGACGGGTACCTGGAGGTGCTCGTGCTCGGAACGGGCCGGATCCTGAACGTCATCAACTACAACGGCACCCAGAACCTGCATCTTCCCGTCGACGTCGACGCCGAGGAGCGCTTCTTCGAGGGGTTCTTGGCCCCGCTCGTCCTGGATCTGACCGGCGACGGGCACGACGACCTGCTCGTCCCCCTCCCCGACGGCCAGGTCCGCGGGCTCGACTCCCGCGGCCGGGAGATCGAGGGGTTCCACTACCTCGCCGGGACCGACCAGGGGATCTACCCCGCGGCGTCGGATATCGACGACGACGGATGGCTGGAGCTGGTGGTGGTGGAGGACGTCACCGTGGCCGTTTCCGAGGACGCGGTCATCGAAGAGGGCGATCTGTCGGCGGGGGTCGTACGCGCGGCCCGGATCCTCGTCCGCGAGGTGGGACCGGCGCCGTCCCGGCCCGGCGGATGGCCGGTGTACCGGGGAGACGCCGGACGGAGGGGGAGGGCCCCCGCACCCCGCGACGAGCCGTCGGATGCGATCCCCGAGCTGGCCGACGAGCTGTTCGTGATGCCGAATCCGGCCCGGGGTTCCGGTGCCAACTTCCATTACAAGGTGGATCCGGGCGTGCGGAGCGTGACCATCGAGATCCACGACACCGCGGGCCGGCTCGTGCGCACCCTCGACGGAACCGTCTACTCCGGCACCGACAACATCGTGTCGTGGGACTTGAACAACGAGAGCGGCTCCGCGGTCGCCCCCGGGCTCTACTTCGCCCGGGTGGAGTTCGCGGCCGAGAGCCGGAGCCGCATGCGAATGGTGACGTTCGCTGTGCTACGCTAGGGTGGAACCCTGGCCGGAGGAATGACCATGTCGAAACCCGTTGGCCCGATCCTGGGGGCGATGCTCGTCGGGCTGTCCGTTCTTGCCCCCCCGGCCGCCCGTGCCGCCGATCCCGGACGCACGGTGCTCACGTTCCTGAAGATCGGGGTCGATGCGCGCGCCTCCGCTCTCGGAGACGCGTACGTGGCGGTGGCCGACGACGCGGGAGCCACCTACTGGAACCCCGCCGGCCTCCTTGGCATCGAATCCCACGACGTGATGGGCATGCACCACGAGTGGATTCAGGACCTTCGCCACGAGTTCGCCGCCTTCGGCATGCACCGCGGGCGGCACGCGGGGGGACTCTCGTTCCTCGGGCTCTATACCGAGGACATCCAGCGCCGCGACGACACCGGGGCCGAGGCGGGGTTCTTCGGGTACTCGGACGTGGCGGTCTCGGGATCCTACGCGTTCCAGGTCACCGGAGACCTGGGGCTCGGGGGAACCGTTCGCTACATGCGCCAGTCCATCGACGACGAGACCTTGAGCGGGCTCGGGTTCGACGTGGGCGGCACCTGGAGGACGCCGGTGGAGGGCGTCACCGCGGGCGCGACCCTGCGGCACCTGGGAAGCCGGCTCTCCTACGACTTCGATGGGGCGGGCTCCTTCGATCTGCCCAGCACCCTGCAGGCCGGACTCGCCTATCGCAGGCCGAACCTCGCCGGAGGAGGACTGCTGCTGGCCGCCGACATGCTCGCCGCCTCCGGTGACGACGCTTCCCTCCGGTTCGGGGCCGAGTACACCCTGCGCCGGCAGTTCTCCATGGGGGCGGGCTACAAGGCCGGGCTCGACAACGAGGACGTGAGCTTCGGGGTCGGTTACTTCAACAAGATCCGCGTCAACTACGCGTTCACGCCGGTCTACAACGACCTGGGGAACAGCCACCGGGTCTCGGTCGGATACTCCTGGTAGGCCCGCGGTGAACACACGGTGTCGCGCCCGGTTCTCCCGGCTCTAGGAGCCTGTTGAAGAACCGGATCTGGTCGCGTTCGGAGCGCCGGACGGCCGCGGCCGAGGCGCGACCTCGTCGTCACTCGTCGTCGATGATGCGCCGCGGCATCGCCTCCTCCTCGTTCCTCGATCTGCTCGCAAGTGCCTGCCCGCGCGACCGAGACCGGCTTTTCAACAGGCTCCCAGCCCTCCTCGCCCTCCTCGCCCTCGGCGCCGCCCTCGTCGCGGCCGTTCCCCCCGGGGTTCGCGCCCAGCCCCCGCTCCGGGTCGTGCCGGGCGAAGTGCTGGTGCTGCCCCCGCTCCCCGGGAGCGCCTCGGGCAAACCCGGATCCTCCTCTCCCGCACTCACCGCCTCCTCGGTGGGCGCCCTCGCCGCCCGGGCCGGGTTGTCCGTGGCCTCGGTGACCCCGATCGCCGTTTCCGGCGGGGGGTTCACGCTTCGGTACACGAATTCCCTGGATCCCGGTCTCGCCGCCGCCCTCCTCGCCGAAGACCCGTCCGTGGGCTACGCGGGCCCCAACCACGTGCTTCCGTTCACCGGCGAGGTTCCCGACGATCCCTGGTACTCGAGCCAGACCGAGCTGCACGGCATCGGGGTGCCGGAGGCCTGGGAGTCCACGCGCGGAGCGGGGATTCTCATCGCCATCGTGGACACCGGTCTGGATCTCCTCCACCCGGATCTGGTCGGCCGTCTGGCCGTCAACGAGGCCGAGGCCGCGGGGGAACCAGGCGTGGACGACGACGGCAACGGGTACGTCGACGACGTCCACGGGTTCGACTTCACCGACGCTCCCGGGTTGCCTGGAGTGGGGGACTACCTCGACCGCGACGGCGACCCCCAGGACGACTACGGCCACGGAACCTCGGTGGCCGGCGTGGCCGCGGCCACCCGCAACAACGGGGAGGGCATCGCCGGGGTGGCTCCCGAGGCGTCTCTCCTTGCCGTCCGGGCCGGGCTCCGCACGTCGATCCCCCTCCTCCCCGCCGTACTCGAGGAGGACGACGCGGCGGCCGGGGTCATCTACGCCGCCGACAACGGCGCCCACATCATCAACCTCTCCTTCGGGGACGTCGTCGACGCCCCCGTGTTGCGGGAGGCCGTGCGCCATGCGACCGACCGCGGCGTGCTCGTGGTGGCGAGTTCAGGGAACCAGTCGAACACCGCCCCCTTCTTCCCGAGCGCCTACCCGAGGGTGTTCTCGATCGGCGCTTCCACCCCCGCCCGCATGCGGGCCCCGTTCAGCGTGTTCGGGACCGATCTGGATCTGCTCGCCCCCGGCGTGGGGGTGCTCGCCCCCGATCTGAGCGGCGGGTACAACCGGATGAGCGGCACCTCGTTCAGCTCCCCGATCAGCGCGGGGGCGGCTGCCCTGGTGTGGAGCCTCCACCCCGAGTGGACCGCCGATCAGGTGATCTGGCGGTTGAAGCTGACCGCGGACCGGGAGCAGGAGGGGTGGGACTTCGAGACAGGGTGGGGGATCCTGAACGTGGCCGCGGCGGTGGCCCCGGGGGAACCGCCGCCGGTGGTCGAGATGACGCGGCTCGACCGGGATCCTCTGGACCGGCGCACGTTCCACGGGACCGTGGCCGGTGCGGATCTCGTGGACTGGGAGCTGGTCCTCCACGGCCCCGGAGGCGAGCGCGTGGATCTCGCGGCGGCCGAAACCGGCCGGCGGGTGGACGAGCCGCTCGCGCACTGGAACGCGGTTCTGGAGAACGCGAAGGGGACCTGGGAGGCCGTGTTGCGGGCGCGGTTCACCTCCCACGGTGCCCTCGTGGATTGGGGCCGGATCGAGGTCGGGGGCCGGCGAAGCCCGCCCATCGGACTCGAGACCGAGGTCCAGGCGGTGGGGGGACGCGGCTGGGACGTGCGGGTGAGCTGGGAGACCGAGGAGGCCCAGCAGGGGGCGGTGCTGGTGCGGGCCCCGGGGGCCCGTGTTCCCTGGGACGCAACGAACACCGTGGGATTCCGCCACGTCGCGCGTGCGCGCGGTCCCATCCCCGCGGGTACCTGGCCGGTCGAGGTGTTGGGCCGGGGCCAGGTGGACGGTTCGTACGCCGAGCTGGCCGAACTGGAGGTGACGATCCCCTCCGCCCCCGTGTCCTTCGAGCCCGAGCTGCTCCCCGTCCCCGGTTCGGGGACGCCGCTGCCGGTGGTGGTGGACTTCGACCGCGACTTCCGTCCCGAGATCGTCATCGAGAGGCCGCCGGTGAGCGGGTTCTACGGTCGGCTGGGGTGGTTCGAGCTGGACGATGGCGGTGCGCTGGTGGAGCTGGATGATCCTCCCACGGGGCTCCTGGGCATCCCCCGCGATGCGGCCGACGCCGACGGCGACGGTCTCGACGAGATGATCTTGTTCCAGCTCGGCAGATGGGAGGTGTGGGAGCAGCACGCGACCGGGGACTTTCCCAACCGGCGGCGGTTCAGCGCGGGTTTCGACGGCGGCAATCCCCTGGGATTCGCCGAGGTCGCCGGCGGCACCCTCCTCCTGGCCGTGAGAGACACCCGGCTGCTCGCCTTCGATCCCGCGGACGACTATGCCCCCTTCGTCGAAGCCGAGGCCGCGCCGGGGGCCTCGTTCCTGCGGCAAGGCGGGGCGGTGGGGGACTTCGACGGCGACGGCGACGTGGAGGTGGTCCTGGCCGACGATGCCGGGCGTCTCCAGGTTTTCGGGTTGAGCGCGGCGGGGGCCGTCTTCGACGCGGCGTATCCCGCCCCCGGCCCGCTGCTGGGGCCGATGCTCGCCGTACGAAGCGCGGAGCCGGAGCGCCGCGATCTCCTGACCCTGGAGTTCGATCCGCAGTTCCCCGAGGAAGAGGGCGACTTCAAACGCACGGCGACGCGGGTCCGCCGCTGGATCTGGAACGGGACGGCACTCATCCCCGCGGCCTCCCTCGCCTTCACGGGGATCGGGGCCTCGGGCAACTCGTTCCTCGCCGACGGGGACGACGCGCTCCTCTACCGCGCGGGCACCGTCGACCGCCTGGTCCTTGCCGGCGGCGATGTCGTCTGGGGCGGCCGCGTGCTCGAGGAGACCGGCCACGACGCCGGAGTGCTTGTCCCCCTCCCCGGGACATCCGACCGGCTGCTGTGGAGCGGAGCCTCCGAGCCCGAACGCACCACGCTCGCCCGCCTGGCCGCGGAACCCGCTCACGAGGCCCGGGGACCGGCGTTGCGTGTGACTGCGGCGGCGGTGGTGGAGGGGCGGCTCGCCCTCGCCCTCTCGTGGACCGACGTGGAGTGCGGCCCGCCGGCGCGCCTCCTCCGCGCGAACGGCGGGACCGAGACCGAACTCGACTTCGAGACGGGTGCGGCCACCGACACCCTGGTCCTGGGTACCGAGGCGGAGTACCGGCTCGAGTATCCGGGGTGTGCGGCGAGCGGGCTCCAGGTCCGCGCGGAGACGCCGGCGGCCGTCCATGCATGGTGGGACGCCGGGCGGCTGGTCCTGGATCTGGACCGCCCGCTCCTTGCCGGACGCGAGCCGGGGCGGTTCCTCTTCTTCGGGGCAATCGACTGGCCGGGTCTCTCGGAGGGCGAGCCCCTCGCCGTCGAGATCCTCCGCGGAGGGACCCGGCTGGTCCTCGCCGTGCCTCCGATCAACGACTACGACGAGCTCCGGATCGAGGGGCTCTGGGACGTGCACGAGCTGCCCGTGGGGGGGAAGGCACCCCTCTCTCTCGGATTCCCTCCCCGGGATCTCGATCCGCCGGAGCTGGTGCTGGTGGCCGCCCGCTACGAGGCCGCCCCCCCCCGCATCGAGGTGACCCTGAACCGGGAGGCCGATCCCGGGTGCACCTTCGTCCTCGATCCGGGCGGGCGGATCCTCACCCCGGGGGAGAGTGCGGGTACGGCTCCCGTGCTGCCCCTCGACGGCCCGCTCACCCCCGGCACGTACCGCCTGCGGCTGGACCCCTCGTGTTCGGGCGGGGCGTCCCTCCTGGCCACGACGGTGGAGTTCCGGCTCGGGTTTCAGGTCTATCCCAACCCGGTGCGGGCGGGGGAGTCGCTCACCATCGAAAACCTGCATCCCGAGACCGCCCTCGAGCTGGTGGATCCGGCCGGGCGGAGCATCCTCAGGGAGACCGTCTCCTCCTCCACGCACCATCTGGACGTGACCGGAGTCGCGCCGGGACTCTACTTCTTACGCACCGTGGATGGTGGGGGAAGGGTGCACCTGGAGAAGGTCGCGATCATCCAGTAACCGATTGCAAATCCATCGGATACAATTGATAAACCAAATGTGATGGATCAGCGTCATTCAATACATGTTGACATCGACATATATTGATCTAAAAGATCATTCGAGGGGCCACCGCAGCAGCTCGAACGTGCCTCCCGCAAGCCGCACACAGGTGAATAGCCGGAACCAGTCCCCGAGGATGAAGAACTCGCCCGTCTCGAGTTTCTCGTGATGCGCCACGTGGTGGTGGCCCATGAGCACCGCATCCGCCTCCCCGGCGAGGATCGGCCCGGCCACCTCCCGGGAGAGGGCCCCGGTGTCGACGGGGTGGCCCATCGTGTGCTCGCGGCTGGCATGGGAGCTTCGCATGGCCAGCCGGATCCCCAGATCCGGGTGGATCCATCGGAAGAGGCCGATCGCCATCCGGTTGCGCAGGACCCGCTTCAGGATCTTGTAGCCGGTGTCCCCCGGGCCGAGCCCGTCCCCGTGGACGAGATGGGCCTTGCGCCCCTGGCATTCGAGGAGGACGCCGTCGGGAAGAACGCGGATCGCGGTCTCCCGGCCCAGGAAGTCGGCGATCCAGAAGTCGTGGTTGCCTCCCAGATAGGAGACCGGCATCCCGCCCGCCGCGAGGGCGTCCAGGCGGGTGAGGATCCGAAACGCGGTCTTGGGGA
>Ga0214472_10006949_pt1 | contig 11860 bp, 11 predicted proteins | sample RVTome_6_FD_207662 | JGI IMG/M metagenome (GOLD analysis project Ga0214472, IMG submission 207662) | Soil microbial communities from uranium-contaminated site in the Upper Colorado River Basin, Wyoming, United States - RVT140D175 | ecosystem: Environmental > Terrestrial > Soil > Contaminated >...
GGTATCGCGGACGTTCACGGTCCGCGATGGTGTCGGGCTTTCAGCCGGACTTGATCGGCAACCCCGCGGTTTCCCAGGCCGCAATGCCTCCAGCCAGCTCGCTCACCTCGGTCAATCCCTCTCGTTGCAGCAGGCTCGCCGCGATCGACGATCGGTACCCACCCGCGCAGTGGAGCAGCACCGGCTGTCCAACGGGAATCTCCGAGAGTCGATCGGACAGGTGATTGAGCGGGATGTGCAGGCTCCCGTCGATGCGCTTCTGCGCGCGCTCGCCAGCCGTGCGAACGTCGAGCAGCACAGGCGGCGCAGCCGATGACAGGCGGGACGCTGCGACGTCCGCCCCCACGCGTTCGGTGGCCACGATGCGCGCCGGTCCCGCCTCCGCGCTGGCCAGCCCGCCGGCAAGGTATCCGGCGACGTGATCGAAACCGATGCGTCCCAGGCGCAGCGCCGACTCCATCTCCGTGCCGGGGTCGGCCACGAGGACGATTGGCGCGCGGCTCAGCATCGTGCCGGCCCACGTCGCGTACTGGCCGATCAACCCGATGTTGATGCTGCCCGCGAGGTGCGCGGCCGCAAACGCGCCCGACTCGCGCGTGTCGAGCACCTGCGCCCCGCGCGCCTGCTCCGCCAGCAACTGATCGATGGTGAGCGGCTGGAGCTCGCGCGCCAGCGCCTGGTCGAGCGTCTGGCGCTCGCGGCTGTTGAGGACGGCGTCATAACTGAAGTACGCCGGCGCATCCGGCTGGTCGGCCGTCACCAGATCGATGAACGCCGCCGGGCTCATCGGCTGCAGCGCGTAGTTCGACGCGCGCTGCTCGCCGATCGTCGAGACGGTTTCCGTGCTGATCGCCTTGCCGCACAGCGACCCGGCGCCGTGGGCCGGATAGACGAGGCTCGAATCAGGCAGCGGCAACAGCTTGTCGCGAAGCGACGAGTACAGCATCGCGCCGAGATCCGCCGCCGACCAGCCGAGCGCGGCGCGCAGATCGGGACGGCCGACGTCGCCGACAAACAGCGTGTCGCCGGTCAGGACGGCCGTCGGCGTCGCGGCCGACTCCGCTAGGTCATAGACAAGAAGGCAGATCGACTCCGGCGTGTGGCCGGGCGTTTCGAGCGCCGTCAGCCGCACACGGCCGAGTTCGACGGAGTCGCGGTCGTGGAGGGGATGGAAGGCGTACTCGGCGCGGGCCGCCGCGCCCAGGTGAATCGTGGCGCCCGCCCGATCGCGGAGCTCCAGGTGGCCTGCCAGGAAGTCGGCGTGAAAATGCGTCAGGAACACGTGTGCAATGCGCAGCCGGTGCTCCGCCGCGAAGGCCAGGTAGCCGTCCACGTCGCGCTGGGGGTCGACCACGGCCGCGGTCCCTGAGGATTCGTCGCCCACCAGGTAGGAGGCATGGGCCAGGCAATTCAGGTAGAACTGCTTCAGGATCATTGATATATTCAGCCCCGCCCCGCCTTTCGGCGAGGCATCCGCGACGACAGCCCGCCTTCGCAGGGCTTCGGCGAGGCTCGCCGAAGCGCGCCAGCGCGCAGGCGGCCAGCAAGGTTATTACGTATGTCGCTTTCACGCCGCAACTTCATCAAGGGCGTCATCGCGGGCGGCACGGTTGCCTCGTCCGCGTACCTGTTCCGCGGCAGCCTGCCGCTGCTCGGCCAGGTCTCCGCGCCGGGATCCGTCGACCGCCTGATCACCCTGGTCGTCAACGGCCGGCAGCGCCGCGTGGATGTCATGCGGCAGGAAACGCTGGCCATGACCCTCCGTTACAAGCTGGGGCTCACCGGCACCAAGCTTGGCTGCGACCGAGCCGAATGCGGGGCGTGCACCGTTCTCGTGGACGATGTGCCACTTTACTCGTGCTCGGTGCTGACGCACACGATCCGCGGCCGCCGCATTACGACGATCGAAGGGCTGGAGGACGCCGGCGGCGGACTCCATCCCCTTCAGCGCGCCGTCGTCGACGAGCAGGGCTTCCAGTGCGCCTTCTGCATGCCCGGCTTCGTGATGGCGGCCACCGGGTTCCTCAAAACGAATCCGAACCCGACGCGCGACGAGCTCGCGCATGGCGTGTCCGGCAACCTGTGCCGGTGCCAGGACTACGACAAGATTCTGACGGCGCTGATGCGCGGCGCTGAATACATGAGGACGGTGACTTGAGGGTTATGTCCTTCCCACGTTGCCACCGGCCGCTCCGCTCCACCCCACCGCGCACAAACCGCGCGGCGGGGACCCCGGGTTGTCGCGGCCGGAGAGTTCGTGTTCGGAGGCTTGTTGTGACTATTACTCCTTCAGTTGAAACGGTCCCGTAAGATGGCTGAGAAGCTGATCGGCCAGAACTACACGCCACCGGATCACGTCGCCAAGGTCACCGGCCGCGCGCGCTACGCCGAAGACTTCCGCGCAGAGGGGATGCTCTTCACCAAGCTTCTCCTCAGCCCGATGCCGCACGCGCGCGTGCGATCGATCGATACCTCGGCGGCGCTCGCCATGCCCGGGGTCAAGGCCATCCTCACCGCCGACGATCTGCCTGACCTCAATGGCGCAGAGCGCGCGCTCACCAACGAGCCGGTATACGCGGGCGAGCCGATCCTCGCGGTGGCGGCTGTCGACGAATTGACCGCGGCCGAAGCGGTCGAAGCCATCCAGGTCGATCTCGAGCCGCTGCCGTTCGTCACCGATCCGCTCGACAGCCTGCGGCCCGGCGGCCCGAACGCGCGTCTTGACGGAAACGCCTGGGGCGCGCCGGCGCCGGGAGGCCCGGGCCCGAACGCTCCTGCGCAGCGTCAGACGATCAAGTGGGAGGCGGCGGATTTCGACGAAGCGGCCGACGCGGGACGCCTGCCGACGGGGAAGGCGCTCGAGGAATGGTCGTATGGCGACCTCGACGCCGGTTTTGCCGCGGCCGCGCTCGTGCTCGACGAAACGTTCGTCACGCAATCGACGGCGCACCACTCGATGGAAACGCGCAGCGCGATGGCGTACTGGCAGAACGGGAAGCTCTTCATCCACGCGTCCACGCAGAGCGTGGCGCAGACGCGCGGCAACATCGCGCGCTGGGTCGGCATCGAACCAACTGACGTGATGCTGATCTGCGAGTACACGGGCGGCGGCTTCGGCAGCAAGGGCGGCGGCGCCGTGTCGATGTCGATCCCGGCGCTGCTCTCGAAGAAGGCCAACGCCCCCGTGATGATGCGCATCACGCGCGAAGAGGAAGCCTACATCGGGCGTTGCCGCACGAACCTGGCCGGGCGCGCGCGCGTCGGCTTCGCGAAAGACGGCCGCATCACCGCGCTCGACCTCTTCATCGTCCAGGACACGGGCGCGTACGGCCCGCTCGGCGATCACCGGTCCGCCGCCAACGCGGCATCGCTGATCTATCAGCCGCCGGCGATGCGGTGGCGCGCGGTGAACGTGCTCACCAACACGCCGCCGCGGTCGCAGCAGCGCTCGCCCGGACCGATGCAGGCCAACGGCATCGTCGAGCCGGTGATCACCAAGGCCGCGAAGCAGCTCGGCATCGACCAGGTGGAGATCCGCCGGATGAACTCGCCCGAAGGCCAGGCGCTCTTCGGCCCCGTGCAGCCGAACGGCCAGCGGAACCATGTGACCGGCGCGTTCGTGAAGGAAGCGCTCGATCGCGGCGCCGCGCTCTTCAACTGGGAGGCGCGGAAGGCGCGCGCCGGCCAGCCGCAGGGATCGAAGGTGCGCGGCATCGGCGTGACCGTCGGGCCGCACGGCGCCGGGTCGATCGGCTGGGACAGCATCATGACCATCCGGCCCGACGGCAAGCTCTACGTCCAGTCGGGCGTCGGCAACCTCGGAACGCATTCCGTGATGGATCTCGCGCGGGTGGCGGCCGAGGTCCTCGACATGCCGTGGGAGAAGGTCGAGATCATCTGGGGCGACACCGGCAGGCACCTGCCGTGGACGTGCATGTCGGTCGGCAGCCAGACGACGCACGGAATGACGCGCGCCAACATGGCGGGCGCTGAAGATGCGCGGCAGAAACTGCAGGAGCTGGCGGCGCTCGAGATGGGCGGCTCGCCCGGTGACTACACGGTGGGCGGCGAGCGCGTGTACGACCGCCGCACTCCCGGGCTCGGCCTGAGCCTCGCGGAAGCCGCGCGCCGTGCCATTCGGCGAGGCGGGAAGTTCGACGGCCACGAGCTGCCCGAGGACATCAATCCGATGACGCGCGCGTCGGCCACGGCGCTCGCGGGGCTTGGACTGATGGGCGTCGCGAAGGACACCTATCCGCGTGACGGCGCGACCTACGGCTTCGTCATCGGCTTTGCCGAAGTCGAAGTCGACATCGAGACGGGCGGCGTCACGCTCGTGGACTTCGTGGGCGTCGGCGACGTCGGCACCGTAATCAATCCACGAAGCCTGGTCGCGCAGATCAAGGGCGGCGCGTGCCTCGGTATTGCGCACGCGCTGTTCCAGAAAGCGGTCGTCGATTCGAAATACGGCGTGTCGCTCGGCGACCGGTTCCACTACAGCAAGCCGCTGACGATGCTCGATATTCCCAGGAGCATGCACGCCGAAGCGGTCGGGTTGCCTGATCCGGGGACGCCGGTGGGCGCCAAAGGCGTGGGCGAGCCGCCGGTGGGCGCCGGATACGGCGCCGTGATGAACGCGATCGCCGACGCCGTCGGCGTCGACGTCTTTCGCCGGGCGCCGGTCACGGCCGACATCATCCTGATGTCGCTCGAGAATGGCCGCCGCATGCACGAACCACTCAGGGCGCACCTGTAGATCGTTCGGCGCGTTCGGATCGTTCGGCCGTTCGGAGCGTTCATCGATTCATCGATCGAACGGCCCGAACGAATCGAACGATTCGAACGGCTCGAACCGGGGGAGTTCCATATGGCTGTGATCCGCGACGTGATGCCGGCGTTCGAGCTGTTCCAGCCAGCGTCCATCGAGGCTGCGCAGGAGGTGCTGGATCGCTACGGATCCGGGGCCTGGGTGCTGGCCGGCGGCCTCGACAGCTTCGACTGGCTCAAGGACCGCATCAAGCGCCCGCAGGCGCTGGTGGACCTGATGGGCATTCCCGAGCTCAAAGGCATCCGCCCCTGGCAGGACGGCCTCGAGATCGGCGCGATGACCACGCTCACCGAGGTGGTACGCCATCCCGCCGTCCGGGAGCGCTACTCGATTCTCCTCGAGGCCGCTGAAGCGGCCGCGTCGCCGCAGATCCGCAACCAGGGGACGCTGGGCGGCAACGTCACGCAGGACACGCGGTGCTGGTACTACCGCGCCGGCTGGAGCTGCTACCGCGCGGGGGGGAACATCTGCTACGCCGACACGCCCGAGGCGATTAACCGCGAGCACGCGATTCTCGACGCGGACAGGTGTGTGGCGGTGAGCCCGTCCGACACCGCGCCCGCGCTGATCGTGCTCGACGCGCAGATGGTGATTCGCACCGCCGGCGGTGATGAGCGGATCGTCGCCGCCCAGGACTACTTCATCGGGCCGGCCACCGACATCACGCGCATGACGATCCTGCGGCCCGGGGACCTGCTGACGGCGATTCGGTTGCCGGGGACGTGGGGTGGGGCCCGGTTCTACTTCGAGAAGGTGCGCGACCGCGCCGTGTGGGACTTCGCGCTCGTCAGCGTCGCGTCCGCGATGGTGATGAATGGCCCCACCATCGAGCGCATGCGGCTGTCGGTCAACGGCGTCGCGGCGCGTCCGCTGCGGCTGGAAGCCGTGGAGGAGATCGTCCGCGGCAAGCCGCGCAACGAGGCGACCGCGATGATGGCGGCGAACCTCGCCATCGAGGGCGCGCAGCCGCTGAAGTTCAACGCCTATAAGGTGCCGCTGATGCGGAACCTGGTGAAGCGCGCGATTCGCGGCGTCGGCCTTCCACAAGGTCAGGCCGCCCTGGGCGTGTCGAAGGGCGAGGCGGGCACGTGGACGTCCTGACCTGGGCCCGCGATCCCTGGGACCAGCCGATCCTCTCGCACGTCTCGTGGGATCTGCTGTGGGCGTCGCTCTTTGCCGGCGTCGCGTTCCTCATCGCGCACGCCAGCTACATGGTGCTGTCGGCGCACCGCAAGCGCCACGCCGCCGAGACCGACGCGATGGAGGCGGCGCGCGGCCACCTGCCGGCGCGCATCGTCCGCCACTCGCTTCCGGCGCGGCTGTTCCACTGGGTGATGGCGGCGTCGATGTTCACGCTGCTCATGACGGCCTTTCTGCCGATCGTCGGGATCCAGTTCGCCTGGGTCACCTGGCACTGGATGGCGGGCCTGGTGCTCACCGGCTCCATCCTCTTCCACGTGGTTCACGCCACGGTGTGGCTCGACTTCTGGTCCATCTGGGTCGGTCCGCGCGACATTCCCGAGCTGAAGGCGGAAGTGCTGCGCGAGCTCGGGCACGACGTGCCGGGCCCGAAGCCAGGCAAGTATCCGCTGGGCAACCGGCTGTACCACCAGGCGATCGTGGCCGCGGGGCTGTCGGTGGTGGCGACCGGCCTCTTCATGATGGTGCGGGTCCGCACGCCGTTCTTCACGCGCGATCCGTATCTCTTCAGCGACAGCACGTGGGGCTTCACCTATGTCCTGCACGGCCTGGCGGGCGTGGGGCTCGTCGGCCTCGTCATCGCGCACGTCTACTTCGCCGTGCGGCCGGACAAGTGGTGGATCACGAAGTCGATGATCCTCGGCTGGATCACGCGCCGGCAGTACCTGGAGCACCACGACCCGGATCGCTGGACTGTGGGAGATGCGCGAGGAACTTCAACGCCGCTGTAACACCATCGAGGAAGCCTACGAATTCATGCTGGCCTACGCTGCCCAGGGGGTCTCGGGCGACGCGGCCAGCCAGTCGGGCGGACAGGTTCGCGAGTTCCTGGCGCGCGCCGCCGGGGCGCTCACCGGCCTCGGCGACCTCTACTTCGCGCTGATCGACAAGGAGCGCCTCGATCCGGCCCGGTATCGCGCCTTTGGCGGCGTCCTCGACCGCGACGCGCGCGACAGCCTGGCGGCCATCGATCTCGTCCTCGCGCAGCCGTCGATCAGCTCACAGATCGTGGACAACCTCAACGCGTCCATTCACCTGCGCGCACTGCTCACGGATCTCTTTCTGATCGACGAGATCCTCAAATCGCAGCCCGCATCACTCGAAAGGCGGGCGTAGAAGCGGATCGTCAGGTCCTTTGGCGCGGCGCCTGCGCTGGCAACGGTTCTCGACGGCTGTCGCGTACGCGTGGCGGACGGCCGTGGCGGCGCGTTCCCATGAGAATTCCCGCGCTCGCGCGAGCCCCCGCTGCGCGCACGCGATCGCGACCCCCTCGTCGGTGAGCATTCGATGAATGGCCGCGGCGAGCCCCGCGGCGTCATCGGGATCGACAAGCAGCCCCGCGTCCCCGAGCACCTCGGGGAGTGCGCCGCGGTTCGCAGCGACGACCGGCACTCCCGCCGACATCGCTTCGAGAGCCGGGATCCCGAACCCCTCGTCGCGCGATGGAACCACGAGGAGGCGCGCTCCCGCGAAGAGGCCCTCCCGATCGGCGGCTGGCACGTACCCGAGATGGCGCACGTGACCGGCGAGCGGTGGACGCGACAGCCGGTCGAGCCACCCGGCGGCATCTGGAGTCGATTTTCCCGCTATGACGAGCGAGGCTGGCCGCGCGTGTCCTTCAAGGAGGCGACTGTAGGCGTCGAGCAGGGCACCGACATTCTTACGCGCCTCGAGCGTTCCGACGAAGAGCACGTACCCGTCGCGCGGCACATTGGGGGCGCGTCCCAGCGCGCGCCACACCGGAGGGCCGGGAGAACATATGTGAATGCGCGACCTCTGTACGCCGAACCGTCGCTCGATGAGCGAGGCCGTGTAGCACGAGTTCGTGACGATGGCATCCGCGCGCCGCGCGTGGCCGGGCGCGAGCCCCGGATAGTCGCGCCGGATCTCGGCGCGGGTGAGCTCCGGCGTCGTCAGAAAGAACAGGTCGTGAATGGTCACGACCTGGGCCGCGTGCCGGCTGGGAATCAGCAGCGGGTGCGCGGCATGGACGACATCGGCGGCGATCCCGAGTGCTTCGATTGGCGGCCATTCCAGCCGATGCCACGCGTAGTTCAGGATTCGGACTGGCACGCGCCGGTCCACCACGCGCGCGCTGAGCTCGAGAGCCAGGCGCGGCGCAGGACGATCTTTCCATGAGCTGGTGAAGACGGCCATCTCGTCGCCGGCCGCGTCCGGGTGATGCGCATACGCGCGGACGAGATTGTGCATGTACTCGCCGACGCCCGTCCGTTCGCGAAGGGCGGGGCGATAGTCAACCAGGATGCGCACGGATCAGTAAATGGGCTGCCACGTCACGAAGAAGCACACCAGCAGCGTGCGAAACACCAGCGACACCACGACGATCGCCTCGTGGACGCGCAGCGACACCACGCTGCCGATGAGCATGAAAGCCGGAAAGAGGACCGAGGCGTAGCGACCCAGACCTTCGAGCGTATTGCTGCTGAGTGGCACGAGCAGACTCGCCAGCACGTACGTGCCCATGGCCGCGCCGAGCCGGCGAAAAATCGCCGGCGTCAGCGCCAGAACAATCAGGGCGGGCACCGCGTGCAGCAATTCAAACGGCGCAATGTCGGAGCTGACGAAATAGCCGTAGGGCCCATGCTCCACCAGATCGGTGACCAGCCTGAGGAGCTGCTGCCAGGGCGGGTGGCCGAGAGAATAGCCCCAGTGAGCCTGGGCCGACATCCAGCCGAGCGGATCGCCGGTCAGCGTGTATACGAATGCCGAGTAGCCGGCCAGGGCCGCGGGAATCGGTGTCAGCACGGCAAATCTGGAGGCGAGCTCGCGCATGCCGGGTCTGCCGCGCCCGGCAAGCAGCGCCAGCGGAATGGCGATGAGAATCCCGTTCGGGCGTGCCAGCGTGGCGAGGGCGCCCCACACGCCGGCCCGCCCCCATCGCGCGTCGCAGGCACGGCTGACGGCGAGCACGCTCGTCAGCAGGAATACCGATTCCGCGTACACGCGCGTCATGAACAGCGACCACGGGAATACTGCCAGATAGAGGATCGTGCGACGCGCGATTTCGCGGCTTCCGAAGATGCGTTCCGTCAGACGATGGAGGGCAATCAGCGCGAGCGCGTAGGCGGTGAGAGAGATCACGATCCCCGCGACCCAGATGGCGCTGTCGCCCCCGCCAAAAGGAGCGGCAACCGCACGCATCAGCATCGGATACAGGGGAAAAAAGGCGATGCTGCTCTGCGTGTCGGGGCTGAAAAAGTACCCGCGGCTGGCGATGTGCCAGTACCAGCCGGAATCCCAGGCAGCAAAAATCTCGGCGAACCGTTCGTATTCGAACGGCACGCTGAAGCCGCGCTCCCTGGCCGGTTCCAGCGCAAGATTCGCGAGGAACGACGCGGACAGAGAGGCGGCGCCGACCACGACGAATGTGAACAGTGTGTCGGCCACGGCGGGCGGAACACGCGCCCGTCCCACTGCCCATCCCTCTGCCATATGGCGGATCGCGACACGGGTGAGATCCGCCAGCCAGGAGCCGCCCCCGAGCGCCACACGGAGCGGCACGAGAATGAGGAGCATGAGCAGCGGCCTCGCTGCGTTATGAATGCTGACCAGCCCGAGGTCTACCCCGCCGGTGAGGGTGATGATGGAAAGCCCCACCACATACGTGACGATGAGGAGATCCAGTCCCGAGATCGCGACGCGAAAAATCGAGAATGACAACGGCCCCTGCAGGTACCTGCGGCCGCTGTGGCCGTGGCGCGGGGGGATTTACGTCACCTATTCGGGGCGAGAAGTATAGGCGCCGCACTTCGGTGGACACCATACTGTCGGGACCCTGCATTCTCCGCAGGGCAGACCCTACATGCCGCAGCGCTTCGTGACCTTGGTGCTCTTTGTGGCTGGAACGTGCGAGCGTCAGCCGCCCTTTTCACTGCAGCAGGTCTCGTCCGAAGTCCCGCTCGAAGTCGCGCCACACCGAGTGGGCATCGTTGCCCGATGCGCTGGTGTACTCGATGACAAACGTTGGTCCGAGTACCCGGTAGTAGTGCGGCCTGCCGGGCTCCATACTGCCCGCCCACGAGAAAATGATCCGGTCCAGGCCCCCGCTCCGAAGCCGCGCCATCCGGGCGACCGCGACGTCAAAGATCATCGCCGAGGTGTAGGTCCGAATCACCTGCATCAGCAGTTCACGCTGGCCATCGCTCATCTCGGTGGCCGGCACGCCTGCCGGCGGCAGCGGCAGGACGACCACCTTGTTCGTGGTGACAATCTCTGCCGGCGCGTCCCGCGCGATCATCGCCCTGGCGCGTTGTCGATCGTCGAGCGTCTTCAGCAGCATCCACGCCGCGTCGTCCTCCGGCGCCAGGGTCCCGCCGAAGAACGCGGGCGTCGACGCCACGAGCGAGCCCTTGAGGATCGTGAAGTTGAGAGACAGATCATGACCTTCGACCCGCCAGCTCCATGTTCCGTCGGGCGCCGGCGTGCCGAAGATCGAGACGTAGTAATTCAACGGGTCCGCTCGGCGAAGGATCTCGCGACCCATGATGGCAATGGCCATCTGGTATCCGCGATCGCTGAGCCCTGTCTTGAGGAGCGCATGCGTCAGGCTTCTCTGCGACTCGGACATCCGATTCAGTGGCAAGCCCCGACGCGGGAACCGATCGACCGGCTCGAATCCCCATCGCTGGCGCTCCGGCGACTCGAAGGGGAATGAGGCGAGCTGCCGTTGTTCGGGCGTCAGCGACCCCAGAAACGTGGTCGCGGCCTGGTACATCGACGGGCGCTGCGCGGTCGCCACCGCGGGGACGGCCGCCACGCAGGCGATTACCAGGATCGCAGACGACGCTTGCAGGCTGTTCATACGTAGGCTACGCTCCCGCACGCATCCCAAAGGAGACAGCCGATGGTACGACATGAAGCAACAGCGCGGCGATCCGCGATCGTCGCGATCCTCCTGCTGGCCGCCTGGACGCCCGCCGCCGCCCACGAGACGAAAGGGGTCGGCGACCTCCGCCTGACCGTCGGGTGGGGCGAGGAGCCCGCGTTCAGTGGTTTCAGGAATTTCGTCGAGGTGGACGTGGCCGACGCGGCGGGCCGTCCCGTCGCCGACCTGGGCGGCGCGCTGTCGGTGGAAGTGTCGTTCGGAGATGAGCGCATCTCGCTCTCGCTCCTGCCGGACCGGGGGCAGCCGGGCAAGTTCCGCGCCTGGCTCGTGCCCACCAGGCCGGGGACCTACAGCTTCCATATCACCGGCACGGCCAAAGGCCAGGCAATAGATATGACGTCAACCTGCTCCCAGGAGACGTTCGCCTGCGTGGCGAATGTGTCGGACATCCAGTTTCCGGTGAAAGATCCGTCGGCCGGACAGCTGGCCGACAGAATCAGCCGCGAGCTTCCGCGGGCGGCGGGTGCCATGGAAGCGGCCACCGGCGCGCGCACGCTGGCACTTGCCGGCCTCGCGGGCGCGGCGTTCGCGCTGGTGGCGGCGGTTGGCTTTGGGATGCGAAAGGGCAGCGCGGGCCGCTGACGTGCCGTGGAGGACCGCCGTTGTCCTCGTGCTCGCGGCGCTGCTCGCGCCGGCGAGCCGGGGCACCCTGGATGCGCACGCGGGGCTTCGCATCTCGGACCCGCTCGAGGGCGCGACCCTCGGGGACACGCCGGCCGCTATCCGCCTGACGTTCTCTGAAAGGCCCGATCCCGCCCTGTCGGCGATCCGGGTCGTGGGCACGGCGGGTGTGGCCCACCAGCTCGGCCTGCCAGTGGCGGTTCCTGGCGATCCGCTTTCGCTGTCCATCAACATCCGGCCGCTCGATACCGGCGTCTACACGGTGAGCTGGCAGATTGTCTCCGCGGTCGACGGGCACGCGACGA